>VOFK01000754.1_pt1 | contig 28780 bp, 32 predicted proteins | sample 5384121 | NCBI WGS metagenome assembly VOFK01 (sample SAMN12384730, study PRJNA508395) | human gut metagenome | isolation source: healthy gut J | host: Homo sapiens | reverse complement strand
CTCAATGCGCTTTCGTTCAGTTACGTATTTGCGCTAGCTGCTCGCTCTTGCGGGGGCGCTCGTGGAGTGGCGGCAGTGATGAATTGGGGCGCCCGCGTTTGCCCAGCCGCTCGGCGGGAGACGCGGCTGCTTCCCGTTGTGTGCCTGTTTTCGGGCTTTCAAGGCGAAGCTTCGCGGGTATGTTTGCCTGCTGGCCATGGGTGCCGCAGCAATCACGCCATCCTTTGCGCCGCAAGGCGATCGATGCGCATGTGCCAATGATGCGGGGTTCGTGGTCTGGTACTGCGCCGGCCTGTTTTGCTGAAGGAGATGCGGATTGCGACAGGTCGCGCGAGAAGGGCCGGCTACTGCGAAGCTGCCGTGTCTCCGATGATCTGCCGTGCCACGCGGATTCCATCGACTGCCGCCGACATGATGCCGCCCGCATAGCCCGCGCCCTCGCCGCACGGGTGCAGCCCTCAGCCTGCGCGTCGCCTGCAGCGACGTGTCTTGTCGCGCACGACGCGGACAGGGACGAATTCCGGGCCTCCACGCCCGTGAGCAGCGCGTGCGTCCCCATACCCTTTGATGCGGCGGTCGAAAAAAACGGAATAGCCCTTCGCGCAGCGCCTTCGACGCGCCGGGCAGACACGAGCTGATGGGCGCTTCCTCGACTCCGAGCGGGTACGTCGGCTCGAGGTCGGTGCCCTTGCGGCAGGAACGGTCGAGGAAGGAACCGAGCGTCTGCAGGGGCGCGCGCCAGCTCGAGCCTCCGAGCTCGAGCAGCGCGTTCCCAAATCGAACGCTGGAAGGCGATACCGGAAAGCGGATCGGACGGGTCGGGGAAGTCTTCGGGCACGACGTTGCACAGCAGCGCCGCGTTCGCGTTTCTTCCCGCACGCGCTTGGCGCGACATGCCGTTCTCACGCAGAGCCGCCCCTCGCTGGAGGCAGCGACGACCTCGCCGCCTGGGCACATGCAGAAGCTGTAGACCGCGCGCCCGCTCGAAATTTTCGGCGGCGTGAGCTTGTAGTCCGCCGCTCCAAGCGCCGGATGCGATGCCGCGCGCCCATATTGCGCCTCGTTGATGCGCTGCTGGCTGTGCTCGATGCGCACGCCGATGGAGAAGGGCTTCTGCTCGAGTTCCAGGCCGCAGCGCTTGAGCACCTCAAACGTGTCGCGTGCTGAATGCCCGACCGCGAGCACGAGCCTGCTCACAGGCAGCTGCTCGCTCGCCCCGCCTGGCCCCTCGACCACAACGCCCGTGAGGGAGCCACGCTCGATGACAAGGTCAGTCAGTTGTGTATGAAAAGCGCACATCACCACCGCAGGCGATGATGCGGCGGCGGATGTCTGCGACGACACCGCCCAGCACATCGGTGCCGATATGCGGCTTTGCCTGCCAGAGAATCTCCTGCGGCGCGCCCGCCGCCACGAACGTCTGAAGGACCCCGCGATGAGCGGCGGAGTTCTTACCCGTCGTAAGCTTTCCGTCGGAGAACGTGCCGGCGCCGCCCTCGCCAAACTGCACGTTGCTGCGCGTATTGAGCACGCGGGTCCGATGGTACAAGTCGATATCGGCCGTGCGCTCCTCGACGGTGCGCCGCGCTCGATGACGATCGGGCACAGCCCCGCTTCCGCAAGTTCGAGTGCGGCGAACAGCCCGCCCGGCCCATTCCCACTACCATGGGGCGAGGGTTTGCCCAGATGCGGCTCGGGTGTTTCGCGCTCTCGCAACGGCTGGATAGCTTGCGGCGCGCACGCGCCATCGCCAATGCCGACGGTCGCGATGAAGTTGCACGTCGTTCTTGTGGCGCGCATCGACCGAGCGTCGCAGCAAGTACGCCTTCTTCACATGCAGTATCTTGGCAAGCTCGACAGATGAGCAATCCGCCTGCAGGTCTTGCTGCACGGCGTACCCCTGGTCGAGGGTCAGCTTGACGTTCGGTCTCTTCTCCATGTTCACCACAACTTGAATCGCGTCCGTTTCTGCAGCGACGATAGCATTCCCCCGTCCCAAGGAAATAACCACGGAGAACCGACCCCGTCGCTGCCGCTAGACGGTGTCTGCTAACAGGACCATCGAGAACCGACCCCGCTCCTGGATCCCGCTTCTGCTGCCGCCGCTATTAGACGCTGCCTGCTATCAGAGCCATTGAGAACCGACCCCGATGGGGCGATAAAAAATGGGCCCGGGGACAACCCCAGGCCCATCGACCGGAAATTATTTGTTGAACGCTGCAGAGCTTAGCGGCCCTTGTTTGCCTTCGCGGCAAGCTCCTCGGCAGAAAGCTGCGTCTCTTGGAACACCTTTCGTCCCGTCAGCCCGAAAGCCGTATGGGCAGGCGCACCGCGCGCTCCGCCTCATCGGCGGGAATGACGACGCTCGTGCGAATGTCGGACGTGCTGATCATCAGATGTTGATGTCGCCATCCGCCAGCGTGCGGAACATCTTTTGCCGCAACGCCAGAATTGACCTTCATGCCGGCGCCGATAATCGAGACGCTTCGCGATGTTGTCGGCGACAATAAGCTCGCGTGCGCCCAAGTCCTCGACGATCTTGCGCATGAAGGGGCTTCTTCGGTACGCGCCGCGTCGGCCTTGGGGGACGTGAACGAGATATCCGTGTAGCCTTGCTCGGAAAGATTCTGGATGATCATGTCGACCCGCGATTGGCATCCGCCATCGCGCCGAAGACAGTCGCCGCGACGCCAGCCGTGTCGGGCACGTCACGAATCGTGAACTTGGCCTCGGAGAGGTCATGGGTCACACCACTGACGATTGCCTTTTCCATGTTCGTCCATCTCCTTAACAAGCGTGCCGGGTTCGTCGTTGAACGACGAGCGGCAGTGAATCACAACTCCGAAGTTGCGCGCGAACTCGACGCAGCGCTTATGGAGCACGCCGGCACCGCCGGCAGCCATCGAGCATCTCCTCGTAAGGAAATCTCGTCGATTTTCTGCGCGCGGGGCACGATGCGCGGGTCGGCCGTGTACGCCGTCGACATCCGTGTAAATCTCGCACACGTCGGCCTTGATGCCAGCCGCGATGGCGACCGCGGTCGTATCCGGAGCCGCCGCGTCCGAGTGTCGTGATGTCGCCCGCCGCGTCGATGCCCTGGAACCCGGCGACGATGACGATAAAGTTGTCATCGGCGAGCGCGCCCCTTTGATGCGCGTCGCGTGAATCTCGCGAATCGAGGCCTTGCCGTGGACGTTGTCCGTGATCAGACCGATCTGACGCCCGCTCAGGCTGATCGCCTTCTCGCCAAGAGACTCGACCGCCATCGCGAGCAGCGACATGGGAGCAACCATCTCGCCCGTCGAGAAAGCAGCGTGTCCATCTCGCGCGGAGACGGCGCATCTGTTGATGGAGTTCGCGCGAGTTTGATGAGGTCATCGGTCGTTTTGCCCATGGCAGAGACGACGGCGACGACCCTGTTGCCGGCGCGTTTGCGCTCGACAATGCGGCGCGCGACGTTTATCACGCGCTCCGGCGTGGCAACCGCCAAGTACCACCGAATTTTTGCTACTACTGTTGACATGGGTGACATAGTAGCAAAATCGACCACGCAAGTTCGCTATAAATCCCTGTTAGTTGGAGCTTTTTCGAGGACCCACGGCGTCCGTTTGCCCTGTCCCTTCGAACCAAGATGGCACGATACCCACGGCCCCTCGTGCCAGAATGAACCGACCCACGGCCTCGTGCCAGGTCCTCGGTTCGTTTGGGGAGGTCGGAACGACAGACAGAAAAAAGACGTGTTATTCTTCCACGCATGGGTATTGAGGAGACAAAAGCCGCGCTCCGCAAAAATGCGCAGCATCCGAGACAACATGAGCCTTCGCACACGTGCCGGTACGAGCGCGCACTTCAGACGCGATTGCTCGCTCTGCCCGCCATCAAGAAGGCCAAAAAGCATCGGCGTCTACAGCGCCTTCGGCTCCGAGCTGAACATCAACAATGCCGTCAGGGCCCCTGCGCGATCTGGGAACCGCCCCGGTCATCTCCTACCCGCTCATCGTCTCGAAGACGCTCATGGTCGACACGACCTGCACGCGTGACGACAACACCGATGTGCTGGTCAACCCCAAGACCCTCGTGACGAACATCCCCAAGGGCGCATGGTCGACCCGCGCACCCTGGACGTGATCCTCGTCCCCCGGCGTCGCCTTCGATAAACACGGCCACCGCCTGGGAAATGCCGGCGGCTACTTTGACCGTTACCTGCCCTACATCGGCCCGGAATTGCATGACCATCGGCATCGCCTTCGACGAGCAGATTGCCGAAGAGATCCCCACCACCACGCACGACCGCGGCGTACAGTACATCTTGACGCCGTCGCGCCTCATCGCCGCCGAACGCTAGCCACATGGCACGAGGGGCCGGGATGTGCGGACTCAGAATGAGACAGTTTGGAGTTCGCATGGGAAAGAAGAGGTACGCGCCTGACGAGGTCATGCGCGCCGTGAGCCTTGTGGCCGCCGGGGGGATGAGCCTGCGCGGGGCGGAACGCGCCACGGGAGTCTCCCGGGAGACCATCAGGAGGTGGAGGGCGGAGCTTGAGTCCGGGGCGGGGAGCCTGTACGCTGTCGCCATGGGCGCAGGCGACCGGAAGGAGGGGCCCATGGACGAGGGGGTCCGGCTCGACGACCTCCCCGACGACCCCGAGGAGCTCAAGCGAATCATCTTCGACATGCAGTTCGAGATCGACCTCACGAGGGCGGCGGTGGAGATCCTGAAAAAAGACCCGGGCGCCGACCCGGGGGCGCTCTCCAACAGGGAGAAGGCGGCCCTGGTCGACGCCCTGAGCAGGAAGGCCTCCCCGACGGGGAGACCGTATTCGATCAGCTTTCTGGCATCGTCGCTTCGTCTCGCACGTCAGACTTTCTACAGGCTCAGGAAGAGGGCCGGCGAGGACCCGGACGCCGACATCAGGGATAGCGTCGTCGCGGCGTGCGCCTCGCACCCCGGCTTCGGCTACAGGCGCGTCAGGCGGTTGGTGGGGCCCGTCTCCGAGAAGCGCGTGCGCCGCGTGATGCGCCAGGAGGGCCTGCAGGCCGCCAGGCGGCGCCCCTCCTCGCGCTACAGCTCCTACAGCGCGTCCGAGGACGTCTCCGAGCTGCCCAACGTGCCCCTGCGGGAGGACGGGACGCACCACTTCTTCTCCGACGCCCCCGACAGGCTGTGGGTGACCGACGTGACCGAGTTCGCGCTGCCGTGCGGCGACAAGGTGTACCTCTCCCCGCTCCTCGACTGCTACGACGGGTACCTGCCGGGCTGGCGGATATCGACCTCGGCCGGGTCCGCCGAGCTCACCGACCCCAGCCTCGAGGCCGCGGTGGCCGCGCGCGACCCCGCGCCCGGCCTCGTGGTGCACAGCGACCGCGGGGGCCAGTACCACGCCCGGAGCTGGGCGTCGATCTGCTGGCGCCGGGGGATCGTGCGCTCCATGTCGCGCAAGGGCCACTCGCCGGACAACGCCCGAATGGAGGGCTTCTTCGGCAGGCTCAAGATGGAGTTCTTCGACACGAGGGGCTGGCGGGGCGTCTCGGCGGGGGAGTTCGCCGGGGAGCTGGACCGCTGGCTGACGTACTACAACGAGGAGAGGCCGAAGGAGTCGCTGGGCTGGATGAGCCCGCTGCAGTACAGGCGGTCGACGGCGGCGGCGGGATAGAGTGTATCGGAAATTGTCCGCACATCCCCGTGGGTATCGTCTCAGTTTGGCACGAGGGGACACCCCTGCTCTTTCTCCACGAACGCCGCTAATAGGTGTAGCGGGTGGTGTGCCGGGGCTCAGCAGCAGCAGGCTTCTGCTGCTGGAGCGCTATGGCTCCCCGGAGGACGTATACTATGCCGACGCCGAGGAGCTGGCCCTGACCGAGGGGCTGACGCCGGGACAGGCCCAGCTGCTTTCGGACAAGAGCCTCACCCGGGCGGACCGCATCCTGGCGGACTGCGCCCGGGGCGATATTTTCCTGCTGACCATGCAGGATGCCGCCTATCCCGCCCGGCTGCGGGACATTTTCGACCCGCCGGTGCTGCTGTACGGCAAGGGGTCGCTGCCGCTGTTTGACGAGGAGGCGGCCATTGCCGTGGTGGGCACCCGGTCCTGCACCCCCTATGGCCTGCGGTGCGCCCACCGGATGGGCTATGAGCTGGCCCGGCAGGGCGCCGTGGTGGTGTCCGGCATGGCCAAGGGCATCGACGGCGCCGCCATGCGGGGCGCATTGCAGGCGGGAGGCTTTACCGCCGCCGTGCTGGGTGGCGGGGTGGACGTGGTATATCCCGCGGAAAACCGCAGATTATATGAAGATATCGCCGCCACCGGCGTGCTGCTGTCGGAGTATCCGCCGGGAACGGAGCCCCTGCCGGGGCATTTTCCCGTGCGCAACCGCATCATCAGCGGACTGAGCCTGGCGTCCTTGGTGGTGGAGGCCCCGGTGCGCTCCGGGGCGCTGATCACCGCCCACGCCGCCCTGGACCAGGGGCGGGACGTGTTCGCCGTGCCCGGTCCCATCGACGCGGCAGCCAGCGTGGGCTGCAACCGGCTGATTCGGGACGGCGCGGGACTGGCCGCGTCGGGCTGGGACATTCTGTCGGTGTATCACAGCCGGTTTCCCCACCGGCTGCACCCGGCCCAGATGACCGTTCCCGAGCCGGGGGAGACCCCCAGGCAGGAGGAAAGCCCTCCGCCGGCCCAGAAACCGGAGCCGGAAGCCCCTGCCGCGCCGGAGCTGCCGGTGCTGGACCTGGACCGCAACCGGGAGGGGCTCACCGACGATCAGCTGGCGCTGATTCGGGTGCTGGATACGGAGACGCCGCTTCTGACGGATGAGGCGGCGGAGCAGACGGGCCTGCCGGTAAGGCGGGTGCTGTCGGCGCTGACGGTGCTGGAGATCGACGGCTATGCCCAACGGTCCGGCCCCCGCAGCTATGTGCGCACAGTAAGGTTACATTCGGAAAAGGAAGGATCATAAATATGGCAAAAAAGGCTGAAAAATACCTGGTGATCGTGGAGTCCCCGGCCAAGGCCAAGACCATCGGCAAGTACCTGGGCCCGGCGTATCAGGTGAAGGCCTGTATGGGACATCTGCGGGACCTGCCCAAAAGCAAGCTGGGCGTGGACGTGGAAAACGATTTTGAACCCAATTACCGGCCCATCAAGGGCAAGGAGGACATCATCCGGGACCTGAAGCAGGCGGCCAAGGAAAGCGACGCCGTGTATCTGGCCACCGACCCGGACCGCGAGGGGGAGGCCATCACCTGGCACCTGAAGCAGCTGCTGGACCTGCCGGAGGACAAGACCTTCCGGGTCACCTTCAACGAGATCACCCGCAAGGTGGTCACCGAGAGCATCCGCCAGCCCCGGGACATTGACCAGGACCTGGTGGACGCTCAGCAGGCCCGGCGCATCCTGGACCGCATCGTGGGCTATGAGCTCTCTCCCCTGCTGTGGAAAAAGATCCGCCGGGGCCTGTCCGCCGGGCGGGTCCAGTCCGTGGCCATGCGCCTGGTGGCGGACCGGGAAAAGGAGATCGCCGATTTCGTGCCCCAGGAATACTGGACCCTGGACGCCCTGCTGAAAAACGACCAGGGGGCCCGGTTCAAGGCACATTACTATGGCCGCGGCGGCAAGAAATATGAGCCCGTCTCCCAGCAGGAGGTGGACGACATCCGCGCCCGGCTGCAGGACACGCCCTTTGCCGTGTCCAACGTGAAGCGCACGGACAAGCGGCGCTCCCCGTCGCCTCCCTTCACCACCTCCACCATGCAGCAGGAGGCCTCCCGGAAGCTGAATATGACCCCCCGCCGGACCATGGCCATCGCCCAGCAGCTGTATGAGGGCGTGGACATCAGCGGCGAGGGCACCGTGGGTCTGATCACCTATATGCGTACCGACTCCCTGCGTATCTCCGACGAGGCACAGGCAGCGGCCCGCAGCTTCATTGAAAGCCGCTACGGCGCGGCCTATCGCCCGGAAACCCCCAAGCAGTACAAGGCCAAGGCCGGGGCCCAGGACGCCCACGAGGCCATCCGCCCCAGCAGCGTCACCCTGACCCCGGAGCAGGTGAAGGGCGACCTGACCGGCGAGCAGTATCGCCTGTACCGGCTGATCTGGAGCCGCTTTCTGGCCAGCCAGATGTCTAACGCCGTGTATGACAGCGTCAGCGTGGACATTGCCGCCGGGGAGCACGCCTTCCGGGCCAGCGCCAGCAGCCTGAAATTCGCCGGCTACACCGCCGTGTATGAGGAGAGCCGGGACGACGATAAGGAGGACAGGGAGCCTGCTCTGCCGGAGCTGCAGCCCGGCGAGGTGGTGACTCTGGAGGGCTTCGAGCCCGGCCAGCACTTCACCCAGCCCCCCGCCCGGTATACCGACGCCACCCTGATTCGCACCATGGAGGAAAACGGCATCGGCCGCCCCTCTACCTACGCGCCCACCGTTTCCACCATTCTGGACCGGGAATATGTGGTGAAGGAGGGCAAGGCCCTGCGGATCACGCCTCTGGGCCAGGTGGTGACGGACCTGATGTGCCAGCGGTTCCCGGACATTGTGGACGTGAAGTTCACCGCCCGGATGGAGGACGAGCTGGACGAGGTGGAAAGCGGCAAGATCCCCTGGAAGCAGCTGCTGCGGCAGTTTTACGGCGGCTTTGAAGGCAACCTCCGCCAGGTGGAGAAGGATATGGAGGGCGTATACCTGAAGGTCCCCGACGAGGTCACCGAGGAGAAGTGCGACGTGTGCGGCCGGAACATGGTGGTCAAATCCGGCCGGTTCGGCCGGTTCCTGGCCTGCCCCGGGTACCCGGAGTGCACCTTCACCAAGCCCCTGGTGGTGGAGATGCCGGGCCGCTGCCCCAAGTGCGGCGGGCGGCTGATGAAGCGCACCGGCGTCAGCAAGAAAACCGGCAAGCAGTATACCTATTACTGCTGCGAGCGGCTCAACGCCGCCGACGAAAGCGCCCGGTGCGATTTCATGACCTGGGACGTGCCGGTGAAGGACGACTGTCCCGTGTGCGGCCACACCATGTTCAAAAAGGCTGGCAAGGGCTTCCGCATGCCCTTCTGCATCAATCCCGAGTGTTCCAACTTCCTGCCGGTGGTTAAGCGCGGCTATGTGAAAAAGGCCAAGACGGAGGAGCCTGCGGAGGGTGCTGCCGAGACCCCGGCGGAGCCTGTCCATGAGGAGAAAAAGCCCGCCAAAAAGACTGCCAAGACCACAAAAACCACCAAAACTACCAAGACTGCGAAAACTACCAAGACAACCAAGACTACGAAAACCACCCGGAAAAAGGCGGAGGAAGCATGAACCATGTTACAGTGATCGGCGCAGGGCTGGCCGGCAGCGAGTGCGCCTGGCAGCTGGCCCAGCGGGGCATTCCCGTGACCCTGCGGGAGATGAAGCCGGAAAAAATGACCCCCGCCCACCAGACCGCCGATTTTGCGGAGCTGTGCTGCTCCAATTCCCTGCGGGCAGCGGGGCTGGAAAACGCCGTGGGCCTGCTGAAGGAGGAGCTGCGGCAGCTGGGAAGCCTTTTGATCCGCTGCGCGGACGAGACCGCCGTCCCCGCAGGCGGAGCCTTGGCGGTGGATCGCCACGGCTTTTCCCGGCTGGTAACGGAGCGGGTCAGAAGCCACCCCCTGATCACCGTGGTCCCCGGTGAGGTGACGGACCTGCCGGAGGGGGAGGTGGTGGTGGCCTCCGGCCCTCTGACCTCCGACGCCCTGGCGGACCGGCTCCTCTCCATGCTGGGTGGACAGGACTCCGCCCTGCATTTCTTCGACGCGGCGGCGCCTTTGGTGAGCTTCGACAGCGTGGACATGGACAGCGGCTTTTTCGCGTCCCGGTACGACAAGGGAACGCCGGACTACATCAACTGCCCCATGGACCGGGAGGAGTATCTGGCCTTCTGGCAGGAGCTGATCCACGCCCAGGAGGCGGAGGTTCACGGCTTTGAGGATAAAAACGTATTCGAGGGCTGTATGCCCGTGGAGGTCATGGCCCGGCGGGGAGAGGACACCCTGCGCTACGGTCCCCTGAAGCCCCGAGGCCTCAAGGACCCCCGCACCGGGAAGGAGCCCTATGCCGTGGTGCAGCTGCGCAAGGACAACGCCGACGGCACCATCTATAACCTGGTGGGCTTCCAGACCCACCTGCGCTTCCCGGAGCAGAAGCGGGTGTTCTCCATGATCCCCGCCCTGCATGATGCGAAATTCCTGCGCTACGGCGTCATGCACCGGAACACCTATCTGGATTCCCCCCGGCTGCTGGACCGGTATTACCGGCTGAAGGCGATGCCCCGCATTGCCTTTGCCGGACAGATGACCGGCGTGGAGGGGTATGTGGAGTCCTGCGCCTCCGGGTTTCTGGCAGGCGTGGAGACGGCCCGGCGGCTGCTGGGCCAGGCCCCCATGGACTTCCCCCGGGAGACGGCCATCGGCGCTCTGGGGCTGTATGTCAGCAACGAGTCCGTGACCCAGTTCCAGCCCATGAACATCAACTTCGGCATCATCCCGCCTCTTGACCACCGGGTCAAGGGCAAGAGAAATAAAAACGCCGAGCTGTCCCAGCGGGCGCTGGCCATTATCGAGCAGCTGAAGCAGGAGGTTCTGAACTATGAAGATCATCATTGACGCCATGGGCGGCGACAACGCCCCGCTGGAAATCGTGAAGGGCGCCCTGCTGGGCATGGAGCACTGGGGCGTGGAGGTGCTGCTGACCGGCGACACCGAGGCCATTCTCCGGGCGCTGCGGGACTGCGGCCACGACACCATCCCCCGGGGGATGGAGATCGTCCACACCACGGAGACGGTGGAGATGTGCGACGACCCCTCCAAGGTGTTCCGGCACAAGAAGGATACCTCCATGGGCGTGGGCCTGACCCTGCTGCGGGACGGCAAGGCCGACGCCCTGGTTTCCGCCGGGTCCACCGGGGCTTTGCTGGCCGGGGCCACCCTGATCACCAAGCGCATCCGGGGCATCCGCCGGGCGGCTATGGCCCCGGTGATCCCCACCACCGGCGGCAAGGCCGTGCTCATCGACTGCGGGGCCAACGCCGAGTGCACCCCGGAGTATCTGATGCAATTCGCCTACCTGGGCAGCTTCTATGCCAGCCGGGTGCTGGGACTGGAGCGCCCCCGGGTGGGCCTGCTGAACATCGGCGCGGAGGACAGCAAGGGCACGGACCTGCAACGCGAGACCCTGGCCCTGCTGCGCAAGGCCGGGGAGGAGGGCCACCTGAACTTCATCGGCAACATCGAGGCCAAGGAGGCCATCAAGGGCGGCTGCGACGTCATCGTCACCGACGGCTTCTCCGGCAACATCCTGCTCAAGACCATGGAGGGCGTGGGCTCCTTTGCAGGCCATGCCCTGGGCGATATTTTCAAAAAGAATCTGCTGACCAAGCTGGCCGCCGCCATGGTGATGCCGGGGCTGCGGGCCTTCAAGGCCCAGCTGGACCCCAACAAGGTGGGGGGCACCGCCTTCATCGGTATCTCCAGGCCCGTCATCAAGGCCCACGGCTCCTCCAACGCCGAGGCCATCGACAACGCCATCGGCCAGGCCAGGCAGGTGGCCGAAAGCGGCATCATTGGACAGATTCAGGAAAATGTGCATCTGATGCAGGTGCAGCCGGAATAATTCACAAAAAGGGTATTGACAGACCTGACCAATTGCCGTATTATTTTCCAAGACAAAGCCCGAAAGGAGGGATCATCTCATGACGATGGACGAGATCTTCAAGACCATGCAGGATCTGATCGCTGAGCAGTTTGCCATTGATACCGACGAGATCGGCATGGATAGTTCTTTTGTGGACGATCTGGGCGCCGACTCCGTGGACCTGGTGGAGCTGGTCATGGCCATGGAGGAGGAATTCGACGTGGGCGAGATCGACGAAGAGGACCTCACCGGTCTGAAGACCGTGGGCGACTGCGTGCGCTATCTGTATAATAAGCTGAACTGAATCAATCAAGCAGCTGAAAAAGAAGGCCCCGTTGGTTGCAACGGGGTTTTTCCGCTGCGGAAGGGAGAAAAACATCATGCATACCCTGCAAGTACTGGAAAAAAAACTGGGCTATACCTTCCGCTGCAAGGAGCAGCTTCAAGCGGCCCTGTATCACAGCTCCTACGCCAACGAGCACCGCTGCTGCGGCGTCAGCAGCAACGAGCGACTGGAGTTTCTGGGGGACGCCGTGCTGGGCCTGGTCACGGCGGACTATCTGTACCACAAGCACCCGGATTTGCCGGAGGGGGACCTGACCCGGATGCGGGCGGCCCTGGTGTGCGAGGAGAGCCTGTACGAGGTGGCCCAGAGCCTGGGGCTGGGCAATGAGCTGCGGCTGGGCAAGGGCGAGGAGGCCGGAGGCGGCCGGTGCCGCCCCTCCATCCTGGCCGACGCCACGGAGTCCGTGTTCGCGGCGGTGTATCTGGACGGCGGCATGGAGGCCGCCCGGGCGCTGATCCACCGGGTCCTTCTGGACAAGGAGCAGGAGGAGGCCGTGGAGGAGCGCCGCCGGGACTATAAAACGGAGCTGCAGGAGCTGGTCCAGCGCCGCAGCAACCAGACCCTGCACTATGAGATGATCGGGGCCACCGGCCCGGATCACGCCAAGCTGTTCACCTGCGCGGTGCTGCTCAACGGCCAGACGGCCGGAACCGGCACCGGCAAGAGCAAGAAGGAGGCCGAGCAGGCCGCCGCCCGGGCGGCGCTGCAGGCCCTGCAATAAGGCAAAGCGCAAGCCCCGCAGTCTGCCGGTTCCGGCGGGCTGCGGGGCTGTTTCGTTGGAGGGGGGCTATCTTTTCTTCGCCCGGGCCAGCCGGAAGCCGAACACGATGCCGCTCACGCCGCCCACAATGTGGGTCAGGTGGGACACGTTGTCCGTCTTGGTAAGGCCGTCGGCGATCTCGCTGCCTAAGTACAGGGCCACCACCAGCAGCATGGTCAGAGGAATGCCGCCCTTCTTCATCTCCGTGAACGAGGACAGGACGATCATCATGAACACCACGCCGCTGGCCCCCAGCAGGGCCGAGTGGGGGAACAGCAGGAACTGTACCAGCCCCGTGGCAAAGGCCGTGACCGCGATCGTTGCCAGCAGATTCCGGCTGCCGTATTTTTCCTCCAGCCCCGGCCCTACCAGCAGCAGAAGCAGCATATTGCCCATATAGTGGCTGTAGCCCGAGTGGCCCAGAACGTGGGTGAAAAAGCGCACATAGGTCAAAGGGTCCGTCAGGGGCGCCCGGTAGACGCAGAACAGCCGGGCCGTGGAGGCCCCGCCGGTGACGGAATCCAGCACCAGCACCAGCAGGCTGATGATGGCAAAGCTCAGCACCACCGGCGCGTTGAATCGGATGGCAAATCGTTTCACGAAAAAACCTCTTTCCAAATGTTCTGACTTCGATTATAATAAACGAATGGACTTTTGTAAACAAGGAGGCGCGTTTCGTGAACAAACCGCTGAAAATCATCCTGCTGGTGCTGGCGGCCCTGGTGCTGCTGGTGGTGGGATACCTGGCCTATGTGCTCATCGACTATCACCGGCTGGGGGACATGGACCTGGAGGTGGACCGGCAGGTGCTTCAGCCCGCCGAGACCGGCCGGGAATATCACCTGCTGTCCTATAACATCGGCTTCGGCGCCTATGAGCCGGATTACGGCTTCTTTATGGACGGCGGAACGGAGTCCTGGGCCTGGTCCCAGGAGCGGCTGACGGACAACATAGGAAACATCGGGTCGTTCCTGTCCCAGCAGCATGCGGACTTCTATCTCATCCAGGAGGTGGACCGGGATTCCACCCGCAGCTATCATGTGGACGAGGCCGCCCTGCTGCGGGAGGCCCTGCCGGAGTATGACGGGACCTGGGCCCAGAACTACGACTCCCCCTTCCTGATGTATCCCCTGCGCCACCCCCACGGGGCGTCGGTGTCGGGGCTGATGACCCTGTCGGCCATGACGGTGGACAGCGCCCGGCGGGTGGAGCTGCCCATCGAAAACAGCCTGATGAAGCTGGTGGATCTGGACCGGTGCTACAGCGTGCACCGGATCCCGGTGGCCGGCGGCGGTGAGCTGGTGCTGTATAACCTGCACCTGTCGGCCCACCTCCGACGGCACCATCGCCATGGAGCAGCTGAAGCTGCTGCTGGAGGATATGCAGCGGGAGTACGACGCAGGCAACTGGTGCGTGGCCGGCGGCGACTTCAACAAGGACCTGCTGGGGGATTCTGCCGTCTATTTCGGCGAGGCGGACCAGGAGTACACCTGGGCCCAGCCCATTCCGGAGGATACCTTCGACGGGTTCAACGTGTCCCTGATCGCGCCGCTGGATGAGGGGAACCCTGTGCCCAGCTGCCGCAACGCCGACGGACCCTATCACCAGGGGCAGTATGTGCTGACGGTGGACGGGTTCCTGGTGTCCGACAACGTGACGGTGACCTCCAGCGACGTGGTGGACCTGGGCTTTGCCTATTCCGACCACAACCCCGTGGAAATGCGCTTCGTGCTGGAGAAATAAGATGGGCAAGTATGAAGGCTCATGGAGCGGCATGCGCCGATATCTGGAGCATGATATGCTGGCACCCTGTCTCTATGGCCGGGTGCGTTACGGCTGCACTGCCTATGTGGGGATGGATGGCTCCCGGATATTTGAAATATGCATCGACGGAAGGCCAGTAAAGCACTTTTCTCTGGAGACCGTCAACACCTGGTTCCTGGATAACGGCTATCGGCCCGGTCCCCGGCCTGTGGGCCTGGGGGAATACTGGGACGGCCTGTGGATGCTGCTGGACGAGGTGCCCCGTTCCCGCCGGACGGCGTACACCGATGATGAGTTCTGCGATGCGTTAGCCGCCTACCGAACACAGGACATTGCGGCCAGCCTTCACTCAGAAGACCCCCTGGTCCGGATGCTGGCGATTCTGGATCGCCGGGTGGGCAAGCGAACCCTGTCCGCTCTGCGGGACACTGTTTCCCAACAGCCGGAGTGGCTCCAGAACTTTTACCGGTTGCGGATGGATGCCGAGGATTTCCAGCACAAATTGTAAAAAAAGTGTCGCCCTTTTTTGACAAGCAAAAAAAGCAGTGCTACGGCGCAGTGCCGCAGCATTGCTTTTCTTCATATCACGCCTTTCGGCCCCAGCGGGCCATATAGCGGAAGGCGGCGGGCCAGACGGCTCCGGCGAACAGCACCATGATGCCGTATCGCACGGCTCCGGCCACCCCGGCGCTGCCGAACAGGGCCAGCAGCGGACCCTTCAGCCCCGCCCGGATGCCCATCAGCAGGGCAAGGCCCAGCACCACCTTCAGCAGCTGCACCCACCAGACGGCCCGGGTGTCAAAGTGGATATACCGCCGGTCCAGCCACCAGGCGATGCCGAAGCCCACGGTGGCCCCCAGCAGCTTCCAGCCGTTTTCCTGCCCGTGGGCCAGGTTGGCCGCGTCCACGTCCGCCGGGAAGGGATAGACATACGCAAACACCAGATACGCGATGCCCACCAGCAGCATCCCGGCGATGAGGCCCGCCATCAGGCTGGGCTTGCGGTCGGCCTGGCGGATCAGGGGATACAGGGTCAGCACCATCACCCCGGCCACCGCAAAGGACACCCCCACGTCCAGGGGCGTGTGGACTCCCAGGTACAGCCGGGAGAAGGACACCAGCAGCAGCACCGCCACGCAGGCCCACCGGACCCAGGGCTGCCGGGTGGACCGGGCAATGCCGCCGAAGGTGGCCACGGCGTTCTGGGTGTGGCCGCTGGGGAAGGAGTAGCCCGTGGCCTGGGCCCGGGCGCTCTTCCACAATGGTGAAGTCAGGGTCCCGGACCCAAGGCCGGGGAATCCGGAACAGCAGCTTCAGGAACTGGTTCACCACCGTGCCGAAAAAGCCCATCAGCAGCAGATAGTACCCCTCCTGCTTGCTGACACACCAGAAGATCAGAATGGCCGCCACCATGAACACGGTCTCCTCGCCCAGGTGGGTCACGGCGGAGAACACCGCGTCCCAGAACGGGGTGCGCACGCTCTCCAGCGCATATAACAGGTTCATATCCGTCCCTCCTTTTGGGGATTATTGTACCGTATTTTTTCTCCCGGCGCAAGAGGGAGCTTTCCGGCATATACTGAGGCAGAGGAGGGAGAGAGCCATGAGACGGGGAAATTGCGGCGCGGTCATCGGCGTGTGCGCCCTGGGCCTGGGGCTGGGGATCCTGATCGCCGCCATCTTCCCGGTGGGCGCGCTGATGTTCCTGGTGGCGTTTCTGCTGATCGCCTGCGGGATCATATGCTTGAAGGACGGGAGGTAATGTGCATGAAGATCGTGATCTGGAAGGCGCCCCGGTGTCTGCGGGGCCTGCTGCGGCGGATGTTCGGCATCCAGGAATAACCCGGTGTGTTCCCGCATAGCCTTGGGACAGTGAAAACAAGGAGAGGACGGGAAACGCATGGAACTGGAGCTGAAATTTGCGGAGCTGGCCTGCTGCGAGCCGGTAGGCGACCTGGTCACCACTCAGGAGGAGTCCATGGAGACGGCGATCCCGGAGTATTGCCCGGACATTGCCCGGATCGTGGATACCGTGGGGCAGCTGCGGCTGCGGGAGAAGCATCCGGCGGGCCAGCAGCTGACCATGGGCGGCAGCGTGGTGCTGACGGTGCTGTATACCTCGGAGGAGAGCGCGGGTTTGCGGAGCCTGTCGATGGAGGTGCCGTTTTCCTGCCAGGTGGAGGATAAGCGGCTGGCGGACTGCGACGCCGTGTGCGTCACCGGGCGGCTGCTGCTGGCGGAGGCCAAGGCCGTCACCGCCCGGAAGCTGTATCTGCGGGTGATGCCGGAGTTCACCGTGTCCGGCTATGCCCGGCGGCGGCAGCGGCTGTGCTGCGGCACGGAGGAGGATCCCGCCCTGCGGGTGCGGCGGCAGGAGGCGGAGCTGGAGCTGCTGACAGCGGTGGAGGAGCGGGAATTTTCCTTCGCCCAGGAGGTGACGCCCGACGGTCCGCCGCCGGAGGATGTGCTGATGGAGCGCACCGCCGCCCGGGTGGAGGAGTGCCGCCGGGTGGGCAGCCGCCTGGTGCTGAAGGGCCAGGCGGAGGTGTGCGTGCTGTACCGGGGAGAAAACCAGGAGCTGGCGGCATACCGGACGGCGCTGCCCTTCTCCCAGCTGCTGGACGGGGTGGAGCTGCCGGAGGACGCCCAGGTGGAGGCCCGCATCCAGTGGGCCAGCAGCGAGATCCGGGTGCTGCGGACGGAAAACGGCCCGGCCTTCGGCATCACCGTGACGATATGCGCGGCGCTGTTGGTTCGCCGGAAGCAGCAGGTATCGTACATAGAGGACCTGTACAGCCTGCACCATGCGGCCCAGGTCCGGCGGCAGGAGACGCCGCTTCCGGTGGCCTGGCAGCGGGATATCCCCAGCCAGGAGGCGGTGCAGCAGCTGGAGTTCGGCCAGGGGAGACCCTTTGCCTATCTGACGGCGGCGGAATGCAGCGGCGTCAGCACGGTGCAGGAGGGCGGCGGCCCGGCCCCTGCGGTGCACGGTGCGGCTGCGGGTGCTGTATCTGGACGAGAGCGGGACGCCGGTGTGCGCCGAGCGGTCGGCGGAGGTGACGGCCCCCCGGCGGCCTGGGAGCCGCAGACCGTCCGGGCCGCCTGCGGCCTGCCGCAGATGCAGATCACCGGCAGCACCTGCCGGCTGTCGGTGCCGGTGCGGTTCGAGGCACGGCGGTGTCTGCGCCGGCCGGTGGCGGCGGTGACGGCGGTGGAGCTGCAGGACCCGCCGGAGGGGCCGCAGCCCTCCCTGATCCTGCGCCGCATGGCAGAAGGGGAGACCCTGTGGGACATCGCCCGGCAGTACCGCACCGATGAGGAGGCCATCCGGGCCGCCAACGAGCTGACGGAGGACCGCCCGGAGGGGATGCTGCTGATCCCCCGGGTGCGATAAGAAAGACCAGCGGGAACAAGTGAAAACCGGTGGGGCGGGGCCGCAGGCCCCCGCCCCACATCAGCTTGTCCAAATAGCCTCGCAGAGTTTGCCGCCCGCAGGCGGCAAATGAAATGCAATCCATTTTTTGCCGGGGCGTGTACCTGGCAAAAAATACTTCTCAGTCTGCAAGTGTGGAATTTGTTCGCCCATAGGCGAACAAATTATGCGCGCGGCAGACTGCACTAAAGCCTTTTTGTCAAAAAAAAGGGTTCTACCCTTTTTTGACAGTTTCCGGTGGGGGGGGCCGCAGGCCCCCGCCCCACATTTTTTATTTCCCGGGGCCTGACGATAAATTTTCTGTGACGGGAGCAAAACAGGGCTACACAACCGGCGAAACCTGTGATATGATAGATGAGTGAAAAAATCGGACCGGGGGAGGGATCGTTCCAATGAAACATTTGCCGCAGCGCGTGGCGGCGCTGCTTCTGGCGGCGGTTATGTCGCTGACCCTGACCGGGTGTATGTTCCGCTCGTCGGTGGAGGATCTGTTCACCCTGCCCCGGGTGTCGGCGGAATACGAGGGGCTGTCCCAGGAGCTGGACGACCTGCAGAAGCAGGGCTATGAGCTGGTGGGCCCCAGCACCGGGCAGAACATCCAGCCGGTGCAGATGGTGGACCTGGACAACGACGGCCTGTCGGAGGCCCTGGTATTCATGCGGCTGCAGGACGACGAAAAGCCCCTGAAAATCTTCGTTTTCCGGCCGGAGGACGACACCTATCACCGCCTGTGCGTCATCGAGAGCAGCGGCACCGCCATTGACAGTGTCCAGTATGAGGACCTCACCGGCAACGGCCGGCTGGAGATCATCGTGGGCTGGCGCATCAGCGCCGACGTGCAGACCGTGGCCGTGTATGTGCCCCAGCCGGACCCCTATGTGCTGCTGCAAAGCGGCTATACCCGCTTCACCGTCACGGACCTGGACGGCGACGGCGTCAAGAGCCTGCTGCTGTTCCGCTCGGATAACGATGGCCAGCCGGTGGCGGGGCTGTATATCCGCAAGGACGACGTGATCTCCGCCAGCTACAGCAGCGTCTTGTCCTACACCATGGCGGAGCTGAGCCGGGGCAGCGTGGTGGTGGGCAAGCTCTCCGACGGCACCCCCGCCGTATTTGCCACCGGCGTCAACAGCCAGGGTATGGCCATGACGGATATCCTGGTGTGGCAGGAGAGCGGCGGACTGACCAACATCGCCCAGGACCGGACCACCGGCCTCACCGCCGCCGTGTACCCCTATATGCAGCTCAAGCCCCAGGACATCGACGGCGACGGCAGCGTGGAGATCCCCGCGCCGGAGACTGCCGCCGCCGACGCGGGAAGCGGCGCTGCCGCCAACACCGCCGCGGCGGTGCGGGGGCTGGTCCGCTGGATCAGCTACCTGCGGCGACGAAAGCCCGGATGTCCACTGCGTGACCTATCACGATCTGTCCGCCGGGTGGTATTTCCGCCTGCCGGATACCTGGCAGGGGGAGGCCACCTTCACCACCGCCGAAAACGGCGCGTACGAGAGCCAGGTGGTACTGCTGTCCAACGGACAGCCGGTGGCGGCCCTGTACGCCCTTACCGGCGACAACCGGGAAAAGCGGGCCATGATGGGCAGCCGCATGGCCCTCAAGCGCCAGAACGGCGTCACCTACGGCGGGGAGCTGCTGGCCGGGGCCAACTACTGCGGCCTGGACGAGGAGAGCCTGCGCCTGGGCTTCAACCTGGTGATGGCCGAGTGGGCCGCATGAAAATCCGAGGAAAGGAACGTCGAATCCATGAGAAAGGTAATGGTTCTGGAGGATGAATCCAGCATCCGCAGCTTTATTGTGATCAACCTGCGCCGGGCAGGATACGAGGTGGTGGAGGCCGAAACCGGCGAAGAGGCTCTGGACAAGCTCCACGAGAATCCGGACACGCTGGTGGCCCTGCTGGACGTGATGCTGCCGGGCATCGACGGGTTCGAGGTGTGCCGCCGCATCCGGGCCACCAACCCCCGCATCGGCATCATCATGCTGACGGCCCGGTCCCAGGAGATGGATAAGGTCACGGGCCTGATGAACGGGGCCGACGACTATGTGACCAAGCCCTTCTCCCCGGTGGAGCTTACTGCCCGGGTGGACGCCCTGATCCGCCGCAGCAGCGGCGGCACCCAGGACTGCCGCCGGGCACCATCAGCCAGCCACCCTTCCTGCTGAACACCCGCAACCGCACCCTGGAGAAAAACGGCCAGCGCATCAAGCTGACCCAGGTGGAGTATTCCATCATGCGGATGTTCATGGAAAATCCCGGCAAGGCCCTGTCCCGGGAGGAGATCCTGGACCTGGTGTGGGGCCGGGACTATTTCGGCGAACTGAAGATCGTGGACGTCAACGTCCGGCGTCTGCGGCTGAAAATCGAGGACAGCCCCACCAGCCCCACCTATATCAACACCGTGTGGGGCTACGGATACAAGTGGGGCTTTTAAGCCATGAATACCAACACGGATAACAAGCTGCGGCTGTTCACCCGGGGACAGGGGAAGCGACTGAAGCTGCGGGGTCTGCGCCGCCGCTGGCTGGCCAGCAGCGTGGGACCCATTATCGTCATTCTGGTGCTGGTGGGCGTGCTCTCCGCCGCCACCATCAGCTCCAGCCTGGATGCCCGGGCCAGGTCCTCTCTGGAGGCCAAGGCCAAGTCCGGCTCCGACTATTTCAGCGCCTACAGCATGGGCAGCTACAGCGAGTATTACCGCCGGGCCGCCCAATACGTCACGGATTACAGCATGAACGACAGCCTGGCCAAGAACGTGGAGCTGCAATTCATCAACGGCAAGCGCCAGGTGGAGCTGTCCTCCCGGGGCGCCGTGGCCGGCAGCACCCCCGCCACCCCGGAGGTGGGCCGGGCCGTGGAAACCGGCAAGACCGCCTCCTTCTCCGGCCGGGACCCCCTGACCGGCGAGAGCATCCTGGCGGTGTCCAGCCCGGTGTTCTACAACGGAACGGTGGTGGCCGTGATGCGGTTCGTCACCTCTACCCGGCTGCTGGATCAGCAGCTGTGGCTGACGGTGCTGGTGATGGCCGCCGTCATCGCGGCGGTGATCTTCCTGATCTTCGTGTCCAACCTGATCTTCATCAACAACGTGGTGCAGCCGGTGGCGGAGGTGTCCGAGGCCGCCAAGCGCATCTCCTCCGGCAGCTACGGCATCCAGATCGCCAACAAATATACCGACGAGCTGGGGCAGCTGGTGGACAACATCAACAACATGTCCCTGAAAATCAGCCAGAGCGAGAAAATGCAGACGGAGTTCATCTCCTCCGTGTCCCACGAGCTGCGCACCCCTCTGACGGCCATCAGCGGCTGGGGCGAGACCCTGCTGGGGGATGAAAGCGGCGACCCCCGCCAGCTGCGCCGGGGCCTGCGCATCATCGTCAAGGAGGCCCGCCGCCTGACGGGCATGGTGGAGGAGCTGCTGGAGTTTTCCAAAATGCAGGACGGCCGCTTTACCCTCCAGGTGGAGGAAATGGACCTGCAGGCGGAGCTGGAGGACGCCATCTATACCTATCGGGAGCTGTTCCGCCAGGACGGCATCCAGCTGAACTATCACAGCGATCAGGAGCTGTATACCGAGCCCATCTCCGGCGACCCCCAGCGGCTGAAGCAGGTGTTCTGCAACGTGCTGGACAACGCCGCCAAGCACGGCGGCGCGGGCAAGCGCATCGACGTGGACATGACCCAGGAGGGGGACAGCTATGTGGTGCGCATCCGGGACTACGGCCCCGGCATCCCTCCGGCGGAGGTCCCCTTTGTGAAGCAGAAGTTTTATAAGGGCTCCTCCAAGGCCCGGGGCAGCGGCATCGGTCTGGCGGTGTGCGACGAGATCGTCCAGCGCCACGGCGGCGTGTTCGACATCGGCAACGCCGACGGCGGCGGGGCCATCGTCACCATCCGGCTGCCCATCTCCGGCCAGGAGCTGTAAAAAATCGAACGCCTGTTGCGTTTTTGCGGCGGGTGTGTTATGATACTGGAAAGGAACCCATTCCCCATGGAAAAAAACAACAAGCAATTCCGCACCTCCATCGGCGGTCAGGCCCTGATCGAGGGCATTCTCATGCGCGGGCCGGAAAAGCAGGCCATCGTGGTCCGCTCGCCGGAGGGCCTGGTGACCAAGGTGGAGGAGCTGACCCTGATCAAGGATAAGTATCCCATTCTGGGCTGGCCCATCCTCCGGGGGGCCGTCACGTTTCTGGACTCCATGGTCCGGGGCGTCAAGGCCCTGATGTTCTCCGCCGACTATTACCCCGAGGACGAAAACGTCCAGCCCTCCAAGCTGGATAAGTGGCTGGAGGAGCACGTTCCGGCGGAGAAGCTGCAGTCGGTGCTGGTGTGGATGTCGGTGATCCTGTCCCTGGGGCTGACCCTGCTGCTGTTCATGCTGCTGCCCACCTTCATCGCCGGGCTGTTCCACGCCCGGCACGCCGCCGTCCACAACCTCATCGAGGGGGCGGTGAAGATCGCCATTTTCCTGGGGTACCTGATCCTCTGCTCCAGGCAGAAGGACGTGCGCCGGGTGTTCTGCTATCACGGGGCGGAGCATAAGACCATCTTCTGCTATGAGGCGGGCCTGCCGCTGACGGTGGAAAACGCCCGCATCCAGCCCAAGCACCACCCCCGCTGCGGCACCAGCTTCCTGTTCGTGGTGATCGTGGTGTCCATTCTGTGCAGCAGCGTCGTGTTCAGCTATGTGAACTGGCAGAACCTGTGGGTCCGGGTGGCCATGCACCTGCTGCTGCTGATCCCGGTGGTGGGCGTTACCTATGAATTCAACCGCTTTGTGGGCCGCCACGACAACGCCGTCACCCGTATCCTGTCCGCCCCGGGGATGTGGCTGCAGAATTTCACCACCAACGAGCCGGACGACTCCATGCTGGAGGTGGCCATCGAGGCCTTGAAGCTGGTGCTGCCGGAGGAGCAAGGAAAGGACGCCTGGTAATGGCTGTTACATACAACGATCTGACCCTGGATATCCGGCGGTCCCTGCGGCAGGCGGGGATCGAGGCCGCCACCCTGGAGGCCCGGGAGCTGGTGTGCTTCGCCGCCGGAAAGGATAAGGCCCGGCTGCTGCGGGACGGCGCGCTGTACGTGTCCCCGGAGGTGGAGGAGGCGGCCTGGGCGCTGGCCCGCCGGCGTCTGGCCGGGGAGCCGGTGGCTTATCTCATCGGCGAGTGGGAGTTTTACGGCCTGCCCCTGGACATCAGCGAAAGCGTGCTGATCCCCCGGCCCGACACGGAAACCCTGGCCGAGGCCGCCATCGGCTGGCTGCGGCAGCAGGAGGCCCCGGGTCCTGGACCTGTGCGCCGGTTCCGGGTGCCTGGGGCTGGCCATCGCCAGCCAGGTGCCCGCCGCCCGGGTGGTGCTGGGGGAGCTCAGCGACGGGGCTTTGCGGGTCTGCCGCCAGAACATCCGCCGCAACGGCCTCACCGGCCGGGTGACGGCCATGCAGCTGGACGCCCTGCGCCCGCCGGTGCAGCGGCTGGGGGACTTTGACTGCATCGTCAGCAATCCCCCCTATATCCCCTCCGGGGATATTCCCGGGCTGGACGCCTCCGTCCGGGATTACGAGCCCCACATGGCCCTGGACGGCGGGGCCGACGGCCTGGACTTTTACCGTGCCATCCTGCGGCATTGGCCTGCGGTGCTGCATCCCGGCTCCCGGCTCTATTTTGAGGTGGGCATCGGCCAGGCCGACGACGTGCTGCGGCTCATGCGCGGCGTGGGCTTTGGCGACCTGGAAATTCTCCCGGACCCGGCGGGCATTCCCCGGGTGGTGCTGGGAGCCCTGTATCAGGAGATCTGACTGTCCGCTTTTCCGGACAGGCTTTGTGATACCATCACGGCAATATAAATTAGAGGAGGAGACGAAAATGGCAGCGAAAAAGGATACCTCTGCCGCAGTCCCTGCGGGCTCCGACAAGAAAAAGGCGCTGGAGACCGCCATGCAGCAGATCGAAAAAATGTATGGCAAGGGCTCCATCATGCGCTATGGTGAAAACGCCGAAACCAACGTGGAGGCCATCCCCACGGGCTCCCTGGCCCTGGACCTGGCCCTGGGCATCGGCGGCGTGCCCCGGGGGCGCATCATCGAGATCTACGGGCCGGAGTCCTCCGGTAAGACCACCCTGGCCCTGCACATTCTGGCCCAGGCCCAGAAGCTGGGCGGCGAGGTGGCCTTTGTGGACGCCGAGCACGCCCTGGATCCCACCTATGCCCGGGCCCTGGGGGTGGATCGACTCCATGCTGATCTCCCAGCCCGACACCGGCGAGCAGGCGCTGGAGATCACCGAGGCCCTGGTCCGCTCCGGCGCCATCGACGTGGTGGTGGTGGACTCCGTGGCCGCCCTGGTGCCCCGGGCGGAGATCGAGGGCGAGATGGGCGACAGCTTCGTGGGCCTGCTGGCCCGGCTGATGAGCCAGGCCCTGCGCAAGCTCACCGGCGTCATCGCCAAAACCAACAGCATCGTCATCTTCATCAACCAGCTGCGGGAAAAGGTGGGCGTTATGTACGGAAATCCCGAGGTCACCACCGGCGGCCGGGCTCTGAAGTTCTATGCCTCCGTCCGCATCGACGTGCGCCGCATCGAGGCTTTGAAGTCCGGCGGCGAGATCATCGGCAACCGCACCCGGGCCAAGGTGGTGAAAAACAAGGTGGCGCCCCCCTTCCGGGAGGCGGAGTTTGACATCATGTATGGCGAGGGCATCAGCCGCCTGGGCGAGATGCTGGATCTGGGCGTGAAGCTGGACCTGGTCCAGAAAAGCGGCTCCTGGTTCAACATGGGGGATATCCGCCTGGGCCAGGGCCGGGACGCCGCCAAGCAGTATTTCCGGGATCACCCCGACGAGGCCGACAAGCTGGAGGCCGCCATCCGCCGGGACTTCCACAAGCTGATGAGCAGCCAGTCCAAGATCGCCGCCAAGGCGGCGGGCCGGGCGGTGGACGTGTCCGCCGACGACTTCGATGACGAGGATTGAGCGCATCCAGCCGTCCCTGCACAAAAAGGACCGGGTGCTGGTGTATCTCACCGGCGGCCGGCTGCTGCGGATCACGCCGGAGGAGCTGCTGCGGTTTGACCTGCGCCCGGGCATGGACCTGGCGGAGGACGTGCTGGAGGAGCTGAACCGGGCGGCTGCCCGGTCCCTGACCCGGCAGCAGGCGGCGGAGATGGCCGGACGGCGGATGCTGTCCCAGAAGGAGCTGTCCGACCGGCTGGTGAAAAAGGGCACGGACCCTCAGGAGGCTCAGGAGACCGCCCAGTGGCTGGCGGACCTGGGTGCGGTGGACGACGCCGCCTATGCCGGGTCATCGTGCGGCACTATGCCGCCATGGGCTACGGCCCCGGCCGGGTGCGCCAGGAGCTGCAGCACCGGGGGGTGCCCCGGGAGCTGTGGGACGACGCCCTGGCCCGGATGCCGGACCCGGAGGAGGCCATTGACCGGTTTCTGACCGCCAAGCTCCGGGGCAAGACCCCGGACCGGGCCACGCTCCAGCGGCTGTCCGCCGCCCTGCAGCGCCGGGGCTTCTCCTGGCAGGATATCCGCCCCGCCCTGGCCCGGCTGGACCGGGAGCCGGAGGATTGACCGGCACATTTACAACTTCACGCAAAGGAAACACAACCATGAACGTATCATTCGTATCCCTGGGCTGCGACAAGAACCGGGTCAACACCGAGCAGATGATGGCCCTGTGCCTGCAGGCGGGCATCACCGTCCAGGAGGACTGCCCCGGCAGCGACGTGGTGGTCATCAACACCTGCGGCTTCATCGACAGCGCCAAAAGCGAGGCCATCGACACCATTCTGTCCGCCGCCCAGCTGAAGGAGGAGGGGCAGATCGGGAAGATCCTGGTTACCGGCTGCCTGAGCCAGCGCTATCAGGCGGACATTCTGGAGGAGCTGCCGGAAATCGACGGCATCATGGGCACCGGCTGCTTCGGCGACATCGTGCCTGCCCTGGAGCAGGTGATGAACGGCCAGGAGTGCCGCCACTTTGCGGATATCAACGGCCCTGTGGAGGAGCTGCCCCGGGTGCTGTCCACTCCCCGGCAGTACGCCTATCTCCGCATCGCCGAGGGGTGCAGCAACCGCTGCGCTTATTGCGTAATCCCCCCTGCGGGGCAACTACCGCTCCCGCCGGATGGAGGACATTTTGCGGGAGGCCCAGGCCCTGGCGGACGACGGCGTGCAGGAGTGCATCGTCATCGCCCAGGATATTACCCGCTACGGCATGGACCTGTACGGGGAGCGCCGTCTGCCCCAGCTGCTGCGGGAGCTGTGCAAACTGCCCTTCCACTGGGTCCGGCTGCACTATCTGTACCCGGACAACCTGTCCGACGAGCTTATTGACACCATCGCCGGGGAGGAGAAGATCTGCAACTATCTGGATATTCCCATCCAGCACTGCAACGACGCGGTACTCAAGGCCATGCGCCGCCGGGAGACCAAGGCGGGGCTGGAGGCCCTGTTTGCCCGGCTGCGGGAGCGGATCCCCGGCGTGGTGCTGCGCACCAGCCTCATCACCGGCCTGCCCTATGAGGACGAGGCCGCCTTCGAGGAGCTGTGCAGCTTTTTGGGGGAGCAGAAGCTCCAGCGGGTGGGGGCCTTTGCCTACTCCCCGGAGGAGGGTACCCCGGCGGCGAAGATGCTCAACCGGGTGGACACCGAGGAAGCCCAGCGCCGGGCGGAGCTGGTGATGGAGGTGCAGTCCCAGGTCATGGACCAGTTCAACGACAGCCGCATGGGCGACACCGTGGAGGTGCTGTGCGACGGGTGGGACGGCCAGTCCATGAGCTATGTAGGCCGCAGCTACGCCGAAAGCCCCGGCATCGACGGCAATATTTATTTCACATCCGATCAGCCCGTGGAAGCGGGAGATTTTGTCCGTGTGCGCATCACCGGGGCCATGGACGGCGAGCTTACCGGTGAACGAACGGAGGAATGAACCATGCCTATGAACACAGCCAACAAACTGACCCTGCTCCGGGTGTTCCTGATCCCGGCGTTTCTGGTGGTGGCCTACTGGGGCTTTCCCGGCAGCCGCTATGTGGCCCTGGCCATCTACATCGTGGCCTGCCTGACGGACCTGCTGGACGGGTACATTGCCCGGCATTATAACCAGGTGTCGGACTTCGGCAAGTTTGCCGATCCCCTGGCGGACAAGTGCCTGGTGATGGCGGCCCTGTGCTGGTTCGTGGAAACCGGCGATATGGTGGGCTGGGTGCTGGCCGCAGTGCTGCTGCGGGAGTTCGCCGTGTCCGGCATGCGGCTCATCGCCGTGGAAAAGGGCCGGGTCATCGCCGCAGGCTGGTCCGGCAAGGTAAAGACCGCCAGCACCATGGTGTGCATCTGCCTGATGCTGTTCGGCATTCCCCACTGGCTGAACCTGGCGTGCCAAGGGGTCATCCTGGTGACCACGGTATACTCCGGCGTGGAGTATTTCGTGAAAAACTGGGACGTGTTCTCCGAAAAGTAAGGCTTTTGGCCGTTTTCAGTGCCCGGTGATGCCGGGCCGACGCAGCCCGCCGAGGACGTCGGCCCCTACGGGTGCTCTATCGGCGATTCTCTGCCGCGACAATCGAAAATTTTCCTGATACACCACCGTAGAGGCGGACGACTCTGTCCGCCTCTAAAATTTTACATAGATTTTACACACCCATTACAACGGATTTGACATACACCCTTTATACTGTCAATTGTCAAAAAGCTGGAATGAGGGAGTAAAGAATTATGACTATTTTCAATGCGCTGACGCTGGTGGGCGGACTGTGTCTGTTCCTGTTCGGCATGAACGTGATGGGCCAGGCCCTGGAACGCCGGGCCGGCGGCAAGCTGCGGACCCTGCTGGACAAGATGACCAGCCGGGTATTTGTGGGCTTTTCTGACGGGCCTGGGCATCACCGCCATTATCCAGAGCTCCTCCGCCACCACGGTGATGGTGGTGGGCTTCGTGAACTCGGGGCTGATGACCCTGCGCCAGGCCATCAACGTCATCATGGGCGCCAATGTGGGCACCACCGTCACCGCGTGGCTGCTGAGCCTGGCGGGCATCGACAGCGGCAGCACCTGGGTGCAGCTGCTGAAGCCCTCGTCCTTTACCCCGGTGCTGGCCCTGATCGGCATCATCTTCTATATGTTCTGCAAGTCCGACAAGAAAAAGGACACCGGCACCATCCTGCTGGGCTTCGCCACCCTGATGTTCGGCATGGAGACCATGAGCGGGGCCGTGTCCGGCCTGAAGGACGTGCCGGAGTTCACCCAGCTGTTCCTGATGTTCCGCAACCCCATTCTGGGCGTGCTGGTGGGCGCGGTGCTGACGGGCATCATCCAGTCCTCCTCCGCCTCCGTGGGCATTCTGCAGGCCCTGTCCGTCACCGGCGGCGTCAGCTATGCCGCCGCCATCCCCATCATCATGGGCCAGAACATCGGCACCTGCGTCACGGCCATGCTGTCCTCCGTGGGCACCAACAAAAACGCCCGCCGGGCCGCCGTGGTGCACCTGATGTTCAACGTCATCGGCGTGGTGGTGCTGCTGACCCTGTTCTGCATCGTCAAGGCCATCTTTGCCCCGGCGATCCTGGACCGGCCCGCCACCATGTACGGCATCGCCATCGCCCACTCGGTGTTCAACATCCTGTGCACCGCCATGCTGCTGCCTGCCGGAAATCTGCTGGAAAAGCTGGCCATCCGGCTGGTGCCCGACGCCCAGCGCCGGGAGGAGACGTCCGAGCTGGACGCCCGCCTGCTGGCCACCCCCTGCCCTGGCCCTGGGCCAGGCCCGAACGTGGCCGGGGAGATGGCCGCCTGTGCCAGCAATACGTAAC
>VOFK01001559.1_pt1 | contig 28801 bp, 60 predicted proteins | sample 5384121 | NCBI WGS metagenome assembly VOFK01 (sample SAMN12384730, study PRJNA508395) | human gut metagenome | isolation source: healthy gut J | host: Homo sapiens | reverse complement strand
CGATGGTACTTCGTTCCGGTTACGTATTGCTTCAGTTTTTAAACTATCTGAATGCTGTATCCGCTCCTATTTTCAACAACCGGAACACCATTCCTGTCAAAAATCTCTCCGCGCGGCGCTTTTGTAGCGGCCATATGTTCGTATTGTGCGGTTATCAGCCTGTATCTATACTCTTCGCCATTCACTATTTGCAGATTAAAAAGAGCTTTATTATACAGCTAATCGCTAAAACAGCGACAATGGCGCCGATAATTATAGTCCGCCTTGTATCGTTTATTTTTCATCTATTATCACCAAAATTTTTTATCAATACTTTTTTATCTTAAACCAAACAAGTGTCTTTTCTATAAACCACAGCATAGGCAAAAACCAAAACAGCATTCAAAACTGTTTCTATAAATATAATCCTCACAGCAGAAATCCACACAAAGGAACCTTCGCAAAAACATAGAATATGGTATTAGATAAATTATTTCTGCAGCTATTGTGGCTCCTGCCGCCATTGCAGAAAAAACATAAATGTTAGGACGACCATAAAATCTGTCGCTACAACAGCAGAAAAAAAATAGCCTATAAACAAATAAATAAGCATATCGGTTCCTATAAATCTCCCAACATATATATCATAAACCAACCCAAATAATATTCCGCAGAGCATTCCCTGCATTCTTCCGCAAAAAAAAATCTATTAAGACAATAAATAATAGAAAACATTTCCGTTTACCCCAAACACAGACAAAAGCATTTATAAAGCGCGGGCTGGAGGATTGCAATTAATATTAACCAAACAACATGATGTAACAGTTTTCATATATATCTCCCTACCTGCTTATTAATCTTCATTTTTCTTCATCCAAGTCTTCAGAATCACCTGACTTTTTTGACTTTGAGGAATTATTATTTTTTTTTACTTTGAACCTCCTGAATCTTCATCTTCTTCATCAGGCTCAGGACTCGGACTTGCAGACGCTCTGTCGTCAATTTCTTTTGTTCCTGTTCCGCTCTCTCCCTTGCGGCTTTCATATTAGCATTTTCTTCATCAGCAACAACATCCATATTGTTTGTTACAACAAATACCTGTCTGATATCACGAAAATCAACGCAAGCATTTACAACCGCATATCTGGTCATCGTAACCGTATCGTCCTTAATTTCCGCGACTTTTCCTAATCTGAATCCTGCCGGAAAAACTCCGCCGAGACCTGTTGAGGTTTACGTAATCATCAATTTCAATATCTGTGTCGCGCGACAAATATGACAGCTTAAACTGTCTGTTATATCTAAGCTCGCTGTCACCTTCAACAACCCCCAAATCTTTAGAGCGTTCCACCATTGCTCCGGCAGAAAACCCAGGGTCAATTATTGTTTCAACATCCGCCCAATTCGTACCAACTTTAGAAATCTTTCCTATCAAAAACCATCGGAAGATATAACGGTTTGCTCCACTTCCAATCCACTGTTTTTCCCTTTATCTATTGTAAACCCGGAAAACCAGTTTGAAGGCTCATCAGCTGTCACATTTGCGGCGGCCAAATCTAAATCGGGATTATTCTGTCTTAGTTCGAGCATTCGCTTTAAGCCTGTCATTTTCTTCTGCCATTTCAGCATTTTTCATTATTCTGTTTTTTCAAGTTCAGTATTCTTTTTTGACAGTTCATCCGTCTTATTTCTCAGTTCTTTTAACTCACCTAAACAATGAGTCACATCATATAAACCACTCCCAATATTTCCAAAAAACTTTTTGAACAGGGGACGTGGTTGTTTTTATGCATCTTCAACAGCAGTAGAATTACCGCTGTTGAAACCTAAAAAATATAAGTAAAGCCACTACCAAAAGCGTACATCCTGATAGGATGAGCGCCATTTTATGTTTATTAAAAAATTTCAAATTCTGCACCACCTGAGTTAATAATTCTTTCTTCTGGTCGCCTGCGTCAGCATATTTCTAAATCCGCCTTTTTCCTGCCATAGCTGTTCCCGCCCCTTTTTGCGACACAGCACACAGGGGTCTTCAGCGATAAACATTTATGCCAGTAGCGTTTTTATAAGCTTTCCTAAACCGCGCATATTACTGCTTTCCGCCTGTCAACACTATTCCGGTTTCTATTAAATCAGAAGCCAGTTCGGGAGGAGTTTCTTCCAGGACACAGCGCACAGCTTCCAATATAAAGTTTATATCATCGCGCATTGCAGAGTTTATCTCGTTCGCACTAATCGCAACGCCTTTAGGCACTCTATACATATCCTCTTTTTTTAGCTCTACAACATTAGTAGTGAGCCCAACCATTGCAGCACTTCCAGCTTTATTTTTTTGCCTTTTCAGCTGTAGGACTTTGCAATTTCAACGTTATATTTTTTCTTTTATTAATTGAATAATATCATTATCAAGAGCGTCACCTGCTGACCGTACTGATTTGGACTAACAACTACGCCGCCCAATGATACAACAGCAACTTCTGTCGTTCCGGCGCCCATCTACTATACATACCCTCGTTTATATCGACTCCTGCACCTATTGCGCCTGCAAGCGGTGATTCAATAAGATATACCTCTTTGCACCGGCTGGATATTACGACCTCTTCTATAGCTCTCTTTTCCACGTCTCCAATACCTGACGGAACACTTACCGCCGCCCTTATTTTTGGAAAAATACATTGTTTAAATTCTTGTCCAGAAACTTTTTTAAGCAGGCCAACCGCAACATCAAAGTTTGTTATTCCTCCGTCTTTAACGGATTTAAAACAGACAAACTGTCGGCCGTTTTTCCAAGCATATCTAAAGCTTCGGTTCCGGCAATTACTTCACGGCTCTCACCTCTGGTAACCGCAACAGTAGGTTCGTCAACTATAATTTTTTCTTCATTCGCATTATAAATTTGAGTACTGCTTGTTCCAAAATCTATGCCTAAATCAATCGCCATATATATCCCTCCTGAAAGTTATATAAAATCAGGTATTTATATCAAATTTATACCAAACTCTTCTGAAAGTATTTCTCCTAATCTGCATAGAGGCAGACCAACAACATTAAAATAATCTCCGTTTATAGACTCAACAAACAATCCGCCTATTTTTTGAATACCATATGCTCCGGCTTTATCCATTGGTTCACCGGATCTTATATAGTTTTCTATCTCTTTTTTCGCTCAAGTTTCTGAACTTTACGCCTGTTGAAACAAAATCACTTACCTCTTTCCCGCTCTGAGTTTCAATTACAGCAAGACCGGTATACACAGTATTTATTCTGCCCGAAAGAGTCAAAAAGCATGTCCTTAGCTTCTATTTCATCGTTTGGTTTGCCCAATATCTTTTCCATCAATTGAAACGACTGTGTCCGCTCCGATAACTATAGTGTTTTCACCGGATTCAATTCCTGCGGCTATATTTTTTGCCTTTTGCATCGCCAGCCGCTTTACGGTGTCGTATGGTTTTTCGCCTTCGATCATTATTTCCTCAGATTCATCGGCAATTATTTCAAAATCAAGTGAAATGTTTTCTAAAATCTCTCTTCTTCTCGGAGAAGCGGATGCTAATATAAATCTCATATTCAACCTCTTAAAACTAAATTATTATATTTTAATGTGAACCTAAAATATTCCTTTATAAAAAGTGCATTCTTGTAAACTCTTCCGGTCTGTAATTTTCACCGCAAAGATAGGCTTTTGCAAATTCTTTTTTAATTTCATTCGGTGATTCCACAGTAAAGTTTAAATTATACATTTTAATATTATAACATTTCAGCTCTTCCATCTTGTCTGCCATAAATGTAGGACAGCTGTTCAGCAGCACACTTCTGCAATTTGTCCCCATCTTTTTATAACCGGAAACTTTTTTCCCCAATCTGTCAGTAATACAGCCAATACTATTACACTTACAAGAGTTGCTGTCCAAATTTTTAAGAATACAATTCTCAGTCAGCATTAACGGCTGATAACCATAGACGCATACTTCTGTCGGTATATCTGAACCCTTTGCTATATCCCTTATCTGAGGGATACTCAGTTCAGGTGACAGCATAACCGAGCTAAACCCCATTATAACAGAACACAATTTTACTGAATTACTGTTTGTAATATTCATTCTGTAAGAGCCAAAAATTTTAAAACCATCAAAAATTCTGCGGTATTCAGATATATTGTGTACTCTAATCTTATTAAATCCCAAGTTAAACAGCCTCATTATAAAATCAATATATTTTTCATACTCAGAATCATGTATTATTGAAGGAGGCTCTATAACTATCCTGTCTTTATCAGAGATAAACCGTTTATAATCTTCCCCCTAATAAGCGAACCCGGCACATATATAAGTCTAAAAATTTTCCCTGTCGATTCTTCAAACTCCTTAACAGCAGTGAACTGTTCATATGAAAATATTGAAGCTGTCATACCGCTCAAACTGCTGTCGCATCCAGCAGAATGATTTAAAGATATAGATTCATTTCTATTTTGTATATCAATGCTGTCAGACAATATTTCATCTTCAATCATTTTCAGCGCTTCGCGGCGGATGTAGTTTAAATCTTTAATTGGAACATACGCTCTGCCGGTGACTTCAACCGATATTGAATCAAATATGAAGACGCTGCCTCCGGTCTTTGAAATCTGCTGAATAACCCTTTTCCTTCTCAGTTGGATTTGAAGACGCCGCTTCAACAGTATTATTCGACCTCACCGTAATTGTCTTATTTTTTATATAATACAATAAGTTTAATCTTTTCACCTACAGCAATATTTACTTTGGCTGTCAGATGAATTTTAAATTTATCTTCCCTATCCTTGATTTCATCTAAAATTTTTGTTTCTAAACTGCTCGTTTCTTTTTTTATAAGGATTGTCCGGTTTATTAAAAGCAAACATTGCTCTGCCTTTTTATTATCAAAATATCCGGAACTCAGACCTCCTCTAAAAAATATCCTGTTTAAATCGTTTATCTCTGATTTAGATGGCTGCCTGCCTTCTTCCAGACACTTTTTATAAATCTTCGTTACGCATCCAACATAACTCGGACCTTTCATTCTTCCTTCAATTTTTAAAGAAGTAACTCCGGATTCTTTTATATCGTCCAATCGTTCAATCAAAGCCATATCTTTTAGACTTAAAAAATATTTTTCTTTATTCTCACCCGACTTATATAACTGTCTGCACGGCTGGGCGCATCGTCCCCTGTTCCCCTGCTCCTGCCCCCAAGAGCGCTGCTCATAAGGCACTGCCCGGAATACGACATACACATAGCGCTGTGAATAAACATCTCTGTCTCTATACCGCAATTTTCCGATATATATTTTATCTCTTTAAAAGAAAGTTCCCTGGATAGAACCACACGGTCAAAACCTAATTCCTTAGCCGCCAAAGCACCGCTTAAATTATGAACAGTAAGCTGAGTGCTGGCGTGAAACTGCATACAAAGACCTAAGTTTTTTTGCAAGACTTAATACTCCTAAATCCTGAATTATTAAAGCGTCAACATGCAAGGAATTTAAAAAAACTTTAAATATTCTTCAAGTTCAGCAAATTCTTTATCACCTATAAGAGTATTTACAGTGATATGTACCTTAACTCCCCGAAGATGTGCATATCTTACAGCATTTTCAAGCTGGCCATTGTCAAAGTTATCGGCGTAACTTCTAGCTCCGAAATTTTTACCCGACAAATATACTGCATCAGCCCCCATATTAACTGCCGCCGCAAGAGATTCAAAAGCTTCCGGCCGGAGACAAAAAGTTCAGGTAAAATATTTTTTTTTTTCATACTGCTGGCTGCTGAAGCACTGTTACCAGTAAGAGACATAAAATCCTCCAGATAAAATATTAATTACAAAAATAAATCGTCAGTCTTTCTTTATACCATCACCGCGTCCTATTACGTTACCATAAGGATATCCGTTTTTTTTAGTCCGCTCATCTTCCACAGTTCTTTTGGCTAAGTTTTCTGCCGCTCCTGCGCTTCTAATTCCAGGCTGAACAGATGGCTGCTTCTCGGCTGTCTTGAGACACTGCTTTGGGTTACAGAACCGGCTCCCCTAGTCATCGAATGTGATGAACGCAGATTTTCTAACTCTGTTTCACGTTTAGCAAGCTCAATTTCCAACTTATGCATATCTTCTTTAAGGTTTTCTACTTCAAGTTTTTTCTCGTCAAGCTCGGCTTTTTCTGACCTGGATTCCACCATATACTCGCCTATTTCAGTACGCAGTTTGCTTGCCGAAGCTTCACTTTTTAAAAGCTCGTCAGCTAGATTCATAGCGGCCATAACGGCAAGCATTGCAGTGCTTAAATGGCTGTTCTGAGACTTAACCTCAGATATCTTCTTATTCACCAACAGCGCAACGCGCTGGACATACTCCTCGGACTCATTGCTGACGATGGTATATTCCATATTATTAATTTTTACTTCCATCTTTGTGTTATCTTCCATAGTACAACCTCTTTCATCTCTCAGAGTAAATTATTTCCCTAAAACTTCAAGCGCTTTAAATACTCCAAACACAGTTTTTGCATCGTTAATTTCATTATCCATAATCATTTTTTTTAACATCGTCTATAGGAATAAATTCAACATCGAGATATTCGTCAGGGTCAAGATGATTTTCTCCCTTAGTCAAACCTGTAGCAAGATACAAATGTGTAACCTCGTCAGCAAATCGGGGATGGATACATAAATCCAAGATAATCAAAATTTTCAGCACTGTAACCGGTCTCTTCGCTAAGCTCACGAATTCCGCATGCTCTATGGTCCTCATTATTATCCAGCTTCCCTGCAGGCACCTCATATATTGCCTTTTTCTACAGGTTTTTCTAAACTGTTTAACCAGTATAATCTCATCTTCATCTGTCACAGCAACGATTCCAACTCCGCCCGGATGTTCCACTATTTCACGAACAGCAAGATTTCCGCCCGGCATTTCAACTTGTTCAACCCTGAGTTTTAAAAATCTTACCGTCAAATATTTCTTCTGTTGATACCGTCTTTTCCTCGTATATCATTAAAACACTCCTTCAAATACAATAGTACTATATTAAAATCACTATAAATCCTAAAAATTAATTCATACGATTACTTTTATCTATTACCTAAAAAATGAATATAATTTTTTTAGGCATAATCCACCATAATAATCTATCTTTATATTTAACCACAATTTGTAAAAAAAATCAAGTAATTTGACGATTAACTTTTTATCTTTCTTATTATTTGTAAGTTTTTAATAAGTAATCATAAAAATTATAAAATATAATATCAAATATATTTTTTAAATATATATTCGAGCGTTAAAGATAAAATACAAAAACTATAATATACGAAATTAAACTAAGTATATGGTATGCTACAAACTTATATTTGATTTGAACGCCTTTTTATAACAAATATAACTATCCGCAACCCATTACTCACCTGAGATTTCTATTATAAATTGACTTCTTGATCTGACAGTTTACATTTTCAAAGTCAAGTAATTATAAAAAACTTTAATTATTCTGATATCATCTTCTATTTCATAAGAGTAAAAGTTCATTTGTTATTTTTTATATATTTATTTTTTATTGAAATTCTTAAATATTGTAATATAGTTAAAATGATTAAGAATCAAGTTATACGAAATGGAATAGTATGGAGAATTATGTTAAAACTAAATATAATCTGATAATTATTTTTTTCAGTATGGCTATAGACGGAACAATAAGAAAACCTCTGGTCCGACAATGCTGCTTCTGCTTCGTTCCGCCGAACATCACCGTTTGTGTTTTTACCTTTGCACTACCGTCATTAATTGTTTCAACTCCTGAATTTTTTAAAAGGAAAATAATTATATAAATTTTTTACATAACAACATAATTTATATTTAGACCGCAGGTGATTTCAATGAATTTAAAAGCACAAAATAATTATGAATTACTTTTTAAATCACTGTCACAATGTACTGATGACATTATTTTCGTTGTTGATTTTTGAGGCGGATGAAATTATTTGGTCAGAACAAATTAAAAAAATAACTGATATATCCAACGTAAGAAAAAATATCGCAGGCACAAAATTATTGGCTGAAAATAATACACCCTGACGACATAAAAATGTATACTGATGAAATTAATAATATCTATAACGTAAAAAGTAATAATCTTAGATGTGATTTTAGAATAAAAAGTCTCAACGGTCTATACAATTGGATACAGAGCCGCGGATTTGTGAACCGAACAGGAGATGGCAGACCGGAAATAATGACAGGTGTAATTAAAAATCTCACTGCTGATTACGGTTCTGACAATATTACCGGTCTTTTAGATATTTTTTAAGCTTTTAAACGGGATATATGCCAATATATAGAATTAGATATGCTAACAGGCGCAATAATGGATTTTTCAATCGCCGATATTAAAAAGATGAATATAAAATATTCTTATAGTTTTGTAAACGGGATATTTTCTATTTTTGCACGCGAACTTCTACTTTTTATGCCCAACAAAAGGTAAACTATACCGCGGTCAAGGAAATCATATACTGTTATATTATCCTGAAGCTGATAAAAATGATGTTTTTAACTTTATTTAAAAACATAAAAAAGCACAGTTCAAGAACAAATAAAAAAATGAGCACAAATATGATAAGCTTGAGATTAATGTATCCTGCGCTGCAGTTATAGTCAAAGATTTTTCACCGCCGGAATTAAGCAATATTTATAAAGGACTAAATTACTGTTCTGATTTGGCAAAAAGAACAAAATGTATGACGTTCCGCTGTTTTTTTTTCACAAAATGATTTTAAACAGGCTATTGAAAAAATTGACTTTTTATGACGAGTTAATAATGTTCAGTAAAAATTCTCGACTCATTTTGCTTATTTTTCAGCCGATAATAAACCCTAAAACAGATACAATCCGCTCTGCTGAGGCTCTTTTTAAGATGGGAAAATCCGGCTTCATATAAGTATGGTCTTGAAAATATTATAAAAGGTTTTTAGAATCCACAGGTCTTATTCTTCCTCTCGGAAAGTGGATAATTTCCACAGCTTTGAAACATCTTAGAGAATGGAAAAAAATGCAAGCCTGACATGCACATTAATATAAATATTGCGGTGCCTCAGATAGGAGATTATGATTTGCCGCTTTTATCGCTGATGAGATAAAAAAAGAACGGTCTTAATGGCTCTGATATAACCTTTGAAATTACCGAAACATATCAGATTAAAGATATAAAGTCTATTCAAAACTTTGTACATGCTATCCACCGTTTGGGCGCCGAAATTGCTCTGGATGATTTTGGAACCGGATACTCGTCTCTTGATATATTAAAAAGCTCTTCCTGCGGGACTGGATAAAAATAGACCAAAGTTTCGTTATGCAGGTTTCAGAGAACAAAATAGACCGGGATATTTTAAAACACTTGTCAGACCTATGTCACTCACTCAAAATCAAAATCTGTGTTGAAGGCGTTGAAAACGAAGAGTCTTTAAACATAATTGAAAAATATCTTCCTGATACGGTTCAGGGTTATCATTACAGCACTCCTTTGCCTGAAACAGATTTTTTTGAATCCTTTATTACAGATAAATCTTATTGATTTTTAAAATTTAAAATTAATTATAAAATTACTGTTGACAAAATTCTAAAATATGCTATAATGGGTACGAAATTATTTGAAGAGTAAGAATGCGTGCGTTAAGTGTTGCTTGGACGGGGAGTTGCCAGGCAAACGAAAAGTCTTTGACTTGCGGTTCGTGTTCTGCATCCCGCTTCATACAGCAAAGTTTTGAATCTGTTTTTCACAGTCTTCTTTCCTTGCTATATGAGTGAGGTGAAAGGAGGGCTGTTATTTTTATGCAAATTTCTAAAAAACGAAAGTTACAAATCTCTGGGCGGAATCCGCCTATTCGGAAATTTAAAAAGTCTTGCTTATTTCCGGATTGTTCATTGCTTTAAGCATTGTGCTGGGCAAACAATTATCATTCACTATGGGTCCGATACGAATCAGCTTTGAAAACCTGACCATTTTAATGGCAGGAATAATGTTTGGTCCGCTGGTTGGTATGACGGTCGGAATATGCGCCGATGTTATCGGCTGTATTATCGTCGGGTATGCTATAAATCCATTAGTTACGCTCGGCGCGGCTTCTATAGGCTTGATTTCAGGTTCAATTTATTTTTATATGTTTAAAGACAACCCTAAATTAAAAGCTTATTGCCGCTGTGGGTCTTGCTCATATAATAGGTTCTATGATTATAAAGTCTATAGGCTTATATATCTATTTCAGCTATTCAATGCCGTTAATATTAATGAGAATTCCTCTCTATATAGTAATTGGCACCGTTGAAGGATATATAATTTATCTTCTTATGAAAAACAAAACCTTCGCAAATCAGCTGGAAAGAGTGCAAATGAGATGAATTATAATGAATCGCTGGATTACTTAAAAAGTATATCAAACAGAGGCAGCCGCCCCGGGCTGTCTCGCATTCTTGAAATTCTAAAACTTTTGGGCGAACCCCAAAGATTATTAAAAATTATACATGTAGCCGGAACAAACGGCAAAGGTTCTGTATGCAGAATGTTAGAAAGCGTTCTGACAGAAGCAGGATATAAAACAGGACTGTTTACCTCTCCGTGTATTGATTCCGAAACCGAGTGTTTTTTAGAATTAATAAAAAAGAATATATCTGAATCCGATTTTTCTGAAACTGTTTCTCATATAAAAACTGTTGAGGAAAATATGGATGATAAGCCCACTAGCTTTGAGTTTGAAACGGCTATGGCTGTTTGGTATTTTTATCAAAAAAAATGTGACGTTGTAATTTTAGAGGTTGGTATGGGCGGAAGACTTGACGCAACCAATATCTCAGATACGCCTGTTCTTTCTGTAATAACTGACGTCGCCCCTCGACCATATGGATTACCTGGGAAATACGATTTCAGAAATTTCTTCTGAAAAGCCGGAATAATAAAACCAGGCTGTCCACAGTATTCGGCGGAAATAACCCGGAAGCGCTTAATGTTATCCAAACCGCAGCTAATAAACTTTCCTCATCTCTTTTATTGACTAAAAGAGAAAACGCTGAAATTATCTCATCAGGTTTAAAAAGGGTCTGTTTTCAATTATAATGAATACACAAACTTAAAAATAAAATTAGCCGGACTGTATCAACCCGGCAATGCTGCGGTCGCTATTGATTCAATCAAAATTTTAAACAAGTCAGGCTTTAATATTTCCAAAAATTCTATATATAACGGATTAGCGGTCACTGAATGGCCCGGTAGATTTGAAATATTCTCGGACAATCCGCCAATAGTATATGACGGTTCACACAATCCTCAGGGAATGACTGCAACTGTTAATAGTATAAAAGAATATTTCTCCGGCATGAAAGTGAATTTAATCATGGGGGTTATGGCGGATAAGGACTATAAAAAATGGTAAATATTATAAGTCCATATATAAATCAAAGTCTATACCGTTACCCCAAATAATCAAAGAGCTTTAAACGGCGCAGAATTATCAGATTTGTTTAAAAAGAACAACGTCAATTCGGAATATCAAACCGATATATCCAAAGCTGTAAGTTCAGCTGTTTCATTTTCCAATAAATCAAATACACCACTGATAATATTGGGAACACTATATATGTATAACGATATTAAAAATCAATTATTTCATGTATCCAATAATGTTGCAATACATTATTGGATACATGATGTTTCTATATTTCTTTATTACTAAATAATTAATTTTTTAAAATTTAATTGTCTTCTTTATTTTACCGGTTATCAAATTTGAACCTATAGCTGTCGTCCTATAACAGGCGTTGTTATATTATCGAGCTTCTAATATATTTGTTAGCTTAAAACATGTTTTTTTTATATTTTAATTCTTATCTTTTGTAGGTAATCGCTTTTAAATATGCACGAAATTAAATTCTTCATATAATGACTGTCCCTGCATATTAATTAATATTTTCTAATAAATTTATAACCTGTTTTGAATTTCTCAAATAAAATAAATTTAGTTAATACTGTTTTTACCATGAATCATAAAAAAAATTTATATCCAAACATACGCTATTTGCTTTATACTTTTTGAGTTAATTTTTTATATTTTTTTGACTAGTAAATTTTCCAGCCTAGCAGTATGATTATATTTAAGTATAAAATATAAGGAGAAAAAATATTATAATGGAAAGTGAAAATATTCTTTGCAAGCAAACCGATAGGAAAACTGATGCTAAAACTCGCGATTCCTACAGTTTTGGCGCAGTTGGTAAACTTATTATATAATATTGTAGACCGTATTTTTGTCGGACACATAAATGAAATAGGGCTCACTTGCTCTTGCAGGATTGGGTGTAACATTTCCGATAATAATATTTATAGGAGCGTTTTCAGCGCTGCTTGGCACAGGAGGCGCACCAAGAGCCGCCATAGCAATGGGATGCAATGATAATGAGCGTGCGGAAAAAATTCTTGGCAACTGTACTATGATGCTTATTATTTGTTCTATAATCTTATCCGTCTTTTTTATGATTACTAAAGATAAAATTCTAATCATGTTCGGCGCCAGTGAAAACACACTGCCATATGCGTCTTCGTATATCACTATTTATCTCATCGGGACAATGTTTTTACAGCTGACTCTTGGGCTTAACGCGTTTATCACTAACCAGGGATTTACTAAAACCAGTATGATAACAATTTGTATCGGCGCAGTTTTAAATATAATTCTTGACCCGATTTTTATTTTTGTTTTTTTCATTTGGGTGTGCAAAGGTGCTGCGCTTGCAACAATAATATCTCAGGGAATTTCTTGTATATGGGTTTTTAAAATTTCTGACAGGGAATAAGACACATATAAAAAATACGCATTAAAAATCTTCGTCTTTCAAAACAAATTGTATTTTTTGGTTATTTCATTAGGGGGATTTCACCTTTTGTTATGCAGTCCACAGACTGCTTTATTCAATTAGTCTTTAATAACGGAATGCTTAAGTATGGCAATGATTCATATGTCGCATTAATGTCAATATTGTTTAGTGTTATGCAGTTGGTATGGATGCCTATGCAGGGATTTGCCCAAAGTTCAGCCGATAATTAGTTTTAATTACGGCGCTGGAAATAATGAGCGCGTTTTTTTCAGCATTCAAAAAATTGTTTATTTTATGTCTCGTATTTTCAATGTCGATAATTGTAATTTTGGAATTATTCCCCACAATTTTTTATCGGTATGTTTACATCGGACGCACAAATAATTGAAATAGGTAAAAAACGCAATTCGGGTCTTTATGTTATCAATGTCATTAATGGGTATGCAGACCGCTTGTCAGCACGACTTTCCTTGCTCTAGGGCAGGCAAAAGAATCAGTGTTTTTTGGCTATAGAAAGAAAGCTAATATTGTTGCTTCCGTTAGCACTAATATTACCAAAAAATAGGCGCCCTGGGAGTTTGGGGGTCTGTTTCTGGCGGAGCCGATAAGTGATTTTATCGCAGTATTAACAACCGTATCACTATTCTCTGTAAAAAGCAGAAAATTACTCACAAGGTAAGAAATATATAAATTAAAACATTAAAAAATATACTGTAAAAGGAGTTTATTATGGAAAAGCAGATAATATATAAAAATCCTCTGTCATGTCCTGAAGATGTCAAAGATTTTATAATGGAAGGCAAGGCAGATGTTTATTTTGTAAATCAAAAAATGCGTATGAAGAATAGACTTTCTGAAAATGAAGGACAAAAATCAAATTTTTGTATATTGGTGCCCGGAAGAGTTTCCGTCAGATATAGAAATATCGTGGAAGTTTCGTCCTATTAAAGAGCCGGGGCTCTGCATAATGTTTTTATCTGCGAAAGGAATTAACGGAGAAGATTTATTTGACTATTCACTTTCTCCCCGGGACGGACAATATGGGCAATATACACATGGAGATATAAATACATATCATATATCATATTTTAGGCGCAAATGGGACAGAGAGCGCTGTTTCCACACATGTAATTTACGTAAAAGCAACGGATTTCATCTTGTGTGTCAAGGAGCAGACCCGCTTCCGAACTGCGAAGACGCAAAAGAATTTTATGAATTAAAAATTATAAAATATAAAGGCAGAATTGAGTTCTTCATAGATGAGCTTAATATATTTTCCTGGCAGGATGATGGGAATGAATATGGAAAAGTTTTAGACGGAGGTAAAATCGGTTTTAGGCAAATGGCTCCTCTTATAGGTGAATACTCTGATTTAAAAGTATATTCTCTTAATAAAAAATTATAAGATTAAAATATTACGAAAAATAAATGGAATGTTATTGACTAGTTTTTGAGACTGATACAAATTTTTGATTAAATATAATAAAAAGCGGCTGATTTTTTGTGTACGACCCACCTACTGTTAGATTTCATGTCTAACTATAGAGGTCGCCGCTTTTTAGCCGCTTTCATTATATATTATATTTTTTAAATCAAATTTATAAACTTATATTTATATTAAACTATACCATGAGCCATCATTGCTTCAGCAACTTTTTGGAATCCGGCAATATTAGCGCCCATCACATAGTTTCCTTCTTTGCCATATTCCTTTGAAGCGCTGTCGCACTTTTCAAAAATACCTTCCATGATACCTTTAAGTTTAGCGTCAACTTCATCAAATGTCCATGAATATCTCATGCTGTTCTGGCTCATTTCCAAAGCAGATGTAGCAACACCGCCGGCATTAGCTGCCTTAGCAGGGCCAAACAGTATTCCATTGCTCTGGAATACAGCTATAGCTTCAGGTGTTGACGGCATATTTGCGCCCTCAGCAACAGCGAAGCAGTTATTAGCAACAAAGAGCCTTTGCTGATTCTTCATCAAGCTCATTCTGTGTAGCGCATGGAAGTGCAATATCACATGGAACAGTCCAAATTCCCTTGCATCCCTCATGATATTCAGCCTCAGGATGAGTATTTACATACTCCTTAATTCTCTTTCTCTCAACCTCTTTGATTTGTTTAACACAATCAAGGTCAATACCGTTCTTATCATATATATATCCGTTGGAATCAGACAGAGCAACTACCTTACCGCCGAGTTCAGTAGCTTTCTTTGTAGCATAAATAGCAACATTTCCTGAACCTGAGATAACAACAGTCTTGCCGTCAAACGACTTACCGTTAGCTTTTTAACATTGCCTCTGTAAAGTAGCAAAGTCCAAAGCCTGTTGCTTCAGTACGAGCCAATGAACCGCCGTAAGTAAGACCCTTTACCCGTCAACACTCCGGTGAATTCATTTCTAAGTCTCTTATACTGTCCATACATAAATCCGATTTCACGCGCACCTACTCCGATATCTCCAGCAGGAACATCAGTGTCAGCTCCGATATGCTTAGAAAGCTCTGTCATAAAAGCTCTGGCAAAATCTCATTACTTCACCATCAGATTTACCCTTAGGATCAAAGTCGCTTCCGCCCTTACCGCCGCCGATAGGAAGACCTGTAAGAGAGTTTTTAAATACCTGCTCAAATCCTAAGAACTTGATGATACCCTGGTATACGGACGGGTGAAATCTCAGTCCGCCCTTATAAGGACCTATAGCGCTGTTAAACTGAACTCTGAAACCTCTGTTTACCTGAGTTTTTCCATTGTCGTCTACCCAGGGCACTCTGAAATAAATTACTCTTTCAGGCTCAACAAGTCTTTCAATAAGTCCAGCAGCTTCATACTCAGGATGCGCTTCTACAACAGGCTCCAAAGATTCTAAAACTTCCTCAACTGCCTGAAGAAACTCAGGTTCGTTTGCGTTTCTCTTTTGAACCTGCTCAAAAACATTCTTTAAATAACCGTTTGAAATTGCCATGTTCATAATTCTCCTTTTCATTATAATATATATAATTAATTATTTTTTACGCTGTGATAAATACTCGTCAATTGACGCAGCAGCAGTTTTCCGGCTCCCCATAGCTAAAATTACAGTAGCCGCTCCTGTAACAACATCACCGCCGGCATATACTCCGGTTTTTACTTGTCTCTCCGGTCTCTTCCTTAGCAACAATACATCCATATCGGTTAGTCTCAAGGTCAGGAGTAGTATTCTTTATAAGCGGATTAGAGTTTGACCGATTGCTACTACTACAACATCAGCATCCAAATCAAATTCACTGCCTTCAACCGGTACAGGTCTGCGCCTTCCGGACTTGTCAGGCTCTCAAGCTCCATCTTTATACAAGTTACACTATCAACCCAGCCGTTCCCGTCGCCGTTTATCTTAACCGGATTGTTAAGAAGTTTAAACTCTATTCCCTCTTCTTTTCGCATGATGAACTTCTTCAAGACGCGCAGGCATCTCTTCTTCGCTTCTTCTATAAACTATGTAAACATTCTCTGCCCCAAGTCTTTTGCAGAACGCGCCGCGTCCATGGCAACGTTTCCGCCGCCCACAACAACAACATTCTTACCAACATAAACAGGCGTGTCATACTCAGGGAATTTATAAGCCTTCATCAAATTTATTCTTGTTAAAAAACTCGTTTGCAGAATATACCCATTTAAAGATTCACCCCTCTATTTTCATAAAGCTCGGGAAGCCCTGCCCCAGTTCCTATAAATACTGCGTCGTAACCTTCTTTCATTAAGAAGCTCCTCAACGGAAAGCACCTTGCCTATGACCATATTAGTCATAACTTCAACGCCTAACTCCTTTAATTTATTAACCTCAGCAGCAACGATATCTTTTAGGAAGTCTAAACTCAGGAATACCATACACCAATACTCCGCCCGGTGTGTGAAAAAGCTTCAAATACAGTAACCTTATAGCCAAGCTTTGCAAGGTCTCCGGCACATGTCAAAAGCCTGACGGTCCTGCCCCTACAACAGCCACCTTTTTCCATTGCTCTCAGGCTTTTCAGAAACTGATTTACAATTTTCCATATACCAATCTGCAACAAATCTTTCTAAACGGCCTATAGCTTCCGGCTCGCCCTTAATACCTCTGACGCAGAACTTTTTCGCACTGATTTTCCTGCGGACAAACCCCTGCCGCAAACCGCCGGAAGAGAACTGGTTTCCTGGATTTTTTTATATGCTTCCTCAAACTTTCCCTCAGCAACAAGCGCAATAAATTCAGGAATTTTAACCATTACAGGACACCCTGCATACAAGGTTTATGCTTACAGTTAAGACATCTCTGAGCTTCTTCTACAGCCATTTCCTCAGTATATCCCAAAGTAACTTCTTTAAAATTCTTATTTCTCACATTTGGTTCCTGCTCGGGCATTGGCACCTTTTCAAGTGACATATTAGGCATTGTTCATTCCCTCCAATCTACATTTATGCGCGCGTTCTCTCGACTCTGCCTCCTGATTTTTAAACATTCTCGAGCGTGCAATAGCGCTGTCGAAATCAACCAAGTGACCATCAAAGTCAGGTCCGTCTACACATGCAAATTTGGTTTCTCCGCCCACAGTTATTCTGCAGCCTCCGCACATACCGGTTCCGTCTATCATAATCGGGTTCATGCTCACTATTGTCTTTATATCATATTTGCGAGTTAGGTCACAAACCGCTTTCATCATAACGAGCGGACCTATTGCAACTACTAAATCATATTTTTTCACCGGAATTTATAAGTTCCTCAAGTTTTGCTGTAACAAATCCTTGATTCCCGTTTGATCCGTCGTCTGTCATTGTATATAAATTTGTACAGGCAGCTTTACACAGATCTTCTATTATTATTAAATCCTTATTTCTGAATCCATTAATCATATCTACAGAAATGCCCATAGAATGAAGCTTTTTTGCCTGCGGATACGCAATGGCGGTACCTAAAACCGCCGCCGATAACAGCAACTTTTTACACCCTCAAAATTTGAAGCGACTCTAAAGGCCCTACCATATCCTGAAGACTGTCACCTTCACCGAGTTCGTTCAAACTTTCCGTGCTCTTTCCTACTATTTGGAAAATAACAGTAACCGTCCCTTGTCACGGTCATAATCAGCTATTGTGAAAGGGAATACGCTCGCCTTTCTCATCCACTCTTAAAATTATGAACTGACCCGGCTCTGCCTTTCTGGCTATGTACGGTGCCTCTACTTCAATGAGTGAAACAGATGGATTAAGCACTTCTTTTCTAACAATTTTATACATTACTACACCTCCATAAATATCTGCACATCTCAGTCTATTTAATTTCCAATATAGACATTTCGTTACATTATATCATAATCCGCTGCTTCATATCAACAGAAATTTTGCATAAGGATTTTTATACTCATACGCCTAGATTTAACAAAAAACTATAAACTTCCTCTAACTGCACAAAAAAAGAGTGCAGCTAATAAAGCCACACCCCATTGTGCGTCATAGAACATAATAAAATTTCAAATTATCGTATCAAAATCTATATATTATATCTCAACAGCGCCATTGCTGTCAAAATACAGAATTTACAATTTGAATAAAGATTTTTTATTAAAAAATCTCTCAAATAATTGTCTTACTGCAAACTATATAGAAGTTCACAAAACTTTATTAAGTATATAATAACCAAATTATTTTGTCAAGGACTAATTTAAAATTTTTTTAAGATTTATATTTTATTTTTTGAAAATGATGATAGTCGTAATATCTTCCCTGCCAAATTTCACCTCCCCAGTCCCAGCCATATGATTTAAATATATCATAAACTTTATCTCCTTTATGTATCATAGCTTTTTCCTCAACCTCTGAAATATCAGGATAAGTTAAACCTCTGTCTGAAAACTTTTTAGACCGTTCTCAGGCAGTACCGTTCCCTGTCTCAGAGATATAAGTTTATTTTTGATTTATATCTATCGCCCGTCCTAACGAATGATTAGAAATCCGTTCCGTGCCGCTTCACCTTTCTGCAGCAGAATGCTGATGTGTTATTATGCCTCATTGATTCTAAATCCAAATCCTCCGCTTTTCCATTATAAAAATAGTCAATTAACTCAATTCTTTCAATCGGATATTTTAAATCATATAATTTTAAAAATATCTCCAGCACCTCGTTTTTTTAAGTTCTTTTGAAATAATCAAATGACCTAAACAAATTTTAAAACTGAAATCATAATATGGAACGCTTAAATAACTCAGGTCATCATAACTGACTATCGAGTTTTCCGGCATTGATTTTCCTTTCATAAGTTTCATTATTTCTCTTGGGAATCATTTCATACTTTCCGCTTTTTCGAGTTATATTTACAAAATTCTGGTCACACATATTTTTCACCTTATCTTTATAATAATTTATATTAAAATATTATGCAGTTTTTGAATTTATTCTTGACAGAAGCTAATAATAGTCTTAAATGACAATCATTCCGGGGAGGGATTATTATGATAAGAATAAATAACAGTCTCATTATAAACGCTGAATCTCCAAATGAAATTAAAAACGTTATTATCGATGATTTGGATATCATAACCTGCGGACTTTCATTAAAGTCCAGTGTTACAGCCTCCAGCATTGATGATTCCGGTTTTTTTATATTGTATACAAAGGGGGTTTTCAACATGCGGCAGTGACGAAATAATCCTTCCTCAAGAATTCAAAAATTGGATGGGACAAAAAGGCGGAAAAATATATATCCCTGTCTTGAACTTGTAACCCTCATGCTTGTATCAGGAAAAACTCCTGATGAAATCTCTGAAAACATATATTTTTTACAATTAAAAAACATTTATATAAAAACCTTACTTTTATACTATTATATTCAAAATTTATTGACTGTTTCTTCCTGATATGTTAAAATATTACCAATAATAGATTTTTCAAAATATTATATAATTTAAGGGAGGTATTAGAAATGAAAGTATTGTCTATTGTTTATGGGCATAATTTATTTAATCTTAGGTATTTTATGTTTTATAACTCCAGTTTTTACAGCAAATGTCTTTACATATATAATTGCTGCAGCAATTTTGCTTGCGGGGATATGGATGATTGTTTCATATTTCGTAAGCCAGGGGTGAAGACAGTTTTTATAAAGGAAAAAAGCGGATGGTCATTGGCTTTTTGGTATATTAACAGTCATATTGGCTTTAATACTCATGTTTAAGCCTGATTTCGCTAATGTTGTTATGGCGTCAATTTTCGGAGCATGGGTTCTTATTGCAGGTATAGCCAGAATATTTGAGGCTTTTCGCCTTAAAAAGATATTGGAAGCTCCTGGGGTTTTGTTTTAGCACTGGGGATTCTAACGCTTATTCTTGGGATATTCTTAGTTTGTCATCCACTTATAACATTTGTAGCTATAGGTATATTTATTGCTCTTTCACTGCTGTTTGAAGGTATAAACTTCATTATTATGGGATGTTCTTTATAAAATTTCATATAGTCTGACAAAATTGAATAAATATATAATAACCATATTGATAGAGCACGTGATAACACGTGCTCTATTAATACTATTGTTCTTAAACACGGAGGGAAGTTAAAATCATGAAATTCAATCTATTTGGAAATCAGAATATAAGAAAAAATAGATTTATGCTTGGTCTGTATATTATTCTGATACTTATTGTTATAAGTTCTATAATTTTTTTTCAAATAAAATATCAAAGATACGAAAATGTTTTCACTTGCGTGCTCACTCTAATATTATTTTTGATACCTAGATTTATCGATTACAGATTTAAAATCGACTTGCCCAGAACCCTTGAGGTAATTATAGTCCTTTTTATTTTTGCAGCGGATTTTTTAGGGAAGTAAACGGTTTTTATCAAAGGTTTCCCTGGTGGGACTCAATGCTTCACATGTCTAACGGATTCTTAATGGCAGGCGTAGGCTTCTCATTGATAGATATACTTAATCAAAGTCACCGCGTTTCAGTTCCACCTATCTCCTGCATTTGTTGTTATGGTCGCCTTTTGCTTTTCTATGACTATCCATCGGAGTACTCTGAGGAATTTTTTGAATTCTTTGCCGATCAAATCCTTAGAACAGATATGCAGAAGGACGCTATAGTGAACAGTATTTCTTCTATAACAATGAATGATATTTCTATCAACAAATCAATCTTGGTTTCAGGAATTGACGATGTAATTTTTAAAAGGCAATCATCTATTGATAGATGGAGCGCTTGCAAAAAAAAAAAAAAACGGAATGATTGCCATGTCGGATTATGGAATTAACGGATACCTTGATATTGGCCTTATTGATACGATGAAGGATATGATGATAAACTTTTTTAGGCGCTGTAATATTCTCAATAATAGGCTATTTATATCTAATCGGCAGAGCCAAAGGGAAGTTTATAGAATGTATAGTTCTAAATTTACCGAACTATCAAAAAATAACTCAAATGGAAAATCACTTACTAATATAAAAGAAAACCGGCGGTTCAATTCTAAAAATAAATAAAGACAGAAAAATGATGATGAATAATTTATGCACATATTATTATTGACGGTTTTTCTGTTTTAGTGTATAATGTTTTAAATACACTAACGGAAAGGCGGTAGATTTATGGATAACAATATTAATGGTTTTGACTATGAAAATATTGATAAATATATTGAGCTTATAAGAAGCCAAAATTCCAGATGGAACATGATTCCTTCACATTATTATACCAAATACAATGTTAAGCGCGGTCTTAGAAATGCGGACGGAACCGGAGTTCTTGCCGGGCTTACATCAATCGGCGAAGTTCATGGTTATGTTATTGACGAAGGCACTAAGTCACCAATAGAAGGTAAACTCAGATACAGAGGTATTGACGTTGAAGATATAGTTGCAAACTGCAGAGCTGAAAAAAGATTTGGTTTTGAAGAAGTGGCTTTTCTGCTTATGTTTGGCTTCCTGCCAAGCCAGTCTTTGCTTGACCAGTTTAAAAAGATCTCTATCAAGTCACAGAGTTCTTTCGCCTGAATTCACAGAAGATATGATTCTGAAGGCTCCAGTAAAAACATCATGAATAAGTTGGCAAGAAGCGTGCTGGCTCTCTATTCTTATGATGATAATCCGGACGAAAATCTCTATACCTAATCTGCTCAGGCAAAGTTTTTCACTTATCGCTCGTTTCCCTTAAAGCTTATTGCTTCAATTCATACGCGTCAAAACGCCACTATTTTGATAACCAAAGTTTAATTCTGCACAACCCTGTGCCTGAATATTCAACAGCTCAAAACTTTCTTCATCTCATAAGAGCAAGATAATAAGTTCACTGAGCTTGGAGGCCGAATTCTAGAATTTTGGCATTAATGCTGCAAGCCGAGCACGGAGGCGGAAACAACTCAGCTTTTACTGTGCAGCTGTTGCTTTCATCAACCGGAACGGGATACATACTCGGCTATTTCCGCTGCTGTCGGTTCACTGAAAGGACCAAAGCACGGCGGAGCAAATGACAAAATGATGTCCCAAATGAATGAAATTAAAGCCAATGTTAAGAATTGGGAAGATAAAGACGAAATATATGAATACTTAAAAAAGATTCTGCGCAAAGAAGCCGGGGACGGAAACGGACTTATATACGGTATTGGTCATGCGGTTTACACTATTTCAGACCCAAGAGCCATAATACTAAAAAGAAAGAGCCGGATATTTAGCAGAACAAACCGGTCACTCTGATGAATTTGCTCTTTATTCTGCAATTGAAGAACTTGCACCGATCGCTTTTAGAGAAAATAAAGGGAATTGATAAACCTATGTGTGCAAATATAGATTTTTATTCCGGTTTCGTTTATCAAATGCTTGGTATACCTCAAGAACTGTTTACACCTATATTTGCAATGGCAAGAATAGTAGGCTGGTGCGCTCATAGAATTGAAGAAGTAACCACCAGCAACAAAATTATTCGCCCCGCCTACAAAAGTGCGGTTGAAAACGTCTTGAATATACGCCGATAGATGAAAAAGGAAAACACCTACTAAAGCTGATATAGAAATGAACACTATTAAAGACCAAACCGCGCCGTCAATCGATTCGGAAACCGGAGACTAATTTTATAATTGACTTTTGTTGTCTTAAGCCCGTCATACGTAAAGTGACGGGCTTTTATTTTATAATAATATAATAATTCACAGGCGTACATTCTTATCTTTATATGCTAATCAAAAAATTTTTTTTACAAAAATGAACCTTTTTAATTTCAAATGTATCTAATTAGTGTAAAGCAAAAACAACAGCGCTGTTGTTGAACTGCTTTGGAAAGGCAGAAAGTATAACATGGATAATTACACTTTACGCAAAAAGGTTTTAGACGCTGAACAAACCTTATATAACATAGCAAAGTGTATTTTAATAATAGACACCGACTGCGAGGACGCGGTTCAAAACGCAATTTAAACGCGTATACAAAAAGCTATCCTCTCTAAAGAACGAAGAGTATTTTTAAAACATGGCTGGTCCGCATACTATCAACGAATGCTATAAGCTAAAAAAAGCGAAACTCAAATTTGTCCCGTATGAAGAACAAATAACAGCTGATATTCAAACGCTCGACAATTCTGAGGTGATAGAATTATATCAGGCTATAATGGAACTTAAACCTAAAATACGTGTTGCAGTTGTTTTATTTTACATAGAAGGATATTCAGTAAATGAGAAAGGATATTTTTTAAAAATTCCTGCCGGCACTGTAAAAAGCCGATTGGCAAAAAGGCCGAAAAACTCTAAAATCAAATTGTCGTGTTTTGATTAACCATGAAAAGGGAGAAAAATAATGAATATAGATAATAATAAAATTAAAAATTCCTTTCCAAAATCTACAAGCAAATTCCATTCAAAAATTCAGCTTACATTAGATGAGCTGCCTGAAAAAAAGGGAGATTTATATTATGAATAGAAGAAAAACATTTAAAAAGGATTGGCAATCTGCGCTGCCGCTGTTTTGTTAATAGGAACCACTGCATTTGCAGCAGGCAAGCTGGTCCCGATGATATATTCAAAGTTCATCATCTATACCTGATTATTACTCTATTCCAACTGAACAAGAACTGGATAAAAAGCTGGGATACAGCGCTAATATTATTGAAAACTTTAACAATGGTTTGAATTTACAGGCGGAAATATAGTTGACAACAAGAAGTAAGGATGAAAACGGTGATATTACCGAAGAGTTTAAAAGCTTCAGCGCTAAATATAAAAAATGGTGACAAACGAATTACGCTAAGTATTGATAAGTCGGATAACTTTGAGGTTGGTGAAGGCACCCATACTATTCTTGCCGACAAATATCAGAATATAGATATTTACTATACAAACTATATAAATAAAATCGTACCTCCTGATTATAAACTTACTGAGCAGGATAAGATAGACGAAGAAAACACGGCAGTTTAGTTTTCAGTTATGGTTCTGATGATATTGAAACTCAAAGAACTTCAAAGCGTCTCATGGGTTCAGGAAGGAATAACTTACAACATTATGGGATTTGAAACCGGTATGAGCCAGGAAGACTTTGTAAACATGGCTAAAGAAGTTATAGACTATAAATAATAGAACAGCAGATGGTAACAGACTGGAGCCGTCGGATATTTTTAAGTTACTTTGATTAACACAATAACGTTAAATCAATATCTTAAAAAATATCTGACGGCTCCAAATTTTTTTATTAAATCTTAAGTTATTTAAATCTATTTTTTCCATTCTTCCTTTTGTCATTCTGTTTACATATTCTGTTTTTATTTCTTTTGTAATAGGCCAAAATTTATCTTTTTCAACATGATGAAATTTAAATCCACACTTTTCCTGAACCTTTTTAGACTTGTTATTGCCTTCAAAATACCCGCACCATATAGTTTTATTTAGGTTTAAGTCCTTAAAAAGCGTGACGAAGCAAAAGCGTCAACAGCCTCGCCTACTAATCCTCTGCCCCAATAAGGAACCGCTATCCAAAATCCGAGTTCTCCCTCATCAGAACCAATATCCAAATAACTCTTATCCCCCTCATCAAATCTATACCGCCAACCGGTTTATCCTCATCTTTTAAGATAATTGCATATGTTTCATCATTTGATAAAAACACCTCGAATAGCATTCAAACTATATTCAACACTGGTATGTGCATACCAGCCGGCCTCAGGACCAACTCTAGGGTCTTTGCATACTCATAAAGGTTTTCAGCGTCTTCATCTTTCCATGGACGCAATACTAGTCTTTCCGTCTTTAGTGGCATTTTCATAACCTGCCTTTTCATGTTTAATTTTAAAACCTATTTTTTAGTATTTTCCCCATTCTTCTTTGGTTATCCTTGAAATATGCTCAGTTCTGGTATCATTCATCAAAAAGCCACACCTTATCATTTTCGGTATGATGATAAGTAAAACCACATTTTTCCTGAACTCTGCGCGATTTGTCATTTCCATCAAAATATCCGCACCATATTGTTTTAAGATTCAAATCTTCAAATCCACGTCGCAGCAGTTCCCTGACTGCTTCGGAATAAGACCCATACCCCAATACGGAACCCCTATCCAATATCAATCTCGCCCTCGTCATCCTCAATATCAAAATTGCTTTTTTCACCTATCATTAATCCAATAGATCCAACCGGCTCATTTGTCTCTTTTAAAACAACCGCATAAGTCTCAGGGGCTGATAAAACTCCCTTTATAACCCCCGCACTGTCCTCAATACTGGTATGCACCGGCCAACCTGCAATAGGACCAACTTTCGGATCGCTCGCATATTTATATAAAAGATTCAGCGTCTTCATCTTTCCATGGACGCAGTATTGATAGTCTCTCCGTCTCAATCATTGCTTATCACCGTCATTTCTCCAATTTTTTTTTTATAAAACTTATAAACTCTTCTGCCGGCAATGGTTTGAAAATACAAATCCCTGAATCAAATCACAGCCGATTTCTTTTTAAATATTCAACCTGTTCAGTATTTTCAACGCCCTCAGACACAGTTTTCATATCAAGAGCCTTTGCCATTTCTATAATACTTTTCCACAACTTTTTATCCCGCAGACTATTGTTACTTTCCCGAAAAAAACAACATATCTAACTTTAAAGTATCTATCGGTATATTTTTTCAGAACATTCAGCGAAGACTGTCCGGCGCCGAAATCATCCAGCGAACACGAAAATCCGGCTTTATGAAGCTGAGATACAGAACTAATAAAAAGCTTATAATCTTCAAACACAAAACTTTCTGTAAACTCTAATTCAATACCTCCGTCAGGAATATTATATCTTTCTTTCGTCCCGGTATAAAAATTCAACAAAGTCGGGCTGCCACAGCCCTTTTTCTTGATACATTTACCGAAATTGGCCCGGGCACATCGCCGCTTTCCAAACATCTTTTTGTAAAACCGACATGCTTCCTCCAGCATAAAACGGTCTATACTAACAATAAAACCGTTTCTTTCAAACAAAAGATATGAATTCCGATGGAGGGATTATACCTTTATTGGGGTCTTTCCACCCTTACAAGAGCCTCAGCACCCGCGACTTTATATGTCCTGCAATCTATTTTGGGCTGTAGATACATTTTTAAACTCGCCGTTATCAAGAGCGGTTTCCATACGGGATTCCATTTCAATTTCTCTTAAATGTTCTTCCCTCATCTTATCATTATAATATACCATTCGGCTTTCACCGGAATTTTTTATCGCTTTTACCGCAACATTTGCTCTGTTAAGCATGTCCCTTAGTGATATATTGTCATTTTGATTTATCAAATATATCCCCATATACATCTCAATTTTAAATTTATATTTTTGAATATCCGGATATGTACACAAACGCTTTTAGCTGTCCCAAAAAAAAAAAAAAACTTTTAACTCATCTTTAACTTTATACTTTCTTATGGAAACCAAATTGTCAACATTGAATCTTGCAAATACTTCTCCCGTCTCTAATTGTTTTATTAATCCCGTCTGCCCAATATTTTAACAGCTTATCGCCGACATCATAACCGAAAATTTCATTCACATATTTAAAATTTTTTTATATCCGCATATAAAATAGCATAATTTTTCTTCACTATTTTTCCTAATAGCCTCTTCGGCGTCTATCATAAACTTTTTGTTCATTTCTTATAACCTGTCAGCGAATCAACAAATGCCAGCTTTTCCAATTCCCTTCTGCTGCGCTCTCCCCATTCTTCTAATGCGTATCAGCAGAAATAAAAACAGTAAAGCAGATCCTAAAATTATCCCTACTATTCCAATAATCATATTAGAGTAGTATCTGCTGATGTCTGCTGACGGAACAACACAAAACACAAACCAATCATTAACACCTATAGGCGTGTATGCTGCCCAGCGCTTTTTCTCCATTATAATAATATTCAATATTTCCGGCTTGTCCATTTCTTAAATCTGATTTTAACTTTTCTTTTTGAACTATCATCATAATTATAAGGAGTTATGATATCAGGTGAATTTTTGATCCACAGTTGGACGTTTTGACCTTATAACATAATTCCCTGACTATCTACTATATGCGCAAATCCATTTCCCGCATAAACTGAGTTATTCAATATATTATGAAGCGATTCGGCAGCACGAACAGCGCAAAGGGCGCTTATCACCCTGCACCTCCGCGAATTATGGGAACAGCAACATGAAATTCACGTATAAATCGCCTATTTCAGCCTTCTGGTATTAGTTATAACTCTTTCTCCTGCATAGACTTTCTCTACAAATTCTTTGTCTGAAATATCTATATCTTTATATTGGGTTCCATCAATATCCACTCCCATAGTTATACCATTTTTATCAACAAATCCATACGTATAAAAAAGCATTATCATCATTTATAGTTTTAAGTACAGGCAAGATAGTATCATAATTAACCTCTTCAAGTCCGCCAATCATTTTAGCGACGCCGTCTAAGGTTTGAAAGTCACCCTCTATCTGCTTATTAACGGTTTGTCTTGCTGTTTTCCCGCAATTTCTTTAATATATTTTTGGCTTTCTAACTCATTCTGAATTTTTACAATAGTTCAAAAATAATATACATAAACCTATAAATATAACACAAAAAATACGGCCGCAACAACTGTCAGCCGATCTTTCATAATATTATTTTTTTTATATTTTTTATTATTGCTGTAAAAACGATTTAAACACACCAACCTACCCCATTAAAAACCGTTCTTATGACCATCTGTTTGGAAGCAAATAATCAAGAGTAACAATTTTTATCTTTCAACATTACTTCACAGTTTATATTGTCGTTATTTATTTGATATATAAATTCACGGCATCGGCCGCAAGGCGGAATTATATCATCCCCATGCGCTCACAGCAACCATTTTATAATTCTGCTTTCGCCGGCAGTAATCATAGCCGCTATTGCTGCATGTTCCGCACAAAACCCCATAGAGCACGGAGCGTCAATACAAACGCCTTTATAAACATTTTTATCCGTTAAGATAGCTGCCGCAACAGAACCAGCCGATGTATAATCGGACAATTTTCTTTCATTCACAGTTTCAGCGGCTATCTTATATAATTCATCAAAGTTCATAATTATCTAACTCCATCATTTTTATAAAAAGCCGCAGCGCTGTATAAAAAGACAAACTGCGGCTTATCAGTTTAATTAATTTCTATTGTCTGAGCTTCATCATACTGTTTTGAAACACTTGGACACTTAGTAAACTGGCTCACAACAAATATCACCAAACATGAAATTATAAGTAAACGCCGAACTAACTCATAAACATTAAATATACCACCCTTTAAGAAGTACCATATAATATCAACAATACCTCCTGTAAGCACCCGGCTATAGCAGCAGGAGCTGTGGTCTTTCTATAATAGAGAGTGAGAATAAGATACATGGTCCGAACGCGGCTCCAAATCCTCCCCAAGCCATAGATACCAACTGAATACTGAACTGTTTCTGTTTAGAGAAATAAATATTG
>VOFK01002110.1_pt1 | contig 28807 bp, 50 predicted proteins | sample 5384121 | NCBI WGS metagenome assembly VOFK01 (sample SAMN12384730, study PRJNA508395) | human gut metagenome | isolation source: healthy gut J | host: Homo sapiens | reverse complement strand
AGTTACGTATTAGTAAAGTTTAAAGCGGTGGCAGGCGTGAACACCTGTCTGCCGCCGTGAAAGGCGATGATCTGCTCGAAAAAATGCGCCCATTTCGCTCCGTCGAAGTGCAGCCAGAGCGCTTCTGCGTCACTGTGTGTGAAAAAGCGGTGAGGTCTGCGGCAGTCCACCAGTCCAGATCTGTCCGCGCTCGGCCGAAAAGCTGGTCGGTCTCGAACGTACATCGTACCCGAGCGAACGTAGGTCAGAAAGAGATTCTTGTGGCTTTCAGATGGCGCGATGTCGCCAAGCTGTCGAAAAATTATACCGCGCATCGTAGTAATAATGTCCCGCGGGTGCATAGTAAAACAGTCCGCCGAGCCGTTGCGGACGGCGTTGAAAAATCGTTCCGAGCGCGACAGCACCCCGGCTCACTGAAACCTTCATGACGGCATTCCTCCTCTGTGACCTTCTATGATAGCACAAAAATATGAATAGATTGCAGTATTTTGTTATTGCCAAAATCAAAAGAAAATTCGGTATGCTGTTAAAGAAACATCCGAAAAAAGCTGAACCGGAACGAAAGAAAAAATTCTGCAAAAACTCGTTCTTTTTTCGCCGGATGGTTTGGGGGCAAGGGGTTGTTGTAATGATAAAGGAAAAAGACGTTTTATAAATCCTTTATGGTGCTGGCGCTGTCGCTGGCGCTGCAGAATCTGCTGACCTACGGCGTCAACATGATGGACACGCTCATGCTCGGACGGTACAGTCAGAACGCGATGGGCGGCGTAAGTCTGTTGCCTGTGCAACCAGATGCAGTTTCTGCTGCAGATGCTGGTCGTCGGCGCAGGCGAGGGCGCGGTCGTTATGGGCTCGCAGTACTGGGGCAAAAACAAGCTGGAGCCGATCCCGCACATCATCGGTGTGGCTTTGCGCTTCGGCGGTTCACTGGCAGTGCTGATGTTCGGCATCCTGTACTGTTCTTCCCGCACCAGATGCTGTCGCTGCTGTCCAACGACGCCAACGGTCATCGCGGAGGGCGCGAAATATTTCAGCATCATCCGCTATACCTACGTCATCTTCACCATCACGAATATCCTTGTCGCGTCACTCCGTTCGATCGGCGTAGTAAAGGATCGGCTACATGATCTCGGGCTCGACGCTCATCATCAACGTATGCCTGAACTATCTGCTGATCTACGGCAATCTTCGGCTTTCCGGAGATGGGCGTGCGCGGTGCGCTATCGCAACGCTGGTTTCCCGCTGTGTCGAGCTGCTCATCGTTATCTGGTTTCTCAAGTTTAGAGAAACATGCTCAACCTCAATCTCCGCAAGCTGCTGCACATCGACACCAGCTATGTGCAGGATTACATGCACGTTCTCCCTGCCGGTGCTCATCAATCAGGCGCTCTGGGGCATCGCGCAGATGGTACAGACCGGTATCCTCGGTCATCTCGGCGGCGACGTTACGGCGGCGAACGCGATCTCGGTACAGGTCTATCAGGTACTCTCGGTCGTCTGCTACGGCGCGGCGAGCGCATCGGCGGGCATTGTAGTCGGCCGCACGATCGGCGAGGACAACGAGAAAAGCTGCATCCGCTTGTCACGACGCTCCAGGTACTGTTCGTCTCCATCGGACTGTGCTCGGGACTTGCGAGTTTCCTGCTGCGCGGTACCCCATCCTTGCGGCCTTCGGCGGCACTTCTGACCGAAAAACGCCTACCGCCTGTCCCTGTCAGTTCATGCTCGTGCTCGCCATCACCACGGTCGGCACCTCCTATCAGATGGCGTGCGATAACGGCATCATCGCGGCGGCGGCGACACCGCGTTCAGCGCGAAGATGAACCCTCGTCAGCATGTGGTGCATCATCGTGCCGTTCTCCGCGATGGCGGCGTTCTTGTGGAAGTGCCTCCGGTCGCCGTGTTCTTCCCTGCTGAAATGGGATCAGCTTTTACAAGGCTCCCGGTCGGCATCCGCCTGCACAGCTGAAATGGGTCAAAAAGTCACAAGAGTATAAAACCTTTGCAGGAGAGAGTGCAGATGCACTATTTTCTCTGTGCCCTCCCTGTCTCTCCTTAAACCTTTTTCGCGCCCCAATGAATGGGGCGCTGAGACTGTCGAAAAAACTATCGTTTTTCCGACAATCTGTGTTTTGACTTCGCAAACACGGATGTCCGAAAGTCCCCATACGGAAACTTTCTCCTCTCAAAGTATGAAAAAACCGAGGTACACGCCCCCGGTTGCTCTCATTAAATATTTTTTGAGGATAGAGGCCTGGCTTATGCGTTTGCGCAGCAAACGCTTTTGGAAATGCGCGCTGCCGCGCGACTGCTGTTTTGGCGTGAAATCAGACTTTTATCGACAGACTGGCGCCCAAATGCGGCGCTTTTTATTTGCGCGTTTTTATCTTTACAAGATGAAAAAAAATGGGGTAAGCTGAATACAGCCTGCGTCGATAAAGCCTTCAGTCGCGCAAGAAAAGCAGCAGCTTCGCGGCTGCATAAAAAACCGGAGGCGTGTGCCTCAGTGTTTATACTTTCGGACGATTCGTGTCCTGCGTTCGTCAGAACACAGACTGACGAAAAAAAGAAGCTTTTCGACAGCATTAGATGGATACTGCATAAAAACTGCTGATGCGTTTTTGTGAAAAGGACTGAAAATTATGCTTGCATTGCGGCGCCGGGGTAGCCGGCCTTTCCATACTGAACAAGGCGATCGTGCTCAGTTGCACGTTCGTCATCCCGATCCTGCTTTTTGTAGTGGGTCTGCTCCTGAACGATTTTTTTACGCCTACCGCAAGGAAAGCGACCGCATTCTCTCCGGAATATGTGCTGTGTACCGACTACATGGACGCGTCGAAAACGAAATGTCGCTGCTCGGCGAAATGACGTTCGCGGCGCCCGGCTCGGTGGAGCTCGAGGACTACGCGGACGCCGGTGCAGAACACGTCGCCGTGGAGCGGCTGCGGACGACGGCGAGCGCCGGAGGACGGACGGCGAGGTGCTGCGGCAGGTCATCGGCCGCATGATGAAGCTACCGCGCGCGGCAGAAGATCTTCCTGACCGGCCTGCGCGGCGGAACGTTTGACGCGGACGAATATGAGCAGCTGCGTGCGCAGGGCGAATACCTCACGCAGTACGCCGACCGTCTGATGGATGACTTCTCATGGAAGGCCGCGACAGCTATCTGAACCTCGGCAAGCGCTCGTCCTCGCAGAATATTGTGTTCACCATCGCGGCGGCGCTCGGCAGCGTGCTGTTCGCGGCGGCAATGCTGTACTATGCGCGCAGCCTGCTGCTGCCGGTACAGCAGATGAGCCGCGGCGCGTCGCGGATGGCGAATACGACATGGGCGATTTTCATTATGCACGAACGGACGAGATCGGCATGCTGGCGGATTCGTTCAACCATCTCAAGCATCAGGTCGCGCGGACCATCCATGCGCTCGGAGGGCGAGGCGCAGCTGGAAAAAATCGCCCGCCATCAGGGAGAGCGAGGCGGCGCGTCTGCGCCAGCTGATCGAGCAGAGCCGCTTCGCGCAGCTCCAGAGTCAGATCAATCCGCATTTCCTGTTCAACACGCTGCAAAGCATCTCAAACGTTGCCGTTATCGAACGGGCGAGCGTGACGGGCGATATGGTCGTGCGTCTTGCAAACTTCTTTCGCTATACGCTCGACCACGACGACAGCGTCGTAACGCTCGCACGCGAGGTCGACCTGCTGCGCGACTATATTTCGCTCCAGGAGCTTCGCGGTTCGGTGAGCGCATTTCGTTCGAAATGGACTGCGACGCACGCTGCGACAGCTGCATGATACCGAAATTCACCCTTGCAGCCGCTGGTGGAGAACTCGATCGTGCACGGCATGCGCTCGCGCGGCGAGGGCGGCCGCATCCGCATCGTGACACAGTGCGAGGGTGACCGCTGCGTCATCCGCATCACGGACAACGGCGGCGGCTTCCGGACGGGAAGCGCGGTTTCCGAGTCGGAAAGAAGGGCAGACCGTCCATCGGTCTGAAAAAAACATCGCGGGGCGCATCGAGCTTTCGGGCGGCGCGTTCCGTATTGCAAGCTGCATCGGTCTGGGTACGACCGCCCGCATTATCCTGTCCATGAAGGGAGACGACCAAACATGATAAAGGTACTGATCGCGGAGGACGAGCCGCTCAGCTTACAGAATCTGACCGGCCATCTGCGCCGGCTGCTGGCGCGGACGCCCTCATCGAGGGCGCGGCGAACGGAAGGGAAGCGGTGGACATGGCGCGGCGCATCCGTCCGCAGCTGGTGCTGATGGACATCGAAATGCCGGTAATGACCGGTCTGGATGCCGCGGCGATCATCCATGAGGCGCTGCCGGAGACGCATATCGTCTTTTCTGACCGCGTTCGACCGCTTTGACTATGCGGTGGGCGCGATGCGCGCGGGCGGCGCAGATTATCTGCTCAAGCCGTTTGACTCCGCGCAGATCAACGCCTGCCTGCAAAAGCTCGGCCTGCTGACCGAAAAAAGCAGGAGCACAGGGAGGAGCGCTCGGAAAATCCGTTCTGCGCGCAGTTTTCGGTCTGGCTCGCCAATCATTACATGCAGGACATTTCGCTCGAGGAGGCGGCGGAGGCGATGGGCATGAGCTCGTTTTACTTCTCGCGCTTTTTCCGCACGGCCTACAACCGCACCTTCCTCGAATATCTGACCGCCTACCGCATTGAGAGAGCGGAGGAGCTGCTGCGGCAGACGGATATTCCGGTGCGGAAATCGCGCCGCGTGTCGGCTACACGGACGCGAATTACTTCACCAAGGTGTTCAAGCGTCACTGCGGCTGCACGCCGACCGATTACCGGAGCCGGCTGTGATTGCTTCCGGAAGGTTAAAATAACGAAAAAATTGTGCAGAATACACAAAAGACGGACGCAAATTTTTCGCTTGCCGTCTTTTTCCCTGTCATACTGCAAATATTTACGATACTACCCGTTTTGTCCTTTGATTTATAATAGGAGATGGAAAGATGAATAACAGCCTTCGGCGCGTGCCGGCGCTCCTGCTGCCCTGCTGCTCTGCGGCTGCGGACGCGGCGGGGGAGACGGCAGAAATCCGCTATTACCGCCTTGCAAGCGGCCAGAGCGAAAACTACCTCGCCAATCAGGCGTGTCAGCGCTTCTGTTCGCTGGTCGAAAAAAAGCGGCGGCGCGATACAGATCATTCCGAGCTTTGAAAACGAGCTCGGCACGGATGCTTCGGCGCTCGAGCAGTGCGTTTACGGCGGCATCGACTTCGTGCGCACACCGCTCTCGGCGTCCGCAGCCTATGCGCAGCTTTCGGCGCTTCAGCTGCCCTTAATGAGTACACCTCGGATGAGCATCTGTTCCGCGTCCTCGACGGGGATGTGGGGGCGCGAATGCGATGGACTCGCTTTTTGAGGAGAAGGCGCCTGACCGGTCTGAGCTATTTCTATGCCGGTTACCGGTGCTTACGACGGAAAGGCGATCACCTCACTCGATGACATGAATGCGGCCTGCGGCTCGGCACCGAGGATTCCTCGCAGATGCAGCAGATCATCCCGCAGGGGCGCGGTGGCGGTAACGCTGCCGCCGGACGAGTTTGCGCTCGCCCTGCGCACCCACCGCATCGACGGCGCGGAAAGCACGCTCCCTACCTACGTGGACAGCGGCTATTACCTGCTTGCACCGTACTGGACCTATGACCGACATTCGTACAACGCGGATGTGCTCGTGGCGTCCTCGGGAGACATGGGCGGAGTTCTCGCCCGAGGAGCAGACCATCATTGCAGTGATGCGCCGCTGAGGCGGCCTCGTGGCAGCGCGCTCACTGGCAGGGTGCAGAGGTCAGCAATGCTGCGTGCCTCGCGCAGCGGCTGCTACATGGCTCTGCTCAGCGAAGAGCAGACCGAGCTGTTCCGCGAGCGGCGCAGCCGATTTACGAACACCTTTCCGATGCGCAGAAGGAGGTCGTGCGCCGGGTGCAGCGCACTGGCCGAAGCGACTGAGAAAAACGCCTCTTTGTGTCCTACCTCTGTTCGATAACGCCCGAAACGGGGAGGCGTTTCGATAGATATTCGAGGATGATCCCTCGGGGAAAAGTGCAAGGAGGCTAAAAAAAAGATGAAAGTCAAGAGATTGATGGCAAGCCTGCTTTGCGGTGCAGATCGGTGCGGCAACCCTCGGTTTGTCCGGCTGCGGCAGCGCGGCAGACAGCGGCATGATGGATGCGGCCAACGCCAACGCGGTAGCAGGCGGCGCAGCGATCTGCCGGTCGTCACCTGGAAGATGGGTTCCACCTGGGGCGACGGCAACATCCACTTTACCTGTGACGAGCGCTTCTCCGAACTGGTAAGCCAGCTGACCGACGGCCGATTCACCATCACGAACTATCCGGAGGGCTCGCTGTGTGCGGCAAATCAGCTGTTCGATTACGTCCAGAACGGCACCATCCAGTGCGGCGGTGACTGGGGCGGCTACTGGAGCGGCAAGGATACCGCTTTTGAGCTGCTTTCCACCACGATGGATAACTTTACCGGCATGGACTACTATATCTGGATCACGCAGGGCGGCGGCCTTCAGTGCTATCAGGATATGTACGGCAAGTACAACATGACCTACTTCCCGATCATGATCAACCACGCTGAGTCCGGTATCCGCTCGACCAGGCCGATCACCTCGATCAAAGATATGCAGAGCATGAAGATTCGTCTGGGCGGCGTCATGGCAGGCCGTGCGGCGGAAAAGCTCGGCATCAACATCACCACCGTTGCGGCAAGCGAACTGTATGAGTCCCTGCAGCGCGGCGTTATCGACGGCGGCGAGTTCTCCACTCCGTGCTCGGATGATTCGCCTGAAATTGCAGGAGGTTGCCAAGTACTGGTGCTCGCCTGCATGGTATCAGTCCGGCGGCGTTAACGGCGTCATGATCAACAAGGATGCATGGAATAAGCTCCCCGAGGAGTACCAGAACGCTATCCAGATGGCAGCTGAGATCTGCACCTCCGAGCAGCTGTCCCGTTACCTGTGGATGGACTTCGAGAGCACTAAAGAAGATGCTCGAGGAGGACGGCTGCATCGTTACCGAGATGAACCAGGACGACTGGAATACCATCCGTGAGACCTGCCGTCAGGTTTACGAAGAAGAAGCTGCGAAGAATGAAAACTTCATCATGGTTTACAGCTCGATGAAGGATTATCGTGAAAAAGCCGATACCTACCGCGCAATGCTCGGTGACTACGGCTGGGGCTTCAACTACGATGAATCCGAAAAGTGACCGACAGATGTTCCGTGCTCTCTTTTTGAGAGCACGGAGCCTCAGAAGATGAGGTGTAATATATGAAAGTGATCAAACGCATCTGCGATGCGATCGACCTCGTCAATGACTGGATCGGCCGAATTGCTTCGTTCGCCGTTCTGGGCATTCTCGCCGTCATCGTGACCGAGGTCGTGCTGAGACGACTTTGTTCCATAGTCCGCAGATCTGGACGATGGACGTCATCTGCATGACGTTCGGCTGCTATATTATCATGGTCTGTGCTTATGGCTTCCAGAAAAAAGCCTTCGTTGCGGTCGATGTGCTTTATGCAAGGCTGAAGACCGCTCGCGCAGAACATCCTGCACCTGATTACCTATCTGGTGTTCTTTGTTCCGTTCGTATTCGTGCTCGTGCCCGAGAGCTTCGGATTTTTCCTTCGCTCGTATACCACGGTGAGCGCGGCTACTCGGTATGGGCGCCGCCGGCATGGCCGGTAAAGCTCGCGCTGTTCGTTGGCATGACGCTGCTCGCACTGCAGGGCATTTCTGAGATGCTCAAATGTGTTAACGGCATCAGTCGCGTCCGCAACCGGCGCGGAAGACACGAAGGGAGGCGACGCGGCATGATGGAAATGCTGACCAATCTTGTCACGCAGTCCGGGGTTGGTGCAACTCAGCTCAGCGCGATCCTGCTTGGCGTACTCTTTCTGATTATGATCATCGGTCTTGCGACCGGTCAGGAGCTTGCGTTCGTCCTCGGCGGCGCCGGTGTTGTCATCGGCTATCTCGCCTGGGGCGGCCCCGGGCATCACGATCGCCATGACCAAGGTCTACGACCAGATGCAGAGCTATTCCATGGTCGCGATCCCGATGTTCGTACTCATGGCTAACTTTTTGACACATTCCAAGGTTGCGGATGGGTTGTTCCTCTCTATTCGCTACCTGCTCGGTCCTCTGAAGGGCGGTCTCGGTCTGGCGGTCATCGTGGTTTCCACGGTGTTCGCCGCCACGACCGGCATCGTCGGCGCGTCCGTTGTTACGATGGGCATGCTGTCCGTACCGGTCCTGCTCAAGTGCGGCTACAAGCCGTCTCTGGCGTGCGGCATGGTCTGTGCCGGCGGCTCGCTCGGCATTCTCATTCCGCCGTCCATCATGCTCGTCTCGATGGGCTCCTACGCGAACGTATCTGTCGGCAAGATCTTCTTCGCCGCGATCGTTCCGGGTCTTGTCCTGTCGCTGTTCTACATGATCAATGTGTTCGTCATCTGCCACATCCATCCGGATTACGGTCCGGCGATGAGTGCAGAGGAGCTGGCAGCCATGCCGCTGGGGGAGCGCATTACCGGTTCGCTCGTCAACCTGATCCCGCCGGTCATCCTGATCGTCGGCGTACTGGGTTCGATCTTCACCGGCTGGGCGACCCCGACCGAGGCAGCAGGCGTCGGCGCGCTGTTCTCGCTCATCCTCGCGATCTTCTACAAGCAGTTCAGCTTCAAGATGCTGTATGATTCGCTCATCGATACTGCAAAGACCTCTGCGATGGTATTCATCATCCTGTTCGGCGCGTCGGCCTTCACCGGCATCTTCATGTCGCTCGACGGCGACCAGCTGATCGCGACCTGGATTTCCAGCGTCGGCATCGGCAAGTGGGGCGCGTTCGCGATCATGATGGCGATCGTATTCGTCATGGGCATGTTCCTCGACTGGCTCGGCATTGTTATGATCGTATTCCCGATCTTCCTGCCGATCATGGATATGTTCGGTTTCGACCGTCTGTGGATCGTAGCGGTTACGGCAGTCATGCTTCAGACCTGCTTCATGACGCCTCCGTTCGGCTTCGCGCTGTTCTACATCAAGGGCATCGTGCCGCCTGAGGTCAAGAATACAGGAGATCTACAGGGGCGTTATCCCGTTCATTCTGATCATCATCGCAGTGGTAATTCTGGTAACGGTATTCCCGCAGGTTGTATATTTCCTCCCGAATCTGGTAGCATCTTATATCTTTCTCCTGAGCCTTCCGGCAGACACCTGTGCCGGAAGGCTCATCTGCTTGTTACCTATGTTATTTCGCAGTTCAATGCGGTTTTCCTCTTACCGTATTACCGTAAAATGGGAAATATGTAGATGTGTTTGAACTGCGGAATAAACTTCTGTCTGCCGGATTGTTGGAGTATTTGCCGGCGGCAGAATTTCCCCTCTGCTCTCTGATCTGTTGGAAATCAGAGAGCCCCTTTGCTATTTCTTTGCGTGGAAAATTCCGCAAATCGCTTGACTTCTCGAAAAATTTCGGGTATAAGATTATATTGGACAGACAAAAATTCGATGATATACTATTATATAATGCATGCCTGTTCAAAAGCCTGAACGGTATGGTCAGGCTCGGTTTGTCGAAAAGGTCAATATTCATGCAGCTTCAGCCAATTCGCGCAGCAGCGTGTAAAATAGCATTTGCTTTGCAAATGCAAAAAGTCGGGGGTACCGCGCAGCGCGGCCGAGAAACCGCGCAAGGACAGCGCTGACTTTTTCATTTCTGGAGGGAGAAAGTTTCTGTATTGAACTTTCGGACGACTTTGGAACGGCCCGCGGTCCGTTCCTGCTTGTCGGCGAAACTGTAGTTTCGCCGACAGCCTAAGCCTGAACGGTGTGTTCAGGCTTTCGGTATATCATACCGCAGCATCGTTAAAGGAGGGATTTATCGTGCAGACGCAGATTTTTATGGTGCATAAGCGGCATCTGGGACTGCGGGCGCCGACGGTACTTGCCGTCGGCTTTGCGCTGACGATTCTGGTGGGTGCGCTGGTACTGATGCTGCCGGTTTCGGCGGCAGACGGACAGATAACACCGTTTCTCGACGCGCTGTTTACAGCAGCCTCGGCGAGAGCTGTGTTACCGGACTCGTCACGGTCAGCACGGCGGTGCACTGGTCGGTATTCGGCAAGTGCGTCATCCTGCTGCTGATTCAGATCGGCGGACTCGGCTTTATGTCCGTCGCGGCTATTGCGTCGTTTGTCCTGCGGCGAACGATCACGCTGCACGAGCGCATGGTGATGAGCGCGGGGCTTTAATCTGTCGGATGGCGGCGGCATTGTCCGTCTGACACGGCGCGTGCTGTTCGGCACGTTCATCATCGAAGGGACGGGAGCGGTTCTGCTGTCCTGCCGGTTCGTGCCGCATTACGGTTTCCCGAAGGGAATCACAATGGGCGTGTTCCACGCGGTTTCGGCATTCTGCAACGCAGGCTTTGACCTGATGGGCACACCGGACGATCCGTTTCAGTCGCTCATCGGCTGGGCGGAGGATCCGCTCGTGAACATTACGGTGATGGCGCTCATCGTGCTCGGCGGTCTCGGCTTTTTCGTGTGGAGCGACGTGTGGGACAAGCACAGTTTCTGCCGTCTGCGCCTGCACACGAAAATCGTGCTGACGGCCACGGCAGGTCTGCTGCTGTTCGGCTTTGGCTGGACGCTGCTGTTCGAGTGGAGCAATCCGGCAACGCTCGGTGCGTTTGATACTCCGCACAAGCTGCTTGCGGCGGCGTTTGAGTCCGTGACCCTGCGCACGGCAGGCTTCAACACCATCGACCTCGGCGCGCTTACCGGCCCGAGTCAGGCGGTGTCGTGCCTGCTCATGTTCATCGGCGGATCGCCCGGCTCAACAGCAGGCGGCATCAAGACCGTGACGGCGGCCGTGCTCGTGCTCACGGCCATCAGCGCCTTCTGCGGGCGCGCACAACGGTTTTCGGCGTTCGGCCGGACGATTGCGCCGCGCAGCATCATGAACGCCGTAACCCTGCTCATGGCAGGCGGCGTGCTTGTCTGGTCGGCGCCTGTGCGATCGCCGGAATCGAGGACGCACCGTTTCACCAGTGCCTGTTTGAAGCGGTCTCCGCGTTCGGCACGGTCGGTGTGTCCATGGGGTCTGACACCGACGTTGGCGGCGGCTTCGCGCGTCATTCTGATCGTGATGATGTATATGGGCCGTGTCGGTGTGCTGACGCTTGGCGTTGCCGTTTCATGCGCCGCAGAGGGCCGCCAAGGCTCAAATACCCGGACGCAGATGTGTTTATTGGTTGAGGCAGGCATTCCGCAATTACATTTTCGGCATTTTGCGTGATGATGCCTTTATGGTGAAGTGATTAAGCAGTTATCCAAAGGAGAGACAGATATGAAATCCTTTTCTGGTGATCGGCATGGGCCGATTCGGTACCGCCGTTGCGCAGGAGCTGACCGAGCTTGGTCAGGAAGGGTTCTTGCCATCGACGAGAACGTCGAGAGCGTGCAGCGCATCGCGGATGATGTGACGCAGGTCATGCAGGGCGACGCGCAGGACGAAGCCGTGCTGGGGGCCATCGGCGTGCGCAACTTCGACTGCTGTATCGTTGCGGTAGGTACGGATATGGAGGCGAGCATCCCTCATCACAGTCATGCTCAAGGATCTGGGCGCGCAATACATCATTGCCAAAGCGAGAAGCACTGTGCATGCCAAGGTGCTCGGAGCGCGTCGGTGCGGACCGTGTTGTCCTGCCGGAGAGCGAAATGGGCTGCAAGCTGGCACAGCGCCTGGCACATGCCAACGTGGTGGATTTTATCGGCGTGTCGGACGAATACAGCATTCTGGAGATACACGCGCCGAAAAGCTGGGTCGGCAAATCGTTGGTGCAGCTTGACGTGCGGCAGAAGCATAAAGTGAATGCTCGCCGTCCGTCATGGTGAACAGGGTGCACTGGATGCAAGTCCTAAGCCGGATAGGGGCCATCGAGCCGGATGATCTTCTGTTTATCATGGGCGAAAATAAATTTGTGAGCAGGGTGGTGGAACTGCATTGATTGAGATACAGAGCCGTCAGAATGCCGCGCTTCAAGCATCTTGCGCGGCTGGGACGGGAACGAAAAAATACCGCCGGACGGGGAATGCTGTGCGAGGGCGAAAAAATGCTGGGAGAAGCACTGCGTTCGGGCGCGAAGCTGAAAAACCGTGCTTGTGGAGACAGCTCTCGTCAAAAAGGCGGAAGAGCAGGGAGCATCGCTCTTCTTGCACCGGATGCGCTGTTCAAACTCGCAAGTGAGGTGGAAACGCCGCAGAACGTCATCTTTTTCCTGCGCGAGCAGCCGCAGTGGGACGGCGGACGCGCTGGACGGAGCCGGGCAGGTGCTCCTGCTGGACGGCTTACAGGACCCGGCAACCTTTGGCACGATCTTACGCACCGCCGAAGCGTTCGCGCTCGGCGCCGTTGTGTTGTGCGGGGGCTGCGCCGATCCGTTTTCACAAGGTCGTGCGCTCGACGATGGGCGCGGTGTTCCGTCTGCCGTGCGTGACGCTCCCGCTTGCGGAGGCCGCCGAACGGCTGCACCGGAAACGGTCTGCCGCTGTACGCCACCGCGCTGCATGAGGACAGCGTGCCGCTTTCCTCGGTTTCGCTTTCCAAAGCCGCCGCTATCATCGGCAGTGAGGGAAAGGGCGTGACTGAGCAGGCGCTCCGTCTGTCCGACAGGTGCGTGATCATTCCCATGAAGGGCCGTGCCGAATCGCTCAATGCGGGCGTTGCCGCGGCCATCGTGATTTACGAAATGACAAAATGAGGAGGCGGGCACTATGCCGTCAAGACTCAGCTATGTTTGGCTTTCGCTCAAGCGCGGACTCGGCTCGCGCACAGCCGCCGAGGTACTGATGCCTTCGGCTCTCCGGAGGCGGTGTTCGCCGCCGACCGGGTGGCACCGACAGCTGCGCCATGTGAGCTGCGCAAGACCCATGTCGATCTGCTGTGCGACAAGGATACGTCCGAAGCAGAGCAGGTCATCGGTCCTGCACGGAAAAGAAAAGAATATCCAGATCATTACCATCGGTGACAGCGCTTACCCGACCGCTTGCGGGCGATCCCGGATCCGCCGACCGTGCTGTAGTGCGCGGACGCTGGCCGGGATTTCGACAGTGTTCCGCCGTAGCCGTCGTCGGCACGCGCAAGGCGACGCCGTATGGTCTGAAAGTCGCCGATCAGATCGGCACAACGCTTGCCCGAGCGGGCATGATAACCGTCAGCGGCATGGCGCTCGGCAATGACGGCGCGCGGCACACCGCGGTGCGCTGGAAGGCGGGCGGTCTGACCGTTGCCGTGCTGGCGGGCGGACCCGATGTGCTATCCGCCGCAGCACCGCAGCCTGATGGGCGATATCCTGCTCATGGGTGCCATCATCAGCGAATATCCGCCCGGCACCGAGCCGCACGGACGCAATTATCATCAACGCAACCGTATCATCAGCGGTCTGTCGGTCGCGTCCGTCATCGTGGGAGGCTAGCGACTGGCGTTCGGGTGCGCTCAGTACCGCGCGTCACGCGCTTGATCAGGGCCGCGATGTGTACGCCGTTCCCGGTCCGATCGATGCGCCGCAGTCGCAGTCGTGCAACGAGCTGATCGCCAAGGGCGAGGCTGCGCTGCTGACCAGTCCGACCGTGCTCGTGCGTGAGTACAGCGGCATGATGCCCGAGCAGGCGGTACAGCAGGCGTTTCGGCGTCAGACCGGCGATTACCCGAAGCCTGCCGCAAAGAGCGCATGGGAGGACATCCGCCGCCGCGAAGGGCCAGGCCGAACACCGCGCCGCCGTCGAAAAGGCGAAAACAGAGCCACAAGCGTCCGCACCGGCGGAAAAACCGCTGCCGGAGGGCTTAAATCAGGACGAAACGCACATCGTCACGCTCGTGTGGGACGGTGTGAGCACGCCTGAGGAGCTGATCGACCGCTGCGGTCTGCCCGCACCGCGGGTGATGAGCCTTGTCACCATGCTGGAAATGGATGGGATTTTGCGCCGTGAAAGGGCAGACTCATCCTCGGCACATGGTAAAAAAGTGAGAGAAAAAGAAAACACGCAGCAATCACGCCGTAAGGCGTATTCAATAAATTTCCAGGAAATTCATAAAAAGGGGAGCATGTATCACCCTTTTTTTATACAAAGTGCGGAGAAAGTTTCGACGAAGGAGGAAACTTTTCGCAGCCTTATTATATCGAACAGAGTTCGGTATGGCTTTCGATTACAAGCGTGGTTGCAATCGAAGTAAGTTTCTGGAGGTTTTATGTTAAGTTAGTCATCATTAAGTCCCCGGCCAAGGCAAAGACGATCGGAAAATATCTCGGTTCGGACTATGTCGTCAAGGCTTCGATGGGACATCCTGCGCGATCTGCCGAAAAAAGAAAATGAGCATCGATATCGAGCACGATTTCCAGCCGGAATATGTGCCGATCGAGGGTAAAGATAAAATCATCAAGGAATCCGCAGCGAAATCCGCAAGAGCGATTTCGTCTATCTCGCAACTGACCCTGACCGCGAGGGAGAAGCGATTTCGTGGCACATCAAGGAGCTGTTCAAGCTCAAGGACAAGAATTCCGTCGCGTGACCTTTTAACGAGATCACCAAGCAGGCGGTCCGCTCGGGTATCGAGAACCCGCGCGATATTGATATCGATCTGGTAAATGCACAGCAGGCACGCCGTATTCTCGACCGAATCGTTGGCTATCAGCTGTCGCCGTTCCTGTGGCGCAAAGGTCAAGCGCGGTCTGTCCGCAGGCCGTGTTGCAGACGTTCGTCTGGTCGTGGACCGCGAGAGACGAGATCCGCGCATTTGCGGAGAGAATACTGGTCCATCGAGGCGCTGCTGCAAACGGCGGACGGCGGCAAGTTTTCAGCGCGCTACTACGGCGACGCGAACGGCAAGGCCGAGCTGAAAAACGAAGAGCAGGCGATGGCAGTCGTGAACGCCGTTACCGGCAAAGCCGTTCACCGTCGGCAATATCAAGCGCGGCAAGAAAAAGCGCACCGCCGCACCTCCGTTCATCACCTCGACGCTGCAGCAGGAAGCCAGCCGCAAGCTGAATATGACGCCGCGCCGCACGATGAGCATCGCGCAGGAGCTGTACGAAGGTATTGAACTCGGTGAATACGGTCTGACCGGCCTTATCACCTATATGCGTACCGACTCGCTCCGTCTGGCGGACGAGGGCCCACCGCTGCCGCTGCGGGCTTCATTCGCGGCCGCTACGGCGAGGAATATTATCCGGCAAGCCGCGTGTGACAAAGACCAAAAACAGCAACGCGCAGGACGCGCACGAAGCCATCCGTCCGTCCAACGTGCGAATGCTGCCTGAAGAAATCCGCAAAACCCTGACGCCCGATCAGTTCAAGCTGTACCGCCTGATCTGGTCGCGCTTTTGTGGCCTGCCAGATGGCAGACGCCATTCTCGATACGGTTTCCGCCGATATCGTCTGCGAGGTCAGGTGTTCCGCGCATCCGGTCATACGGTCGCGTTCCCGGGTTTTACTGCGGTTTACGAGGAAGGCACGGACGACGAGAAAAAAGCAGGATTCCGCAGGAAAGCCGCTGCCGCGCTTCGATCAGGGCGACAAGCTGACTGCCGAGAAAATCGGAGCCGTCCCAGCACTTTTCACGCAGCCGCCGGCTCGCTACACCGAGGCATCGCTCATCCGTGCGATGGAGGAACGCGGCATCGGCCGTCCGTCCACCTATGCGCCGACTATCTCGACCATCATCGACCGCGATTACGTCACCAAGGAGAACAAGGCGCTCCGTCCGGACGCCGCTCGGCGAAGGCGTTACCGGCCTGCTGGTTGACGAGTTCAAGTCGGTTGCTGATTACGAGTTCACCGCCAACATGGAGCACGAGCTGGACGAGGTCGAAGCGGGCAAGCTGAACTATATCCAGCTGCTGCACAACTTCTTATGACGGCTTTGAAGCCGCGCTCAAACAGGCAGAGATTGATCTGGAGGGCAAGCGCATCAAGATTCAGGACGAGGTGACCGACGTTATCTGCGAAAATGCGGACGCAACATGGTCATCAAGTCCGGCCGGTTCGGTAAATTCCTTGCGTGCCCGGGTTTCCCGGAGTGCACCAACACCAAGCCCATCACCGAGGACACCGGCGCTGCGTGCCCGGTCTGCGGCGCAAAGGTCGTGAAGAAAAAGTCTGCACGCGGCTATGTGTACTACTTCGTGCGACACCTATCCGACCTGCCAGTTCATGACGTGGGACAAGCCGCTCACACCACGCGTCCGAACTGCGATTCCTCGCTGTTCCGCCACACCGACCGCGATTCCAAGGAGGTCACGGACGTTTGCCTGCGTGAGGGCTGCGGCTACAAGGGAGCTGGTCAAGGAGGGCCTGCCGCCTGAGGAAACCGAAAAGCGCCGCAAGATGCGTGAAGCGCGTGCCGCCAAGGCTGCGGAACGTGCTGCCGCAGCGAAGCCGCCGAGAAGAACGGCGAGACCGAGGAAAAGGTCAAGAAGGCAACGAAAAAGGCGGTTGTCAAGAAATCCACCGCGAAGAAAAAAACCCTGCCGTGGATGACCAAGACCACCAATAAATTCAAAAGCTGAAGGACGAGGCCGTACAGGAGCTGACTGCCAAGCAGCAGGGAGCAGTACGCCAAGGCTCTGGCAAAGTATGAAGCAGAAAAGGCGGCCGAAAAGGCGAAAAAAGCCGCTGAGAAGAAAGCAGCAGCGAAAAAGCCTGCCGCTAAGAAAAAGACCACGGCAAAGGAGAGCGCCGAATGAGTGAAATGGTAACAGTAGTCGGCGCAGGACTGGCCGGCTGTGAGGCTGCATGGCAGCTGGCACAGCGCGGTATCTCCGTGCGCCTGTGTGAGATGAAGCCGGTGCAGCAGCACGCCTGCGCACCACTTCGGACGACTTTGCCGAGCTGGTGTTCCAACTCGCTGCGCTCGGATGAGCTGGCGAACGCCGCCGGGTCTGCTGAAGGAGGAGCTGCGCCGTCTGGACAGCCTTTATCCTCTCGTGTGTGCGGATGCACACCGCGTTGAGGCAGGCGGCGCACTGGCGGTTGACCGCGAGGCATTCGCCGCAGCCGTCACCGAAAAGATCAGGAACCACCCGAATATCGAGGTGGTCTACGGTGAGGTAACGGAGATCCCGGAGGGCCGCGTCGTCATCGCCTCCGGCCCGCTGACCTCGGATACGCTGTTCGACGCCATCCACGCCAGGGTGGGCGGCGATTTCCTGCACTTTTACGATGCCGCCGCGCCGATTGTCACGGCTGAGCGCATCGATATGGATTCTGCCTACGAGGCTTCCCGCTACGGCAAGGGCACGGCGGATTACATCAACTGCCCGTTCTCCCGCGAGGAGTACGAGGCATTCTGGAACGCGCTGACCACCGCCGAGGAGGCGCCGGTGCACGGCTTCGAGGACTCCAAGGTGTTCGAGGGCTGCATGCCCATCGAGGTCAACGCGCGCCGCGGCTATGATACGCTGCGGTTCGGCATTCTTAAGCCCATCGGTCTGCCGGACCCGAAAACCGGCAAGGACCCGTATGCCGTGCCTCCAGCTGCGCCGCGACAACGCGAACGGCACGCTGTACAATCTGGTCGGCTGCCAGACTCACCTCAAGTTCGGTGAGCAAAAGCGCGTGTTCTCCATGATCCCGGCGCTGAAAAACGCCGAGTTCGTGCGCTACGGTGTCATGCACCGTAACACGTTCCTGGATTCTCCGCGCCTGCTGGACGCGACTTACGCGCTCAAAATCCGACCCGCGCATCCGTTTTGCGGGCCAGATGACCGGCGTAGAAGGCTATGGAGTCCAACGCCTCCGGCTGGGTGGCAGGCATGGCAACGGCCATGGACGTGCTCGGAAAAACCGATGCCGATACTCGACCGCCTTACCGCCACCGGCGCACTGGCAACCTATATTTCCGATCATACGGTCGCGAAATTCCAGCCGATGAACGTAAACTTCGGCATTATCGAGCCGCTCGGCTATAAAAATCAAGGGCAAGCGGGAGAAGAACACCAAAATCTCGAGCGGGCGCTCGAGCAGATCGAAAAAACTGAAGGGAGAGCTTTAATATGAGGATCATCGTTGATGCGATGGGCGGCGATAACGCGCCCGAATCCGCTGTATGGGGCGGTGCGCTGGCTGCGAAGGAATACGGCGAGGAAGTGCTGCTGGTCGGCAAGCCGGAGGTCGTAGCGAATGTCCTCAAGGAGAAGGGACTTTCCGATGTCAGGGGCATTACCATCATGCCCGCAAACGATCTGGTCGATATGCACGACGATCCCGCAACGGTACTCCGCCACAAGCCGGATTCGTCCATGGCGGTAGCGTTCGCTGCTCAAGGCAGGGGAGGCGACGCGCGGTTTCCGCGGGCAACACCGGCGCACTGCTCACCGGCGCAACGCTGTACGGCGGCCGCATCAAGGGCATCCGACGCGGTGCACTGGCACCGGTTATGCCGTGCGCGAACGGTCAGGTCATGCTGTGCGATGCGGGTGCAAACACCGAATGCACCGCCGAAATGCTGCCCAGTTCGCGTTCCTCGCTTCGCTGTATGCGGAGAAGATAAACGGTGTCGTCAAGCCGCGTGTCGGCCTTGTCAACAACGGCACGGAGGATACCAAGGGTGATCCGCTCCGCAAGGAGGCTTACGCGCTGCTGAAAAAGGCGGGCGACGAGGGCCGTCTGAATTTTGTCGGCAACGTAGGGGCAGCATGGTGCCGCTCGGTGCGTGTGATGTTGCTGTTCGCGACGGCTTTACCGGCAATGTGCAGCTCAAGACCATCGAGGGGCGTGGCGAAGTTCATGTCGAAGGAGATCAAAGGGCGTGTTTATGGCGTCTGTCGGCACCAAGCTCGGCTACCTGCTGTGCAAGAAAGGCATGGACGACTTCCGCGAGGTGTTCAATCAGACAAGATCGCGGCGCAATTGCTCCTCGGCATCGCAAAGCCGGTCATCAAGCGCACGGCTCGTCCAACGAGATCGCGGTGATGAACGCCGTCCGTCAGGCCATTGCGTACACCAAATCCGGCATGATCGATGCAGTAAAGGAAAACATTCAGTACATGACGGTTTCGAGTGATCCACAGGAAGAAGGAACAAAAATGCTGAAAATTGACTATAAATTCAAGGATGAAAGCCTGCTCCGGCTGGCGATGACGCATTCGTCCCCCTACGCGAATGAGCACCACGGCACGCATTTGCAGTGCAACGAGCGCCTGGAGTTTTCTGGGCGACTCGGTGCTGGGCTTTGTCACGGCGGGCTACCTGTTCACGCACTATCCCCGACCTGCCCGAGGGCGACCTGACCAAAGCTGCGCGCGGCAGTTGTCTGCGAGGGCGCACTGGACGAGATCGCGCATGAGATCGGTATCCCGGAAGCCATCCGTCTGGGTCACGGCGAGGAGATGGGCGGCGGACGCAAGCGGCGTCCATTCTCCGCTGACGCAACAGAGGCTTTGCTCGGCGCTATCTTTATGGACGGCGGCATCGAGCCTGCCCGTGCATTTCGTGCTGCGCTTCATCCCGCACAAGGTCGAGGTTGCGCTGGCAGGCGGCGCGTTCAAGGACTACAAGACCATGCTGCAGGAGATCGTGCAGAAGAACAAGCAGGAAACGCTGGAATACCGTCTGGCAGGCCAGTCCGGACCGGACCATGACAAAGCGGTTCAAGATGGAGCTGCTGCTCAACTCCAATGTGTTTGCCGAGGGCATCGGCAAGAGCAAAAAGGAAGCCGAGCAGATGGCGGCGAAGAAGGCCTTGAAAATATGGGATGCTGACGCTTATCGTCAAACCGCAATAGAGATAACGGCAAAGAGGTCGAGAAATCGACCTCTTTTTTTTTGCGTGACGCAAAGTTAGTCGTTGAAAAGATACTGCCGCAGTGGTAAAATAAAACTATCTATAATAAAGAGGTGGCATATGGTTCTCAAAAAAGCCTGATTTTACAGGGCTTCGTCGTTCCCGGATCGCACCGAGATCAAATTTCTCGGCGGCATTACGGCGATCGTCGGTCCGAACGGCTCGGGAAAATCGAATATTTGATGCCATCCGGTGGGTTCTGGGGGCAGTCCTTTCGCGGTCTCTGCGCGGCGAAGATGGGAGGACGTGATCTTCGGCGGCACAGCCGCGGGTCCGGTCGGCTTTGCCGAGGTTTCTTCATTCTGAATACCTGGCGCATGTTCCCGCTCGGAATTTACCGAAATTATGGTCACGCGTCGGTACTACCGCTCGGGCGAGAGCGAGTATTTCCTCAACAAAAGCACTGCCGCCTCAAGGACGCACGAGCTTTGTTTATGGATACCGGTCTGGGACGCGACGGCTATTCCAGCATCGGACAGGCCGCATTGACGAGATTCTGTCCTTTAAGAAGCGAGGACCGGCGCGAAATCTTTGAGGAAGCCGCAGGCATCACCAAGTTCCGCTACCGTAAGGAGGGAAGCCGAGCGCAGGCTGTCAGCCACCGAGGAAAATCTGGTGCGTATCCGCGACCTGTACGGCGAACTGGAAAACCGGCTCGAGCCGCTCGAGCAGCAGGCTGGCAAGGCGAAAAGGTTTCTGCATCTGCGGGATGAGCTGCGCGTGCTTGAGGTCTCGCTGTGGCTGCTGTCGCTCGAGCAGCTCAAGAATGACACTGCCAAGCTGAATAAAGACCGGACAACCTGCAAAAGCAGCTTGCGGATGCAAAAACAGCAGCAGGGAACGCTGTAGCGCAGTCCGAGCAGCTAGCCGAGTCACTGCGTGAGATTGACAGGGAAACCGAACGTCTGCGGAACCGAGAGCTGCGCGAAGCCGAGCAATTTTGCCGCCGAGCAGATCAGCCGTGAGGCGGTTATTCAGGCGAACATCCGCAACTGCGAGGAGAATATCGAGCGCACACGGCGGAGAGCGCACACCGCGCCGAGCAGGTGCAGAGCATGGATGCGCAGCTTGCCGACCGGCGCGAGCGTATGCGCTGAATGAGCAGGAGAAGGCACAGTCGGCTGAACTGGATGCACCCGAAAACAGTCTGCCGAGCAGGAGCAGCAGCGCACACAGGCCGAGCAGGCACTTCGGCAGGCCGAGCAGGCGCAGCGCAGGCAGGAGCGCACGCTGCACGCGCTCGAACTCGACCGAACAGCCGCCGAGAGCGGTCTGACGGGCATGAACGACCGCAAAATGACGCTGGATTCCGAAATCGCAGCAGCGGCACAGCAGCTGGATACCGAAAAAGCAGGCACAGGACAATCTCGAGCGGGAACTGACCGCGTGCGAGCAAACGCTTGCCGAAACGGCAAAGCAGGGCGCAGACGGCTGCCGCCACGTTCAGGCGGAGACCTGCCGCCGAAAGGCCGAGCAGGCGCAGAACGACCTGCGAGCAGCGCAGTCCGCGCTGAGCGAAATGCAGAACCGCGTGAAAATGCTGACCGACATGCAGCATGAGTACGAGGGCTTCTCACGGTCGGTGAAAGCCGTCATGCGGCAGGCTGAAAAGGGTGCGATGAACGGCGTGCACGGTCCGGTTTCCGCGCTCATCACGACCGAAAAGCGGTTCGTGACGGCAATCGACACTGCCCTCGGTGCGTCAGCGTCCTCCATCGTGGTGGACAGCACGAGCGTGGGCAAGCAGTGCATTTCGTACCTCAAGCGCACGGACGGCGGCCGCGCGACCTTCCTGCCGCTGGATACCATTCGGGCAAACAGCCTGCGGGAGACCGGCCTGGAACGGCAGAACGGCTGCTTCGGCACCGCGGATGCTCTCGTCAGATTTAATGAAAAATACAAGAATATTGTGTGTGCAATCTGCTGGCGCGCACGGTCATTTCGGAGAATATGGACACCGCGCTGGCACTGGCCAAGGCGTACGGACATCGGTTTCGCATTGTCACGCTGGATGGACAAATCCTGCAGGCAGGCGGTGCCATGACAGGCGGCTCCGGTCTCCCGCGGCACCGGCGCACTGGCGCGGGCGGAACGCCTGCACGCCGCCGCAGGCGCGCGCGCGCACTCGAGCAGGAGCGAAAACGCTGGCACAGACCGAGCAGGCTGCAGGACAGGAACTGGAATCGCTGCCGGGCAGGCGCAGGCCATCGAAACCGACCGCCGGCACGCGGAGCAGGAGAGAGACCGGACTTGCTGCTTCGGTAAAACAGCATAAATTCCTGCTGGAAAGCCTGCAGAAAACGGTATGACAGCCTGATTTCTGAACAAACTAACTTCACAGCAACGCAGCAGAAGTATGAACAGACACTTGCCGCCTGCACAGAGCGCCGGTCTGCCGCAGAGCAGGCGCTTTGCAGCTGCCGAGCAGGTCTGCGCCGAGTACCGTACGGCAGTGAACGCCGCTGCAGAACAGCTGACGCAGACGGCTTCGCGCATCACAGCCGCGCAGACCGCACTCGTGGAGACGCGCACGGCACAGGGACAGCGAAGCACGCGCGCTCGCGGAGCTTGAGCGGCTCAAGGCCGACCTCGACGCGGGCGTGTCCGGTGCGGAGCAGACGATCGCGGGCTTTGCGGCGGAAATCGCACGCCTGACCGATGAACTTACCCAAGTCCGTGCAGCCAAGCACGGACGCGACACCACCGCCCGGCTGCTCAGCGAACAGCTTGCACGGCAGACCGGCAGACGCGAACAGACCGAGGGCGAACGGGTCCGTCTGGAAAAAGGCGGCACAGAGCCGCAACGAGGAAATCCTTGAACTCGAACGCGAGACCGCCCGACTGGAAAACCGCGCAGCCCAGCTGAAAACCGAGGAAACACAGATTCTGGATAAAATGTGGGAAAGCTATGAATTAACACCCCACACCGGCGGCAGAGATCGCCCGACCGATTGAAAAACTCGGGTGAAACGCGCGGCCGCGTGCAGGAGCTGCGCGTGAAAATGCGGGCGCTCGGCAACGTCAATCTGGATGCGGTGGACGAATTTCAGCGTGTGCAGGAGCGGTACAGCTTCCTGCGGGAGCAGAAGGACGACCTCGAGACCGCGCAGACCGATCTGCGCAAGGTCATCGAGCAGCTGACCGTCAGCATGAAGGGAGATTTTCGCGTCCGAGTTCGCCAAGCTGAATGTACTTCCGTGATACCTTCCGCGAGATCTTCGGCGGCGGACACGCCGAACTGCAGCTTGCCGATACTTCGGATATCCTGAACTGCGGTATCGACATCCGCGTGTCTCCGCCGGGTAAGGCGGTTAAAACGATTACGCTGCTCTCAGGCGGTGAAAAAGGCGTTTGTTGCCATTGCGCTGTACTTTGCGATCCTTGCTGCGGCCTACGCCGTTTTGCGTGCTTGATGAGATCCGAAGCCGCGCTCGATGATGTGAACGTGCAGCGGTTTGCAAAATACATTCGCCGCCTGACAGATTCGACACAATTTATTGTAATTACCACAGACGTGGTACAATGGAAGAAGCAGATATGCTCTACGGCGTGACCATGCAGGAGCAGGGCGTCTCCAAAATGCTGATGCTCAATCTGGCTGAGGCGGAAAAACGGCTCAAAAAATACCATTAAGTAATGGAAAATGGAGAATTGCGGCAATGGATATGCGAAGCGAAAAAAATATCCGTACCGGCTGGATGTGGAAAGACGATTGCCGAACGGCTCTCTTACGACAGACGGCTATGCGGCACGGCATCCGGTCGAGTTTCGGCACTGGGGACATGCGCGCGGCTATGTTCTCTGGGGTGAGCGGATTGACCGCACAGACTGGGAGAACTGGCGTATCAACTACTACGGTAAATAATTACTGATTCCTGATTTGCAAGATAAATATAAGGAGATAAGCATGGGATTTTTTTGATAAAATTAAGCAGGGGCTTAAAAAAAAACATCGGATGCGGTGAACCACTCGCTGGACAGCGTGTTCGCGGCATTTGTCAAGGTGGATGATGATCTGCTCGAGGAACTGGAAGAAGCACTCATCCTGTCGGACGTCGGTGCATCCACGGCGGCGAAGATCGTCGCTGAGGTCGAAAAGCGCGCCAAGCTGCGCAAGACCACCACGGCGGACGAGCTGCGCGACCTGCTCCGCGAGGTGCTGACCGACAACATGCTCGACAATCAGCCGCTGAATACGGACGGCAAGCCGGCGGTCATTCTGGTAATCGGCGTCAACGGTGTCGGCAAGACGACCTCGATCGGCAAAAGCTGGCGGCCCGCTATGTCAATGAGGGTAAAAGGTTATGCTGTCGGCGGCGGATACCTTCCGCGCAGCTGCGGCGGACCAGCTCGAAATCTGGGCAAAAGCGTGCCGGTGCGGATATCGTTCGCCACGGCGAGGGCGCGCAGACCCGGCGGCTGTTGTGTTTGACTCCATCTCGGCGGCCAAGGCACGCGGCAGCGATATCATCATCGTGGATACGGCAGGCCGTCTGCACAACAAGGCCAACCTGATGAACGAACTGGCGAAGATCGACCGCGTTATCTCCCCGTGAGCTGCCGGATGCGTCGCGCGAAACGCTGCTCGTGCTGGATGCGACCACCGGTCAGAAATGCGGTTCATCAGGCTGAGGAGTTCAACAAGGCTGCCGAGCTGACCGGCATTATTCTCACCAAGCTGGACGGCACCGCAAAGGGGCGGCATCGTGATCGCCATTTCGGCAGGACTGGGTGTTCCGGTCAAGCTGGTCGGCGTTGGCGAGGGCATTGACGATCTGATCGACTTTGACCGTGCGGCATTCCTGGAGGCCATCCTGCCGCCGGTTCATGAAAACGCAGAAAACGATGAGGAACAGACCGAGGAGGACGAAAATGCAGAGACCTGACGGAAGAACCAAGGGCGCAATGCGTCCGGTGAAGAATTACCACTGATTACACGATGTACGCGGAAGGCCCGGTGCTGGTCGAGATGGGCAACACCAAGGTCATCTGCACCGCGTCGGTCGAGGAAAAGGTACCGCCGTTCCTCGAGGGCAAGGGCCTCGGCTGGGTAACCGCCGAGTATGCGATGCTCCCGCGTGCAACCAATACCCGCAAAAACGCGATATCAAGTCGCTCAAGCTGGACGGCCGCTCGAGTGAGATCCAGCGTCTGATCGGCCGTGCGCTGCGTGCGGTCGTTGACCGCGAAGCACTCGGTGAGCGCCAGATCACGATTGACTGTGATGTTATTCAGGCGGACGGTGGCACGCGCTGCGCGTCCATCACCGGCGGTTTGTTGCACTGTGGCTGGCGTGCAAAAAGCTGCTGGCTGAGGGTGTCATCGAGAAAATGCCGCTTACCGCACAGGTTGCAGCCGTTTCGGTCGGCATTTTTGAGGATGAAGCCGTGCTTGACCTCAACTACGCCGAGGACAGCCACGCCATTGTGGACTGCAACGTAGTTATGACGAGCAAGGGTGAGTTCATCGAGGTGCAGGGCACCGGCGAGGGCCGTCCGTTTACGGATACCGAGCTGCGCAAGCTGCTCGGACTCGGCAAGCGCGGCTGCCTGACGCTGTGCCGCAAGCAGGCCAAGGTGATGGGGAAAGTCTGTAATGCAGTTTGTACTTGCTTCCCATAACAAGAAAAAGCTGGCAGAGCTGTCCGCTATCGTGAGCAGCCTCGGCATTGAAATCATCCGCTGCCGGAGGGTGCCCCCGAACCCGAGGAAAACGGCAAAACCTTCGAGGAAAAACGCCATCATCAAGGCGAAATCCGCCGCAGAGTTCACCGGTCTGCCCGCTCGCGGATGACAGCGGCCTGTGCGTGGATGCGCTGGACGGTGCTCCCGGTATCTACTCCGCGCGCTACTGCGAGGGTACGGACGAGATCGCAACGCCTTTCTGCTGAAAAAATATGCAGGATAAGGGAAACCCGTGCCTGCCGGTTTGTGTGCGCGATCGCGTGTGCTCGCGGACGGCGAAACGCTCACCGTGCGTGGTGAATGCGAGGAGCACACTGCTCCGCGAGAAACCACGGCGCCAGGCGGCTTCGGCTTCTGCGACCCGCTGTTCTATGTCGAGAAATACGGCTGTACCTTCGGCGAACTTCCGGCAGAGGTCAAGAATACAATCTCTCATCGGGCAAATGCTTTGAATAAGCTGAAAGAAGCCTTAAAGGATAAAATATAAGCGAAGCCGTAGGGCGGCCCTCACCCCGCCGTTCGTACGGCGTGCAGATGATATACGCGGCGGGCTGAGGGGCAGTCCGCCCTACGAAAAAAATATAACGAAATTACAGGAGTTTACATTTATGCTTAACACAAAACAACGCGCACAGCTTCGTGCAATGGCAAACCCGCTGGCGGTCACGCTGATCATCGGCAAGGAAGGCGTAACCGACGCGGTAGAACGCGAGCTGGACGCGCTGCTCGAATCCCACGAGCTGGTCAAGGGCAAGGTGCTCGAGAGTGCGATGCTGACGCCGCGCACGGTATCCGAGGCGCTCTGCGAGGCCACTGGCGCGGACGCTGTACAGTGCATCGGCTCCAAGTTTGTGCTGTACCGCCAGTCCAGCGATGAGGACAAGCGCAAGATCGTTCTGGTAAAATGAGGACGGGAATTCTCGGCGGCATTCAATCCGCCGCATCTGGGACATCTGCATGCGGCGGAACTCGCGCACCGTGCGCTGAACTTAGATCGGGTGCTGTTCATTCCGACCAATATTCCGCCGCACAAGGCTCTGCCGGAGAACACCGCGTCCGCAGAGGACCGGTGAGAAATGGTGCGCCGCCTGACGGCAGAAAAAACGTGGGCGATGCCCACTATAGAGATCGACCGCGGCGGCGCAAGCTACACGGTGGACACGCTCCGCGCGCTTCATGCACGCGGCGAGACCGACCTGCACCTGATCGTCGGCACGGATATGCTGCTCTCGTTCGATAAAATCTGGCGTGCGCCGGACGAGATCGCGCGGCTGGCTTCGCTTGCTGTCTGCGCCCGCGAAAACGAGGACTGGGACGCGCTGCGTGAAAAGGCGGCGGCGCTCAAGGACTCGCTCGGTGCAACCGTAGAGCTGGTGCAGGGCGACAGCCTGACCATTTCCTCGACCGAGCTGCGGCAGGGCGGTGCACTGCGATGCTATACACCGGAATCGGTCGCGGATTACATCGAAGAAAAGCATTTGTACGGCTATTAAGCCTGTATCATACAGGTTTAACAGATAAATACAGCAGTTTGTTCAAAATCAGTATTTTTCTGTATGACTTAGGAACGGACTGCGGCTCGTTCCTTCTTGTCGGAAAAAACTGTAGTTTTGCGGCAGGAATTGCTGAAAAGGCGGGGAAAAGTTATGTTATGTAATGAAGAAATGCGTAAAAGTATCCTTTCCAGACTGCAGGGCTACCGCTATGAGCACTCGCTCGGCGTGGAGCGTGCGGCGATCATGCTGGCAGAAAAGTACGGCGAGGACCCGGAAAAAGCGGGTACTGCAGGCATTCTGCATGACATAACAAAATATCTTTCTCCGCAAGAACAGTTGAATTTATGCGGGAAATACGGTATAATACCCTGTACCGTCGAAAAAAGCGAGCCGAAAATGCTGCACGGAAAGACGGCGGCAGCCATCGCGCGGGCCGAATACCATGCCCGAGGATATCTGCGATGCCATCGCCTGCCACACCACCGGCAAGAACCATATGACGCTGCTTGACAAGATCTTGTATCTGGCGGATTACATCGAAGAAAACTCGTGATTTTCCCGGCGTGGACAAGGCGCGTGAGCTGGCGCAGATCGACATCGACAGTGCCCTGCTCTACTGCTATGACCAGACGCTGACCGAGCTGGTCGCACGCGGAAAACTCATCCACAGCGATACCATTGCCGCTTATAATGATATGATCCGGCAGGGTGTCAGCTGGCGGGACAAGTAAAATGGAGGCAGGAATCGTTTGAAACTATTCCGGAGGAAGCGGCGACAGGAAAAAACCGCAACGGAGACAGCACTCCAGCACAGGCTCCCGCACAGCAGGCAGCGCCCAAGCCGGAAGGGAACCACCAGCCGATCTCGGCGCCCAAGCCGGGCGGCAAAGGGAAAGGCCTGAAGGAGAAAAAAAAAGCTGACACCCAGACAGAAGGGTAAGCGCATTGCCATCATTATGGCGGTTGTGCTGGTGCTGTTCGCGTGCGCAGCAGCGCAGCGGTGGAAATTGTCCGCCGTTTGGCAGGCGATCATCACGAAAAAAACGGCGATAAGGTCGATGTGAGCAGCCTGCTCAACTTTCGGGCACCTGTATTTCGACGATGTAAGCCACGCTCGTGGTCGGCGCAGTTGATGACGAAAAACACGAATAGACGCCGCTGGGGGGTCGCAAACCACGGATACCGGGCGACAAGACCATCAACGTCATGAAACATCCCCACGCGACACCATGTGCAACAACACGGCAACCGGCGCGAGCAAGAAGATCAACGCAGCCTATGGCATGGATACCGGCGGCGCGGGCAACATCGTGCAGACGAGCAAGGAAATCGAGCGTCTGATGGGCTTCCGGCCGGATAAATACGTTATCGTCAACTTTGACGGCATTGCAGCCATCGTGGATGCAATCGGCGGCGTGGATTATGATGTGCCGTTCGATATGAAGTACGATGATCCGTCGCAGAATCTGCACATCGACCTGAAAAAAAGGTCAGCAGCATCTGGACGGCAAGCAGACTGTCGGCTTCCTGCGCTGGAGACACAACAACGATTACACCGTACAGTACACCAACGGCGATGAAGGCCGTAGAGAATCAGCAGAAGTTCCTCAAGGCGCTGGCAGGTCAGGTGCTGCAGATCAAGAATGTGACCAAGATCCGCTCGATCGCAGAGGCCGTGTTCAAGAACGTCAAGACCGACCAGCGCCGGCGAGCTGCCGGATGGAGTAACCGAACGGTGCCGA
>VOFK01002452.1_pt1 | contig 28808 bp, 53 predicted proteins | sample 5384121 | NCBI WGS metagenome assembly VOFK01 (sample SAMN12384730, study PRJNA508395) | human gut metagenome | isolation source: healthy gut J | host: Homo sapiens | reverse complement strand
AAATCGTGATTGTGCTACAAGTTTTCTGGAAATTTATGCAGCTATACGATTTTTGAGGAATTTTTGTAGACGGATGAAACAGAAATAGGATTTAAATACTGGAAGTATCTCGCGAAGCCTTGATTTTACGCAGCCAGTGATTACCGATCACGTGATTTGAGTGAGGATGTCGTTTTTATGAAAATCACACGAGAGTAAAAATGTTTTTACAAAGTATCTTATTCATACACTGGCGTATGTCGGAATGTTTCGTGGCGGCAGTTATACTCCGCTGGAGCTTGTAAGTCTGGTGGCTATCGGGTGGCTGCGATATTAGCATGGATTGCTAGCGAGGCCATAATGATCGGATGCATTATTTCGACTATAGCAGAATGAAGAAATGGAACAAGAATCACCGGAAAGGTCACGCAACAAAACTGAGTACATATAAAATTTCATATGAGTGACCTGCCTACCTTGCCGATGAAGATGTAATCCATCCATATGTGTACATTATCAGTATAAAGTTAAAGGTGAAACCCTATAATGGAAAGTCGCAGTGGTTTGTTCAATCCATGTATTCCGAAAGGGGCAATCAATAAAATTTTAGTAGACCCAAAGAATCCGGCCCGAAGTACAGTTTCAAACCAGAAAGCTAAAGATGGCTTTCAATCGAGGTAAAACAAAAAGTTTATCCTTATAGCGTGTTTATTTAAAAGAAGATTGCGATTGTGCTACAAATTTTTCATGGAAGTATGTGCAGCTATACGATTTTTGAAAAATATTTATGTGGACAGATGAAATAAAAGCAGGCTTAAAATTCGTTATTCAAACAGAGAAGCCAATAATCATGATACCATTGATGTGATTCTTATAGCTGCAATCGTTCGGATGTGACGTTCAGAAATTCAAATGGAGCTATGATGAAGAGGTGCTTAAAAGCGACGAAATCAAGTAAGAAATTGACTGCTTTTGGTATAGCTTTGGCCCTAGCTTAATTCTTATAAGGCGGTTTCCTGTTATTTGCATCCGTGGGGAGAGGAGGACAAAATCGGAACTTACTGCTGAGCACAGAAGGTGGATTTAAGCGATAATTCTGTCTATGCAGCCGCTTCCCAATCAGCTACTGCGGTACAAAAATGAGTGACTATCTCATTCCAGGGAGCTTCGGAATAGCAAAGAAATATTCAGCTATCATAAATTGAAGAAGGCAGCGAAAATATATTAGAAAGCTGGTAGCCAGTTTCCAATGGAAAGGTTTTGTTATCCTGACTATCCGGTTTGATGCGATATACGAGCATTCGATTGCGGTAATCCTCAATAAAATTGTTCAGCTGGATATGTTTAATACAACCGCCGAGTGTATTATTGATAGCTTAATGAAAAAGGACAACGTTGTTTGCAACGAAAAGGACTTGCAACTGGGAACGGAATATCTTTTTCCTGAAATTGGAGTCCGACTTTGAGAGAGCATTTCATCTCAAACTGTTGAAAGACCCTTATACACAATGGATTTGATATAACTTTTCCGCTTGTGTGCGCTACAGATGACCACAGCTATCTGCTAATACGGGTGAAACTTAATTTTGAAGTATTTTATTGACGAAGATCAAAAGAAAAGTTCTCACACAGCAGCGTTATTTGAATTTCAAGCGGGCAGCAGGTCATCAGACAAGTGCTGGCTTGACACATCTATTAAAGCATCAGTGATGAAGTATGGAATAGCCGCCATGTTTCAGATCTGATTCTTTGAAGTGATTCCAGAGTTTGACTTTTATGGAATAACAATCGTTACAAAAAAGTACAATGGGATAATATTTTTAACAAAAAGTCAATCGGATGGATGTACTTGCAAAGAGATTATTGCAGAAGCAGTTCCTTGGGCAGCAAAAGTGTTTTGAAACGAATGATGTGTTCACTATCATAGGGATGTGAGTCCGAACTTTCTCCGGAGAATAACAGTGATACACAAAGGAGAGTGTAACATGAAAAAAAATTCTTACAGCAATCGTATCGGTAAGCATATTTATTGTTGGAATTTTGCTTATACTTTGTGCGGACACTAATTTTTTATGGTATGCCTTTTAATCAAAATGTTCGCCTTACAGTAGTTGCAGGGATTCTCATTGCACTTGTTGGTGGCGTTGGTGTGATAATGAATCTTTGGTGTATTCTAAAAAGAATTGTACAGTAAATAGTTTATTGAAGGTTAAACTTCCAGTCTGCCATGGTCGCAGCCAAGAGAGATAATATTCAAACTTACTACTCAGCAAAAGCTAGGCACACTCCAAGAATTTATTATAGAGGGTGAATATCCCGCGCTTTGAACAATTTAACGATGAATATATTGTGCGATATGGAGAATTTCATTTGCGCGTTCACCCGAATTGACTTGCAACGCAAAATGCGTTACAATGAACGAGGTGATAACCATGGAAAAACGATGACACTCAATCTTCGTGTCAACCCCTACCGTCAAGCAGCAAGCCGAGGATGTGCTGAAGCAGCTCGGCATCCTCCGATGGCAACAGCCATTGATATGTACCTGCGCCAGATTACCTGACGGGCGGCATCCCCTTCTCGCTGTCTTTGCCGAAATCTCCTGCGGCTCTGAATGCTGACACACCATGACCGATGACCAACTCCATGCAGCCTTGCAGGTGGGCATCAAAGAGATTCAGAACGGTGATACTGTGGATGCGGCAGGCGCATTCGCACAGTTCAGGGAACAGCACAGATGAAGCAATATGACGTGAAAATTTCTCATGCAGCCCCTCAGCGATATGGAGCAGATTTACAGCTACATTGCCGACCGTCTGTTGGAGCCTGATAGGCTATGGGGCAGTATAACCGTATTGCTGAAGCCATCCAGTCGCTGAACATCCTGCCGGAACGCTGCGCTGGTGGAAAGCGAACCGGAACGCACCCAAGGGCTGCGGCAGATGCTGGTGGACAACTACTCGGTGTTCTACATTGTGGGCGAGAATACCGTGTCTGTGGCTCGTGTGCTGTACAGTGCATCCGACCTTGTGCGCCGTCTGCGGAGAATGAAGTGAAAGGGGTGTTCTGCATGACCGCCGTGATTTACGCCCGCTATTCCAGCGACAACCAGCGTGAGAATCCATTGAAGGCCAGATTCGGGAATGTACGGCCTACGCCGAGAAAGAACGGCATTATGCCGAAAAGAACGGCATTACCGTGGTCAAAACGCACTACATCGACCGTGCCCTTTCTGCCAAAACCGACAACCGCCCGGACTTCCAGCAGATGATCAAGGACAGCGAGAAACGGTTGTTTGACATTGTGCTGGTCTGGAAACTCGACCGCTTTTGCCCGAAACCGCTATGATTCAGCGCACTATGAGTACCAGTTGGAACGAAATCATGTCCAAGCTGGTATCTGCCACGGAGCCTATCTCTGACAGCCCTGCGGGTATCATGGTCAAGAGTATGCTCACCGGCATGGCTGAATACTATTCCGCAGAACTTTCTGAAAAGGTCGCGCGGCATGACTGAGAATGTGCCGAAAGGCAAACGGCGGCAGGCGGCGGCACGATTCCCATTGGCTTCAAGGTGGACGAAGAGAAGTTCTTTTTCAATCGACCCGCTGAAAGCTCCCTTTGTGGTAGAAGCCTTCAGCGGTACAATGAGGGCGCGACCATGAAAGAACTGATGAACTGGCTGAACGACAGTGGCGTGACCACCAACCGCAATCAGAAGTTTACCTACAACAGTGTTCAGAAGTTGCTGACGAACAAAACGGTACATCGGTGAAAACCACTTCAAGGACATTGTGATGCCCGACAGCATCCCGGCCATCGTGGACAAGGATTTGTTTGAGGAAGTGCAGCTAAAATCAAGAAGAACAGCCGTGCTCCTGCCCGCCACAAGGCCGAGGATGATTATCTTGCTCACCACCAGCTGTTCTGTGGAATGTGCGGCGCGATGATGTTCGGCGAGTGCGGTACGGGTAGAAACAAGGTCGTTCATCATTATTATAAGTGCGCCACCGCGAAGCGTTTCAAGACCTGCAAGAAAAAGACCGTCCGTAAAGAGTGGCTGGAAGATTTGGTCATAGCTGAAACCATGAAGCTGATTCAGGACGATGCCGTGATTGATGCCATCGTTGCGGAAGTGATGGAGTTGCAGGATCAGGAAAACACCACGCTCCCTTTACTGGAAAAGCAGATGCGCGAGGTGGAGAACGGCATTGAGAATATGCTGAACGCTATCCAAGCGGGGTGCTGACCAACTCCACCAAATCTGTGCGTTTGGAAAAGCTGGAAGCCCAGCAGAAAGAACTTGAGATTCGGATTGCCGAAGAAAAAATCGCTCGGCCTCGGTTAAGCGAAATCAAATTCGGTTCTGGCTGACCCGGTTCCGCAAGCTCGACCCGAACGTAAAAAGCCACCGGGAAACGCTTATCAATACATTCGTGAATGCCGTTTATCTCTATGATGAAAAAGTTTTGATTACATTCAACTTCTGTAAAGACGGCACAAAAACCATCACTTTCGATGAAATCGTTGCCAAAGATGCCCCCAGAGGGCAATGGTTCGATTTGGGTTGCTTCGCTCCACCAAAAACCTCAACGTATCAAGTACGCTGAGGTTTTTGTTATAACAAAAAGTCAATCCCACCGAGCGGGTGGTCGAACAACATCGACCCGAATAGTCTGGCGAGCCCTGCGGGCTTGTGGAGTGCGCGCGGCTTTGGTGCCACCCGCGCCCGCCAAGAACCAGCGTTGTTGCTATGACGTTGGAGTTTCTGTTTTAATCTTGACTTTATAACGCACTGGCCAAGGGTGGATGAGGCATCGACCCGTGGCCGAACAAACCGGTGGGCTTGATGCGCGGCTCGGCGTAACCACCCGCGCCACCAAGAAACAGCACTTAGAAACGTAAGTTTCCGGCGTTGCTTGCTCGACCCACTGTTCCACGACGGCAAGATGACCGACTACATCCCCAAATTTAAACGCCGACCTGCAGAAGGGCTTTTGACGGCATCCCCCACTTCCACGGCAACGAATAAACCGAAACATTCTTCCGGCCCCGCGCGGCGCAAGCTGTGCGGGGCCTTTTTATAAAACAATGACTGCACCACTGAGCCAGACGGTCATTCCGCAAAAACGCCCTCCGGCCCTGCAAGACCGGAGGGGCGGCTGGCTGCGTTTGTTATGCAAAAAAGGAGAATGGAGGGGGAGAAAAGGTTTTCAGGGGGCGCTTCCTCGGGACGGAAGTGCCGGAATCACTCGCCGCGGACGGCTGCGAAACCAGCCTTCGAGATCAGCGATGATGTCGTCGATGTGCTCAGTGCCGATGGACAGGCGGATGGTGTTCTGATAGATCTGCTGCTCGGCCAGCTCCTTCGTCGGTCAGCTGGCTGTGGGTGGTGGAGGCCGGATGGATGACCAGACTCTTCACATCAGCAACGTTTGCCAGCAGGGAGAAGACCTTCAGGTTATCAATGAACTTGAAGGCTTCTCTCGCGGCCGCCCTTTGATGTTGAAGGTAAAGATGGAAGCACCGCCGTTGGGGAAGTACTTCTCGTACAGGGCGTGATCCGGGTGATCCGGCAGGAGAGGGATGGTTGACCTTCTCCACCTGCGGGTGGTTTGCCAGAAACTCGACCACCTTCTTGGTGTTCTCAACGTGACGCTCGATACGCAGAGACAGAGTTTCAGTGCCCTGCAGCAGCAAAAATGCGTTGAACGGCGAAATGGTAGCACCGGTATCACGCAGCAGGATAGCACGGATGTAGGTGACAAAAGCTGCGGGGCCTGCTGCATCGGCAAAAGGAGACGCCGTGGTAGCTGGGGTTGGGGTCGGCGATGTTGCCGTACTTGCCGCTGGCTTTCCAATCAAATTTGCCGCCTTCCACGATCACGCCGCCGAGGGTGGTGCCGTGGCCGCCGATGAACTTGGTTGCGGAATGTACCACGATGTCGGCCCCATGCTCGATGGGGCGGATCAGGTAAGGCGTTCCGAAGGTGTTGTCGATAACCAGCGGCAGGCCGTGCTTATGGGCGATCTGGGCGATGGCGTCGATATCGGGGATATCACTGTTGGGGTTGCCCAGAGTCTCGAGGTAGACAGCCTTGGTGTTGGGCTGGATCGCGTTCTCCACCTCAGCCAGATCGTGGGCGTCCACAAAGGTAGTCGTTACGCCGAACTGGGGCAGGGTGTGGGCGAGCAGATTGTAACTGCCGCCGTAGATCGTCTTTTGGGCCACGATGTGGTCTCCGGCCTGAGCAAGGGCCTGAATGGTGTAGGTAATCGCTGCTGCGCCGGAGGCAGTAGCCAGGGCGGCAACACCGCCTTCGAGTGCGGCAATGCGCTTCTCGAACACATCCTGGGTGGAGTTGGTCAGGCGGCCATAGATGTTGCCGACGTCGGCCAGGCCGAAAGCGGTCAGCGGCGTGCTGGCTGTTGCGGAAGACATAGGAAGTGGTCTGGTAGATAGGGCACTGCACGGGAATCGGTTGCGGGATCGGCCTGCTCCTGGCCAACGTGAAGCTGCAGGGTCTCAAATTTATAGTTAGACATAGTATTTTTACCTCTCTATTTGTACTTTTTAGTATAATTTTTATGATACAAAAAATCCCGATGCGTGACATAAGCGCACCGGGCAAACACAATTCAAAGAACGATTCTGTCAACGCACGTCACATTCGGGGTACACATTCGTGCACAGCAAGAGGGCATCGTACAGTTCACAGCCAAATGTTCTGCCCGGTCACCGCACATTCGCCCACAGCGGAAGTTTGCATGGAGCAGTTCGTTCCAGATCAGCTTCATATCCGTGCCCTCCTTTCCCGTAAAACTCTTTCCCCACTCATCTACAAACCGGCACCTCTATCTGGTACCGGGAAGCAAAACCTTTGCTTTCAATTTTCCCACTAGGTTTGTGGATTTGTTGTTCGCATCATATCCCCATAATACCCAGTTTGTCAATAGGTTAATTCCATTTTTTTTTCAAATTGAGTTTTCTGCACGATGCGCAGCCCGCATTTGCAGCATCCCGTTTGTGCAGTTCCAACAGGAGCAATACTTCTTTTGCTTCTTCGGAAATTTTTTATTTTTCCATTGATAAAACCTTAAAAATTTTTATTGTTATACTGGAAAGCGTTCTTGCAAAAACGCCCTTGCAAATCGTTTATTATGGTAGCGTTCTTTTTTATCATCAAAGGAGTTTTCGATGCTGCATCGTTTCTTTCATTTTTTAAAGCAGAGCCTGCTCGTTGTTCTTTGCATCCTGCTGCTCTGGCGGGCTGCTGGCAGGCGGCTGGTTCTTTTTTATCAGGGCAGAACAGCTGTACCGCAGTGCCGCCAGCAGTTACCCAGTGGCTTCCATGTACGACACCATCCGTGCCGCGGGAGCTATACTTCCTACGATGCGCTGCCGCAGATCTATATTAACGCAGTCATCTGCACCGAGGACGAGCATTTTAGACCCACAAAGGGCATCGACCCGGGTGCCATCGCCCGCGCTCTGCTGGCCGATCTGCGCACTCACTCTCTGGCCGAGGCCGGCAGCACCCTACCCAGCAGCTTGCCAAGAACGAGCTTTTCACGCAGGACAAGCATCTGGCCCGCAAGGCTGCCGAGATGCTTGCTGCTTTTTGATATTGAAAAAGACCTACTCAAGCAGCAGATCTTTGAGATGTACGCCAACACCATCTATTTTGGCAGCGGGTATTATGGCATTGCAGAAGCTGCCGAGGGGCTACTTTGGCAAGGAACCGGCCCAGCTGACCGATGCCGAAGCGATCTATCTGGCGGGTATGCCCAACGCGCGCCTTCCACCTACGCCAGCAGCCCGGAGCTTACCTTCAAGCGGATGCAGGTGGTGCTCAAGCGGATGGTCAAGTGCCGCGTGCTCACCCAGCAGCAGGCCGATGCCATTGCCGCAGATGCTGAAAACTTAACGGTTTAAACAAGACACCGCGCCCTGTCTGCTGCGGATCAGACAAGGCGCGGTGTTTTTTTGCGGTATTTGGTTTGGTAAAGGGAGGAATCATGTTACCCGTTCAGGCAGTTGCGGCTCTGCCTGTCCGGTGATATCAGGATATCAGATAATTTCAGCGAAAAACATGTTGTTTATATGAAGCTTTTTATGAATTTACCGGTTCTTTGCCGCTGTCATGCTGTCACTCCGGGGCTTTCATGCTTTCCACCATGCTGATATGCCGCACATGCCGCCGCATGGCAAAGCACACCACAAAGGTGAACAGCATCGTCAATGCCACTGCCAGCAGATAGCTGCGGGGTGCAATGGTGCGGATGAACATGAGCTGATCCATTTCCACGGTTAGGATAATGAACCGGTGCAGCGGCACGCCCAGCAACAGGCCCACGCCGGAGCCGATGAGGGACAAAAGCTCGATCTCCCGGAAGATGTAGCGGTACACTTCTTTATCATAGAAGCCCAGCACCTTGATGGTGGCCAGCTCCTTTTTGCGCTCGGCAAGGTTGACGCTGATCAGGTTGTACAGCACCACCGCCGCCAGCGCCGCCGCGCACACGATGATCAGCACCACCACGTAGTTCAGGCTGCCGATCAGGCTGCCGAACATGGAGGTGGTGTCCTCGGTGAAAAGCTGACGCTGCTCACATAGTTGCAGCCCAGCAGCTTTGTGCGCAGGGTGCGTTGTACCCGCCTCGGTGGTGGTACAGCCGGTCAGGCCGTAGACGGTGTTCCACTCCGGCGTGCTGCCAGCAGGGAGGCTACCAGCTGCGCATTGGAGAGATACAGCCGGGTGAACATGTAGTTCTCAGTAATGCCGGTCAGCACCAGCGGCACGCGGCTCCCGTCTGCTGCCTCCACAGAACGTATCGCCCACGCTCAGCCCCAGATTCAGGGCCGTTTTTTTCGGTCAGGATCACGCTGTCCTCTTCAAAGGGAATGGGGTCGTGGCCCACCCGGGTGCGGAAGGTGAAGTATTCGGTCATCCGGGCATCGTCCTCCGCGCCTACGATGCTGACATCGGCGCTCCCGCCCTCTTCATTATAAAGGGTGGTGGACTTTGTGTAGAACGCGCCCCCAGCTGTGGACCGCACTGCTGCTGTCCAGCGTGTCGGCAAGGCCCTGCTCCATGGTCAGCGCCTTTTCATCGCTGAGCGAGATGGTGAGGTCGCTGTGGTTCAGCTCCGCCCGGACTGCTTGTCCACGATGGGCAGGATGGAATCCTGAATGCCAAAACCGATCAGCAGCAGCGCCGTGCAGCCTGCCACGCCCAGCACTGTCATGAAGAAGCGCTTTTTGTAGCGGAACAGGTTGCGGGCTGTGGTCTTTGGGAGAAGCTCATGTGCTGCCACAGCGGGGTGATGTACTCCAAAAGGATGCGCTTGCCTGCCACGGGGCCCGGGGCAGCAGCAAAGCTGCGGTCTTTTTCCTTCAGGCTGGCACGGCAGGCGTTCCATGTAGCAAAAACCGATGACGGCCGCGCTGATGGCCACACTGGCTGCCGCCATGCCGGGGTAAAAGTGCAGCGTAAAGGTGGACATGCTGAAGATCATCTGGTAGGCATACCAGATGATGAGCGGGAACACCACAAAAACCGATGACCATGCCCACGATGCTGCCCAGCACACTGGCGCTGAGGGCATAGAACAGGTACTTGCCTGCGATCTTTGCGTTGGAGTAGCCCAGCGCTTTCAGAGTGCCCAGCTGCAGGCGGTTCTCCTCCACCATGCGGGTCATGGTGGTGGTAGCCACCAGCGCCGCCACAAGGAAGAAGAACACCGGGAAAACCCGGGCAATGGCGTCCATGCGGTCGGCGTACTGGGCAAAGGTGACGCAGCTCATGGTGGAGCTGCGGTCCAGCACATACCACTCGCCTTTTTTGATCTGGCTCACCTGCTCCTCGGCGTCGTTCAGCTGGGCAAGACCGTCTGCCAGCTGCTGTTCGGCTTCGGCCTTCCGGCTCTCGTACTCCGCGCGGGAATCGGCCAGCTGCTGCTCGCCGTCCCTGTATTCCTGCCAGCCCTCGTCCAGCCGGGTGCGAGCCGCATCGAACTGGGTGTAGGCTGTGGCCGTGCCAGTGGTCAGCTGCAGCTGCCCCCTGCAGAAGCTTTTTACCTTCATCTGGCGCAGTGCGGCTTTGGCTTCGGTCACCAACTGCTCGTTGGAAAGGCTGGGCGAAGAGATCAGCCCCCTGTGCATACATCTGGCGCTTGCTTCCTCGTCCAGCTGGGCCTGATAGCCGTTCAGCTGGCCGCTGATGTTGTCGTAAGCATCCTGCGCCTTCTGCAGGGCATCCCGCAGGTCGGTGTATTCCTCATCGGCGGGCTCGGCCTCGTCCAGCGCCTTCTGCGCGTTGTGCAGAGCCGTTTCCGCATAGCCAGCAGCGGGTCGGCCACCTTTTCAGGTTCACCAGCATCTCGATCTGCTGCAGCTGATCCTCAAATTCCAGCAGCTGCTGCTCGCCGCTCCACCAGCTCGTCCGCACCGCCCTGCATGGTATCCGGCAGAGCCTTTTTGTTGGCGGCAAGCTCCGCTTCGCCCGCATCCAGCTGGGCTTTGGCGCTGTCCAGCTGTGCCTGTGCATCGGCCAGCTGCTGCTCTGCCTCCGCAAACTGACGGTCTGCTTCGGCTTTTTGTCGTTGTACTCGGCGGGCGTCGGCCAGCTCTGCACTGGCGTCCTCGATCAGCTCCGCCCGCCGGGCTGTGCACTGTGCCCCGGGCTGATGGCCTTTACCCTTGCGGCTGTGTCATCCACTGTCGCCTGATACTCGTCCGAGTAATTATCATACAGACCGGCATTTTTCGCCTTGAGATAGCACGCCGTATAATAATCCGTGGTCAGGCTGCCCTCCGGCAGGAACATACAATATCATCCAGCTGGCCGTCACCGGCGGTGCTGCTGTCCTTGTCCGAGGAAAAATGCTGCGGGTCCTGCACGGTGCCCACCACCGTGAACTGCCTCCGGCTCACATGTTCGGTGTCCTCCGGCAGGGTGAGCACCGTGCCCGGTTCCACCGGGTCGCCGTAGCCCATCACATGCACCACGCACTCGTCCGGAGCCTCGGGCATCCGGCCCGAGAGCAGCACCAGACGATCCATATTTTCTGCCGTGTCGGCCCCAGGGTCGGCGGGCAGCTGCTGCAGGCGCACCACCGCCGTCTCGCTCTGGCCCTGCCACTGGGCCTCCACGTCCTGATATTTCACCGGCTGCACAGCCTCCACGCCGTCCACGGCGGCAATGGCGGCAATGTCCTCCTCCGAAAGGCCCAGCGTGGAGAGCACCCGCAGGTCGAACACGTTCTGCTGCACGTAGTATTTCTGCCCGGCGATGCGCATGCTGGGCGCAAAACTCATCAGGCCGGTCAGCATCATCATGCCCAGCGCTACGATACCGAACAGCGAGACCATGCGGCTCAGGTTGTCCTTCATTTCCGCAGGATGTTTTTACGATAACTTTTTCAGCACAGCTCTCACCACTCAATCTCCTGCACCGGCACCGGGTGCTCGTTGACCTGATTGGACACGATGCGGCCGCTGCGCACCTGAATGATGCGGTCTGCCATCGCCGTCAGGGCGGTGTTGTGGGTAACAACGATCACCGTGCGTCCGGTGCGGCGGCAGGTGTCCTGCAAAAGGGCGAGCACCTGCTTGCCGGTGTTGTAGTCCAGGGCGCCGGTCGGCTCGTCGCACAGCAGGATTGCCGGATTTTTTCCGAGGGCCCGTGCAATGGCGACGCGCTGCTGCTCGCCGCCGGAGAGCTGGGCGGGGAAGTTGTTCAGCCGCTCTCCCAGACCCACGCTGCGCAGGGTCTCTTTGGGTCCAGGGGGTCCTTGCAGATTTCGCTGGCCAGCTCCACGTTTTCCAAAGCGGTCAGGTTCTGCACCAGGTTGTAAAACTGGAACACGAACCCCACGTCATACCGCCGGTAGGTGGTCAGCTCCCGGGCGGAAAAGCGGCTCACGTTGCGGCCGTCCAGCCAGACGTTGCCCCTCGTCGCAGTTGTCCATGCCGCCCAGAATATTCAGCAGGGTGGTCTTGCCCGCACCGGAGGGCCCCACGATGATGCAGAACTCGCCTTTGTCCACATAAAAATTCAGGTGGTCTGCGGCGGCGATCTTCACACTGCCGGTCTGATAATATTTGCAAACGTCCTCAAACTCCACAAAATGCTCCATGGCGTTTTTCCTTTCTATCGGGAATACATACTGTTTCAATTTAACTATAACATCTCCCCGGCAGACTTTTGCAAAGACATCTGCGCAAATTTTCAAAAACTTAACAACCGTATGCAGCCTTGCGCTCTCAGGCGTAAAACCCTCTCAGTCATCGCTGTGTGATGCCAGCTCTCCCGAAGGGGGAGCTTTCGCATCTGACGGAAGGCGCAAAAAAGCTCCCCCTTTCGGGGGAGGCTGTCGGAGCGTATGCGAGACTGAGAGGGCATCTGTCAAGCGGTCAGCGCCCCACGATCAAAATCGCGGCGGCAGCGCAGGCCCACGGTGAGGAAGGTGTTTTCGCCCAGTCGGCGCAACACCACACGGTCGGTGCCCTTCTGGCCCTCCACCAGCAGGGACAGGTTCAGGGTGGTGGAGCCCTTCTCAGTCTGGACCACCAGCGTGCTCACGCCCTCGTTCAGCAGGGTCTGCATGTCCTGCACGGTGGTGCGGAAGGTAGCAGAACCGGCAGGCATCCAGTGTCAGCACGCCATCCTTCTGGCGGGCGGTGTACAGCACCTCCCTGCCAAACAGGCCCTTGACGGTGTAACGGGCCTCGCTCTTTTTTCGCCGCTGCATCTGCGGACAGGGGCGGCCAGCTCATCGCCGGAGATCAGCATGATGTTGCCCTGAATGGGGTTGCCCTCCGGGGCACCGTAACCGCCGTAGCTGGGGTCCTTTCGCCGATCGCCACATCGGCGCGCTGTGCAGGGCGATCTCCCCCTGCGTCATTTCCTCCTGCGGGGGCAGATAGCCTGCGGCAGCAGGGTCGTTGATGTCTGCCTCTGCGGCAAATGCGCCCACGCTCAGCATGGCGGCAGCACCCAGCACCGCAGCGGTGGTGGTGACGGTACGGACAAATTTATGGTTCAGTTTCATTTGGAATACCTCTCCGTTGACGGCGGTTTTGCACCGCACATTTTTGTTTTGTGGAAACCATGGTCTGCCATGCGGTGTAATACAAAAACCGCCGCATCTGTCTTATAAACGGATGCGGCGGCGGGATTATTGCAGCAGGCTATAAAATTTTTTGGAAGCTCTGCCGCCGGGGTCACTGGGCCTGTGCCGGTTCCCGGTTCAGGATCTCCATGAACTCCTCGCCGGTGATGGTCTCCTTCTGGTACAGATACTGTGCCAGCTCGTCCAGCTTGGCGCGGTTCTCGGTCAGGATGCGGATGGCCTTTTCGTGCTGGGCCTTGACCAGCTCTACCACCTTCTGATCGATCTCGCGCTGGGTCTGGGCACTGCATGCCAGGGAGGTGTCCCCGCCCAGGTACTGGTTGGTCACCGTCTCCAGAGCCACCATGTCGAAGTCGTCGCTCATGCCGTACCGGGTGATCATTGCACGGGCCAGCTTGGTTGCCTGCTCGATGTCGTTAGATGCGCCGGTTGTGATGGAGTTGAAAGCTACCTCCTCGGCGGCGCGGCCGCCGGTCAGGGTGGCGATCTTGTTTTCCAGCTCGGCCTTGTTCATCAGGTAGTGGTTGCCCTCGTCCACCTGCATGGTGTAGCCCAGCGCGCCGGAAGTGCGGGGGGATGATAGTGATCTTCTGGACCGGAGCGGAGTTGATTCTTGCTTGGCGGCCACCAGAGCATGACCGACCTCGTGGTAGGCCACGATGCACTTTTTTCGTGGTCGGTCAGGATGGAGTTCTTTTTCTGGTAGCCGGCAATGACCACCTCGATGCTCTCCTCAAGGTCTGCCTGCGTCACGCTCTTGCGACCCGCCCGCACGGCACGCAGGGCGGCTTCGTTCACAATGTTGGCCAGCTCGGCGCCGGAGGCACCGGAGGCCATGCGTGCCACGGTGTTAAAGTCGATGCCCCGGGGCCAGCGCCACCTTTTTGGCGTGAACCCTCAAGATCTCTTCGCGGCCCTGCAGGTCGGGCAGCTCCACAGGCACCCGGCGGTCAAACCGTCCGGGACGGGTCAGGGCCGGGTCCAGCGAATCCGGACGGTTGGTGGCCGCCAGGATGATAACGCCCGTGTTGCCCCTCAAAACCGTCCATTTCCGTCAGCAGCTGGTTCAGGGTCTGTTCGCGTTCGTCGTTGCCGCCAAGCTGGCCGCTGTTGCGCTTCTGGCCAATGGCATCGATCTCATCAATGAACACGATGCAGGGGGCCTTTTCCTTTGGCCTGCTTGAACAGGTCACGGACCTTGGACGCGCCCATGCCCACGAACATCTCCACGAACTCCGAGCCGGAGATGGAGAAGAAGGGCACATGGGACTCGCCTGCCACGGCCTTAGCCAGCATGGTCTTGCCGGTTCCCGGAGGCCCTACCAGCAGGATGCCCTTGGGCATGGATGCGCCAATCCCCTCGTACTTCTTGGGGTCGTGCAGATAATTGACGATCTCCTGCAGGTTCTCCTTGGCTTCGTCCTCACCGGCCACATCCGCAAAGCGGATGCCGTGGGTGGACTGCACATACACCTTTGCGTTGGATTTGCCCGCGCCGCCGAAACATCATGGAGCCCGCCGCCGCCTGCCTTTTCCATCAGCTTTTTGTTCATCTGGTTGCCGATGAAGCTGAACAGCAGGATGGGCAGCACGAACCACAGCAGGAAAGCAGCACCGGCGAACCCTGCTCCACGATCTCGCTGGAGAACTGTGCACCTGCGTCATACAGGCGCTCGGTAAGCCCGGGTCGTTCATCAGGCCGGTCTTGTAGATCTGCTTGTTGTCCTTATCCGTAAAAATGATCTGGTTCGACTGCACATCCACCCGGCCGATGTTCTTTGTCCTCGGTCATAGACATGAAGGTACCGTAGTCCACTTCCTCCACCTGACGCTCGCTCATCCACGGCAGCAGCACAAGGTTGAGCAGCAGCAGGACCGCCAGCACGATGGCGTAGTAAATCGCCAGCGGCTTTTTGGAAGGTTTGACTTCTTTCATGGGGCAATTCCTCCTTTTGGTTCCGGATGCAGTAGTATAGCACAGGAAAACCGGGCGCAACAGCAATTCGAGCAGAACTTTCCAAAAACTTAGCAGTTTGTTAACAAAGGTCCCTCTGCATACAAAAGAGAGCAGCCAGAAGCTGCTTTCTCTTTGGTTCAGCATGGGTTTACTGTTTGGGAATGCCTTTTTCCACACTTCAATGGTCTTGAACTTGGGCATCCAGCCTTCCGGCTTGAAGCTGCTCTCGCTCTTGGCATCCATGATGCCCTGTTCCCACCACTGGGCTGCCTTGGCGGTGTCGGCATCTGCCATCCGCAAAGGCCGGGGTGTTCACAGGTTCAGGTCTGCCTGCGGTGTTCCACACCAGCAGTGCCAGCTGGCCGCGGTTTGCGGGGGATCTCTGCGCCCTCCGGGCAGGATGTTGTGCAGGATCACCCGGGTAGTGATCTCGTAGCCGCCCCAGACTGCTGCGCCGCCCACCAGAACGGCTGCAACAGCGCCGCCTGCGCCGGAATCGCCGCCGGTAAAGTCGTCATCGCCGGGCACGACAGGAGGAGTGCCCACAGCGGTAATGGAGATGTACGAAGGTACAGGATTCGTCTCAGGATTCGTCTCAGTGTTCGGCACAGTGTAAGATTGTGCCTTCTTCGTCCGTATAAGCAACCGTTGCACTTTCAGCATTCTTGCCGGTCTTCACCTCATAACCCTTGGCAGGACTCTGAGGTGTAGACCAGTTTGCTCTCCACTACAGCGCCAGTGCCCTTGTTTTCCAGCACCACATCACCAGAGCAGGTGATTTCAGCATCACCGCCAATGGTTGCTCCTTCGTCTCGCTTACCAGAAATGGTCACGTCTGTTGCGCCAGTGATCGTCAGCTTGCCATCATGGAGTGCCGCAGCATTCTTACTTGTGATCTTCACTTCACCACTGCAATTGATGGACGAATCGAGGTAACTTTGCGCGAATCCCAGACAGCGCGCTGGTTTGCAGTGATCGTCACATTAGCCGCCTTGGTGATCACGACCGGGTCCCAAACTGCACCGCCATTCTGGCTGGTGATCTCCACATTACCGCTGCACTCAATCTCGGCTCTGCCATAGATGGTATAGCTGTTTCCATCTTCATCGGTGCTTGTACGGCCCTCACCATGGATGGTCACATTCTGTGCGCTCTGAACATCGAGATTGCCGTGGTCACCATAACCCAGCACATTGCCAGAACCGGTATTATCCATCAGGATGTCACCGGCGCAGGTAATAGTAGCGTCCCCCGTGATAAGGGCGGTTGGAGGATACGCCCGTTACCTTCACATCCTGTGCGCCGGTAACGGTCAGGCTGCCATTTACCACAGCACCGTTCGCATTGCTCAGTACCACATCCACCTTATCCTCGAGATCGTCAGTGATCTCGACCTTCATCTTGCCAAAGCTGCCGGTACCGGTCAGGGTGGGTATCCGGGTCATAGGTGAGCTTGTCGTTGCCGACTCCAAGAATGTGCCCGCAGTTTTCGCTGGTCACTTCAATGGGGTTCCATTGCCTATCGTGACTTTGATGCCGTAGTTGACCCCTTCATCAGGTTCAGGGGATTTCCTTGACCCAGTTAGCAGTCAGGGTCATGTTTTCGTCCACAGTAACGGTGATATTTTCGCTGGTCTCTTCGCTGCCAGTCCAGCCCTTAAACGTCCACTGGCCTTCGCCCGGTGCAACAGCCTTGATGGTCAGTTCTTTTGCCGTTTTCCACCTTATAAGTAGTGGTGCCATTTTCACCAGCAGTGCCAACCAACTTGGTTTCGCCCTCATAGGCTTCGGCATACTTCAGGGTAAGAGTATGGGTGGTCCGTTCTACCCATTTAGCAGTCAGGGTCATATCTTCGGTCACGGTAACAGTGATTTTTTCGCTGGTTTCTTCACGGTCTATCCAGCCACCAAACTTCCACTGGCCTTCGCCCGGTGCAACAGCCTTGACGTAGACTGTCTTGCCCTCGTCCACATGATAGGTAGAGTGCCGTTTGCGCTCGTTGCATTGATCAGCTCCGTGGTGTACGCTGCATCCGTGTAAGCCTTGGCATTCGTCAGCGTGAGCGTCTTGTTGCTCGGATTCACATACTCGATTCTGAAATAAGAGTATCTTGCACAATCATTCGCGTCCTGGGTCTCAGTGCTCTCGGCCTCGGAGCTGCCTGCATAATAGCGGGCAACGTAACCAGTCGGCAGATTCCTTACCTCCACCGTGCCTGCCTGAACTGCCTCATAACCGTAGGTATTGCAAAGCGTGACCGCACCAGTGCAGTGATCAAGTACCAGCTTGCCTGCTTTACCCCTGTCGCCGATTACGCCATAAATAGCAAAAAGCGGTAGCCTGAATTTTTGCGCATTGTGCACGGTCAGGGGTTCCGCTGACGGTCGAGCCGTTTCCGCAATTCAGAGAAAGGGTCTGACAGTTGATATCTGCACCGCCGTTGAGGATGCCGTCAATGCTCACATCCTGTGCGCTGTTCACAGTCAGCTTGCCTTCAACAGCCTGATTTACCAAGCTGATGTTATTATAGTCAAGGTTGCCGCTGATTCTCACATCACCAGCGCTAGTAATCGTTGCATCATCGCGAATCGCAGCATCAATTGCCGGAATCGATTTTGACGATTGACGGTCAATCATTGACAGTTGCATTCAGGCTACCATTCACGGCGTAAAGATTCACCCCTTGATGGTGACGTTTTTCTCCACCGTTAAAGGTTACATCGCCATTAAAGCCGCCTTCAAACGCAAAGCCATCGTCATAAGACACGGCGGGATAACCTAAAAGGCCATGTCTCGTCAGAGCTGACAGTTCCACCATTCGCCGTCAGGTTGTAAGTATTGCCCACCGTAACGGTCAGAGTATGCGTCGCCACGGGAGCATCCCTCTGCCGCCAGTGCGCTGAGGGGCTTGCCGCCTGCAGCAGCAGGCCAAGGCTCAGCAGCCCGGCAAGGAATTTACGGGTACGTAGTTTCATGTAGGGTGTACCTCCTCTGTTCTATCTTTGATCCTATCATACACCCAGTAGCTCCCCCCGGGCATTCGTTTTGACACGAATCGACCGAAAAAATGCATCGAATCGACCCGTGCATAATTTTTGGAAAATTCTGCCCCTTATTTTGTGAAATTGTTTCATTTTTAGAATGAGTCAGATTGCTTGACACTGCCCGCGAATCATGCTAAACTTAGTCCACTTTGAAAAAAGCACAAATGCGTTGACGGGGAAAAACGATTTTCTTCTGCGTACAGAGAGCCGCCGGGTGGTGCAAGGCGGGTGCAGAGGGCTTCGGATACTGGCCCCCTGAGCGGCAGAAGCTGAACGGACAAGTAGGTTCTGACGGACGCCCACCGTTACCCGGGCAGCGATTCGCCGCAAAAAGCCGATCGTGCAAAGCGGCTGTGCCCAAAGGCGCAGCAAAGAGAGTGGTACCACGGGTGCCCTGTAGTTTGAACTTTACAGGCTCTCGTCTCTCAAGGTTTTCGCCTTGAAAGACGAGAGCCTTTTCGTATATCTGCCTTTTTGGAAGCATGCTTGCCCTCTCCGTCACGGCTTACGCCGTGCCACCTCCCCCAAAGTGAGGGAGGCCTTGGCAGTACGGCAAAGTTTTCGGTTTTGCCAAAGGGCTCCCCTTTGGGAGAGCTGTCGAAACGAATGTAAGACTGAGAGGGCAAGGACGCTCACAAAGAGCATGGAGCAAGAAGTGTAAATCGTTTGGGAGGACGCACATTATGATGGACGCAACCAAGAATACGCTCCGGGTTACCCCCGGTACCCGCAGGCTATGACAGCTGGGTAAAAAAGGACCATATTGAAAAGGCCCCGCATGGTGTAGCGTGGATCTGCGGGACGGCAATCAGGCGCTGATCGTGCCCATGAGCCTTGCAGAAAAGCTGGAGTTTTTCCAGATGCTGGTGAAGATCGGCTTCAAGGAGATCGAGGTGGGCTTCCCCGCCGCCAGCGAGACGGAGTACGAGTTCCTCCGCACCCTCATCGAAAAAGACATGATCCCCGCCGACGTCACCGTGCAGGTGCTGACCCAGTGCCGTGACCACATCATCCGCAAGACCTTTGAGGCGGTGAAAGGGCGCCCCCAGTTCGGTCATCCACTTCTACAATTCCACCTCCGTCGCCCAGCGCGAGCAGGTGTTCCACAAGTCCAAGGAGGAGATCCAGCAGATCGCCACCGACGGCGCAAAGCTGGTCAAACAGCTCAGTGAGGAGTACGAGGGCAACTTCCTCTTCGAGTACAGCCCCGAAAGCTTCACCGGCACCGAGGTCGATTACGCCGTAGAGGTGTGCAACGCCGTGCTGGATATCATGCAGCCCACCCCGGAGCGCCCCATGATCATCAACCTGCCGGTGACCGTGGAGATGAGCATGCCCCATGTGTACGCCAATCCAGATCGAGTATTGCGACAAGCACCTCAAGTACCGCGACAGCGTCATCATCTCCACCCACCCCGTAAGACCGCGGCACTGGCGTCGCCTGTGCAGAGCTGGCAGTGCTGGCGGGCGCACAGCGGGTGGAGTGCTGCCTCTTCGGCAACGGCGAGCGCACCGGCAACGTGGATGCCATCACCCTGGCCATGAACATGTACAGCCATGGGGTTGACCCCAAGCTGGATTTCTCCGACATGCCCGAGATCTGCGCCACCTACGAGCGGGTGACCCGGATGCACATCTACGAGCGCACTCCCTATGCGGGCCAGTTGGTCTTTGCCGCCTTCTCCGGCAGCCATCAGGACGCCATTGCCAAGGGCATGGCCTACCGCAAAGGAGCACGGCGACCACCGCTGGACCTGCCCCTATATCCCGGTCGACCCCCACGACATCGGCCGCACCTACGATGCAGACGTCATCCGCATCAACAGCCAGAGCGGCAAAGGGCGGCATCGGCTTTGTGCTGGAGCAGAACTACGGCTACAATCTGCCGCCCAAGATGCGGGAGGCACTGGGCTACAAAGGTCAAGAGCGTTTCCGACCACAGCCACAAGGAGCTGAGCGCAAACGAGGTGCTGCATCTTCGAGGATGCCTTCCTCAACCGCTGCAAGCCGCTCTCCGTTGTGGAGGCCCACTTCGCACAGGTCAACGGCATCACCGCCACCGTCGCACTGGACCTGAACGGCCAGCGCAAGGTGGTCACCTCGGTGGGCAACGGCCGTCTGGACGCCGTGGCCAACGCCATCCAGAGCGCTACCGGCATGGACTTCCACCTGGAAGTCTACTCCGAGCACAGCCTTGATGAGGGCTCTACCTCCCGCGCCGCTTCCTATGTCGGCCTGATGTGGGGCGACAACACCGTCACCTGGGGTGCCGGTACCGACACCGATCATCGTGGCTGGCATCAAGGCGCTGGTGAGCGCCATCAATAATAAATAAAGAATTTCCCCCAGTCTGCTTCGCGAGACAGCCCCCTCGGGAGATGGGGCCCTTGGCAGTACGGTAAAGTTTCCCGCTTCGCCAGAGGCTCCCCCTCATGCCGAGGGGCTGGCACGGCGCAAGCCGTGACGGAAGGAGTTCTACCAACAGATAAAAAGGAGAGTACCACCATGGGAATGACCCAGACGCAGAAGATTTTAGCCGCACATGCCGGTCTGGCCGAGGTCAAGGCCGGGCAGCTCATCAACGCCAAGCTCGACATTGTGCTGGGCAATGATATCACCACCCCCGTCGCCATCAACGAGTTCGAGCGCGCGGGCTTCAACGGCGTGTTTGATAAAGAGCATATCGCTATCGTCCTCGATCACTTCGTTCCCAACAAGGACATCAAGAGCGCGACCCAGTCCAAGCAGTGCCGGGAGTTCGCCAATAAGTACGACATCCTCAACTTCTACGATGTCGGCCAGATGGGCATCGAGCACGCGCTGCTGCCGGAAAAAAGGCATCGTCACCGCCGGTGACTGCGTCATCGGCGCGGACAGCCACACCTGCACCTACGGCGCACTGGGCGCCTTCTCCACCGGTGTAGGCTCTACCGATATGGCCGCAGGCATGGCCACCGGCATGGCATGGTTCAAGGTCCCCGCCGCCATCAAGTTTGTGCTTACCGGCAAGTTTAACCCCCGGGTATCCGGCAAGGACCTGATCCTGCACATCATCGGCATGATCGGTGTGGACGGCGCACTGTATAAGTCGATGGAGTTCACCGGCCCCGGCGTCGCCAACCTGACCATGGATGACCGCCTGTGCATCTGCAATATGGCGATTGAGGCCGGTGCCAAGAACGGCATCTTCCCCGTGGACGAGACGTGACCCGCAGCTACCTCAGGGCCGCAGCCAGCGCCCGCCGGTGTTCTACGAAGCTGACCCCGACGCCGTGTATGAGAAGACCATCGAAATCGACCTTGGCGCACTGGAGCCCACTGTCAGCTACCCCCACCTGCCGGAGAATACCCATGCCGCCAGCGAGGGCAGGGAGATCAAGATCGATCAGGTGGTCATCGGCAGCTGCACCAACGGCCGCTTAGAGGACATGGAAGCCGCCTACAACATCCTCAAGGGCAAGCACATCGCCAAGGGCGTGCGCGGCATCATCATCCCCGCCACCATGGCCGTTTACAAGGAATGCATCCTGCGCGGCTGGACCACTGCCTTTATTGATGCAGGCTGCATCGTGTCCACCCCCACCTGCGGGCCTCTGTCTGGGCGGCTACATGGGCATTCTGGCAGCGGGCGAGCGCTGCGTCTCCACCACAAACCGCAACTTTGTGGGACGCATGGGTCATGTGGAGAGCGAGGTCTACCTTGCTTCTCCCGCTACTGCCGCCGCCAGCGCACTGACCGGCTACATCACCGACCCCCGCGCACGGTCTGACCCGAAAGGAGCATGAGCATGAACGCAAGAGGTTCTGTTTTCAAATACCCGGATAATGTGGACACCGACGTGATCATCCCCGCCCGTCACCTGAACACGCAGGATGCCAAAGAGCTGGCCAGCCACTGCATGGAGGACATCGACAAGGAGTTCGTGAACAAGGTCCACGATGGCGATCTCATGGTCGGCGGCTGGAACTTCGGCTGCGGCTCCTCTCGTGAGCACGCCCCCCTCGCCATCAAGACGGCGGGCATTGCGGTGGTCATCGCCAAAAGCTTTGCCCGTATCTTCTACCGCAACAGCATCAACATCGGCCTGCCCATCATGGAATGCCCGGAGGCTGTGGACGCCATCAATGCAGGCGACACCGTTCGGGTAGATTTTGACACCGTGGTGTCATTACCGACGAGACCAACGGCAAGGTCTTCCAGGCCGAGCCGCTTCCCGCCCTTTATCCAGAACATCATCTCCGCCGGTGGCTTGATGAAGTCCATCAAGGCGAAAGAAATAAGCCCCATTCCCCATCCGTGAAAATGGCGAAGGGGAAAGTTTTGCCTGAAAAGCCTCCCTCAAGGCATCGCTCAGCGATGAGGAAGGAGTTTCATTCATATGGAAAAATGGAAAAAAAAGCATTGCTGTCATCTGGGGCGACTGCTCCAGCCCCGAGATCGTCAAGCAAACCCTCCGCGTTCTCGATAAGGTGGCCGAAAAGTACGGCCATACCTTCCACTACACCGCTGCCGCAATGGGCGGCGAGGCCATCGATAAATACGGCGACCCGCTGCCCCAGCATGAGCTGGATAAATGCCTTGCTGCCGACAGCGTGCTGCTGGGTGCCGTGGGCGGCCCCAAGTGGGAGGGCCTGCCCGGTGAGCAGCGCCCGGAAAAGGGGTCCTGCTGCGTCTGCGTGCAGGTATGGGTGTTTACACAACAACCGCCCGGCGAAGATCTGGCCCCAGCTGGCTCCTGGCCAGCCCCCTGAAGCCGGAGATCGTGGCAAAGGGCATCGACTTCATCATTGTGCGCGAGCTCATCGGCGGCGTCTATTTCGGCGAGCACGAGACTTACACGCTGGAAAACGGCGAGAAAGCAGGCCGTCGATTCGATGCCCTACTCCGAGCACGAAATCGAGAGGATCGGCCGCATCGGCTTCGAGACGGCCCAGCAAGCGCCGCAAGAAGCTCTGCTGCGTGGACAAGGCCAAACGTGCTGGACACCAGCCGCCTGTGGCGCAGTGTGATGCACCGCTTACAGGCCGAGTACCCCGACGTCGAGTACAGCGAGATGTTCGTGGACAACTGCGCCATGCAGATCGTCAAGGATCCGGCCCAGTTCGACGTCATCGTGACCGAGAACATGTTCGGTGACATCCTCTCCGATGAGGCTTCCATGATCACCGGCTCCATCGGTATGATCCCCTCCGCTTCTCTGGGCGACGGCACCCGGGGTCTGTACGAGCCTATCCATGGCTCCGCCCCGGACATCGCAGGCAAGGACATCGTAAACCCAACCGCCTGCATCCTCTCCGCGGCCATGATGCTGCGCTATTCCTTCGGCCTGACAGAGGAAGCCGATGCCATCGAAAACGCCGTGAACAAGGTGCTGGACAAGGGTCTGCGCACAGCCGACAACATGAGCGATGGCTGCACCTGCCTTTTGGCTGCACCGCCATGGGCGATGCCATTCTGGCCGAGATCTAAGTTTTTTCCATAACGCACAAAGGGGAACGACAGCCGTCGTTCCTTTCGTTCGCACAAAAAGAGCAGCTGTTCCCAGCTGCCCTTCCGTGATACAGTTTCTTACTTCGTGCCGTAGATACGGTCGCCGGCATCGCCCAGACCGGGAACGATGTAGCCGTTCTCGTTCAGACGGTCATCCTTAGCACCCAGATAGATGTCAACATCGGGGTGTGCCTCGTGCAGAGCCTTGATGCCCTCCGGTGCACCCAGCAGACCGATGAACTTGATGCGCTTTGCGCCGTGCTTCTGATCTGGGTAATGGCATCAATGGCGCTGCCGCCGGTTGCCAGCATGGGGTCAAGCACCAGAACGTCGCGCTCGGCAATGTCCTGGGGCAGCTTGCAGAAGTATTCCACGGGCTGCAGGGTGTCCTTTCGTTGCGGTACAGGCCGATGAAGCCGACCTTTGCAGCGGGCAGCAGGGTCAGCATGCCGTCCAGCATACCCATGCCGGCACGCAGGATGGGAACCAGAGCCAGCTTGCGGCCTGCAAGGACCTTGGTCTTTGCCATGGTAATGGGGTTCGATCTCCACCTCTTCCATGGGCAGGTCACGGGTGGCCTCATAGCACAGCAGAGTTGCGATCTCGCCGACCAGATCACGGAACTCCTTGGTACCGGTCTGCTTTGTTGCGCAGGAGGCTGATCTTGTGCTGCAGCAGGGGATGTTCAACGATCATAGGGGTCATAACTACACGCTCCTTATTTTAAATAGATAACTCTATCGGGTACAGGATCACGATCTGAAACGGCTCTGCGTGCGCTTCGCCATTGTCAGTGGAAATTTTATTTTTTATATTTTGAGCATTCAAAAAATCTTGCCCTTTTGCCTGCACAGGAAGGGCCGTAACGAAAAAGATTCATCTTCCCTTATGGCCTTTTTTCGTGAAAAAATGCGTTTGAGCGGCCCTGCGTTTGCGCAGCAATGAAAGCCCCGGTGGGGCTTTTAAGCAGGCGAGCGATCTGCGATAGCAGATGGAAGGGCTTTGCCCTGACAAGCGTCGGGGCCGCGACAAACGCGAAATCAAAAAAATATTTTTCTTGATTCATGGCCAGAGTAAAACGGAGGCCATTCCAATCGTCAAATCTAAGAATCAGCGGTTTTCCAGTGCAGTCAGCTTGTCGATGCGGCGCTGATGACGGCCGCCCTCAAACTCAGTGTTCAGGAAGATATTCCACCAGCTGGCAGGCAAGGCCTGCACCCACGACGCGGCCGCCCATACACAGGGCGTTGGCATCGTTGTGGCGGCGGGTGTACTCGCAGGTGAAGCTGTCGGAGCAGCAGCAGGCGCGGATGCCCTTGACCTTGTTGGCGGCCATGCTGATGCCGACACCGGTGCCGCAGAACAGCAGCGCCTTTGCACACTGGCCGCTCACCACGGCGTCACAGGCAGGCAGAGCCATGTCAGGGTAGTCCACGCTGGCAGTGCTGTGGGTGCCGAAGTCGATATACTCCAGACCAAGTTCGTCCAGATGAGCCTTAACGGCTTCCTTCAGTTCAAAACCGCCATGGTCAGCGGCAAGTGCAATGGGTTTCGCCATGGAAATGTTCCTTTCTCTCAGTCACGCAGGGTTTTTATTCCTGCTTTTTTGTTTGGGCGGCATTGGCTGCAGCTTCTGCTGCAAAGGCGCTCGGCGCGCTCCCGCTCGGCCTGGCTCAACCGGTGATAATCCGGCAGCAGAGCCTCGGGCAGCACAGCCTTTCCAGCTTCGGCCATCTGCTTTGCCACAAGGGCCACTGCAGCAGCACGCCCGCCGCGCAGCGCCGGGGTGCCTGCAGCACGCCCGGGACATTGTTATATTTATTATAGCACAGACCCGCCCCATCACCAACAAAAAACAGAGGCTTTTTGCAATTTTCTACAAACTCAGCCAGGTCGGTCACGGCCCGGGCGTCATCTTCCAGCAGAGCGGGTGTGGGTGGCAAGGTCAAATGCTGCACTGTATACCTGTGCGCGGCGGGCATCCAGCGCGCAGAGCACGGTGCCCTCGCCGGTGGGCAGCGGCCAGCGCTTCCAGTGTGGAGACCGGGGCACAGAGGGTCTCCCGGGGGAAAGCAAGCCCCTTCACGGCGGCCAGCCCGATGCGCAGGCCGGTAAAGCTGCCGGGGCCCGCATTGACGCCGAAGAGGTCGATGTCTGCACAGGTCAGGCCGCACAGCTTCAGGCAGGTGTCGATCATGGGGCATCAGCGTCTCGCTGTGGGTCATGCCCGCGTCCAGATAGACCTCGTACAGCAGGCGGTCATCCTGCAAAAAGAGCCACACCGGCGGTTTTTGCCCGCTGTATCCACAGCTAAGATGTTCATAGCGTTACCCCCTCAATGGTGATCCTTGCGGGTATTTTCGTCCACGCGCTGGATATCCACCCGGATGGGGTTTTCCAGGGCCAGCAGATCCGCGAAATTTTCGCTCCACTCAGCCGCCACGATGGCCCCTGATCCAGATAATCGTAAAAAGCCTGCCGCGCACAGATCGTTCTCAGTGGAAATACGGTACAGGTCAAAAAATTGCGCCAGCGGCTTTGGGCCCCGGTAGTAGTTCACGAATGGCAAAGGTTGGGGCTGGACACCGGGTCGGTGCAGCCAAGACCCTCGGCCAGACCCTCCCCGGTAAAGGCGGTTTTGCCTGCGCCCAGCCCGCCGGTGAACGCAATCAGCGAACCCGGTGCCAGCACTGCCGCCATACGGGCACCCAGCGCCACCGTCTCGGCGCGGGAATGGGTGATATATTCTGACATGAAGGTTACCTCATTTTATAAAGCAAAGGGACGGCAGAATGCTCTGCCGTCCTTTTAGTATAATATACTTTTGTGCAAAAAGTGCAATGCCGTGTTGCTTACGCCGCCGCATCCACATCCGCTGCCGTGTAGGGGTTGGGCAGTGCAGCGCTTCGGTCTCCGCTGAGCATCGCATAGATGCCGCCGCATGGGACCGTCTGCCGCCCTGCTCGTTGTACCAGATGATATCATCGGTGCCGTAGATGCTCTTTGGCATAGTCCACGGCCTGTTCCAGCGTTTCGCCCTCGATCATCCGGTTCACAGCGGCCCACAGCATACTGCGGGAATACACCGAGTAGACATTGTTCACATAGCCCATCACGGCTTTGGCACCGCCTGCCAGCAGGCCGTCTGCCATAGCGGTGTCCACATGGCCGTTCTTGCCATAGAACTCGCAGGTCTCGCTGAGCACGATGCCATTGCCGCGGTAGGCGCTGCGGAAGAAATCGCCGTTGACGGCATACATGCCGTTCACCTTGACCACGCGGTGGGCCAGCAGGTCAAAAGCCATATCGCAGATCGCTCCAGAAGTCTGATTTTTCGCTCAGCAGGATCAGCGGCTCGGTGGCGGTCCTTTTCCACAGCCAGCCGTATTCATAGGTATAGTAGGCACCATGGGTGCTCAGGATGCACAGGTCGTAACGGCCCATCCTGCGCAGGTCGGATACGGTAACGGTGGTATCCAGATCCGTCTGCAGGCCCACCGAATCCCAATAGGTCTGCATGTAGGCATAATACGGGTAGCGGGTGCTGTTGATCGTGTTGTCAAAGGCAAACGCATAATAGATCGCCGCCGTGCCCACCCGCTTGTTCTCTGCCAGCTCCTGCAGCCGGCTCGTCCAGCTCCGGCAGGGGCTGCGGTGTTCTCCTCCTCCGGGTCGGTAAGCAAGATGCCGCCCAGCGCGCGCCGCAGCTGTGGGTAAAAACTGATCATGCCGTTTTCGGCATCGGTGTAGACAGATCCCCTGCTTCACAAGGCCCTGTCGCGGTCAGCGCATCCAGCTGCTGCAAAGCAGCATCTGTGCGCTCGTCCTCGGTCATCTGTGCATAGTCGCTGCCTACGGTCAGTGCGGTCACAGCAGCATCTGCCTGCTGCATCTCGCGCACATCTGTGGCCGAAAGGCTCTGCTGCACAGCCGCCTGTTCTTCCGGCTGCTGTGCAAAAGCCGCTGTGGGCAGCGCTGTGAGCGCGAAAGCCAGAGCGCACAGTGCACACCAAAACGGCGGGAGCATATCGTGTTCCATTCCCATTTCCTCCGGGCATATCTGCCGCCCAATGCGGCACGCCGCCCTTTTTCCAGCAGGCATCTTCCTGCCATTTTCTTTTGCGCGGCAGGCGCTCTGCAAAAGGAGCTTTCTGCTGCACCTTCATTGTAGATGGTGCGGTCTGCTTTGTCAAGCATTCGTTGTGGATTTTTGCAAAATGTCACACCCGGTGGATTGCAAACGGTGTGCAGGCTGTGTATAATAGGATAAACTGGGTTGGTATTGCCCGCTGCAGCAGGCAAAACCCGGTGTGTATCTGGGAACGAAAGGTGGTGCTTTCTTGGATAGCATTCGACAATATTTTAAGCGCACCGATAAGATGTATCTGCTGCTGTGCATTTTCAGCAGCGTGATGGCGGTGCTGGCACTTTCCTCTTGGGCAGCCAAGCAGGGCAATGGCTTTGCCACCGATGAGGTGACCGGTGCCATCATCGGCATTGGCGACTACCGCCGCGCACTGGTGCAGGCGGCTGCCGCCGGTGGCATCGTGATTGCGCTGCTGCTGTCCAGCGTGGACTACCGCAGCCTTGTAAAGGTGTGGCCGGTCCACGTGGTGCTGACGTGGGGCCTTGTGCTGCCCACGCTGGTGCTGCGCAACGTGAGCATCGGCCCGCTGACCATCGGCTACAACGCGGGCGATACCGACAACTATTCCTGGTACAAACTGGGCGGCTTCTACCTTCCAGCCTACCGAGCTGGCAAAAGATCAGCTTTATCCTGACCTTTGCCATGCACCTGAACAATGTGCGCAGCCGCATCAACGAGCCAAAGGAGCTGGTAAAGCTTCTGCTGCATCTGGCCGTGCCCCATCCTTATCATCCATATCCAGGGTGACGACGGTACGGCCATCATCTACGGCATCATCGGCTGCTGCATGATGTTTGCGGCGGGCCTGAGCTGGAAGTATATCATCGGTGCCATTTGCGGCAGCAGCTGTGGCCGTGGCGGCGGCGTTCGCCTTTTTCAGCGATAAGATCGGCAAGGGCTACCAATGGTACCGCATTCTGGCCGTTATCGACCCGGAGAATTCCACCGGCTGGGCACCCAACGAAGCCGTACCTGGAAAAACATCATCTACCAGCAGCAGCGCGGCGAGATCGCGCTGGGCCCGGCGGCATCTTTGGCAACGGCCTGTTCAGCG
>VOFK01003818.1_pt1 | contig 28855 bp, 28 predicted proteins | sample 5384121 | NCBI WGS metagenome assembly VOFK01 (sample SAMN12384730, study PRJNA508395) | human gut metagenome | isolation source: healthy gut J | host: Homo sapiens | reverse complement strand
CTCGGTAGCGCTGCGTTCAGTTACGTATTGCTTGTAAAAAGGGTATCAGATAAAAAGAATACGTCAGTTTATGAGAGAAAATGATTTATTAAAGCGCAAAATAACAAATAAAAGATTTGAATTTTAGTATAAAAAAAAAATATAATAAAGTAAAGAGTGCTTTATCGAAACGCTGCAGGAGATAGGCACTGAAAGAGAAATACAGATAAATCAGGAGATTTTGATGGTAGTGAACAGTCAGTTTGACAGAGCGCGCTCTTTGGCAACCTTGATGCCAATATTAAGCTCATAGAAGAGCATTTCGGTGGAGATAACGGAGCGCGGAAGCGAACTCATGGTAGTAGGAGAAAAAGCTCAGGAAGCGGAAAAAGGTCATTTCCGAACTTTATAAAGGTGCTCGATTCCGGTGAGCAATAGATACCAGAAGATAAATTACGATATCGGTCTTACGGGCAGGGAATATCATACAGGGAGAAAGTGATATAAAGCAAGACATTCTCTGTTTTTTTACTCATATGGGAAAGCCCATAAAAGCCAAGACGATGGGGCAGAAAAATACGCGGACAGCATAAGAAAGAAGGATGTCGTTTTCGGCATCAGTATACCGGAACAGGGGAAAGACCTATCTTGCTGTTGCTATGGCGATACACGCAAAAATAAAGGAAGTGAGAAAATCGCTACTCGCGCGTCCAGCGGTGAAGCAGGAGGCAGCTTGGTTTTTAGATTTACAGGAAAAGGGTTGACCCGTATTTAAGACCGCTTTATGATGCGCTCTATGATATACTAGAGGCGCGATTCAGCGCTGCGGCAGGAAAACGATAGAGATTGTGCCCAACTTGCGTATGAAGGCGCACGCTTTCGTATTCGCGTTTGAAGCTCCTTGATGAAGCGCAAAATACGACACGCGAGCAGATGAAGATGTTTTTTAACAGAGGCTTGGGTTTGGATCAAAAGCGGTCATCACGGGCGATATAATAACCCAGATAGACCTGCCGCGCGGCAAAAATCCGGGCTTGTAGAAGCTCAAAGAGTGCTTAAGCCTGTAAAGAACGATGATTTCACTATTTAAAGGCAGTGATGTGAGGGTGAGACACGAGCTTGATGAAAAATAATTAATACATATGATAAAACTCAGTATTCTGAACATCCGGAGGCACTTGAAGAATGAATTGATATTTGATAAAAGAAAGTGAGCTTAAAAATGTATCGGGCGGACAAGCGCGAAGCGGCTGAAATCTGCCTTGAAACGAGGTATAACAAAATACTCGGAGGCAAGCGTATCGTTTGTCAGCGAAGGGGAAGAAATAAAAGCAACCGCGGTACAGAGAGAATGACAGCGTAACGGATGTGCTGTCATTTCGATGTTTGAAAGCGGGCGAATTAGCGGCAATGTCCGCACGCGTTGCATCTGAGCGGGGAAGCGCTCGGCGACACAGGTGAGGACGGTTTTTATATGCCGCTTGGCGATGTTGTTATCGTGCGAAAGAGCAGGCAAGGGAAACAGGCTGAGGAATACGGACATTCGTACGAGCGCAGTCGTGTACCTCTTCATTTTGGCGTTCTCCATCTGCTGCGGCTATGATCATATGAACGAGGAAGAAAAATCTGTGATGCGCCTTTCAAGAAGAAACTGAAGTGATGCGCGAGATGAATTTATTTCGCAGCACTGTGGCGCAGGAATTTGCGAGTGCGGATACGGGCGGCAGTTATGCCGGCAAGGTCGAGCCGAGATCACCATGACCGGCACCGGCCAAGAGCTCCTGCATGACGACAACGTCCGCAAAGCCTACCTCGGAGGCTAACCCACCTAACAAAAGGGCGCTGACTATCTCAGTCAGCGCCCCTTTTAAGTTGCGGTGAAATAGGGACTGAATACGGCCCAGAGGCCAAAAGAGTCCCTATTCCACCGCAACTTCATGGGGATGTGACAATGCCCGTCGGAAAAACATCTGCTGTCTTTGGGGTCTATCTATGCTGTACGAGTTTTGTGCCGAGAACTTTGAGCGGGTGCCGGCGGCTATCGATGCCGGTGCAAGGCGTATCGAGCTGTGCGACAACCTTGCCGTTGGTGGCACCACGCCTTCGGCCGGCGTTATCAGCGCTACGACCAACTATGCCCACGAGCACGATGCACGGGTGATGTGCATGATTCGCCCGCGTGGCGGCGACTTTCACTACAACCAGGACGAGTTGCGTATGATGGAGATGGACTGGGCCTTGCCGTGAGCGCCGGCGTTGACGGCTTGGTCTTTGGCTGCTGCAAGCCCCAGCGCTGGCGGATGGGCACTCGACGAGCTTACGTTGGGCGCTCGTGATGGCCGCGGGCTGCGCGACCGAGGAATGCAAGCGTGAGCCCATCGACATCACCTTCCACATGGCGTTTGATCAGCTCTCGCCCGAGGCTCAGCTCGACGCGATTGACATACTCGCCGACTGCGGCATCACACGCATCCTGACGCATGGTGGCGCTGCCGGTACGCCGATCGAGGACAACTTCGAAAACCTGGCCCGCTTGATCGAGTATGCGGGCGACCGCTTGACCATCCTTCCCGGCGGCGGCATTTCCACGGTCAGCCGCGATACCGTGGCGGCGGCACTGGGCGTCTCCGAGCTCCATGGCACCAAGATTGTGCCGCTGGAGGTATAACCCGTGACGCTGGCATTTGACGTTCAGCAGGCGAACGGTAAGCCCGACGACAAACGTCGTCCCGGCACCGCGTGCCCCTTTTGCGATACAGAAGGGCTCACCGACATCATTCGCTGTGATGGCGATTGCATTTGGCTCGAGAATAAGTTCAAGACCCTGCGCGCCACCCGTCAAACCGTGCTGATCGAGGTCGGCCGATCACGATGCCGACCTGGTGACCTATGAGCCGGATGAACTCCACCATGTGATGCGGTTTGCCCTGGGTTGCTGGCAGCAGATGATCGATTCACAGCAGTATCGAAGCGTGCTCATGTACAAGAACAAGGGTCCGCTCTCGGGCGGTAGCCTCGTTCATCCGCACATGCAGATTGTGGGTTTGGAGCAGGAAGACGGCTATGCTTCGCTGGCTTCCGCCAATTTCGAAGGTATCAATGTCTGGCAACAGGGGAGAATCTCGGTCAATATCTCAACCGAACCGATCATGGGGTTCTTTGAGATCAACGTTTCAGCCCCGCAGGGAATCGCTGCCAGCGATGACACGAGAGACCAAGCCGAGGCGGATCTCTTCGCCGATGCGATCCGTAGCTCTGCGCTATATCCTGAACGAGCACCACGGTGGTCGCGCAGAGTCGTACAACCTGTTCCTCTATCACCGGGCGGTCGGACCATTGCCAAGGCGCTGCCACGTTGGGTGGTTTCGCCCTACTTTGTCGGCTATCGTTTGGCCCAGTCAATGCTGAGACCACGCTCGATGTCGATGCTGAGCGCCTGCGTGCGCATCTGGAAACGCTCGTATAGCAAGACTAACACCCGCGTAATGCGGACAGTCTAGCGTGCCATGGCGTCGCGGCCGGCTTCGACGCGCTTGCGCTGGGCGGCGCGCTCCTCGCCGGTCAGACGCTCAAAGAGATGCCCGATAAGCGAGGCGAGTACCTGCTGAAACAGCGTTCCGCACATGACGGGAAACACGACTTCGCCCGGAAAGTACTGCGTGGCGATGACGGCGCCCGAAGAGATGTTACGCATGCCGCAGGTAAAGCACATGGTGGTCGTCTCGCTATATGGCAGATGCAGCGCATGGGCGACCAGAAAACCGACGACAAAGCCACTGATGGCGAAGACCAAAATAAAGAGGGCGACTTCCAGGCGCACCGCGTTCATGTGCAGCACGTACTCGCTCATGGCGGTGGAGTTGGAGGCGATAACGCCCATCATCATGAATTTGCAGGCGGGCGAGAGCACGGGGGAGAGTTTTTCGTGCCCCCATCCGCGCGTGAGCTCGTTGATCACGATGCCGAGCACGGCGGGGATGGCGATCATAAAGGCCATGTCTTGCATCATGCTCGGCACATCGATCGAGACGGTGGCGCCAGCAGGAGCTTGAGCGTGAGCGGAATCGTCACAGGGGAGATAACCGAGGACGTCAGGATGATGGTGAGCGCGAGCGGGCCGTTGCCGCCGAACATGCTAATCCACATAAAGGCAGTGACGGCCACGGGCACGCTGTACTCGAGCACGATGCCGCAGACAAGGTTGGGGTTGGAGCCAAAGAAGAGTGACCCTATGGCATACGCCGCGATGGGGAATAAGCACTGCCGAGACCAGCAGCGCCAAAATCAGATGCAGGGGACGGTGGAACACCTCAGCCACCTGGTGGAAGGTGTTACTGAGCGCGCCTTGGAATGTCATAAAGGCGAAGAGAGCGGGAACGATGGGCTTGAGTACGCCGATCTGCTGGGGAAAGAGCACGCCGAGCGTTACGCAAATCGGAACGATGACCTGCATATGTCCTGCGAGAAATTTGCCCAGTCCAACCCATTGCTTCATATGCTCTTGTGACTCCCTTTGCTCGTGAATCCGTTTTGAATGGATATGCTAGACGCTCGCATGCGTCCGTGTGGCTGAAACGCTCGATTATTTCGAGGCTATTACCGCCCTCGTTTATCGAAACCACGGCGTGCTGGATGTTGTGCGTCCGCGCTGCACGGTATAATAAATCCGTTCAACAGATCTGCCTGCCGAAGCGGGCATGCACAGAGGACTCATCGCTATGAACCGTGAGAGGTATCGCGGCGACCTGCCCCGATCGGGGGGTGGGCGCCATGTCATCGCTTAAGACGACGCATCGCTGGGCGGTCGCTCAGCAAAACCCCGAGCTCGAAAAGGAGCTTTCGGCTGGCCTGGCATACCCCAGGGCTGGTGGCGCGCATTATGGTTGCGCACGGCATTACATCCATCGAGGAAGGCCAGCTGTTTTTGACGCCTTCGCTCGATCGCGACTGGGCGGACCCACTCGTTATTCCGGGCATGGTGATCGTCGCCGACCGCGTTGAGCGTGCTATTCGCAGCCACGAGCGTATCGCCGTCTTTGGCGATTTTGACGTCGACGGCATTACGTCGACTTGTCTGTTGACCGAGGCGCTACGTTCGTTTGGCGCCAACGTCACGCCGTTTATTCCGCACCGCTTTGACGAGGGCTACGGCCTGTCGCGTGCGGCGCTCGACCGCGTCAACGAGCTCGCTCAACCCAACCTGATTGAGACCGTCGATAACGGTATTGCTGCCAAGGAAGAGGTCTCCTATCTGGAGAGTCTGGGGATCGATTTGGTGGTCACGGACCATCACGAGCCGTCCGACCAGGTGCCGCAGGGCGTGCCCCTGACCGATCCCAAGCTCGAGGACGAGGGCCCCTCGCGCGAGCTTGCCGGTGCCGGTGTGGCGCTTAAGCTGGTGCAGGTCCTGGGCGAGCGTTTGGGCAAGCCGTCGTATTGGCGTTCGCTGATAGAGGTCGCGGCGCTGGGCACCGTGTCCGACATGATGCCGCTCACGCCCGAGAATCGCGCACTGGTCGCCGAGGGCATCCAGCAGATGCGCGTGACGGCCCGCCCCGGTTATATCGCGCTTGCCGCACTTGCCAAGGCCGACCTTTCTACCATTACGGCCGACGGCCTGTCGTTTTCGCTCATCCCTCGTCTGAATGCTGCCGGCCGCATGGCTGATCCCAAGCTGGCGCTCGACCTGCTGCTTGCCCGCGACCCCATCGAAGCGAGCGCGCTTGCCGCCGAGCTCGAGGAAATCAATCGCCAGCGCCGTGAGATCGAGGCGGGAGCTCACGCGCGATGCCATGGCAAAAGGTCGAGGAGACCTATGACGGCGGACGCGCGATCGTCGTGGGCGGCGAAGGCTGGCACGAGGGCGTCAAGGGCATCGTGGCAAGCCGTCTGACCAACCGCTACCACGTGCCGGCGCTGCTGTTCTCGATCGAGGACGGTATCGCGCGCGGCTCTGGTCGCTCGGTGGGCAAAGTTAACCTGTTTGACGCTATCGAGCGCTGTTCCGACCTGATGATTCGTCGCGGCGGACATGCCGGCGCGGTGGGTGTGACCATCGAGGCATCCAAGCTCGACGAGTTCCGCCGTCGCCTTTCCGCCGTGTTGTCCGAGCTTCCCGCCGAGGACTTTGAGGACACCGACGAGGTTGCCGCCACGGTCGAACTTTCCGAGCTGAATATCGGGACTATAGAGCAGATTTCCCGCCTTGAGCCGTTTGGCCAGGGTAATAAGGTGCCGCTGCTGGCTGCCGAGGGCGTGACGATGTGTGATCGCGCCGTGGTGGGTAAGACCGGCGAGCACATGCGCTTTGTGGCGACCGATGGCGCCGCGAGTGTGCCGGCCATCATGTTCCGCGTGCGCGCAAATCGATAAGCTCATCAACTGCGATAGCGCTGTCGACTTGGTGTTCGAGGCCGTTGCCGAGCATTGGCAGGGTCGTGTGAAGCCCAAGCTCATGGTCAAGGATGTTCTGGTCCGCGATACCACGCTGCCCAGCGTCGACGATCCGGCATGCGAGCTTCGTCGTGGCGTGCAGCCGGCGGATTCCGGCCTGCGCTTGGAGTCGCGCAAGCGCGAGACGCTCGCCCAGCTTTCCTATACCGAGCTCACGCGCTCGCTTATCCATAGCTTTATCGGCTCGAACCAGCCACATCGCGCGCAGGTCGAGGCACTCGACGCGCTCGCCGACCACCAGAGCGTTTTGGCCGTTATGGGGACGGGACGTGGCAAGTCGCTCATCTTCCATGTGCACGCCGCGCGCGAGGCGGTCCTTCGTGGGCGGGCGAGCATCTTTGTCTATCCGCTGCGTGCGCTCGTTGCCGACCAGGCTTATCATCTCTCATCGACGATGGCCGCGCTCGGCATTGGCGTGGGCGTGCTGACCGGCGAGACCGTGGAGGCGGCGCGCGATGACGTGTTTGCCGGCTTGGCTTCGGGCCGCACCGGCATCGTGCTCACGACGCCCGAGTTCCTGTCCATTCACCGCGACCGCTTTGCGCGTTCGGGGCGCATCGGTTTTGTCGTTATCGATGAGGCGCATCATGCCGGTCTTGCCAAGGGCGGCGACCGCAGCGCCTATCTCGACATGCCCGATATCCTCAAAGCCTTGGGCGACCCGGTCGTTATGGCTGCGACGGCCACCGCAACGGCTCCGGTTGTGGCCGAGCTCGCCCGCGTACTACCGATTACCCGCACGGTGGTCGACGAGACGGTGCGCGAGAACTTGCAGCTCGAGGATGACCGAGATCTTGCGAGCCGCGAGAACCGCCTGGTGTCAATCGTGGCGACGGGGGAAAAGACCGTCATCTACGTCAATTCGCGCGACCAGTCCGTGGCGCTCGCCAAGACGTTGCGCAAGCGTGTGCCCGATTGCGCAACCCATATCGCGTTCTATAACGCGGGGCTTGCGCGTTCTGATCGCCGTCGCGTGGAGGAAGCATTCCGAGACGGAAGCCTCAGCTGCATCGTCTCGACATCTGCCTTTGGCGAGGGCGTCAACCTGCCCGATATCCGCCATGTCGTGCTCTATCACATGCCGTTTGGCGGCATTGAGTTTAACCAGATGAGCGGCCGCGCCGGTCGCGATGGCCAGCCCGCCGTGATCCATCTGCTCTATTCGTCGCGCGACGCCCGCATTAACGAGCGCCTGCTCGACTGCTACGCGCCCGAGCGCGATGAACTCGTCACGCTCTATCGCGCGCTGCGACCATGTGGCGCTCAACCGCGGCAAGACGGGGGGACGATTCCTTTAGCGCGAGCGATATCGACATCGCGCAGATGTGCCTTGCCATCGATGCTCGCACGCCGGTCGACGAGCGTTCGGTGGAAAGCGGCCTGGGAATCTTCGAAGAGCTTGGTTTCTGTCGAGTTTCGGGGTTTGACGACACTCGTCGTATCGCGATGGCCGAAAACCCCGGCCGCGTGCAATTGAGCAGGTCAATTCGCTATTTGGAGGCTTGCGCTCGCGCATGGAGTTCTCGGCTTTCCGGAGCTGGGCGCTCGATTCGTGCGCTTCTGATATGCTAGCCAAAGTTAACCGCCCGATCGTACCGCGGGCCTAGGGGAAGGGGGACCTCGATGGATGCCGCAGCCCGTACCGCCCATGATTCCACCCCTCCAGCCGTTTTCGGAGATGGAGCACTATAAGCATGCCGATGAGCTGCCGCCCGAGATTATGGCGGACAGCTACGACAAGCTGGAGCGCCTGTGCCTCAAATATATGAATGAGGACGACTTTTCTAAGGTGGAGCAAGCCTACTGCTTTGCCGCCGAGAAGCACTGCAACCAAAAGCGCCGCTCGGGCGAGATGTACATTAACCATCCCGTCGAGGTTGCCATCATTTTGGCCGATCTCAAGATGGACTGCGATGTGGTGTGCGCCGCACTGCTGCACGATACCGTCGAGGATACCGAGACCTCGCTCGCCGATGTTTCCGGCCTGTTTGGCGATACGGTGGCCGAGCTCGTCGATGGCGTGACCAAGCTCACCAACATCGAAGTTGACAGCATGGACGAAGCAGGCGCTCACGCTGCGCAAGATGTTCCTCGCCATGTCCAAGGACATCCGCGTCATCGTCATCAAGCTGGCCGACCGTCTGCACAATATGCGCACGCTGGCGGCCCTGCGCGAGGATCGTCGCCTGTTTAAGGCTCGCGAGACCATGGACGTGTATGCGCCCCGGCCGACCGTCTGGGCATGAGCTCCATTAAATGGGAGCTCGAGGACCTGTCCTTCTTCTACCTTGAACCCGACGCCTACCAGCGCATCGCGCGCATGGTGGCGGAGTCGCGCGAGGTCCGTGAGCGCTATCTGGCCGAGACCATCAAGACACTCACCGACGAACTCAACCGCATTGGCCTGGAGGGCTTCCAGATCAACGGCCGTTCCAAGCACTATTGGTCCATCTACCAAAAAGATGAAGCGCAAGGGCAAGGGAATTCTCCGAGATCTACGACCTGGTGGCACTGCGTGTCATCACGCATTCGGTGCGCGATTGCTACTCCACGCTCGGCGCGGTGCACACGCTGTGGCACCCCATGCCCGGCCGCTTCAAAGACTACATCGCCATGCCGAAGTTCAACATGTACCAGTCGCTGCACACGACGGTCATCGGCCCCACGGCCCGTCCGCTCGAGATTCAGATTCGAACCTACGAGATGCATGAGCAGGCCGAGTACGGCATTGCCGCCCACTGGCTATATAAGAAGTCGGGCGGATCGTCTGCTTCCAAGACCAATGACGCTCAACGTTTGGACGACCAGATCAACTGGCTCAAGCATTCGCTCGATTGGGCGGCTTCCGACGAGATCACCGACGCCAAGGAATACCTGCATTCGCTGAAGGTCGAACCTCTTCGATCAGGAGATCTTCGTCTTTACGCCCAAGGGCGAGGGCATGGCGCTTCGTGCCGGCTCCACGCCGCTCGACTTTGCCTATGCCGTTCACACCGAGGTGGGAAACCATTGCGTCGGCGCTAAGATCAACGGTGCTGTGGCCCCGCTCACGCACGAGATCAAGACGGGCGACCGCGTTGAAATCCTGACTAACAAGAGTTCCAAACCGTCGCGTGATTGGCTCAAGATCGTTAAGACGCCTTCCGCCAAGTCAAAGATCCGCCGCTATTTTGCCGCTGCGACCAAGGATGACGACGCTGCCGCCGGTCGCGATATGCTGGCCAAGGACCTGCGTAAGCGTGGCTATGGCATTTCTACGCCGCGTTCGACGCGTGCGCTCAACGCCGTAGCGGAGCAGTTTAACTTCAAGCAGCTCGAGGACCTGTTTGCCGCCGTCGGCGCCGGCAAGGTTGCCCCGCGCGCTGTGGGCAATAAGGTCGAGCAAATCTTGGACCCCAAGCCCGAGGAACAGCTCACCAAGGCCGAGGCTATCGCCGAGGTCGTGAAACAGCCTGCTCGCGGCTCCAACCGCAAGCCGCAAAAGCGCGGCAAGAGCGCAAGTAACGGCATTATCGTCAAGGGCGAGAGCAACAGCGGCCTGCTGGTCCGTCTGGCTCATTGCTGCAACCCCGTGACGGGCGACGACATCGTCGGCTTCATCACGCGCGGTCGTGGCGTTTCGGTACATCGCGCCAACTGCCCCAACGTCAAGGGTCTTATGGAACATCCCGAGCGCATGATCGATGTGGAGTGGGACGGCGCTGCCGACACCCTCTTCCAGGTCGAGATCGTGGTCGAGTGCTTGGACCGTATGGGCCTGCTCAAGGATGTCACCATTGCCATTGGCGATGCGGGCGGCAATATCCTTTCTGCCGCCACGTCGACCAACCGCGAGGGTATTGCAACCCTGCGCTTTATGGTCGAGATCTCGGACGCGAGTGGTCTGGATCCGCTGCTGGCTTCCATCAGCAGTGTCGATTCGGTCTACGACGCTCGCCGTCTTATGCCCGGCGAAGGCGGAGCTCAGCTCAAGCGCCGTGTGTAGGTGCGAGAGCCTCTCAGCATCATAGATATTGGTTACGTTCGAGGCATCGTTTGGTGCCTCGAACGTATTTTTAGAAGGAGGGTATGCGCATGGGCGATATGACTTTGGACCTGACACCCCCGAGGTGCGGCTTCGATTGAGGCGCTCGTCAACGGCCCCATTCAGACCAACAGTTACGCCGTGATTTCGAATGACGAGTGCTTAATCGTCGATCCGGCGTGGGAGGGCGAGTGTCTTGTGGAGCATATCCGCACCGCGCATCCTGAGGTGCGCGTACTCGGCTCTGTCTGCACGCACGGTCATGCCGACCATGTTGGCGGGGTTGCCGGGGTTCGAGCTGTCGTTGGCGACAGCGCGCTATATGAGTTGTGCGCTAAGGACGTGACGGTACCTCGCGCAAATATCGAGGAGCAGCGCGCCATGGGGTATCGAGACACCCGATCCGGGTGAGCCGACGCGTTTGCTTGCCGAGGGCGATACAATCGAGGTGGGCGACGTCTGCCTGCAGGTGATCGAGACGCCGGGGCATACGCCGGGCGGCATCGTCCTGTTCGCCGCGACCGAGCGGGGGAACATCGCCTTTGTGGGCGACACGCTTTTCCCGGGCAGCCACGGTCGTACCGATCTTTCCGGCGGTGACGAGGCGGCGATTATGCGCTCGCTCTCCAAACTTGCCAAGATGCTTCCGTCCGATACCGTTTGCTTGACGGGCCATGGCGATTCGACCACGATGGCGCGCGAACTTATGCAGAACCCGTTTATGCAGATGTAGGCTCGAAGCCGTCGTCCGAACCACGAAGACCGCTCAATCGTCAAGCTATTTTCCCCAGTGGGTCGATTCTGTGGGGCAAACGGTCAAAATTTGTCCAATCGGATGGTATTCGTGAACAAACGAACGTTTATGCTCGGGTATGTCGTGGTAAAATCTCAGGCGTTATCGGAGCAACCTTACAGGAGGTTTCTTTTATGCTCGTCAACGCAGCAGACATGCTCAAGAAGGCCGAGGCCGGCAAGTACGGTCTTGGTGCCTTCAACACCAACAACCTCGAGTGGACCCTGGCTATTCTCCAGGCCGCCGAGGAGGCCAAGTCCCCGCTGATCCTTCAGTGCACCGCTGGTGCCGCTAAGTGGATGGGCGGTTTCAAGGTCTGCGCCGACATGGTTAAGGCTGCCGTCGAGGCCACGGGCGTTACCGTTCCCGTCGCCCTTCACCTCGATCACGGTTCTTACGAGGACTGCTTCAAGTGCATCGAGGCCGGCTTCACGTCCATCATGTATGACGGCTCTCACGAGGAGACCTTCCAGCTTAACCTCGACCGCACCAAGGAGCTCGTTGAGCTTGCCCACTCCAAGGGCATGTCCATCGAGGCCGAGGTCGGCGGCATCGGCGGCACCGAGGACGGCGTGACCTCCAGCGGCGAGCTCGCTGATCCTGCTGAGTGCAAGCAGATCGCTGACCTGGGCGTCGACTTCCTCGCCTGCGGTATCGGCAACATCCACGGCGTGTACCCTGCCGACTGGGCTGGCCTTTCCTTCGAGCGTCTGGGCGAGATTAAGGCCCAGACCGGCGATCTGCCCCTCGTCCTGCACGGTGGCACCGGCATCCCCGAGGATCAGATCAAGAAGGCCATCTCCCTGGGCATTTCCAAGATCAACGTCAACACCGACCTGCAGATCGTCTTCGCCAAGGGCGTCCGCGAGTACATCGAGGCTTGCAAGGATCAGCAGGGCAAGGGCTTTGACCCCCGCAAGCTCCTCAAGCCTGGTCGCGACAACATCGTTGCCCGCACCAAGGAGCTCATGGAGGAGTTTGGCTCCGTCAACAAGGCGTAAGTAGCGGTTTAACTTTCCCGTCGGAGGTCCCGTTCACCCGAAGCTTTTCCCTTGCGCTCACCGGCTTTGCCAGAAGTCGCGCAATGGGAAAAAGCTCCGGGTGAACGGGGCCTCCTTTGTTAACTCGCTACAGGGTTACTGGGCTGAATAAATTGCCCTGGCTTCGCCAGAAGTCGCGCCAAGGAAACAGTTCCGGGGGACGGGGCTTCCTTCGTTTAACGCCGCAGGGTTACAAGACTAAATTGTTTCTTTGACTATCGTTCAGCGGTGTTGGGGCTCCTTGGTTGGGGCTTTGTTTTATGTCGGTACAATGGGGACGGTCTGTCGTTTGATGTGGGAGTGGTTATGGCTGTTATTGATGTGCTGCCTTCGGATGGGAAGGTTATTGACGAGGGTCCTGTTGGGTGCTCGGTTGGTGTCTGCTGTGATGACTTTCGTCATCTCGATATTGGACTGCCGCCAGAGATTCTTCGTCTCAAGGATGCCGGGTATTTGACGCAGGCTGTTGCTGCCTGCGATCGCCTTTGGAGCAGAACCCTGAGCCTTCGCTGGCTGCTTGTGTTCGTGCTGAGCGGTATCGCATGCTCGAGACGCCGCTTCATTTCTCGGTGTCGCGTGATCGGGCCATTGCGATGATTCGCGAGGAGTGGCCTGAGTTTACCGAAGAGCAGTTTGATGACCTGATTGATCGCAAACGTATTGACTGGCGCTTTGTCGATGGCGAGCTGTTTGTTCTCGATAACTTCCTTGATTCGCTTCGCGTGTACCCCAAGGAGGTTCCGGGCCTGCGTCCCGATTCTACGGACGGCATAGCGCTGCGTAACCAGATGCTCAGGGAGATGGAGTCGCAAAACGGGTTGATGCGCGTCATCACGCTTAAGGCATCCTTGTCTGTCCCTGGGGCTCAGGAGGGAGAGACCGTTCGCGCGTGGCTGCCCGTTGCCGCCGCCTGTCGTCAACAGTCTCATATCGAGGTTCTCGATATGACGTCGGAGGGTACCGTTGCCTCTGAAAACGTTTCGGCTCGTACTGTCTCTTGGACATCTTCGACTGAACATTCATTCTCGGTGACCTATCGCTATCGCATCGATGCCGCCTATTGCGATATCTATGGTGGTGCGCTCCCATCGCATGCGTGCATGGACACGCCGCTGCCCGAGGACACTTCCGAGGACCGTCCGCACATTGCGTTTACGCCGTACCTGCGACAGCTGACGGAGCGTGTTATTGACGGGCTCGAGGATCCGCTCGATCGCGCTCGTGCTATCTATGATTACCTGACACAGCATGTCGACTATCGCTATCAGCCACCGTACCTGCTTTTAGGATCCATTGCCGACGACTGCGCACACTCGCTCCGCGGCGATTGTGGCGTTATGGCGCTCACGTTTATCACCATGTGCCGCATCGCTGGCGTGCCTGCCCGTTGGCAGAGCGGCCTGTATGTTGCGCCCGATTCGGTGGGGCCGCACGATTGGGCTGAGTTCTACACACCCCAGACCGGTTGGCTTAACGCCGACGTATCGTTTGGTTCCTCGGCACGCAGGATGGGGGAGGAGTGGCGTCGTCGTCACTACTTTGGCAATCTCGACCCGTGGCGTATGGTGGCCAACAATCGATTCCAGGCTGAGTTTGTGCCTGCTTTCGACGGCATGCGCGAGGACCCCTATGACAACCAGATGGGCGAGGCCTTGGTTGACGGACGTGGATGTCGTCAACGGGAGATGTTGCGCAAGATTGAGCTTATCGGGTTGATTTCCGATCTCAGCCGAACACATTGAGCAAATAGGCCATTCCCGCAGCTAGCCGAACGCCCCCGAGGCCCCTCCTGGGGTCCGGGGGCGGCATTTTCCCAGTTGATGGAACGGTGGAGATGTGTTTCGATAGGTCCGGTGGCCATGCTCCGCCCGCCGCCCGGCACCTCTTCCCAGACTCAGCCGGACGGTCGGTCCGTCTATTCCGTTTTTCCTTCTAGGCTAGGCCAGCGGGGCATCGCCCCTCTCGGCGCGCGCCCTCTCGATGAGCCCCGGCGTCAGGTCGAGGTCGCCGAGCGGCACGTCCCCCACGCCGTAGGCGTCCAGCAGCGCCGCCGCGTCCTCCCCGGCATCGCCCTGAAGGCGCACGGGCGCGGGCGTCGCGAAGCCGAGCGCGCCGCGGGGCTCGGAGTTCGCGTGCGACATGGCCAGCGCCAGGGATCCGCCGGGGCGAGCCGGTCGAACCTGATTCCGGCGCCCTTGGGCAGCAGCTTCCTGATCTCGACGTGGTTGCGCTCGCAGGCGCCCTTCTGGTCGCTGCGGCGCGGGTCGCAGTAGAACAGCCTCGTCTCGCCGGGCCCCTCGCCGAGCAGCGCCGCGATCGCCGCCTCGTCGGAGAACTCCGCGCCGTTGTCGGTGAGCACGGCGCGGAAGACCCTCCCCATGCCGTCGTCGCCCAGCACCGAGCGCACGCCCTCCAGCGCCGCCTCCACGCTCGCCGAGTCCTTCGCCTCGAGCAGGAGCGCCAGCTGGAGCCTGCTGGGGCGGTGGAGCAGCGTGAGCAGGCAGGCCGAGTCCTCCCGGGCGCCCTCGACGGTGTCCATCTCCCAGGCCGCGGCGCACGCGTCCTCCCCGAGGGCGAGGAACGCGGCGTGCGACCTGCGGGCGGAGTGGCGCGTGGCCGCCCGGCCCGCGGCGCGCTTCCTCGGCCTGTAGCCGACCTTTCGCCTGAGCTCCATGTTGGTCATGCCGTCGTAGCCCGCCGAGACCCAGCGGTAGATGGTCGAGGGCGACAGGTCCACCGGGCCGCCGTTGCGCGCCGCCATCTGCTCGGGGGAGAGCCCCCGGCGCAGGCAGCCCCTTATCGCCTCCAGCCTGGCCGCCGCGGCGGGCTCGTCGGCGTCTATCCCGCGCCTGGACGAGACGAGGACCGAGTCGGCGCACAGCTGCGCGGCGCGGGCCTCGTAGAATACGTGCGGGCGGCGCTTGCAGCCCATCGCGCGGTACCGGCCGCACCCGTTGCAGCAGCGCGGCCACGCCGCCAGGCGCGGGCAGGCCGACGACAGGTCGGTGTCGGCGCCCACGCGCTCGCCGCGCCTGGGCTTCGGCGCCGTCACGAACCTGTGCGACGCCACCTCGGCGCTCACCGTCGAGGGCGACCTGCCCAGCTCCCTGGCGATCTCCCTGCACGAGGCCCTGCGCTCCAGCATCCTCTGGACCGTGTCCCGCTCGTGCCTGGTGAGCCTGCCGTAGGCCCTCGGGGCCGCCTCCGCGGAACCCTTTCTTCCTCTTTCCGGACATGCCGTCCTCCGATCTCCCGGGGCCGGCCGGTCCGGCCCTCAGGTATCGGGTTTCCCACATTCATCCGCACATGTGCGGATGAATGGGGAGGTGTTCGGATAAAGTCGATAATCAAGGATTGAGCTTATCGAAATGCTTGAAGTTCCATTTTCCGACTAATCAACTGAAAGCTGTGATAAACTAACTCACGCATTACGTGCCCGAGTGGCGGAATTGGCAGACGCAGTGGACTCAAAATCCACCGTTGGCAACAACGTGCGAGTTCGAGTCTCGCCTCGGGCACCATACATGCAAGTGAGCGTTCAAGGGGGTCAAGGCCCCCTTTTTCGTGCCGAACTCGCGTGAGCGCGCGGAGCGTTAGGCAAACAGGCCTGCGGCCTGTTTGTAGCGGAGCGTGGCGAGGGCGCCGTGCGCCCGAAGCCCGGGGCTTCGCGAAGCGAAGTCCCTTCGAGTCTCGCCTCGGGCACCATACATGCAAGCGAGCGTTCAAGGGGGTCGAGGGTTGATTTCCGATCTCAGCCGAACACATTGAGCAAATAGGCCATTCCCGCAGCTAGCCGAACGCCCCCGCGGCCCCTCCTGGGGTCCGGGGGCGGCATTTTCCCAGTTGAAGGAACGGTGGAGATGTGTTTCGATGGGTCCGGTGGCCATGCTCCGCCCGCCGCCCGGCACCTCTTCCCCCAGACTCAGCCGGACGGTCGGTCCGTCTATTCCGTTTTCGCCCTTAGGCTAGGCCAGCGGGGCATCGCCCCTCTCTGCGCGCGCCCTCTCGATGAGGCCCGGCGTCAGGTCGAGATCGCCGAGCGGCACGTCCCCCACGCCGTAGGCGTCCAGCAGCGCCGCCGCGTCCCTCCCCGAGCATCGCCCTGAAGGCGCGCGCGGGCGTCGCGAAGCCGAGCGCGCCGCGGGGCTCGGAGTTCACGTGCGACATGGCCAGCGCCAGGTCCGCCGGGGCGAGCCGGTCGAACCTGATTCCGGCGCCCTTGGGCAGCAGCTTCCTGATCTCGACGTGGTTGCGCTCGCAGGCGCCCTTCTGGTCGCTGCGCCTGGGGTCGCAGTAGAACAGCCTCGTCTCGCCGGGCCCCTCGCCGAGGAGCGCGGCGATCGCCGCCTCGTCGGAGAACTCGGCGCCGTTGTCGGTGAGGACGGCGCGGAACACGCGGCGCGTCCCGTCGGCGCCGAGGATGGCCCGGACGCCCTCCAGGGCGTCCGCGACGCACCCGGCGGTCTTCTCCTCCAGCGGCAGCGCGAGCTGGAGCCTGCTGGGGCGGTGCAGCAGCGTGAGCAGGCAGGGCCGAGTCCTCCCCGGGCGCCTCGACGGTGTCCATCTCCCAAAGCGGCGCACACGTCCTCCCCGAGGGCGAGGAACGGCGGCGTATGACCTGCGGGCGGAGGGCGCGTGGCCGCCCGGACGGCGGCGCGCTTCCTCGGCCTGTAGCCGACCTTTCGCCTGAGCTCCATGTTGGTCATGCCGTCGTAGCCCGCCGAGACCCAGCGGTAGATGGTCGAGGGCGACAGGTCCACCGGGCCGCCGTTGCGCGCCGCCATCTGCTCGGGGGAGAGCCCCGGCGCAGGCAGCCCCTTATCGCCTCCAGCCTGCCGCCGCGGCGGGCTCGTCGGCGTCTATCCCGCGCCTGACGAGACGAGGACCGAGTCGGCGCACAGCTGGGCGCGGGCCTCGTAGAATACGTGCGGGCGGCGCTTGCAGCCCATCGCGCGGTACCGGCCGCACCCGTTGCAGCAGCGCGGCCACGCCGCCAGGCGCGGGCAGGCCGCCGACAGGTCGGCCGAGCCGTCCACGCGCTCGCCGCGCCTGGACTTCGGCGCCGTCACGAACCTGTGCGACGCCACCTCGGCGCTCACCGTCGAGGGCGACCTGCCCAGCTCCCTGGCGATCTCCCCCTGCACGAGGCCCTGCGCTCCAGCATCCTCTGGACCGTGTCCCGCTCGTGCCTGGTGAGCCTGCCGTAGGCCCTCGGGGCCGCCTCCGCGGAACCCTTCTTCCTCTTTCCGGACATGCCGTCCTCCGATCTCCCGGGGCCGGCCGGTCCGGCCCTCAGGGTATCGGGTTCCCACATTCATCCGCACATGTGCGGATGAATGTGGGAGGTGTTCGGATAAAGTCGATAATCAAGGCAAGGGGGTCGAGGCCCTCTTTTTTCGTGTACGTAATGTGATAGCGCGGGTACGTGTTATTATCGCGAAGGCGTTGTTCCCGCAATGCCCTAAAAGAGGAACCCGAGGGTTCCCACCTTTTGGCGCCAATGAGCAGCTGACTGGTCATACAACCTAGATTCCCTTCCTCACATTGAGGATGTCTATGTGTACGACCTGGTTGCTGAAAAGCGCCGGGTTATTTTTTTATGAATGGAGGTAGGAAAATAGCTAAGTCTGATGACACCCGCATCAACGACGAGATCACTGCATCTTCGTGCCGTTTGATTGGCGTCGATGGCTCTCAGCTCGGCCTGTTCGCCATCCGCGATGCCCAGCGCGTCGCCGATGATCAGGGTCTCGACCTGGTCGAGATCGCTCCCAACGCGGAGCCGCCGGTCTGCAAGGTCATGGACTACGGTAAGTTCAAGTACCAGCAGGCCATGAAGGCCAAGGCTGCTCGTAAGAACCAGTCCAAGGTCGAGGTCAAGAAATGAAGTTCCGACCCAAGATCGACGTTGGCGACTACGAGACCAAGAAGGGCCACGTTCTGCGTTTCCTCAAGAAGGGCGCACGCGTTAAGATCACCATCATGTTCCGCGGCCGTGAGATGGCTCACCCGGAGCAGGGCCTTAACGTTCTCGAGCGTCTCGCCGAGGATCTCAAGCCTTACGCTACGGTCGAGTCCAAGCCTAAAATGGAAGGCCGTAACATGCTTATGCTGCTCGCCCCGATTAAGGGCGCCTTCGATGAGGATAAAGCGGCAAGCGATACCAAGTAACTAGTGTTCTGTAACCGATTAAGGAGTATTTCATGCCTAAGATGAAGTCCCACAGCGGCACCAAGAAGCGTTTCCGCAAGACTGGTACCGGCAAGCTTATGCGCGCCAAGGCTTTCAAGAGCCACATCCTGAGCAAGAAGTCCACCAAGCGTAAGCGTGGCTTCCGTCAGGAGACCGAGATCGCCGCTGCCGACCGCAAGGTCATCAAGTCGCGTCTCGCCCTAAGTTCGCGTTCCCGTTTTTCGTTTACCGTCTGGAGTTGATAGAACATGGCACGTATTAAGCGCGCTGTTGCCGCCAAGAAGAACCATCGCACCGTTATGCACCGTGCGAAGGGTTACGGTGCCGCTTCGCGTACTTACAAGCATGCTAAAGAGCAGGTCCAGCACTCCCTGCAGTATCGGTATCGTGATCGCCGCAACAAGAAGCGCGAGATCCGTTCTCTCTGGATCACTCGTATCAACGCTGCTGCTCGCCTGAACGACATCTCTTACTCTCAGTTCATGCACGGCCTGAAGGTTGCCGGCATCGAGCTCGACCGCAAGGTCCTGGCCCAGATGGCTTACGAGGACATCGAGTCCTTCAACGAGCTGGCTACCATCGCCAAGAAGGCTCTCGAGGCCTAATAGATTCTCTTGAATCGCTAGGGGAGTCGCGTTGTGCGCGGCGCTCCCTCTTTTATCTGAAGCGCTGGTTTATATAGCAAAAGCGCGGGTAGATAGACACTTACAGGTGACCGATCTTTATATATCTCTTAACCGAAGGGTCATCATCTGATACGTGCAGTATTTCTGCACCAGCCTTTCTATGACTTATATAGGAAGCGATGTATTGTGTAGGACTTGTGAAGAGTGGAATTCCCGCCCACGGGGCCCCTCCGGTCTGGCAATATATCTCCTTGCCGCGCGGCCCGTCGGACCGGGAACCAGCGCAGGCGTGCACCTTGAGAACCGGATACTGCGAGGATGGACACTCACTTCAGTGTCGCATCCGGCAGACATCGAACCATTTGAAATGGTCTAACTTGGTTGTTTTCGCAAGGCCGCCGAGGCGGCCCCGAGAAATTCCTTTTCCTATACTAAAACCATATGAATCGAACGGAACCGATCAGCGATGAACTGAGAGGGACCGGACGGGCTCGAAGCCCATATATTTTGGACGGAGAGTTCGATCCTGGCTCAGGATGAACGCTGGCGGCGCGCCTAACACATGCAAGTCGAACGGCACCTATCTTCCGGATAGAAGCGAGTGGCGAACGGCTGAGTAACACGTGGAGAACCTGCCCCCCCCCGGATAGCCGCCGAAAGGACGGGTAATACCGGATACCCCGGTGCCGCATGGCACCCCGCCAAAGCCCCGACGGGAGGGATGGCTCCGCGGCCCATCAGGTAGACGGCGGGGTGACGGCCCACCGTGCCGACAACGGGTAGCCGGGTTGAGACCGACCGGCCAGGTTGGGACTGAGACACGGCCCAGACTCCTACAGGAGGCAGCAGTGGGGAATCTTGCGCAATGGGGGAACCCTGACGCAGCGACGCCGCGTGCGGGACGGAGGCCTTCGGGTCGTAAACCGCTTTCAGCAGGGAAGAGTCAAAGACTGTACCTGCAGAAGAAGCCCCGGCTAACTACGTGCCCAGCAGCCGCGGTAATACGTAGGGGGCGAGCGTTATCCGGATTCATTGGGCGTAAAGCGCGCGTAGGCGGCCCGGCGAGCCGGGGGTCGAAGCGGGGGGCTCAACCCCGAAGCCCCGGAACCTCCGCGGCTTGGGGTCCGGTAGGGGCAGGGTGGAACACCCGGTGGCAGCGGTGGAATGCGCAGATATCGGGTGGAACACCGGTGGCGAAGGCGGCCCTCTGGGCCGAGACCATTTGCGCGCGAAAAAGCTGGGGGGAGCGAACAGGGATTAGATACCGGTAGTCCCAGCCGTAAACGATGGACGCCCAGGTGTGGGGGGACGATCCCCCGTGCCGCAGCCAACGCATTAAGCGTCCCGCACGGGGAGTACGGCCGCAAGGCTAAACTCAAAGGAATTGACGGGGGCCCGCACAAGCAGCGGAGCATGTGGCTAATTCGAAGCAACGCGAAGAAGAACCTTACCGCTTGAGCGACATATGGGTGAAGCGGGGGGAGACCCCGTGGCCGAGAGGAGCCCATACAGGTGGTGCATGGCTGTCGTCAGCTCGTGTCGTGAATGTTGGGTTAAGTCCCGCAACGAGCGCAACCCCGCCGCGTGTTGCCATCGGGTGATGCCGGGAACCCCACGCGGGACCGCCGCCGTCAAAGGCGGAGGAAGGCGGGACGACGTCAAATCATCATGCCCCCCTATGCCCCAGGCTGCACGTGCTACAATGGCCGGTACAGAGGATGCCACCCCGCGAGGCGGATCCCGGAAAGCCGGCCCCAGTTCGGATTGCAGGCTGCAACCCGCCCCATGAAGTCGGAGTTGCTAGTAATCGCGGATCAGCATGCCGCGGTGAATGCGTTCCCGGGCCTTGTACACCGCCCGTCACACCACCGAGTCGTCTGCACCCGAAGTCGCCGGCCCAACCGAGGGGGAGGCGCCGAAGGTGTGGAGGGTAGGGGGGTGAGGGGGTGTAACAAGGTAGCCGTACCGGAAGGTGCGGCTGGATTCCTCCTTTCTGGGGAGATAAGTTCTTAGAGACAAAACTTTTAACTCGAATAGGGGGCAGGAGCCCGTCCGGTAGATGTCCGCGGGATGATTCCCCACAGCACCCGGTCCCCCAGGGTCGCACCCCAGTACCTTGAGCCGCATGGCGATAGGAGAGAGATGGAAGAGTATCCTCTTCCAGACTCGATTCTTTTCTGCGATTTAAAGACAGAATGATAGCAATCATTCAATCCGATCCAAACAAGAAGAATTCACTTATATGGAGTGAGGAGCATCTGATCGCGAGCACAGTGAAGACACTGTGCCGCGGTATGAAATTCACCCGAATTGCGACATACGAGCGCTATTCATGATATCGATTAATTAACAATTAGCGACACGTGGATATCCCGCGGGCCCGATGCGGTCCCGCAAGATACCACAGGCGCACGGCGGATGCTCTTGGCACAGGGGAGCCGATGAAGGACGCGGCAAGCTGCGATAATCCCCGGCGAGGAGCACACATCCTTCGACCCGGGGGATCTCCGAATGGGCGAACCATGCAGCGGTGTGCATATCCCCCGCTGAACACATAGGCGGGGGGAGGACAACCAGGGAACTGAAACATCTAAGTACCCGGAGGAAGAGAAAGAAATCTCGAGACTCCCAGTAGCGGCGAGCGAAAGGGACCGATGGCCAAACCGTCGAGCAGGCATACCCGGCAGGGGTTCCGCCGACAGGGTTGCAAGACGCGCATCCGGGGGCTGCCGCCCCCGGGCGCAGGTCCGGCTGGGGAGCGGAACGGCATGGGAGGGCCGGCCGCAGCGGGTGACAGCCCGTACGCGAACCCAGACCGGACGGCGCGACGCGGTCCCTGAGTAGGGCCGGGCACGTGAAACCCGGTCCGAATGGGTGGACCACCATCAAGCCTGAGTACTACCCTGTGACCGATAGCGCACCAGTACCGTGAGGGAAAGGTGAAAAAGACCCCCGGGAGGAGTGAAACAAGTACCTGAAACCGTGCGCCCACGAGCAGTCAGACACCTTTATGGTGTGACGGCGTGCCTTTTTAGAATGAGCCAGCGAGTCGCTGGCGCGGGGCGGATTAACCGAGAAAGGGCCGGGCGAAAGCGAGCCTTAACAGGGCGACTTGAGTCCCGCGCCGCGGACGCGAAAGCCAGGTGAGAGCTATCCGTGGGCGGAGGCTGAAGCAGGGGATAAGACCCGTGGAGGGCCAGAACGCGTCGGTTGAAAACGGCGGCGATGACCTGCGGATAGGGGTGAAAGGCCAATCAAACCCGGAGATATCTCGTTCTCCCGAAATAGCTTTTTTGGGCTAGCGTCGCGCGTTCACCGCCGGAGGTAGAGCACCGGATGGACGAGGGGGCTTCGCCGCCTACCGAATCAACCGAACTCCGAATGCCGGCGGCCCAGAGCGCGGCAGTCAGAGCATGGGCTAAGCTGTGTGCTCGAGGGGAAACAGCCCGGACCGCCCGCTAAGGTCCCCAAGTTCCAGCCGAGTGGCAAAGGATGTGCGTCCGCCCAGACAACCAGGGATGTTGGCTTAGAAGCAGCCATCCATTCAAAGAGTGCGTAACAGCTCACTGGTCGAGTGGACATGCGCCGACAATACACGGGGCTAAGCTGGGACACCGAAGCGGCGGGATTTTTAATTCATTAGAATCGGTAGGGGAGCTTCCCATGGGCGGAGAAGCCGGAGGGCGACCGACGGTGGAGCGCATGGGAGTGAGAGAAATGCTGGCATGAGTAGCGAGAGACAGAGGAAGTAACTCGTCCGCCGTGAACCCGAGGTTTCCAGGGCAAGGCTAATCCTCGAGGGTCAGTCGGGGGGCTAAGGCGAGGCCGGTAGGCGTAGCCGACGCGCAGCAGGCAGACATTCCTGCACCGCGCACGCGTCGCTACGACCGACGGGGCGACGGATGGGGGTGGCTCGGCGGGGTTCTGGACGTCCCCCGTGATGGAGCGCGGCCCGCGGACGGGAAATCCGGTCCGCAGAAGGGCGAGGCTCCGGACGAAGCGACTGAGCGAAGCGAGTGAGCCCGAGGTCCCTAGAAAAACCCCTAGGCAGGCGCGTGCGCGCCGTACCGCAAACCGACACAGGTGGGTGGGTAGAACATACCGAGGCGATCGGGTCAACCATGGTCAAGGAACTCGGCACAATGGCCCCGTAACTTCGGGAGAAGGGGTGCCCGCGCGTACGTGAACGGACTTGCTCCGGGAGCGGAGGCGGGCCGCAGTGGAGAAGGCCCAAGCGACTGTTTACCAAAAACACAGGACTCTGCAGAAGCCGCAAGGCGACGTATGAGGGTCTGACGCCTGCCCGGTGCCGGAAGGTCACGCGGAGGAGTTAGCCGATTCGGCGAAGCCCCGAAGCCAAGCCCCGGTAAACGGCGGCCGTAACTATAACGGTCCTAAGGTAGCGAAATTCCTTGTCGGGTAAGTTCCGACCTGCACGAAAGGCGCAACGACTTGGGCGCTGTCTCGACCATGGACCCGGTGAAATTGCACTGGTCGTGAAGATGCGACTTACCCGCGGAAGGACGGAAAGACCCCGTGAACCTTCACTGCAGCTTGGCATTGGCCGCTGGTCCCGCGTGTAGAGGATAGGCAGGAGGCTAAGATCCGGAGGCGCCAGCCCCCGGGGAGCCGCCCTTGGAATACTGCCCTCGCGCGACCGGCGTCCTAACCCGAGGCCGTCAACCGGCTCGGGGACCGTGCCAGGCGGGCAGTTTGACTGGGGCGGTCGCCTCCCTAAAAGGGTAACGGAGGCGCGCGAAGGTCCGCTCGGGACGGTCGGCAACCGTCGCTTTTGAATGCAAGAGTACAAGCGGGCTTGACTGCGAGGCCCACAAGCCGAGCAGGTGCGAAAAGCAGGCTCTAGTGATCCGGCGGCCCCGAGTGGGTGGGCCGTCGCTCAACGGATAAAAGGTACTCCGGGGATAACAGGCTGATCTTGCCCAAGAGTCCACATCGACGGCAAGGTTTGGCACCTCGATGTCGGCTCATCGCATCCTGGGGCTGAAGTCGGTCCCAAGGGGGTATGGCTGTTCGCCATTTAAAGCGGTACGCGAGCTGGGTTCAGAACGTCGTGAGACAGTTCGGTCCCTATCCTCCGTGGGCGCAGGAGAATCGATGGAGGCTGCCCCCAGTACGAGAGGACCGGGGTGGACGCACCTCCGGTGAACCGGTTGTCGACGAACGGCACGCCCGGGTAGCCGCGTGCGGCGCGGATAACCGCTGAAGGCATCTAAGCGGGAAGCCGTTCCAGGATTAGTTCTCCTTCCGGTAAGGGCCCAGTGTAGACTACCCGGTCGATAGACGGCAGGTGCAAGGACGGCGACGTCCTCAGCCGAGCCGCACTAATCGCCCGAGCTCTTCCGGAACCGCACCTCGCGGCCCGCGGGACCCAGCGCTCATGCGCGGTCCGGGCACGAGGATGCCCCCGAGTCACCTCCCCTATGCGCCATGCGGCCCCCAGGGCACGTGTAGAGTAGACCCCGGACACCGTAACGGTGGGCGCCGCCCACCGGTCAGCGGCCAGAGCATGGGGGGGGCACGCCCGGTCCCGTTCCGAACCCGGAAGCTAAGCCCCATGGCGCCGAGAGTACTGCGGGTCAGCCCGTGGAGGCCAGGGCGCCGCTGACCGGTGGACGGCACCGAGCCGTACGCTTGAACTGAGAAGGGGGAGGCCTCGCGGCCTCCCCCTTTTTGCGTTGTATAAGCTGATATTTGCCCTTTCTGTTTTAGGAGTGCTTGGATTGACTTTAGTCGAGGGCATCGTTGTCGTCCGCGGTGAGGTAGAGCCGATCTTCTTGCTTATGTCGCTTTCTGGTGGCGCTCAGTCGGCTCCAGGGTTCTGTCGCCACGTATATCCGGACGGATCTTTTGCTCCTTATTTCCAGTAAATCAATTAAGGGACATTGTTTCAATCAAATTCACTCCGCCTGCGGGGCTCTATCTAATTAGTGATAGAACCCCCGCTGGCGTTTTATAGGTTTGTTAACGTTGTCCTTCAATTTATTACGGGCTTACTAGCGGAGGCCGACGAGGGTATAAAGATACTATGTCTACAGTGGACAGCAAGATTCCCGAGGTCATACGGTCTGTCCAGGGTTTATGACCATATGTGTGACTCTGATCAACTCGGAGCCCAGTTAATTCATTTGTGAACAAAATATGGAGTGCGCGATTCCCGCCCCCGGGGCCCCTCCGGTCTGGCAATATATCTCCTTGCCGCGCGGCCCGGTGGAACCGGGAACCAGCGCAGGCGTGCACCTTGAGAACCGGATACTGCGAGGATGGATGGACACCCAGTTGTGTCGCATCCGGGCAGACATCGAACCATTTGAAATGGTCTAACTTGGATTTGTTTTTCGCAAGGCCGCCGAGAGGCGGCCCCGAGAAATTCCTTTTCCTATACTAAAACCATATGAATCGAACGGAACCGATCAGCTAATAGTTGTGAGGACCGGACGGCTCGAAGCCCATTTATTTTGGACGGAGAGTTCGATCCCGCTCAGGATGAACGCTGGCGGCGCGCCTAACACATGCAAGTCGAACGGCACCCCCTCTCCGGAGGGAAGCGAGTGGCGAACGGCTGAGTAACACGTGGAGAACCTGCCCCCCCCCGGGATAGCCGCCCGAAAGGACGGGTAATACCGGATACCCCGGGCGCCGCATGGCGCCTCGGGCTAAAGCCCCGACGGGAGGGGGATGGCTCCGCGGCCCATCAGGTAGACGGCGGGGTGACGGCCCACCGTGCCGACAACGGGTAGCCGGGTTGAGAGACCGACCGGCCAGATTGGGACTGAGACACGGCCCAGACTCCTACGGGAGGCAGCAGTGGGGGAATCTTGCGCAATGGGGGAACCCTGACGCAGCGACGCCGCGTGCGGGACGGAGGCCTTCGGGTCGTAAACCGCTTTCAGCAGGGAAGAGTCAAGACTGTACCTGCAGAAGAAGCCCCGGCTAACTACGTGCCAGCAGCCGCGGTAATACGTAGGGGGCGAGCGTTATCCGGATTCATTGGGCGTAAAAGCGCGCGTAGGCGGCCCGGCAGGCCGGGGGTCGAAGCGGGGGCTCAACCCCCCCGAAGCCCCCGGAACCTCCGCGGCTTGGGTCCGGTAGGGGAGGGTGGAACACCCGGTGTAGCGGTGGAATGCGCAGATATCGGGTGGAACACCGGTGGCGAAGGCGGCCCCTCTGGGCCGAGACCGACGCTGAGGCGCGAAAGCTGGGGGGAGCGAACAGGATTAGAAAAATACCCCTGGTAGTCCCAGCCGTAAACGATGGACGCTAGGTGTGGGGGTACGATCCCCCGTGCCGCAGCCAACGCATTAAGCGTCCCGCCTGGGGAGTACGGCCGCAAGGCTAAAACTCAAAGGAATTGACGGGGGCCCGCACAAGCAGCGGAGCATGTGGCTTAATTCGAAGCAACGCGAAGAACCTTACCGAGGGCTTGACATATGGGTGAAGCGGGGGAGACCCCGTGGGCCGAGAGGAGCCCATACAGGTGGTGCATGGCTGTCGTCAGCTCGTGTCGTGAGATGTTGGGTTAAGTCCCGCAACGAGCGCAACCCCCGCCGCGTGTTGCCATCGGGTGATGCCGGGAACCCACGCGGGACCGCCGCCGTCAAGGCGGAGGAGAGGGCGGGGACGACGTCAAGTCATCATGCCCCTTATGCCCCGGGCTGCACACGTGCTACAATGGCCGGTACAGAGGATGCCACCCCGCGAGGGGAGCGATCCCGGAAAGCCGGCCCCAGTTCGATTGGGGGCTGCAACCCGCCCCCATGAAGTCGGAGTTGCTAGTAATCGCGGATCAGCATGCCGCGGTGAATGCGTTCCCCGGCCTTGTACACACCGCCCGTCACACCACCCGAGTCGTCTGCACCCGAAGTCGCCGGCCCAACCGAGAGGGGAGGCGCCGAAGGTGTGGAGGGTGAGGGGTGAAGTCGTAACAAGTAAAGCCGTACCGGAAGGTGCGGCTGATCACCTCCTTTCTAGGGAGATAAGTTCTTAGAGAGAAAAACTTTAACTCGAATAGAGGGCAGGAGCCCGTCCGGTAGATGTCCGCCGATGATTCCCCGCAGCACCCGGTCCCCGGGGTCGCACCCGCGTACCTTGAGAGCCGCATAGCGATGGAGAGAGATGGAAGAGTATCCTCTTCCAGACTCGATTCTTTTCTGCGATTTAAAGACAGAATGATAGCAATCATTCATCCGATCCAAACAAGAAGAATTCACTTATATATGAGTGAGGAGCATCTGATGCGCGAGCACAGTGAAGACACTGTGCCGCGGTATGAGATACCCGAATTGCGACATACGAGCGCTATTCATGATATCGATTAATTAACTTAATTAGCGACACGTGGATATCCCGCGGGCCCGATGCGGTCCCGCAAGATACCACGGGCGCACGGCGGATGCCTTGGCACAGGGAGCCGATGAAGGACGCGGCAAGCTGCGATAATCCCTCGGCGAGGAGCACACATCCTTCGACCCGGGGGTCTCCGAATGGGCGAACCCATGCACAGCAGTGTGCATATCCCCCCCGCTGAACACATAGGCGGGGAGGACAACCCGGGGAACTGAAACATCTAAGTACCCGGAGGAGAGGAAATCAATCTCGAGACTCCCCGAGTAGCGGCGAGCGAAAGGGGACCGATGGCCAAAACCGTCGAGCGGGCATACCCGGCAGGGGGTTCCGCCGACGGGGTTGTAGGGTTAGCATCCGGGGCTGCCCCCCGGGCGCAGGTCCGGCTGGGGGAGCGGAACGGCATGGGAGGGCCGGCCGCAGCGGGTGACAGCCCCGTACGCGAACCCAGACCGGACGGCGCGACGCGGTCCCTGAGTAGGCCGGCTGGCACGTGAAACCCGGTCCGAACCTCGGGTGGACCACCATCCAAGCCTGAGTACTACCCTGTGACCGATAGCGCACCAGTACCGTGAGAAGGTGAAGCACCCCGGGAGGGTGAGCAATTACCTGAAACCGTGCGCCCACGAGCGATCAGGAGCAACTTTACGTTGTGACGGCGTGCGCAGAATGAGCCAGCGAGTCGCTGGCGCGGGAGGGCAGCCAACCGAAGGGCGGGCGAAAGCGAGCCTTAACAGGGCGACTTGAGTCCCGCGCCGCGGAGCGCGAAGCCGGGTGGTATCCGTGGGCGGGCTGAAGCAGGGGCGGGCCGTGGAGGGGGGCCGAACACGTCCGGACAGCGGCGATGACCTGCGGATAGGGTGAAAGGCCAATCAAATTCCGTGTGATAGCCGGTTCTCTCCGGAAATGCATTTAGGTGCAGCGTCGAAGCCGTGATTGCGTCGCGTAGAGCTACCGTGATGCTGTCAGGGCCCTTTGTTGGGTACTCAACAGCAGCCGGAACTCCGGAATACCGTTGGACGGGCATTCCGGCAGTGAGTCGGCGATGGGCCTGGTCGCCGAGAGGGAGACAGCCCAGACCGTTCAGCGTCTCAAGGTCCCGAAGCGTGTGCTAAGCGGAAAGGCTGTGAGCCGCTAGCTGAGTGCCAGGATGGCGCGCCCAGGCCAGCCATCCTTGAAAGAGAGTGCGTAACAGCTCACTGGTCTAGTGGTTCCGCGCCGACAATGCAGGGCGGGGCTCGCACCACACCGAAGACGCGGCAGCACCTTCATGGTTGCTGGGTAGGAGAGCGCGTCCTGCGAGGGGCGAAGCGGCGGTGGAAACCGGCCGTGGACTTCGTGGGAGTGAGAATGCAGACATGAGTAGCGAGAGAAGGTGAGGATCCCG
>VOFK01001969.1_pt1 | contig 28861 bp, 28 predicted proteins | sample 5384121 | NCBI WGS metagenome assembly VOFK01 (sample SAMN12384730, study PRJNA508395) | human gut metagenome | isolation source: healthy gut J | host: Homo sapiens | reverse complement strand
GTTACGTATTGCTGCCCGAGGCGGGCACTGCAGTTGCTAGTCGAGGGGATGGACACCCACAGCAGGGATCATCTCTACGATGTGCGTCAGAAGGTCGGCATGGTATTCCAAGAACCCGACAACCAGATCACGTTGCCACCATCGTGGAGGATGTCACCTTTGCGCCGGAGAAAACCTCAGCGTTCCGCCCGAGGAATCCGCACCCGCATTGACGAGGCCATGAGCCATGGTGGGCATCCGGTATCAAAGCGCGATGCTGCCCCGTACAAAATTTCCGGCGGGCAGAAGCAGCGCGTTGCCATCGCGCGGGCGTTATCGCCATGCGGCCGGCTTGCTTGCCTGGTGCTGGACGAGTCCACCGCCATGCTGGATCCCCACGGCCGCGCCCAGGTCGCTGAAACCATCCACCAGCTGCAGGCGGCGGGCATCACCATCATCATTCCATCACCCACTATATGGAGGAAGCCGCGCCCAGAGCTGACCGCGTGCTGGTCATGAGCGAGGCCGCATCGTAATGGAGAGGCGCGCGCCCGAGCAGGTGTTCAGCCAGACCAACGGCTGCACAGTTACCATCTGGATGTGCCCAGGCCGGAACTGCGGGACGAACTGGTGAAGCTTGGGATCCCCTGCCGGAAAATGGTCACCCCCCGAGGCCGTGCGCGGAAAACTGTAAGTAACCCCTGCCTTCCCCGTAAGCGGCGCAAGGAAAAAATCCCACGGGGGAATATCCGCTTTACGAAACGGGCATACCTGCCCCATCAGTCGGGCGGTATTGCTTCGCGGAAAGCCTTTCGTTCAATCCACACGTATGCCGGAACAGAGATCCGGCGGGAAGAATCGTAGAACATTCGTGGAAAAACTTAAGCTGGCATCACAATCCCGGCATGCCGGACGAAACCACCGCGCTGGACGACGTGTCTTTCACCGTCGGGAGGAAGGCGATTTTGTCGGCATCATCGGCTCCCACCGGCAGCGGCAACGGAGACCCTGATCAGCCATTTCAATGGCTGAACCGCCCCAGGCGTCGCTTTGGACGGCAAGCGACAACAGGGGCCGACCTGCGGGCGTTTTCTCGTCGGTCTGGTCATGCAGTACCCGAGTACCAGTTGCTTCGAGGAACCTGCGCCAAGGACATCGCCTACGGCCCGGCGCAACATGGGGCTGGACGAAGCCGAGATCGACCGCCGCGTCAAAGGCGCGCGGCCGCCTTCGTCGGTTTATCGGATGAGCTGCTGGAAAAAAGCCCCGCTTGAGCTTTCCCGGCGGGCGTGACGCCGCGTTACGCAGGCGTTATGGCCATACCCCCGTGTGCTGGTGCTGGACGAGCCCGCCGCGGGCCTGGACCCCGAGGCCGCGACACGATTTTGAGCCAGATCAAGGACTACCACACAAAAACCGGCATCACGGTTTTGCTGGTCAGCCACTCGATGGAGGATATTGCCAAAATACGCCAACCGCGTTCTTGTGATGCACCGTGCCAGAATCGCCATGTATGACACAGTCGAAAACGTCTTTGCTCGCGCCGAGGAGCTGCTGCAGCTGGGGCTTTCGGTGCCGCAGGTCACGCAGAGATTTTCTTAAAGCTGCGCCAGATGGGGCTGGATATTACCGCCGACGTCTACACGATACCCTACGCGGTCAAGGCGATTCAGAAGGCGTTGGCCGCCAAGCAGGGAGCTGGGGCAGATGCTTAAAGGATATCACGATAGGCCAGCATTTTCCCGGCCACTCAATTCTGCACCGCTGTGACCCGCGGCTGAAACTGGTTGCCACGATTGCCTATATCATCGTGCTGTTTGTTGCGCCGAACCCACTGGGGCTGGCGTTGTCCATCGCCCTGCTGGCGGCGCTGTACAAAAATTGCGCAGATTCCCGGCAAAATGATTCTAAAAAGCCTCAAGCCCATTGTGCCCATCGTCATTTTACGGCGGTGCTGAACCTGTTCTTTGTCACCGGGCAGGGGGAGCCGCTGGTGCACTTCTGGGTGTTGAACATTTACGCCGAGGGTGTCAAGTATGCCATCCTGCTGGCGGTGCGCGTCTGCGCGCTGATTGCGGGCACAAGCCTTCTGACCTACACCACCAGCCCCATCGTGCTGACCGATGCGATTGAGAACCTGCTGCGCCCGCTGGCCAACTGCATTTCCCGGTGCACGAGCTGGCCATGATGATGACGATTGCCCTGCGGTTCATCCCCACTTTGATTGAGGAGACCGAGAAGATTATGAACGCCCAGAAGGCCCGCGGCGCCATGCTGGACAGCGGCACCTTCACCCAGCGCATCAAGGCGCTGGTGCCGATTCTGATTCCGCTGTTCATCTCCGCTTTCCGCCGCGCTGACGAGCTGGCTATGGCGATGGAATGCCGCTGCTACCACGGCGGCGAGGGCCGCACCCGGCTCAAGCAGCTGAAATTCACCGCCGAGGATTTCCGCTGCATGGTGGTCATCACCGTTGCGCTGGTGGTTATCGCCTGCACACGGTTCTTTGTGCCGGGGCTGGCGTAAGGATTTTGAAGGCTCTATGACTTTTTTACTTTGGATTTCCTATAAGGGCACAAACTACGCCGGGTTTCAGGTGCAGCCGAACGCGCCGACGGTCTGTGCCGTGCTGCAGGATGCCATGCAGGCGGTGTTCGGCCAGCGGCCCGATGTAAAGGGCTGCTCCCGCACTGATGCAGGCGTCCATGCGCGGCGTTTCGCGCTCAGCTTCTGCTATACTGGCAAGGTGCCGATGGAAAAGTTCGTCCCGGCACTCAACGCACATCTGCCGCCCGATATCCGTGCGGTGGCTGTTCGCACTGTGCCGGACGGCTTCCATGCACGGTATGCTGCCCACGCCAAGACCTACCACTACTACATTTTAAATGCGCGGGTGGATGACCCCTTCACCTTTGACACCTGCCACCGCATTGGCCCGGCGCTGGATTTGGCCGCCATGCAGGCCGCGGCGGCGCAGTTCGTAGGCACGCATGATTTTTCGGCGCTGTGTGCCTCCGGCTCCAGTGCCGCCGCCCATGGCGACACCGTGCGCACTATTACAGATTGTACCGTTATACAATCCGGTGATTCATTTGTGATTTCGGTCACAGCGGACGGCTACCTGTACAATATGGTGCGGATTCTGGCGGGCACGCTGGCGGAGGCCGGCCTGCACAAGCGCACGCCCAACAGCATCCCCGCGCTGCTGGCCAGCCGTGACCGGCGTCAGGCCGGGCCGACGCTGCCGGCCAAGGGGCTGTTTTTGGAGCGTGTGGACTACCCGGAGCTGGACAGCCTTTGACCCAACCCGATTGTAACCGTATTTTTGCAGGAAAGGAGGGAGCCACCCCATGAACAAGGCAGACCGAGAGCGCCTTGCGCGCCGCCAGCGGATGCTGGCAAGAGAGCAGGGGCAGGCTCCCGAGGCAGGCATCCGCGGCACCAGCGGGGGATATCAGCCTGCGCACCCCCGCCGGTGCACCGCGGCGCGCCGCCGCCCAAGACCCCAGACCCGCAGGCCGCGCAGACCGCCGCCCGGCTGAAGTCCCTCACACCGCTGTACAAGCAGCGGCAGCACCAGCGGCGGGTATTTTTTGCCGTGGCCGCCGCCGTGCTGGCCCTTGCCTTTGTGGTGTTGACCGGCGCGCTGTCGGCTTCACTGGCCATGCTGGGGGACGCCGTGGACAGCGCCATGCTCTACCTCAACCGCACGGACGGCGGCTGGCCCGCCAACACCGGCATTACCGAGCCCCGGCAGATTGAGCCCCTAGCGGGCGGCTTTGTGGAGCTGGGGGACGAGGATGTGCTGGTCTACTCGCCCTATGGGTCGCGCATCCTCAGTCTGCAGCCGTCCTATGCACGGCCGGTGCTGGCCGTGGGCGGCACGCATTTTGTGGTCTACAACCGTGCGGGCAGTGAGCTGACCGTCTGCAGCCGCACCCGCACGCTCTACTCCCAGACCTTTGACGAGGGCATCCTGCTCTGCGCCATGTCAAACAACAACTCGCTGGCTGTTGTGACCGAGTCCGGCCGTTTTGCCGCGCAGGTACGCATATTTGATACCTCTATGCGGCAGCTGTACAGCTGGGCTATGCCCCAGACCTACGGCACCCCCATTGCGCTGGACTTTTCCCCCGACAGCCGCCGTTTCGCCGCCGGGATGCTCTCGGCCCGGGATGGGCAGCTGAGCTGCTCTGTCTACTTTATGAACACCGATGCCGACGGGGAGGGCCCGTCCTACACCGCTGACCTTGGCAGTATGCTGCTGCGGCTGGACTGGCAGAGCGAGAGCCGCGTTATGGCTGTGTTTGACAGCTACGTGGCCCTGCTGGACCCCCGTACCGGCACCGAGACTGCCCGCTACAGCTATGGCGGCGCTACGCTGCAAAGCGTGGCGTTGGGCCGCCGCCAGACCGCGCTGCTACTGAACGTGCGCGGCGGCAACAGCCTTGTCACACTGTCCGAAACGCTGGCCCCCATGTCCGAGATTCCGGCGCGGCAGGCCTTCGGCGTGTCGGCCACCGACACCGACATCTATCTGCTCTGCCCCGACGCGGTGGAGTGCTACGGCTATGACGGCGTCCAGAAGTGGGTGCAGAATGACCTTGCTTCCCGCCCGCTGGCCGTCCTCAACGCCGCGCAGACACTGGTGTTCACCGGCAGCCGGGTGAAGGAGCTGAACGCCCCCGCCTGACACAGCAGGGGAGAGGAGCCGTTTCTCTCCCATCCTCTGACTTATACAGAAAGAAGTACGCAACTATGTCATTTTCTCCTGCACTTGTCTATGATGTGATTTTCCTTGTTGTTTTCTCCTTTGCCGCCGTCAAAAGCTGGCAGAAGGGCTTTCTGGCCGGACTGACCGAGCTGGTCGGCGCGGTGCTGGGCGTGGGCATTGCCGTCTGGGGCAGCCGCACGCTTGCGCCGGAGGTCTACAGCCGCTTCTTCAGCGGCGCTGTCTCCGAGCAGGTCAATCAGGCCGTGGCACAGTCCGGCGGCGATATGGCCGCGCTGGTGCAGGCGCTGGATTTTCTGCCCGACTTCCTGCGCGATGCCGCCGCTAACGCGTTGCTGACCGCAGGCGAGGTGCTGCCGGAAAAAATCAACGCCCTGTTGGAGCCGCTTTTCCTGCCGCTGGTGCAGGCGCTGCTGTTTGTGGTGCTCTGCCTTGTGGTGCGCTGGGTCTTTGCGCTGCTGGTACGCCTGCTGCGCGGCGTCAACGCCATTCCGCTACTGGGCGGGGCCAACCGGATGCTGGGTCTGGCGCTGGGCCTTGTGACCGGCGCGCTGGACTGCTGGCTGCTGGCACTGGCCCTCTGGTTTGTGGCCAGCATCACCACCGGCCAACTTGACTGGCTGAACGCCGCCACCCTGCAGCGCAGTATCGGCTACAGCTTTTTCAGCGCTTTCAACCCATTTTTAGTCCATTATTAAACAAATTCTGAACAAGCCCCGCCAAAACTTGCAATTTGGCAGGGTTTGTTTAATAATAGTAATATGCTATGCACGCCCCTTGTGGGTGTTCAATATAGAGGTGATAGAATGCTTTGTGTAAAATGCCAGAAGCGACCCGCCGTTGTGTTTGTGCAGCGGCTTGAGAACGGCAAGGCCGTGCAGGAGGGCTACTGCCTGACCTGCGCCCGCGCCATGCACATCCAGCCTGTGGATGATCTGATGAAGCAGTTTGGTATGTCCGATCAGGATCTGGAAAATATAGAGGAACGGATGAGCAGCTTCCTGCAGGAGGCTGCCGACTCTGGTATGATGGCCCCCATGATGAACGGTGACGATGCCGAGGGCGATGACGAGCCCGCCGCGCAGGATGATTTTGTGCCCGGCGGCAGCCCGGTGTTCCCCTTCGGCTTCGGCGCACGCCAGCCCAAGGACGATACCAAGGCCAAGAGCGGCAAGAAGGACAAGGCCCCCCGCCGCAAGTTCCTGGAAACTTACTGCGAGAACCTGACCCAGAAGGCCCGCGATGGCAAGACCGACCGCATTATCGGCCGTGACCGCGAAATTTACCGCACGATTCAGATCCTCTGCCGCCGCCAGAAGAACAACCCCTGCCTGATTGGCGAGGCCGGTGTCGGCAAGACCGCGATTGCCGAAGGCATTGCCCAGCGCATTGCCGAGGGCAAGGTTCCGGCCCGCCTGCAGGATAAGGAAATCTATCTGCTGGATATGACCAGCCTTGTGGCCGGCACCCAGTTCCGCGGCCAGTTTGAGCAGCGCGTCAAGGGGCTTATCAGCGAAGTCAAGGCCGCGGGCAACATCATCCTGTTCATTGATGAGATTCACTCCATCGTGGGCGCGGGCGATTCCGACGGCTCGATGAACGCAGCCAACATTATGAAGCCCGCCCTTTCCCGCGGGCAGATGCAGGTTATCGGCGCGACCACCTTTGCCGAGTACCGCAAGTACATCGAGAAGGATTCCGCGCTGGAACGCCGTTTCCAGCCCGTCAAGGTCGAGGAGCCGTCCCTGCTGGACACCATCGAGGTCATCAAGGGCATCCGCATCTACTACGAGAAGCACCACTGTGTCCGCGTGCCGGATGCCATTGTGACCAGCATCGTCAAGCTGTCGGAGCGCTACATCACCGACCGCTTCCTGCCGGACAAGGCCATTGACCTGCTGGACGAGGCCTGCGCCTGCTGCAATCTGCGCCACCCCGAAATCACCGAGCTGCTGGAAGCCCAGCGCGCTGTGGCCGATTTGGAGACCCGCGAGCACGAACTGGAGAACCCCGAAGGGCAGGATGCCGCCATTGACTACGAGGCATTGGCCGCTGTCAAGACCGATTTGGCGCAGCAGCGCGAAAAGCTGCCCGCCCTGCAGCTGAAAGTGGCCGAGATTGAGGTCACGATGGACGATGTGGCCCAGGTCATCGAGCTGTGGACCGGCGTGCCTGCCGTGAAAATCAAGGAGACCGAGTACGGCCGCCTGCAGGGGCTGGAGGAAGCCCTGCGCAGCCATATCATCGGGCAGGACGAGGCCGTCCACGCCGTGGCGGGGGCCATCAAGCGCGCCCGCGCAGACCTGTCCGGCCGCCACCGCCCCGCCAGCTTCATCTTTGTCGGCCCCACCGGCGTCGGCAAGACCGAGCTGGTCAAGCAGCTGGCCAACCAGCTGTTTGATACCGTGGACCCGCTGATTTCGATTGATATGAGCGAGTACATGGAGAAATACGCGGTGTCCCGCCTGATTGGTTCGCCTCCGGGCTATGTCGGCTATGACGAGGCCGGCCAGCTGACCGAGAAGGTCCGCCGCCACCCCTACAGCGTTGTGCTCTTTGACGAGATTGAAAAAGCACATCCTGACGTTATGAATATCCTGCTGCAGATTCTGGACGAGGGCAAAATCAACGATGCGCAGGGCCGCACGGTGGACTTCTCCAACACGGTTATCTGCATGACCTCCAACGCAGGCTCTACCGACCAGAGCGCCGCCACCGGCTTCGGCAAGACGGCCGAGATTGCCAGCGCCGACAAGTGCCGCAAGGCTCTGCAGGAGTTCCTGCGCCCCGAGTTCATCGGCCGCGTGGACGAGATTATCACCTTCAAGCCGCTGAGCGAGGAAAGTCTGGAAAGGATTGCCGCGCTGATGCTGGACGAGTACCGGCCCGGTCTGGCCGCGCACGGCATCACGCTGCATTACACCCAGCCCGCACTGGCAGACATTGTGGCCGAAAGCTCCGCCAAGTACGGTGCGCGTGAGCTGCGCCGCACCATCCGCAAGACCATTGAGGACCCCATCTCCGATGCACTGGTCGATGGCCGTCTGGATGGCCGCGCCGTCACGCTGGAGCTGGCCGACCATGACGGCAAGGCCGTGCTGGAAATTTAAGATGAACACACTACACAGACGTCTGGCCGCGCTGCTGCTGGGCGCGGTCCTGCTCTGCAGCTGTTCGGCCCGGGTGTCGGTGCAGACACTGCCGGTTGAGCCGCCCCGGGCAGAAAGCCCGGCGGCCACGCCAACCCCCGCGCCGACCCCCACCTTCACGCAGGCGCAGAAGGACTACGGCAGCGCTGCGTTGCTGACCGAGCCAACCGTGCTCGTGAACGTCTTTTTGAACGATGCTGCGCACGGCAGGACGTGGGATGCCGAGAGCCGCGCCGCCGCCGTGCAGCGCACCCAGATGGCCGTGGACTGGATTGCCGCCCAAGGCGAGGTCTACGGTGCCGCGGTGCATTTGTACTGTGACCGCAGTGCGGACGGAAGTGACGCCACGTTGACCCGCAGCTATCTGCTGCAGTCTGCCGTCACCGGCGGGGAGAATTCCAGCGAAAGCACCTCCTTTCTGGACGAGATGGATGCCCTGTGCGAATCGCTGGCCGCAGACAGCCGTCTGGCCGCCTACGGTGCCCGGCATATCGGCTTTCTGTTCTATCTGCCCATCAGCGGCACCTCGTTTACCATGGCGCACTACGCGGATGACGGCGAGTATTTCTATTATGAGTACAGCTGCCTGTACAAAACGGACGCCTACACAGATGGGGAGGACGAGTCCCCGGCCACCTATGCCCATGAGATTCTGCACCTGTTCGGCGCACCCGACCTGTATGCGGGCAGCGGTGACCCCTATGTGGACGAGGCCCTGTCCGACTACGTGGAAAAGACCTATCCCGATGATATTATGCTGAGCACCTATGAGGAGGACGGCACCAGCCGGTTTGACGAAATCACGAAGGAAATCAGCCCGCTGACTGCCTACTGCTTAGGTCTTGCCGACACCTGCCCCGAGCTTGCCGAGTTCCCGGCGCTGGCCACCGTGACACCCGGCGTGTTCCGGCAGAAGGCGGCGGACGCCGTGCCGACTGCCGCGCCGTGGCCCGACGCGGTGGCCCTGTAGGCCGCCGGCCCTAGAAGGGAGCAACCCATGCTGAACGAAGAATTTCCGCTGCGGGTCGAGGCCGTTCCGGCGGCGCGAACCTCCGAATGGCGTGCCGAGGATTCCTTTCCGCCGCGCCAGACGCAGGCGTGGCAGCTGCTCTTTGTGCGCAGCGGCACCATTGAGGAGCGCTGCGATGACCGCCGTGTGTTGCTGCGGGCGGGCGGGCTGCTCTTTCACCAGCCGGGCGAGGTCTTTGCCATGACCACGGCGGGGGAGGTCCCGCCCGAAACCTTGCGCATTGATTTTTACTGCACCTGTGCTGCCATGGACCGCTTCCGCGGGGTTATGCTCCACGCCGAGCCCGCCGAGCAGCATGATTTAAACTGGCTTGCCAACGCCGCCAACGAGCTGTTTGACCCCGCCCCGGCCCCCGGTAAGCCGCCTGTCATCCGGCAGGAGCTGCCCTTTGGCGCGATGCAGCAGTTTATCATCCATCTGGAAAATCTGCTGATTCTGCTGGCGCGCCGCTGCCGCCGCGCCAAGCGCCCGGTGGCCCGCGTCCGGCGGGAGCGCCGCCAGGCCGCGCTGGTGGAGGAGGCCCGCGCCTACTTCTCAGAGAACCTTGAGCACGAGGTCAAGATTGACGAGCTCTGCCGCGCCGTGGGCTGCACCCGGCCGCAGCTGCAGCAGGCGTTCCGCGCCCGGCTGCACCGCACCGCGATGGAGGAGTTTTCCGCCATGCGCATCGAGTATGCGGCCCAGCTGCTGGCCCGCGGGGCTTCCCCGGGGGAGGTTGCCTCCCAGATGCACTACTGCTCCGGCGCGTATTTCAGCCAGAAATTCCGCGCTGCCACCGGGCACACACCCTCTGCCTACCGCCGAATTCAGCAGGGGTTGCCTGCCAAACGGCAAAACAAGCAACAAAAAGCCAAATCAGAATCAAAATCAACTATTGCAGAAGGCCCGCAGAAAGTGTAGAATACAAGTCAAAGGGCGGGTGAAACCCTCACCCGCAGGCAACAAAAACATAAATTTAAAAGGAGACGACTGTTATGGCAATTTTGGTTAGCGGTGGCGCCGGTTACATCGGCAGCCACACCTGTGTAGAGCTTCTGGCCGCAGGGTACGACATTGTCGTGGCCGATAACTATTACAACTCCTGCCCCGAGGCTCTGGCCCGCGTCAAGAAGATTGCAGGCAAAGACTTCCGCTTTGTCGAGGCTGATATGACCGACAAAGCCGCCGTGGAGAAAATTTTTGCCGAGAACGAGGACATTGACTGCGTTATCCAGTTTGCCGCCTACAAGGCTGTGGGCGAAAGCGTTTCCAAGCCCATTGAGTACTACTCCAACAACCTGGCCTGCACGCTGAACATTCTGGACGTTATGCGCCGCCATAACTGCCACAACATCATCTTCTCCTCCTCTGCCACCGTCTACGGCGACCCCGCCAGCGTGCCCATCCGCGAGGATTTCCCCGTGGGCGGCACCACCAACCCCTACGGCACCACCAAGGTCTTTACCGAGCGCATCCTGACCGACTGCTGCAAGGCTGACCCCGAGCTGAATGTGGCGCTGCTGCGTTACTTCAACCCCATTGGTGCCCATCCTTCCGGCCTGATTGGCGAGGACCCCAACGGCATCCCCAACAACCTTGTGCCCTATATTGCCAAGGTGGCCGTGGGCAAGCTGGAGAAGGTTCACGTCTTTGGCAATGACTACCCGACCCCCGACGGCACCGGCGTGCGCGACTACATCCACGTTGTGGATCTGGCCCGCGGCCACGTGGCGGCCATCAAGAAGCTGGAGCAGAAGCCCGGCCTGTTCATCTGCAATCTGGGCACCGGCCACGGCTACAGCGTGCTGGATGTCATCCACGCCTTCAGCAAGGCCTGCGGCAAGGAGATTCCCTATGTTATCGACCCGCGCCGCCCCGGCGACATTGCCGAGTGCTGGTGTGACCCCAGCAAGGCCAAGCGCGAGCTGGGCTGGGAGGCCCAGTACGGCATTGAGGAGATGTGCGCCCACAGCTGGAACTGGCAGAGCCACAACCCCGATGGGTATAAGACCGCAAAATAAAATTTCATAAAGTAAGAATGCCCGATGCAGTGACGAGCCGCATCGGGCATTTGTTTTGTATGCCTTCCCCCGATGGGGAAGCCTCTCTTTTACACATACATTTCCTGGCTGCGCGGGGGCAGCTTGGGCACGGCGGGCAGCGGCGCGGCGGCGGCGCGCCACGCAGCGGGGGAGAGCCCCACCTCCCGCTTGAACACCCGGCACAGGTAGTTAGCGCCGGAAAAGCCCGTCAGGCCCGCAATCATCTCCAAGTTGTACTCATCGCTGAGCAGCAGCGCTTTGACCGCCTCAATCCGCACATTCGTAAGGTAGCGCCCCGGCGGCACGCCGATTTCCTGCTTGAACACCCGCACCAGATGGCTTTTCGTCACACCCAGCTGCTCGCTCAACTCTTCAACACCGTACAGTGCCATATAGTTCTGGCGGATGGCCGCTACCGCCTCGGCCACCAGCGGCGGCAGGGGGCGGGCCGTCTCGTCCGCCTTGCTCACGGCGCAGAGCAGCGCATAGGCCATAGACGCGGTGCGGGCGCTGTGCAGCTGGGCAACCAGTTCCGCTGCACCGGGGCAGGCGGCACCGTCTGCCCAGCGGGCTGCGCCCAACTGCAGCAGATAGCCTTCTGTGCAGTGGCCCACCATCCGCACCGCCAGCAGATGGCAGTCACTCTGGGGCGTCAGCGTCAGGGGGGCTGCCCCCAGCAGAATATCACCGCTTTGCCCCGGGCGGTCAAGCCCCTCCAGCAGGCAGATGCCGCGGGAAAGCACCCCCACCCAAAGCCCGTTTCCGGTCAGGGTCAGCGGCTGTGTGCCGTCCAGCTCGGCCGCCTCGGCGGCCGAGCAGTAGATTTCCGGATCAAATATCAATTTCGACACCTCTATATCAATAAAATGCTATTTTCAAGTAGATTATAACCTGTTATTATAGTCTTGTCAACAGAAACAGTCCCCTCTACATGGACTGAAAACCACTGAATATATTTGGAGGATGAGCATTATGGCTTCCATTAGCTGCCGTCACGTCAAGAAAGTTTACCCCGGCAACGTTGTTGCTGTTCCTGATTTCAGCCTGGAGATTGCTGATAAGGAATTTATCGTTTTCGTCGGTCCTTCCGGCTGCGGTAAGTCCACTACCCTGCGTATGATTGCCGGTCTGGAGGAAATCTCCGGCGGTGAGATGTACATCGGCGACCGTCTGATCAACGACGTTCCCCCGAAGGATCGCGACATCGCGATGGTGTTCCAGAACTACGCTCTGTACCCGCATATGACCGTTTACAAGAACATGGCCTTCGGTCTGGAGCTGCGCAAGATGCCCAAGGACGAGATTGACAAGCGCGTCCGTGAGGCTGCCAAGATCCTGGAAATCGAGCACCTGCTCGACCGTAAGCCGAAGGCTCTGTCCGGTGGCCAGCGCCAGCGTGTTGCTCTGGGCCGTGCAATGGTTCGTAACCCGGCCGTCTTCCTGCTCGACGAGCCTCTGTCCAACCTGGATGCTAAGCTGCGTACCAGCATGCGTACCGAGATTATCAAGCTGCACAAGAAGCTGGCTACCACCTTCATTTACGTTACCCATGACCAGACCGAGGCTATGACGATGGGCGACCGCATCGTTGTTATGAAGGACGGCCTGATTCAGCAGGTTGATACCCCGCAGAACCTGTATGATTATCCCTGCAACATCTTCGTTGCCGGCTTCATCGGCAGCCCCCAGATGAACTTCCTGGACGGCACACTGAAGAAGGACGGCGACCAGTTCACCGTCAATCTGACCGGCACCGACATTCCTCTGCCGAAGGAAAAGACCGCCGATGGCAAGCTGGATGCTTACGTTGGCAAGACCTTGAAGGTCGGCATCCGTCCTGAGGACATCAAGGACGATGAGGAGTTCCTCGCCAAGCATCCCAACAGCCACATCTCTGCTGAGGTTGAGGTTTCCGAGCTGATGGGCGCTGAGATCTACCTGTACCTGACCTACCAGGGCCAGAACCTGATGGCTCGCGTTGCTCCCACCTCCAAGTCTCGCCGTGGTGACAAGATTACCGTCGCGATGGATACCAACAAGATTCATCTGTTCGACCCCGAGACCGAGAAGACCCTGCTCAACTAATTTTACTAGCTCTCATAGCGGTTCCGTTGCGGCGGAACCGCTTTTTTGGTAAGGAAGGAACTGACCATGCGCATCGCCAACTATCTGCAGCCGGGCTGTGTTGCACTGCGCCAGCGTGCGGACTCGCTGGAGGGTGCTGTCCAACAGCTGGTTGCGCTGCTGGACGGCACCGAATATCTGACAGACACAGCCGTGTTTGCGGCGGATGTCCGCGCCCGGCTGGCGCTGGGCGGCATCTGCGTGGGCAATGGGCTGGCCATTCCCCACGCCAAAAGCACCGCCGTGCAAAAGTTGCAGCTGGCTGCGCTGACGCTGGACCCGCCGCTGCCCTGCGACACACCGGACGGCCAGCCGCTGCAGATGCTGGTGATGATTGCCGCCCCCGCCGAGGCCAATGACCTGCACGTGCAGGTGTTGGCCGAGCTGGCCACCCTCTTTCTGGACGCCGATTTCTGCACCCGGCTGCGCAGCAGCAAAACGCCTGAGGCGTTCTGCCGTGCCATTGCGGAGCGCGAGGCGCAGGATGACCCCGCCGCCGAACCGCCCGCCCCCACCAACGAGCCGGGCTACCGCCTGCTGGGCGTAACGGCCTGCCCCACCGGCATTGCGCACACCTATCTGGCGGCGGAAGCACTGCAGCAGGCCGCGCAGGCCCGTGGCGTGACGATCAAAGTCGAGACAAACGGCGCGGCGGGCGTTGCCAACGAGCTGACCGAGGAGGATATTCAGGCCGCCGACTGCATCATTGTAGCGGTGGACCGTTCCATTTCACTGGCGCGGTTCGTCGGCAAGCGGGTGGTGTACACCTCGGCAGGGGAGGCTGTGCGCGACGCCGATGCCCTGCTGGAGAAAGCGGTTTCCGGCAAGGCCGCCGTCTACCGCGGCGGGCACGCCTTCCGCACCAACGACTGGAAAGAGCTGGGCCGCGAGTATTACGGCCACCTGATGAGTGGCATCTCCCATATGCTGCCCTTTGTGGTGGGCGGCGGCATCATGCTTGCCCTGTCCATGTTCATCCAGCACGCCGCTGGCTCCGGCGAGCTCACCGAGGTGATGACGAACGTCGGCAACGCCGCGTTCCGGCTGATGTACCCGGTGCTGGCCGCCTTCATCGCCTACAGCATCGCCAACCGGCCCGGCTTTATGCCCGGTCTGGTGGGCGGCTATCTGGCACAGGTCGGTATGACCACCGGCAACCAGCTCAGCTGGATTTCCAGCGGGTTCTGGGGGGCACTGATTGCGGGCTTTGCGGCCGGGCTGCTTGCGCGGCTGCTGAACTGGCTGCTCCGCGGCATCCCGCAGACGCTGGACCACATCAAAACCGGCCTGCTTGTGCCGCTGTTCAGCCTGCTGGTGGTCGGGCTGCTGATGGTTATGGTCATCAACCCGCCGCTGGGGCGGTTCAATCACTGGCTGTCCGTCCAGCTGACCGGGATGCAGGGCGGCAGCCGTCTGGTGTTGGCCACCATACTGGGCGCGCTGATGGCCACAGACTACGGCGGGCCTATCAACAAGGCCGCCTACGTTACCGGCACGCTGGCGCTTGTCAGCGGCCAGTACGACATTATGGCCGCGGTTATGGCGGGTGGTATGATTCCACCGCTGGGCGTGGCACTGGCCTGCCTGCTGTTTCCCACGCGATTCACCACGGACGAGCGCCGTTCTGTGCCGCAGAACCTGGTGATGGGTGCGTCCTTCGTCACCGAGGGTGCACTGCCCTTCGCACTGCGTGACCCGCTGCGGGTTGCGCCCTCCTGCATGGCCGGCAGCGGGCTGGCGGGTTTTCTGGCCGTGCTGCTCGGCTGCGGCTGCCCCGCGCCCCACGGCGGCTTGTTCTTGCTGCCGGTTATGGGCAACCCGTTGGGTTTTCTGGTTGCCCTTCTCTGCGGCAGCCTGCTTACCGCCCTGCTGCTGGGCGTGCTGAAGAAGCCGCTGAAGCAGTAGCCCTCCCGCATTTTGCTTTCCTGTTTCTCCGTTTTTCTCCGTTTCATCGTCCCGCCGCGCATTGCGCGCAGCGGGACTTTATGCTATACTGAGATAAATATAAACCACTTGGAACAGGGTCCGCCCTGCCACCGTATAAACGAGGTTATCCCTATGCCCAACCGCATCAATTACCAGCTGGAAATGGAAAAGGTTCTGCGCACGCTGGACGGCACGCGGCCCACGCTGCTGCTGCACGCCTGCTGCGCGCCCTGCTCCAGTGCCACGCTGGAACGCTTGGCCACGTATTTTGACATCACCATCCTGTACTACAACCCCAACATCTACCCGCCGGAGGAATATCACCGCCGGGAGGCCGAGCTGGAGCGCTTTGTGGCGCAGGCGGGCTTCCACTACCCTGTGGTGGAGCTGCCCTATGACCCGCAGGAGTTCTATTCCGCCGTAAAGGGGTTGGAAAACGAGCCGGAAAAGGGGGCGCGGTGCACAGTCTGCTATAAGCTGCGGCTGGAGCAGGCGGCCCGCTACGCTGCCGAGCACGGCTTTGCGTGGTACTGCACCACGCTTTCGATTTCCCCCATGAAGGACCCTGTGCGTCTGAACACGCTGGGCACCGAGCTGGGCGCACAGTACGGCGTGCAGTTCCTGCCCAGTGAGTTCCGCAAAAAGGACGGCTACAAGCGCAGCCTGCAGCTGAGCGCCGAATATGGCCTCTACCGGCAGGATTACTGCGGCTGTGTGTTCAGCAAGCGCGAACGGGAAACCGCCGCCATTTCCACCAAATAAAAAACAGGAGCAGACTATGACCTTCTATTCTATCGTCTTTCTCTTTTTTGCCTACTCCTTCCTGGGCTGGGTGACAGAGGTTGTCTTTACGGCCGCGGTGCACCGCAAATATCAGGACCGCGGCGTTTTTAAGCGGGCCGCTGTGTATTCTGTACGGCATCGGCGCGTTGGTCATCACCTTCGCCCTGCGGGACATCCGCGACGGATGGTTCTTCCTGCTGGTGTTCAGCGCCGTCTATGCCACCGTCATTGAGTGGATTGGCGGCCACATTCTGGAATACACCACCCACACCCGCTGGTGGGACTACAGCGCTATGCCCTTCAATCTGGACGGCTATGTCTGTCTGGGCGCCTCGGTCACATGGGGCGTGCTGGGCGTCATTATGCTCAAGTGGCTCAACCCCTTGCTGCTGGCGCTGTTCGGCCTGATTCCCCACACGATCTCCGCCATTGTGCTTTGGGTAGCGCTGGCGGTGCTGGCCATTGACCTGATTGGCACCCTGCTGGCTATAGCGGGCCTGCGCTACCGCTGGGCGGCGGCGCAGTCAGTGGAGAACCGTCTGGCCAATCTGACCGTCCGGGGCGGCCTGTGGATTCTGGACCACGTCGAGCGCCGTATGGCAAGGAGCCACCCTGCGCTGACGCTGGCCCGCCCCAAGCGGCAGAAGGCTGGCACCTTTGCCGCCGGGTGCAGCCCCTACAAAATCATCCTGCTGTTCTTTATCGGCGCGTTCCTCGGTGATATCACCGAGACGATTTTCTGCCGTGTCACCGGCGGCGAGTGGATGAGCCGTTCCAGCGTGGTGTGGGGCCCCTTCTCCATCGTGTGGGGTCTGGCCATTGCGCTGGTCACACAGCTTTTGTACCGCTACAAGGACAAGCCCACCAGCTGGCTTTTCATCGCCGGTACGCTGCTGGGCGGCGCGTATGAATACCTCTGCAGCGTCTTTACCGAGATTGTCTTTGGCGCTGTGTTCTGGGATTACAGCGCCATTCCGTTCAATCTGGGCGGGCGCATCAACCTGCTGTACTGCTTTTTCTGGGGCTTTGCGGCTGTGGCGTGGTTCAAACTGCTCTATCCGCCGATTTCTGCCACCATTGAGAAGCTGCCCACCCGGTTCGGCACGGTGCTGACATGGGCTCTCTGCCTTTTTATGGCGTTAGATATGGTGGTCAGCTCGGCGGCGCTCATCCGGTACAATGACCGCCTCAACGGCGTTCCGGCACAGGGCGCGGTGGCTGAATATCTTGACGAGCACTATGACAATGACCGTATGCACAAGGTCTACCCGAAGGCCGTGCACACCTCATAACCCCGGGGCAGGGGAGAGCTTGCGATTTTCCTTTGTATATTTCGTACAGATATGTTATACTATTTTTGTAGGTGTTGTATAAGTAAGGAGGCGACCGGCTGTGAACCGCAGCGAAGCTATTGTGGAATATCAGAAGGCGCAAAAGCTGGGCCAGCGCGATTACCGGGAGAAGATGCTCACCGGGCAATCGCCGTTCCTGCCTGTGCTGGACGATATTTTGCAGAATGTTCCGGTAGAAAACCAGATCCCGCTGGGGCTGGTGGACATTCCGCTGGATTTGCTGGTGGGCACCAAGACCGCGGGCCGCACGGCAGCCTTCGCGTCCAACTTTATGCCGCTGCTGGATATGAAGTCCGAGTTCTCCGCCAAGTGGATCAGCCTTTGCATGGCCCACGTGGAGGAGGGCATTCGTGACCCCATCCGTTGTTTTGAGTATATGGGCCGCTTCTATGTGCAGGAGGGCAACAAGCGCGTCAGCGTGCTGAAGTACTTCGGTGCCAGCAGCATCACCGGCAACGTGACCCGCGTGGTGCCCCAGTACAGCGATGACCCCACGGTGCAGCAGTACTATGAGTTCATGCACTATTATCCCATCACCAAGACCTATCTTATCACCTTTACCAAGCCGGGCAGCTATGCCCGCCTGCAGAAAATACTGGGCAAGGAGCCCGAGGAACCGTGGTCTGACGATGACCGCGCCGAGGTTTTGTCCCTGTACAACTGGGTCGGCAAGGCCTATCTGGCCCACGGCGGTGACAAGCTGCAGCTGACCACCGGGGATGTACTTTTGCTGCTTCTGCGCGTTTACACCAAGGAAGAGCTGGCCAGCCTGAGCCCCAACGAGCTGAGCGAAAAGCTGGACGCCCTGTGGGATGATGTGCTGGCCTTGGATAAGGCTGACCCTGTGCAGGTCAGTGGCAAGCCCGCCGAGCCGAAGCAGGCGGGGCTGCTGGGGCGCATCCTGCCCGGCAAGCGCACCGCGCCCAGCCATTTGAAGGTTGCCTTTGTGCATGAGCGCACCCCCTCCACCAGCTCGTGGACAAGCCAGCACGAATTTGGCCGTTCACAGCTGGATATGGTCTTTGACGGCCAGGTCAAGACAACCGCCTACTTCAACGCCATCGCCGGTGAGAACGCCGATGCCCTTGTGGAGCAGGCCATTGCCGATGGCGCAGACGTGGTCTTTACCACCAGCCCCAAGCTGGTGGGTGCCTCGCTGCGCGCCGCGGTCAAGCACCCGCAGGTGCGCATTCTGAACTGCTCAATGGAAATGCCCTACGCCAGCATCCGCACCTACTACACCCGCGTGTATGAGGCCAAGTTTATCACCGGCGCCATTGCGGGCGCTATGGCCGCCGGGGACCGCATCGGCTATGTGGCGGACTACCCCAGCTTCGGCGTGCCCGCCAACATCAACGCCTTTGCCCTCGGCGCACGGATGGCCAACCCCCGCGTGCACATTGATTTGCAGTGGACCTGCCTGCCCGATCAGGAGGACCTGCTGCACACCTTCACCCAGAAGGGCATCACAGTTATTTCCGGCCGTGACGCGCCGATGCCCAACCGCCCCCAGCGGGAGTTCGGTACCTTCCTGGTGCGTCAGGGCGGCGTGCTGCAGGATCTGGCTACCCCCTTCTGGCACTGGGGCCAGTTCTATGAGAACGTCATCCGCACCGTGCTCAACGGCGGCTGGGTGCGGGACAAATCCGGCACGGACGGCCGCGCCGTCAACTACTGGTGGGGCATGAACAGCGGCGTTATGGATGTGCTGCTCAGCCGTGAGCTGCCGCCCGACGTGACCCATCTGGCGCAGATTCTGCGCAGCGGTGTCACCTCCGGTATGATTGACCCCTTCCACTGCCGCATCACGGCGCAGGACGGCAGCGTCAAGAACAGCGGCCGCCACGGTCTGGAGCTGGAGCAGATTGCCCATATGGACTGGCTGTGCGACGCCGTGGACGGACACATTCCCGAATATGACGAGCTGGCGGAGGTTTCCAAACCGATGTACCGTATGCAGGGTATCCACCGCGACCTGCTTCCTGTTGAGAAGGAGGCCGAGCTGTGAAGATTCTGGCAGTTGCCGATGAGGAATGTAAGGCCCTGTGGGACTACTACACCCCCGACAAGCTGGAGGGCGTGGAGCTGATTATCGGCTGCGGCGATTTGAGCCGCCATTATCTGGAATATCTGGCAACCATGGCTCCCGTGCCTGTCCTCTATGTGCACGGCAACCACGATGAAAGCTACGATACCCTCCCCCCGCAGGGCGTGGAATGTATCGACGATGAGCTGTATGTCTACAAGGGTCTGCGCATTGTAGGACTGGGCGGCAGCTGCCGCTACCGCACCGGTGCCTGGCAGTTCACCGAGGCCGAGATGAAAAAGCGGGTCAACCGCCTGCGCGGCAAGATTGACCGCCACGGCGGCGTAGATATTGTTGTCACCCATGCACCGCTGCACGGCTACGGCGATTTGGCCGACCTGCCCCACCACGGCTTTACGGCGTTTTCCACCCTGCTGGACCGGTATCACCCGCAGTATCTGCTGCACGGGCATATCCATCTGAACTATGGTTCGACCATTCCGCGGGAGCACCAGTACGGCTCCACGCGCATCATCAACTGCTACGAGCGCGTCTATCTGGACGCCGAGCCACCGATTGAAAAGCCCCGCCACCGTCTGTTTGCGGGAATGTGGCAGAAATAAGGAGAACTTTTTCATGACAAAAATTGCAGTATTCGGCGCGGGTACCTGGGGTATCGCACTGGCACGCCTGCTGGCCGCCAACGGCCGCGATGTCACCGTGTGGAGCGCCCTTCCCGCCGAGCTGAAATCTCTCAGCACCACCCGCCGCCATCCCAATCTGCCGGGCATGGAGCTGCCCGCCACGATGCACTACACCGCCGATATTGCCGAGGCCTGCACGGGCCGCGACATTCTGCTCTTTGCCGTGCCGTCCCCGTTTGTGCGTGCCACCGCAAAAAAGGCCGCGCCGCACATCCCGGAGGGGCAGCTAATCGTGGACGTTGCCAAGGGCATTGAGGACAAGACCCTGATGACCATGAGCGAAATCATTGAGGACGAGCTGGCCAAGGCGCACCGCAAGGCCCGCGTGGTGGCGCTGTCCGGCCCCACCCACGCCGAGGAGGTTGCCCGCGATATGCCCACCGCCATCGTGGCCGCCAGTGCCGACGAGGACGCCGCCAAAACCGTGCAGAAGGTCTTTACCACACCGACCTTCCGCGTCTACACCAACGATGACCGCCGCGGCACCGAGCTGGGCGGCGCGGTCAAGAATGTCATTGCGCTGGCGGTTGGCATTGCGCTGGGTCTGGGCTACGGCGATAACGCCAAGGCCGCCCTTATCACCCGCGGCAATGCCGAGCTGTCCCGCCTGGGGCTGGCGATGGGCTGCAAACCGGAAACCTTCGCCGGGCTGTCCGGCATGGGGGATTTGATTGTCACCTGCACCAGTATGCACAGCCGCAACCTGCACGCCGGTATGCTGATTGGCCGCGGCAAGTCCGTGGAGGATGCCAAGGCCGAGGTCGGTCAGGTTGTGGAGGGCATCAACGCCCTGCCCGCCGCCTGCCGCCTGGCCAAGCAGTACAAGGTGGAAATGCCCATTGTACAGGCGGTTGCCTCCATTCTGGACGGCAAGTTGGAGGCCCGCAACGCGCTGATGGCGCTGATGAGCCGCGGTCTAAAGAAAGAGTAAGACGCCATGGCGGACATCAAGGCTGCATTTTTTGACATTGACGGCACGCTGCTGCCCTTTGGGGCAGAGGCGCTGCCCGCTTCCACGGTGGACGCCCTTGCACGGCTGCGCAAAAACGGCGTAAAGACGTTTATTGCCACAGGCCGTCCGTTTTATGCATCTGCCGTATCTGCACGCGCTGGACGGCATCCCGTTTGACGGCTATGTGACGATGAACGGCCAGTATTGCTATCTTGCTGACGGCACACTGCTCTACAGCCAGTTCATTGACAAGGCCGCGCTGCGCACGCTGCTGCCGTATATTCAGGCGGAGAAGCTCTCGGTTGGGTTCGTGGGCCAGGATTTCTGCCTGTTCAACCTGATTAACGATTTAAGCCGGGATTTTGCCCGGGAGCTGCAGCAGGGGACAGGGGATGTGGCCGCCCGCATTGAAGCGGATGACATCTACCAGCTCAGCGCCTTTCTGCCGCCGGAGCACGAGGCGGAGTTTCTGCGCCGCTGCCCCGGCTGTCTGGCCGTGCGGTGGAGCCCGGATTTCTGCGACATTCTGCCCGCAGGCGGCGGCAAGCCGAACGGCCTTGCCCACACGCTGGCCCATCTGGGGCTGACGCGGGAGCAGGCCATCGCCTTCGGGGACGGCGGCAATGACGTGACGATGCTGCAATACGCCGGTATCGGCGTGGCCATGGGCAACGCCTGCGCCGAGGCCAAGGCCGCCGCCGATTATATCACCGAGGACGTAACCCACGATGGTCTGGCCCACGCGCTGGAACATTTTGGGCTGATATAAAAAGAGCCTTCCCCTTGGGGAAGGCCGGATGAGGGGCGAGCTTGCCATTGCAACCCCTGCATGGGATATTGCGGCAAACGCGCCCCTCATCAACCCGCTTCGCGGGCAGCTTCCCCAAAGGGGGAAGCCTTTTTTATTTTCACCGATTCTTCTTCATAAACGCCTTGACCGCAATTACCAGCGCGGCGTACACCACTCCGCCGATGGCCCAGATGAACCAGCTGTACTGCGGCTGGCCGTTTCCCTGGGGGCCGAAGGTGTACCACAGGAAGATAGCGACCACCACCAGCCAGTAGGCGGCAGTCAGCGCGTTTATGCGGCTCTTGATGGCTTTGTTTGGGCGGGTGTAGTCGCCCTCCTCCAACAGCTGATCCATGGCGTCCTGCACCGTGCCCACCCGCACAAAGGCGTAGACGCCGCAGGCCACCAGGGCCAGCACCAGGCAGATGGACGCCGACACCAAAAACGATGCACCAACCATCATGGCGGCAAATACCGGCACCGCCGACAAAACACAGAGCACCGTGCCGATGATGTTGGCCTTGTCGTACTGCGGCGCAAAGGCGTCGCGGCGCTCCTTCGCAAGGCCGGTGACGCCGTACTCAGTCTCAATGGCCTGCTTTTTGCAAAAATTCATACGCCCGCACCGATGCACTGCACTGCATGAAGATAGCCACCGCCGCGGCGATGATGACCAGCAGCGCAATGATGCCGATGCCACCCGCCAAATCATCCCAGATGCCGAACAGGCCGGTCTCGCTCAACGCCCCCAGCGCCAGCAGCGGGATGGGGGAGACGACACAGAGCGCCGTCGCCAGCGCCAGCTTCGGCGCGTTGGCCTGCGTCTTGGCAAGGTAGTCGTTCGCCTGGGCCAGCGTCACGCGGGGCAGGGGAGAGGTATCGTCCTCGGTGTACTCCGGCTCGGCCGCGTCGTCTTTTAAAAGGTAGTCGGTCGTCACACCGAACAGGCGGCTCAGTTGCAAGATTTTGTCAATGTCGGGCACAGACTGTGCGCCCTCCCACTTGGATACCGACTGCCGGGTCACGTTCAGTTTCTCGGCCAATTCCTCCTGAGACCAGCCCGCCTTTTTGCGCAGGGTGATAAGTTTGTCTGCAAAAATCATTTGGGTGTACCTCCTTCAATTTCCTTGCCCTTATCCTACCAGAATCCCCGGTTGCACACCATAAATCGGCCCCGGCAATCTGTCAACTGTGGGTTGCGTTTGCGGGAAGACGCCAGTCAATTTTCGATACACCGTTATTTTCTAAAAAAGCATTTACTTTGCCGAACGGCGCCGAGCCGAAGAAGCCACGGTAGGCCGAAAGCGGGCTTGGGTGGGCGGATTCCAGCACCAGCACCGGGCGGCGGGCGGCGGCCTTCTCAAAAATCGGCGCGTACTTCTGGGCAGGCTTGCCCCACAGCACAGCGGCCAGCGGGGCCGTACCCTGCGCGGCGGCATATTCCAGCGCGGCGCGGGTGAAAGTCTCCCACCCATGGCCCGCATGGGCGAAGGCCGCGCCCTGCTCCACGGTCAGCACCGTGTTCAGCAGCAGCACACCCTGTTTCGCCCACGGCGTCAGGTCCGTATGGGCCGCACAGCCGGGGCCGACCTCGCTTTCCAGCTCCTTGAAGATGTTGCGCAGGCTGGGCGGGGCCTTGCAGCCGTCCGGCACAGAGAAGCTCAGCCCCATCGCCTGCCCCGGCTCATGGTAGGGGTCCTGCCCCAGAATCACGCACCGCACCGCCGATACCGGGCAGGCGCGGAACGCTGCAAAGATGTTCTGCGCGGCAGGGTAGACGGTCTTTTCCGCCGCAGCCGCCGTCACAAAGGCGTCCAGCTCCGCAAAGTAGGGCTTGGCGCGTTCCGCCGCAAAAAACGGCTGCCAGTCCGTGGCGGCCAGCTTATCCAATTCCGTAGTCAAAAGCATCGTTTATTCTCCTGAGTGGGTTTGTAGGGGCCGGGCATGCCCGGCCCTCAGCTTAACGGGAAACGCCTGCTTGCGGCAGGCCGAGGGCCGCACATGTGCGGCCCCTACATGGGTGCTGTTCTGTACATTTCACAAGTATATCACACCCCCGCAGGGGTTGCAATAGCGGCAAAAATGCGGTATAATATCATTTATGCTGCGGCGTTGTGCCGCTTCTAAAGGCAACACCGCATAATTCTAAGTACCGATGCAGCGAGCGAGAAGTACAAGCTGCTAAGCAAAAAGCGCAGATAATACTGGATATATTATCGAGCATTTTTGCAACGCAGATTGTGCTTTGTAGCCGCGGCAGCGGCGCTTAAGCCGTAAGGCGGGAATTGTGCGATATTGCCTAAAGTATATCAAAGGGGAGAACCATTCATGCGTTCCATCAAAACCAAGCTCTTCAGCCTTGCACTGGCTGCCTGCATGGTGCTGGCACTGGCAGGCTGCTCTATGTCCACGCCGTCCACCGTCGGCACCATCGGCGGCGTTGAGATTCCCGCGGGCATCTATCTGCTGGCCCAGTACAATTCCTACAACACCGCCGCCAACGCGGCTGACCTTGCCACCGGCGAGACAGCCTCCGACGTCAAGGCCGTGCTGAAAGCCACCTGCAACGGCACCATCAACGGCGAGGAGGTCACCGCCGTGGGCAGCGACTATGTTGCCCAGCTGACCACCCGCGCCATTGAGTATTACGCCGCTGTCGAAAAGCAGTTTGCCGAGCAGAACGGTGTTCTGGATGACGCCGCCACTGCCGAGGCTGCCAAAACGGCCGACAGCCTGTGGACGTCCAACGGTGACCTGTACACCGCCAACGGCATCTCCAAGACCAGCGTGGAAAACTATCTGCTCAACGCGCAGAAGGCCAAGGCCCTGCTGCGGATGTCCTACGGCGCAGACGGCACCACGCCTGTGACTGACGAGGAGTACACCGACTACGTCAACAATGACTGCTACTACATCGAGGCCGTGCAGTTCCCGCTGGTGAACTACAGCAGCCACTCGATGGCCACCGATGACGAAAAAGACCGCCATCATGGCCACGGCTGAAAGCTGCCTGACCACCCTGAACCAGACGGCCACCACTGAGACTGCTTCCAACAGCGCCCTGTACACCGCCGCCATGACCTATGTGCCGCAGGCAATGGCCGCCATGGGCAGCACGCTGAATGCTTCTCAGGCTGTCTACTACGCTGCCTCCCAGCTGTACACACCGGATAATCTGAGCAGCTACGGCAGTGATGAGTACAACAACCTGACCGACCCGCTGGACGAGGCCGGTATGAACAACTGGACTGTCATTGACTTGGGCACCACGATTTTGGTGGCCCGCAGGATTGACCCGTTCAAGACCTACACCGTTGAGGATCTGAACAATATGTACGATCTGCTGACCAGCATGAAGTCCACCGCCATTCAGGACGAGCTGTACGCAGCAGGCGCTGCATTGGAGCACAATCTGAACAACTCCGCGCTGAACACCTACAGCGCTGCCAATATTAAAAAGAACGTCTGAACGTAACTGTTTGGCCGGGAGCAGCATTGTTTGCTCCCGGCCTTTTTGTTGAGGAGGTTCCACCCTATGACCAAAAATAAGTCCATGAACTTTCTGCTGCAGACCCTGGGCTGCTTCATCTCAGCGGCGGGCATCTACAGCTTTTTGCCGTTGCCGCCGAGGTCCCTGTCACCGGCGTTGCGGGCATCTGCGCCATTCTGTACCGCCTGTTCGGCATCCCGATGGGTTTGAGCAACGTGCTCATCAACATTCCCATCATCCTTTGCACGTACAAATTGCTCGGCAAATCGTTCTTTGTCCGCAGCGTCTACTGCATGGTGCTGTTTGCCGTCTTTACCGACTATCTGCTGCCCCTGATGCCGGTCTATCAGGGCGACCGCCTGCTGGCCACCATCTGCGGCGGCGTTGTGGGCGGCATTGGCGACGCGCTGATTTATATGAACAATTCCAGCACCGGCGGTCTGGACTTCATCACCATGGGTATCAAAGCCCGCCACCCGCATCTGCCGTTCGGCAACATCACCTTTGCGGCGGCGCTGGCGGTCATTCTGCTCAACGGCGCGGTGTTTCAGGATGTAGATTCCATTATCTACGGTATTATGTTCAATTTTATCGTTTCTGCCGTTATCAACAAGATGATGTTCGGCTTCTCGTCCTCGATGCTGGCCATGATTGTCACCGACAAGGGTCCCGAAGCCTGTGCCGAGATCGACCGCGTGGCAGACCGCGGTTCGACCATTCTGCAGGGCCGCGGCGGCTACGGTGGCCAGCCGAAGGATGTGGTGCTCTGCGCCTGCTCCAACAAGCAGCTGTACGAGATTGAGCACGCCATTCAGGCCATTGACCCCGGCTGCTTCATCATCATGCTGCAGTCCAACGAGGTCCACGGCGAGGGTTTCCGCCAGCTGGAGCTTGGCAAGAACGAGGAACGGGAAAAGCAATAAGTATCCGGCAAGCAACATTTTCCGGGTAGCTTCCGCGGGCGGAGCAGCGCCCCGCCCCTACACCGCAATGTAACCAGTAAAAGCAGAACCGCCCGCGGCACCAGTTGCCGCGGGCGGTTCTGCTTATTGCATCAAAGCATCAATACTGCTTGGCTTCTTCCTCGCCGGTCATAACGCGGAGCGCGCCCTGGCAGAGCGCCAAAAGCTCGTCCTCACCGGGGTAGGTGGTGACAGGGGCAATCCAGCCCAGATAATCCGTCAGAGTCTGTGCCGTGAACGGATTGTAGGCAATGCCGCCGGTCAGGATGATCTGGTCAACCTTGCCGTGCAGCACGGCAGCCATAGCACCAGCGTCCTTGGCGATCTGGTAGAAGAAGGCATCCCAGACCTGCTTGGCCAGCGCGTCAGTCTCGGCCAGTTTGCCAACCTCGCGGGCATCGTTGGTGTGCAGGTAGCCATTGAAACCGCCGTTGCCGCAGATTTTCTTGTAAATTTCCTGCTGGGTGTACTTGCCGCTGAAGCACATCTTGACCAGGTCGCCAACCGGCACGGTGCCGCTGCGCTCGGGGCTGAAGCAGCCCTCGCCGTCCAGAATGTTGTTGACATCCACCACCTTGCCGTGGTCATGCGCGCCGACAGAAACGCCGCCGCCCATATGGATGACGATAAGGTTCAAGTCCTCGTAGCGCTTGCTGTTCTCCCTTGGCAAAGCGGCGGGCCACGGCCTTCTGGTTCAGCGCGTGGAAGATGGAACGGCGGGGCAGCTCCGGCATACCGGAAATGCGGGCCTTATCGGTCGTTCGTCCACAACCACCGGGTCCACGATGTAGCTGGGCACACCCAGAAAATCGCCGATTTCGCGGGCCAGAATACCGCCCAGATTGAGGCGTGCTGGCCCTGCACACCGGCCTTCAGGTCAGCCAGAAGGGCATCGCTGACGGCATAGGTGCCGCCGGGAATGGGCTTGAGCAGGCCGCCGCGACCCACAATGACGTTCAGCGTCTTGGGGGTCACAGTTCTTTTCCTTCAAGAAGTCCAGAATGATTTCCTTGCGGAAGTCCTTCTGGTCGATGACGCTGGCGTACTTGGCAATTTCCTCGGTGGGGTGGCGCAGCGTTTCCTCAAACAGCAGGGTCTCATCCTCGAACACACCGGGTGGAAGCGGTGGGGCAAGAACCGACATCGGCCAGAATGAGCTGCTCCTCAGTTGGTCGCAGAACATCGTCAATCTGCATGGGTCAGCGGTATTGACAATGTTCTGGGAAAAGCCGGGTCTTTTCGAGACCATGACAACCTTTGCCTGCTCTTGAAATTCTTCCTCAGTAATATCGCGTTTGAAAGTTGAAAAGCCCATGGTGGCCCTCCTTTTTCAGCTTACTCTCTCTGTTTCACAGCATGTGTGGGGCTTGGTGATATCAGGTAAATCAGGTCCGCTGACCTTGTCAAAGATCAGGAAGCGCAGTATCGCCAAACATCATATCATCGTGACTGCGTACAGGACGATCGCCGCTTTCTCCATCATTACCGCGGCGGTGGTGTTGATGACATGATGAACTGGGTGCGGTCGGTCATGCGGCTGAATACTATGCGTAAGCGCTTGCCACACGTTGACATCATCCAGCGCAGCCTCGATCTCGGTCCGGGAAGCAGAACGGCGGGGTTGACACTGAGGATGGCAAAATCAGTTGCCACCAGCACTCACCGCGCCCGAAAACGCAGACAGAGTTCTTATTGAAATGCCAGGGGCGGACCATAATCAATGCCGGGTTAGCACGTTGACTCGTCGACCGTTACAGCCGCGCAGCGCCGCCGGGCAAGCTCGCTTGAAAATCTGCTGGAGTGGGTGGTGATCTGCTGAAAGGAAAGCTTCGTTGAAGGCTCACTCCATCTCGCTGCAGGCTCGGCAATCACATCCGGGTAGCTCGGCTCTTTAGCCTTCTCCATCAGTGACCTGCGCTTCAAGTCATGGCGTTCATGGCCTCCTTGTATCGTCAATCGCGCCGACGTTGACATTTACTAACCGCAGTTTTGCCGCGGGCCTCGGCTTTCACGGCGCAACTCCGGTCAAAATCTCCATAAAGACACTGGCTGCAGGCCTCGCTCTCAATGAGCTGGTACTCTCGACTTGCTGTTCTGCCGTATCATTTCAGCTCGGTCATTTCGCCGCTCGCTCATCGGTCAGAGCTCAGTTGCTTTTGATGGCGGCTTCGCCATGCAGGCCGCGTTAGTCTCCTCGGCGACGGCAATGTCTTCTGCTTGTTCTCATCTCAGCAATGGCTCGATTGGCTCAATTTTTGCCTTCAGCGTCAGCCAGTGCAGCTCTGAGCCCTCCAGCGCAGCCTCGTGCAGGCCGATGTCCTTCGTTCGCCTGCAGCTGCTTTTCCAGACGATTCACCGGTGATTTTTTTCACGCTCCGCCCGTCAGGGTGCCGGGGTTTCGCCCAGCCCGCCAGCTCGGCGGTGTAACGCCATTTCGGCCTCGGCGTCCGCCTGTGCCTTTTCGGCTTCTGGCGCGGGCGCTCTCGTTCACACACGGCGGCCTGCTTTGGCGGCGATCTTTCTCTAGACTGGTGGGCGCTCCTCATACTGGGCGGTGGCTCAGTGCTCCAGCTCCAGCGCCCGGCGCGGGACGTGCTTCGGTGGTGTTCATGCCCCGCCCTCGGCACCGGCCAGCTGGGCGGGAAAGTAGCTATCCACCTCCGCCTTGCGGGCAGCCAGCTTCCTTTTCCGGCTTACTCGGCGCGGCGGGCTTCCAGCTTGGTCGCCTGCGCTGCAGCTGCGTCAGCGCTCCTGCTTGCGGCGACCTTTGAACGCGACTACGGGCCAAGTCGGAACCGCGCCCGTGAAAGGAGCCGCCCGCAGTGATAGGCAATACATGGC
>VOFK01002793.1_pt1 | contig 28864 bp, 45 predicted proteins | sample 5384121 | NCBI WGS metagenome assembly VOFK01 (sample SAMN12384730, study PRJNA508395) | human gut metagenome | isolation source: healthy gut J | host: Homo sapiens | reverse complement strand
CTGTTGTACTTCGTTCAGTTACGTATTGCTCCCACAGCTGCTCACGAGCTATTATATGATTTCATGCAGCTGACCGCATTCAAGTCCTTCATAGGCGAACCGATCGGGCGGCATATATGCGTCGCCGATTTACTCTGCCGACGGTTCTTCCGTATCATCCGAAAGTCTCGATATATCGACGAATATAATGCATCGCGCGGCGAGTGCCGGAGGTATTTTCGGCAATAGCGGAGAGCTTTGAAACTATCTCGCCGAGCCCGTAAAACAAGAAGAACAGCGACACGGAGGACGCGGTCGCGATAAGGGTATAGACATACGAGGATATCGACGTTTCCGGGGTAAATACAATGCACCTCAGACCGACAATAATTGATACCGTAACACCAACGATAAGCAGTACAAATGAGTACGCCTTTAGCTTTCTGCCGAAATGTTTCATACTGTTTCCCTCTCAGTTAATAAAGCTGTTTTTTTCAGCCGCATAGGCTGACACCGTGACATAATTATATCTTATACGGCGCTCGTTGTCAACGATTTCATCGCCATATGCGTCACATAAAAGCTATTTTCTTGTAAGCCAAAAGCGGCGCAGCCAAGCCGCACCGCCTTTTGTCTATAAGCTCAGCCGAGCATATTACATTTCACCGAGTCCCTCGGATATACCGAGTGCAACGATACCGATAATAACGAGCGCAACGCATATCGCCTGATTGCGGCGCAGCCCCCGAGAAATATACGCGAGAGAATGACCGAAACGATGCAGTAGGAGGCGATCATCGGAGCGGCAAGCACAGGGTTGCGCGACATTGCAAAGACATAGAATATCTGACCGAACTGCTCAGCCGATGCGGCAGCGCCCTTCCAAAGCTCGTGACGTGCAAAGGGGTTGTAGGGCTTGTGCTCGCGGATGAGCAGGAAGATCCAGCAGCCGATGCCGACAAGCAGGAAGGTAAGACCGTAAAGCACAAGGACATCTATCTCGCCGAGGCCGAGACCGTGCTCGCCGTCGAGGATAATGCCGTCTGCGGCGGTTCCTATGGTATCAAAGATGCAGTAGAGCAGCGGGAAGATAAGCGCGAGCGCGCCTCTTGTGTATTTGCGGTCGCTCTCGGGCTGCTCCTCCTTGGATATCTTCTGCTCTACAAACGCAAGCAGGACAACGCCGATAACGATAACCGCAGTTCCGCAGATATCAAGAATACCGTATTCGTCGGATATGCTGTCAATGCTGCCCTTTGCCATCATCCAGATGATCATGGCGATGGCGGAAAATGCGCCGGAAGTGTTCTGAACCGGCGAAACTATCGACAGCTCAAGGTATCTCAGTCCCGCATAGCCGATGACCATCGAGATAATGTAGGAAAGCGAAGCGGGAGTATAGAGCAGCGCGTTCTTTGCCATCGTAGGCAGGTCGAAGCCGCTCTCGGAGAACGGAATAAGCGCGATGGAGACGATACCCATTACAAGTCCGACCCAAACGGCTATTCGGATATGAGAGAGACTGTCGTCCTCGTCGCTGCCTTTTTATACAGCAGATCGGCACAGCCCCATGCCAGTGTAGTGATCAAAGCAAAAAATAAACCAAGACATTTTTCTGAAAAGTTCCTTTCATCCAGGACGCAGCGCGTCGTGAATTATTTATGAAAAAGTTTTTTTGTATTGTAGCGCGGCTCACAGGTAAGGTGAATGCCGAGCTTGCGGTATACGTCCTCATCTACCTGCGACGGGATAATGGTGGAATGTGCCTCGCAGTCACGCAGCTCCTTCAGCTTTGCAAAGGCAGCAGCCGCATCCCTGCTTGTCGCGGCACTGATAGATAGCGCGATAAGAGCCTCGTCGGTGTGCAGACGGGGATTGCGGTTGCCGAGCATCTCGACCTTGAGCTGCCTGTATAGGCTCGATGGTGGATGGAGCTATCAGGTGAACATCCTTAGGAATATCACACATCGCCTTTATCGCATTAAGCACTGCAGCAGCAGCCGGTCCGAGCAGCGCAGAGGTCTTTCCGGTAACTATTCTGCCGTCCGGCAGCTCGATCGCGACCGCCTCAGGATGATTCGGATCGGCGACGGACTTGCTCTTTTCGAGCGCAGCGCCTACTACCGGACGCTCATCGACCGTAACGCCGGCAGTCTGCATAATAAGCTCAAGCTTTTCGACCGCTGCGGGACTTCCCCTGCCGCGGCGGCTGTCGCACATAGTGCTGAAATAGCGACGGATGATCTCGTCCTTTGATGCGCGGCAGACTACCTCGTCGTCGCTTATGCAGTTACCCGCCATATTGACACCCATATCGGTAGGCGACTTGTAGGGCGAGCTGCCGGATATCCTGCGGAACATAGCATCGAGCACCGGGAATACCTCGATATCGCGGTTGTAGTTGACCCGCCATCCTGCCGTATGCCTCAAGGTGATAAGGATCGATCATATTTACATCGTTAAGGTCGGCGGTCGCCGCCTCGTATGCAAGATTGACCGGGTGCTTGAGGGATATTCCATATCGGGAAGGTCTCGTATTTTGCGTAGCCCGCCTTTATGCCGCGCTTGTACTCATGATAGAGCTGCGAGAGGCATGTAGCCATCTTGCCGCTTCCGGGTCCCGGCGCGGTAACAACGACGAGCGGACGGGTGGTCTCTATATACTCGTTCTTTCCGAAGCCGTCGTCCGACACTATATGATTGATATCATGCGGATAGCCGTCGATGATGTAGTGGAAATATACCTTCATACCGAGGCGCTCGAGCTTGTCGTGGAATGCCATAGCGGTCTTTTGCCCGGTAAAGTGCGAGATAACAACGCTGCCGACATACAGTCCCATGCCGTGAAAGGCATCTATCAGGCGAAGCACGTCCGCATCATAGGTAATACCGATATCACCGCGCATCTTATTATTCTCGATGTCACTTGCATTGATAACGATAACGACCTCCGCGCGGTCCGCTATCTTGGAGCATCTTTATCTTGCTGTCAGGCTCAAAGCCCGGAAGAACTCGCCGCATGATAATCGTCAAAGAGCTTGCCGCCGAACTCGAGATACAGCTTTCCGCCGAAGCTGTCTATGCGCTTCTGTATCTCCTGCGACTGCATCCGTATGTATTTCTCCTGATCAAAACCGATCTTGCCTATCATCCGTACTCACCCACCGTGTTTTTACTTTGTATTATTTTCTGTCACAAATCAGATTTGATTATACCACGCTCCACCGCCTTTGTCAACCCGAACCGATGGTAAAAGCTCGAACCGTGGCGCATTATGCCGCCATGCGCTCCTGCCGCATATATTCCGCTTGTTCCGCATGTATGGATATAAAAAAATCCTCTTTTCTCCCATGCGTCGAAAACAATCAGCAAAAATCCTATCAATTCATATCTGTACTGTCGATATTTAAATTACAGCAGTAAATTAAAAACTTTCAAAATAGCTATTGACAAATCACATCGAACCTGATATAATAACATCGTTCGCTGAACGCTGCTATGGCTCAGTTGGTAGAGCACATCCTTGGTAAGGATGAGGTCATCAGTTCGACTCTGATTAGCAGCTCCAGAATTGCCGCTCTGCAAAAGCAGGGCGGCTTTCTTCTTTTTTGTTTTCTTCATCTTTTTGCCTTTTTCGCATCTCGGTCTCTCGTACGCCTATTCTCTGCACCCGGAATCTTCAGGTTTACTTTGCGCCGACCCTTATTTTTTCGCGCATCCTTGACAACCGTCGGGAATGCGGCTATAATTGATAGGTAAAAATTTGTTGTATGGAGTGTGCCGTCATGGAATATGCGCCGAAGCCCGTTCGAGATTTTATTTCATATCTGACGGTCGTCCGCAACCGCACACAGCAGACGGCGGACAAGTATCGGCACGATCTGTGCATGTTTCTGCGCTATGTCGCCGCAACGCGTGACGGGCTGACGCCGGGCACGGAGGAATACAACAGCTACGATATTTCGGAGATAGATGAGGCATTTATCAAGACGATATCGACCGACGACATCCTCTCCTTTTTTGTATCATAAAAAAGAGTGACGACCACAACGAGTCGCGGGCAATCGCACGCAGACTGTCGGCGATAAAGTCGTTTTTAAATACTATTCGGTCTCGCGGCATCTGATCGACGAAAGCCCTGCGGCAAATATCGAAACACCGCCGCACAAAAAATCCCTGCCGCGTTTTCTCACCCTCGAACAGAGCATTGCACTGCTCGACGCGGTGCGCAGCGATTCCGATTCGCAGACACGCGAGCGGGACTATGCAATAATAACTCTCTTTCTCAACAGCGGAATGCGTCTATCCGAGCTCACCGGCATCAACCTCGGCGACATCGACCCGCAGCTGCGCTCGCTGCGCGTGCTCGGAAAGGGCGCCAAGGAGCGAATGATATATCTCAACGAGGCTTGCCGCGAGGCGCTTGAGGTCTATCTGCCGATACGGCGTGCAGACGGAGAGGTGGAGCCGGGGCATTCCGAGGCACTGTTTCTCAGCCGCCAGCACCGCAGAATAAGCAATCCGATGGTGCAGAAAATTGTATACAAATATCTCGATGCAGCCGGACTCGGCAGCGAGCATTTTTCGGTGCATAAGCTGCGCCACACGGCGGCAACGCTGATGTATCGCAGCGGCGCGGTGGATGTGCGCGTGCTGAAGGATATCCTCGGTCACGAGCAGCTGAACACGACTCAGATATATACACATGTAAGCGATACGCAGATGGAAAAGGCGATGGATGCCAACCCCCTCGCGCACCGAAGCCCCCGAAAGGGCAGCTCAAATGATGAATAAGCCCGTAAGAAAGGCAGAAGAATGAACAATATAAACAATACCCGCCGCAGCGCACAGACGGACAGAACAACGCGCACGCCGGCGCAGAGAACATCCTCCGGCAGAAACGCATCGGGCAGCAGAATCGGACATTCATCCGAAGGCAATACATACGGAGGCGGAGCATACGCCGATGATACCTACGTCAGACGACCGTCCGGCAGCAGATTCGCTGCACACGATCAGGCACGCCGATCCCGCAGCGGCGACAAAAGATATCCCACATCCGGAGGAGGCGCGACAGCACACCGAAATCCGCTCTCGCCACCCGTTCCGCAGCTTATCGCAGCACTGCTCTGTGCGCTGCTCGCGTTCTCTATCGTATTCGTACTGAATCAGAAGCCCGAGCTGATAGGCAAGGAGCTCAGCTCCGATATCACCGAGCTTGTCAATCCCGCGCTCGGCGAATATTTCGAGGGCAAAGCAATAAAGACGGGAAAGATCAAGGAGATAACCGAGAACATCTCGAGCCGGAATGCCCTGCTCATCGACCTGCACACCGGCAGAGCGATATGCGAAAAAAAAAGAACAGTGATACGATTACATATCCCGCATCGCTGACCAAGATAATGTCGGCGATAGTCGCGATTGAGAACATCCCCGATCCGAACACGACCATGCTGACCGTTCCGCAGGAGCTTGTTGATCAGCTCGTGCGGGAGAACTCGTCAATGGCGGGCTTTTCCGCAGGTGAAACAGTCTCAGCGACCGACCTGCTGTACGGCTGCCTGCTGTCCTCCGGCGGCGAAGCTACCGGAACGTTGGCTCTGTACGTCGGCGGAGGCGAGGAATCCGAGTTCGTCGCCATGATGAACAAAAAGGCAGAGGAGCTGGGCTGCGCCTCCACCCACTTTGCAAATCCAACCGGACTGCACAGCATATCACATACGTCTACGGCGATAGATATGGCAAAAAATATTCCGCTATGCCCTGCAAAACGAGACCTTCCGCACTATTGTGACCTCATCGAGCTACTACACCTCTCATACCGAGCAGCATCCGAACGGTATCACACTGACAAGCACGGTGTACAAGGCATTTTCTCAGGCCGGACTTGAAATGGGCAGCATACGCGGCGGAAAGACGGGCTTTACCCTCGAAGCGCGCCAATGTCTCGCAACCTACTACTCCGGCGAAAACGGCGACTACATCCTGATAACGATGGGTGCCGGCGACGGTACAAATACCACCTACGACAATGCGCGCGATGCGTCGATAATCTATCGCGCATATGTCGATAAGAAGCAATAAGCAGTAAAATAATCACTGCACATTTGATGCAGCGATGCCTTCGGCAGGAGGATGTGCATTAATTTATTGTACTCCTTGATCTGTCATATGCCGCATACCGCGTCTGCAATCTGGATATATAATAATCTTTTAGTTTGGTGATTGTCATATAATCAGTTTCGGCTTATACTAAGCATATCAACGATCAAGGAGTACAAAAGCAATGAACAGCAAGATCAAGCGGCTGACTATCGCAGCGCTCTTTTGCCGCGCTCGCGTGCGTCGCAACAATGATAATCAAAAATACCGTCACCTCTTAAGGGCTATCTAAACATAGGCGACTGCGTCGTCCTGCTCAGCGGATGGCTGCTCCCCCCTTTCTACGGTTTTCTTGCCGCGGGCATCGGATCGGCACTCGCAGACCTATTCTCCGGCTATATGATCTATGCCGCCGCGACCTTTGTCATAAAGGGACTTATGGCGCTCGTCGCGTACTATGTCCATACGGCGCTTAACAAAAAGCTCCCTCTCTGCCCTCACGCTTAATCAGCGGTGTGCTTGCCGAGATAGTTATGGTGCTCGGTTATTTTGTATTTGAGGGCTTTATGTACGGCTTTGCACCGTCTGCGGTCAATATTCCGTCAAACTGCGTTCAGGGAGTCGCGGGTCTTATACTCGGCACGCTGCTCGTCAAGATATTTGAAAAAACGATAGTCAACAAGCTTAAGATATTCGACAAGTCGACTGCAAAAACAGATTAAATATTGTAAAACAACCGAAAAACAAGGAGTGAGATACCATGTCGATTTATGAGCAGACCTCTGCTGCAATAAACGAGCGCTGTGTGAAAAAGCCAAGCTGAAGCCGGGCAATATCGTTATTGTAGGCTGCTCCACAAGTGAGGTCGTCGGTTCAAAGATCGGAACGAACTCAAACTATGAGGTGGCGGGCGAAATCTGCCGCGCACTTCTCGACTGTACCAAGGAGCGCGGTATCTATCTTGCCGTGCAGTGCTGCGAGCACCTGAACCGCGCCGTTATCACCGAACGTACAGCCGTGCCGTTTGCCGAGCCGGTAAATGCAGTACCGCAGCCAAAGGCAGGCGGCTCACTCTGCAACACAGGCATATGCCGCATTTACCGATCCGATCGCGCTCGAGGAGATAAAGGCAGATGCCGGTCTCGATATCGGCTTTACGCTCATCGGAATGCACCTGAAAAAAGGTCGCTGTGCCGCTGCGTCTCGAGAACAATACCATCGGCGAGACGATGATAGTCGCCGCACGTACAAGGCCGAAATTCATCGGCGGCGTGCGCGCAAAATACGACGAGGAGCTGTTGTAAGGCACCGCATCGAGCGCTACACCACAGAGCAAGTTTGCCAAACGTATAAAGTAAAAGAGCATATCCGAGAAAGCTGTCAGCCGTCGGATATGCTCTCATTTATATGGGTCTATATCGAAAAATCGTAAAAATAACCGTATTTGACACTCACGCTATCGCGACATACAAAATCTTCTATACGAATGCCGCGTGTTTTTTCATATATCAGAAATATTCACGCATATGCGGACACACAAATTGCTCCACGCGCCAACCCGCGCGCCTCAAACTCCGCGTTTTGCACGCTCGCGGTCAAGATAATTCTGCAGTATTATCTGCGCCGATGCGGTATCTATGACCGCCTTGCGCTTCTTACCGCGCGTATCTGTCATATTCATATAGGCGCTTGCAGCCATCGTTGTGCATCGCTCGTCCATCATAGCGACCTCAAGTCCCGTCTCAGACCTCAGACGCTCGGCAAACGCATGTGCCTTTTCGCTCCGAAAGCCGTGCGAACCGTCCATATTTATTGGGTCGCCGAGCACTATCATGCCGACATCGTACTGCTCGATATACGGCAAAAGCAGCGATATCAGCTTGCCGTCGCCGCCCGCCGTAACGGTCGTTATGCCCTGTGCGAGCAGACCGGTCGGATCGCTGACCGCGATCCCGGTGCGCTTGTCTCCGTAGTCTATTCCGAGTATTCTCTTATCCATTAGCTATCTCCGGGCAAAAGTATTACGGCATGTCACACATCGCCGTCAATCGTAAAACTTGAATCCGACATTATTCGCCTCTGCAAACGCACGCATGTCAGAGTCTGTCGGAAGCGAGGCGATAAGCCCCTTTGTCGCGCGCGTCCATGCCTTGGCAAGTGCCGCATAGGTGCAGGCATGACCGATATCGCGTCCGCCCGCCTTTATGCGGGTCGCATAGTCGTAGGTCAGCGCCGAGATAAACGAATCGTCCGCACCGGAGCGATCGACCTCGCTTACATCAAAGGGCAGCAGCATCTCGTGATATTTATTATCGCTGAGGAATATTCCCCTTTGTATCGCTGAGCATCAGCACGGTATAGCGCGTGTATGCGGCGCTCGAGCTCGCCGGAGACCCGCAGACCGCTCTGTTCGCCCGACGGCAGAGTCCCAGTCAGCATCTCCGCCGTATCCGCATCGACTATGACAACATCCGCACGGCGCAGCGACTCAAGCGACAGGTCGGGACTTACTCCGCAGAGGTCGAGCACGACCGGCACGCCGCGCCGCACCGCCTCCGATACGGCAAAGATTATCGAGCCGACCGACGCTCCGCCGCAGCGCACGAGCGCAGCATCGGGCAGGCAGGTAAAAGCCTCACCGATATCATCGTCCGAGAGACGCAGATTGGCACCGGGAATGTCGATTATCGCATCTCTGCCGGTGTCGATTATCGTCGAATAGCCGGTATGACATCCGTTCTTTTTCACATAAAAGCGGCGGTCGACGCAGAATGAACCGAGAAAGTCCTCGAAAGCATAACGGCGTAGCTGTCCTCACCGACCGAGGAGCAGACGATGCTGTCCCCTCCGAGCTTTGATATAGCGACCGACGAAATGACCGCCCTGCCGCCCGGACGGATGGAATACCGCTCTGCGGTCACCGTGCAGCCGGGGCGCGGTATGCCGTCGCAGCGGATAAGCGTCGAGACCGACGCCGTTCCTATCGTGAGTATTCTTGTCTTCATCTGCCTTCACCTGCCATTCGAAAATCATTCATTGCTCGATATTTCCAACACGTATCGAGCTTTTTTACAATTATATCACATATTACAGCTTAAATCAAGAGCCGCGCGGCACGACGCATCCTCCCGCGCTAATATACTGTTTTTTGGGCTCACGGGGCTTGTGGAGGCTAAAAAACCGCAGACCGAAAAAAGCGGATAATCATTCCTTCGGAGAAATCCGATAGGATTTCATCACCTTTCTTTGTATTTGTGCCGTACAAAAGCCCAAAACACACTTTTATCCGCTTTTTTCGGTCTGTGTTTTTTCAGCCGACCCGGCTTGGGGAGAGATAAAAAAGATGCAGAAGCGTCGAAACACGACTCGTCGCCGTACAAGCGTACGGCAGAGACGGGTTTCGGCGGTAGAAAAAGCGAAAACATAAAACTTCATGCAGGAATCCGTCAGGATTCCGACCCCTTATCTGCTTTATGGGAAATACTAAAGGCAAATGATTTCAGCCTGTTTTCGCTTTTTTGGTCTGCGCTTTTTTAGCCTCACGTGCTTGGGGAAAGATAAAATCGTTTGGAGCGTTCGATTTCGTCGCGCAAGGCGTACAAGCGTACGTCGTGCGGCGAAATCGGGCGCAGAAAAAACGAAAACGTATATGCTTATGCAGGAATCCGTCAGGATTCCGACACATTACCTGCAATACATGCCATACTAAAAATGAGTTATCCTTACTTGTTTTCGTTTTTTCGTTCCGGACGATTTTAGCCGACACAAGCAAAAAGGCCGGGCATGCAGCCCTGCCTTTTTGGTTTCATCGCGTGATCGGATAAACTCAGTCAGCGTAAACGCTTACGCGCTTTCTGCCGCCCGTGATGTGCTCGAATTTGACCTTACCGTCAATAAGAGCAAAAAAGGGTATCGTCTGTTCCGATTCCGACATTGTTGCCGGGATGAATGTGAGTTCCTCTCTGGCGAACGAGGATATTTCCTGCAGTTACAGCCTGACCGTCGGCACGCTTTACGCCGAGGCGCTTGGACTCACTGTCGCGTCCGTTCTTGGTAGAACCGACACCTTTTTGTGCAAAGAACTGTAAACCTAATCTAAGCATGGTCTTTTTCTCCGTACCAAAATTCTTTTTTTAGGTCAGGCATCTCAGCCGATCAGCTCCGGCTCCTCCTCCGTCTCGATGACGTCGAGGTAGTCGTAATAATCTTCGAGCATGTCTGCGAGCTGCAAGCAATAACCCTGTATCACACCGGATACCGCATAGCGCTTCCGCTCGTCACTCTCGTAATCGGGGAGGGCGCTGCGCGCGATGACCTGAACATCCGCCGTATCGGGATCGTAGCGATAGTCGATATCTCCTCCGAAGGAGACCTCAATGGTGTTGACCACGAGCATAGTCATTGCGGAAAGTGCCGCACAAAGCTCGTCAACGCCGCCCATCTCCCAGACCCGCATGTCCGGTCTCGGTAAAGCCGTAATAAATGCCGCTCTTTTTTGTAAAATGTTACTTTAGTCATTCTATGACTCCGAAAGCTCATCCCTCAGGGGATAAAACTCAGCCGACGATGCTGCCGATCTGAACCTTTGTGTAAGGCTGACGGTGACCGAGCTTTCTCTTCTCGTTCTTTTTAGACTTGTAACGCAGAACTGTGATCTTCTTACCCTTGCCGTTCTTTACGACAGAGGCAGTGACCGACGCACCCTCAACATACGGAGCGCCGCTCTTGAACGAACCGTCCTTGGAAAGAGCAAGCACCTTGTCGAAGGTATAGGTTTCGCCCTCGGCTACACGTCGAGCGTCTCAACGAAGATAACGTCGCCCTCGGCAACTTTGTACTGCTTTCCGCCTGTTTCGATTACTGCAAACACGAAAAGCACCTCACTTTCTGATGGGGTATGTCCCCAGAACTCGCTGTGCAGGCGCTGCGCTTATAGGGCATAGATAGCCCTGCCTGTTTCATGCGGCGTTTTTCATTATATCATATCTTTTTTGCCGTGTCAACCGAATATACACGTTTTTTTCTATAAGATTACGAAAAGTGAATTCCCAAAGTAAATTCCACTGTGGAAAAGCAGTAGAAATCAGTATTAGAAAACGGCAGAAATTTCTTTGGGAATTCACGTCAGATTACGAAAAAACAGAAGCATCGGCATGTGTCAATGTCTATGTCAATGTCTATGTCAATGTCTATTAGGAGCAAATGCGTCCGCAAGCAAATCGTACGGACGCATTTGGCTTTAAGTATTATTAAGGCACAGACAAAACAAATGCTCCGCTCAGTCAAGCTCGCGCTTGCCGGTATACAGCTCATAGTATCTGCCGCCGAGCGCTATCAGCTCGTCGTGGCTGCCGCGCTCGATTATCTTACCGCCCTCAAGGACCATTATCATATCCGCATCGCGGACGGTGGACAGGCGGTGCGCGATGACAAAGGTCGTTCTGTCCTTCATCAGACGGTCCATACCGTGCTGAATATGCCGCTCGGTGCGTGTATCTACCGAGCTTGTCGCCTCGTCGAGCACAAGTATGGGTGCCTTGGAGACCGCAGCGCGGGCAATATTGAGCAGCTGACGCTGACCCTGCGAGAGGTTTGCGCCGTCGCCCTCGATAACGGTATCATAGCCATGCTCAAGACGCATGATAAACGAATGTGCACTCGCCGTCTTGGCGGCAAGCTCGACCTCCTCGTCGGTCGCATCGGGTCTGCCGTACCGGATATTTTCACGAATAGTACCGGTAAACAGGTGCGTATCCTGAAGCACCATTGCAATATTTTTGCGCAGCGACGCAAGCGGATACTCGCGGATATTTTTACCGTCTATTGTTATGCTTCCGCTGTCGGTATCATAAAAAGCGGCTGAGCAGGTTGGTAACGGTGGTGCTTGCCGGCGCCGGTCGAACCGACAAACGCGACCTTCTGTCCGGGCATTGCATGCAGCGAAATATCGTGCAGAACCGTCTTGTCTGGACGATAGCCGAAGCAAACGTTCTCGAGCACAATATCGCCGGTGAGCGAAACATCGCCGGGCACAACGCCCTCATCGTCCCTCTCGGGCTCCTCGTCCATCACCGCAAAAACTCTCTCCGCGCCCGCAAGAGCGGCAAATATGGTCGACATTTTGCATAGAAACCATATTTATCGGCATCGAAAACGACGCGAATAGTTCGCAAAAGACGGTCAGCGCACCGGGTGTAAGTCCGCCGACGACCATAAGTATACCGCCGACACCGACCGTGACTGCAAAGCTGATCTGCGACGTATTGCCCATGATAGGCCCCATAATGCCGCCGAAGAACTGCGCGCCTGTCTGCTTCTCGCGCAGATCGCGGTTGATGGTATCGAACTCCTCGCAGCAGACCTGCTCGTGATTAAAGACCTTAACGACCTTCTGTCCCGACACAGTCTCCTCAATATAACCGTTGACCGCGCCAAGTGCTTCCTGCTGCCCCGAATAGTATCGGCTGCTCTTACCGCCGATTATCGAGCCGAGCTTCATAAATATCGGTACGAAGCAGACGGTGATAATGGTGAGCTGCCAGCTCGTCGTTATCATGAAAACAAAGGTTCCGATTAAAGTGATAAAGCCGGAGGTCATCGAGGTGAGCGAGTTTTTGAAGCATGGTGTCGATATTATCGACATCGTTTGTATAGCGGCTCATTATCTCGCCCGTCGGATGGGTATCGAAGAATCTGACGGGGAGTCTGTCCATCGCGCAGAAGAGATCGGAGCGCAGATGCTCTATCGCCCTCTGCGATACCGAGAGCATAAGTCTGCCCTGAAGATAAGGGTGGTAACGACTCCGACAAGATAGATGCAGAGCATCAGCGCAAGCGCGCAGAACAGATACACGAGCGCATCCGTCCATGCGGATCCGGAGAGCAGCCGCTGCATGAGCGGAGTCTCGGTAAACGAACGTATAACCTTATCGGCGAGCACCGCCGCTGCGCCGCTCTTCTCGGTAGTCGCGACGCCCGCTATGTTGTTGATAATAGGTGCCAGCAGATACGAGCCGACAAGTGATGTAAGCGTACTGACGAGCATGCACAGCAGCACGAATATAAGATTGATCGTATACGGACGGACATATGAAAACAGTCTGCCGACCGTGCGGCGGGTATTTTTCGGCTTACCCTTCCAGCCATACCTCTCGGTCCGGGGCCGCCGGGACCGGGGCCGCCGGGACCGGGTCCGCGTCTGCCGCCCATCATGCCGCCCTCGGACTTTGCCTGACCGCTGCCGCTGTAACGCGCGCGCAGCTGCTCAAGTGTTTCTTGCGCCGCTCATGCTCTCGCCTCCTTTTCGGCACTGCCGGACTGCGAACGAACGATGTCGCGGTAGTCCTCGCAGCTGCTCATAAGCTCATCATGCGTACCCTCTCCGACTATTTCGCCGTCGCCGAATACGATGATGTTGTCACACTCGCGCACCGAGCTGATGCGCTGAGCGATAATTATCTTTGTCGTACCTGCAAGCGAGGTTGCAAAAAGCCTCTCTTATGCGAGCCTCGGTCGCGGTATCTACCGCGCTCGTCGAGTCGTCGAGGATAATTATCTTCGGCTTTTTAAGCAGTGCGCGTGCGATACAGAGACGCTGCTTCTGTCCGCCGGAGACATTTGCTCCGCCCTGACCGAGCACTGTTTCATAGCCCTCCGGGAAGGAGGAAACGAACTTGTCCGCCTCGGCGGCGCGAGATGCTTCAAGCATCTCCTCGTCTGATCATCGGCATTTCCCCAGCGCAGATTTTCCGCAATGGTGCCCGAGAAAAGAACGTTCTTCTGCAGCACCCATTCCCACTCCCTCGCGCAGATGGTACAGCGAATAATCGCGGACATTCACACCGTCGATAAGCACCTCGCCGCCGTCAGCGTCGTAGAGACGCGGAATAAGCGACACAAGCGTTGTTTTGCCGCAGCCCGTCGAGCCGATGATACCGACGGTCGAGCCTGCCTTGATGCGCAGATTGATATGTGAAAGCACATCCGCGGAGCTGCCCTTGTAATAACGGAAGCTGACATCGCGGAATTCGACATCGCCGCGCTCTACGCGCAGCTCGGGATATGCGGCGGACTCGTCCGTAATATCCGGGGAGCTCATCAAGCACCTCGGATATACGGCGTGCCGATGCCATCGCACGCGACGACATCATGAACATCATCGTAACCATCATCAGCGACGAGAGTATCTGCGTAACGTACGTGACGAACGACGAGAGATCGCCGACCTGCATTCCGCCGACCGTGCCCGCCTCGCGCATAACGATGCGTCCGCCTATCCAGAGAACGGCGACGGTGGTCAGGTTCATGCATATCGTCATGACGGGCTGAATGCCTATCATTATCTTGTGAGGCTGCCATGCCCGCGCGGCGGAGAAAGCACCGTTTGCACCGCGGAATTTCTCCTCCTCGTGGTCCTCACGGACAAAGCTCTTGACAACGCGGACATTCGTCACGCTCTCCTCAACGGTAGAGTTGAGCGTATCTATGCGCTCCTGAACGACCTTAAAGCGCGGGAATCCGCGGCGGATGATAAACAGTATTGCGATAAACAGCACCGGTATCGACACGCAGAAGACAAGCGAAAGGTCGGGGCGCAGCGCCACCGCCATTATCAGTGCGCCTATCATCATACCCGGCGCGCGCAGACACATGCGCAGCAGCATGTTGATGAAGTTCTGCAGCTGCGTTACGTCGTTTGTCAGACGTGTGACAAGCGAGCCCGAGGAAAAACGGTCGATATTCGCGAAAGAATAGCTCTGCACCTTTTAGTACAGGTCGAGCCGCAGGTCGCGGCGGAAAAGCCGACCGAAGCCCTTGTTCCGAAATATGCACCGCCGACGCCGCCTGCCATCATGAGCAGCGCGGTTAGGATCATCGCCGCCATATAGCCTATGCAGCTGCCGACGGTGAGCGTCCCAGCGCTGCCCGCGTTCAAAACGCCGCGCAGCAGCCACGGCATCATAATCTCTCCGATGACCTCTACTATCATACACAGCGGTCCTACTATGAAGGACACTATGTGAGGTCGGATATATTTAAACCATCTCTTCATAAAAACCTCTAGTTATAAAAAACAAACTCAAAGCCGACCATCACAATTATGCTATTCGTCATTACGTTCGCCGCCGTGATGCGATCCGACGCCGCAATGCGGCTTGAAGTCTCGCGACTCTCCGCCATGCGGCGATCCTCCATGCGGGGGTTTTCCTCCGTGCGGCATACCGTGCGGAGGCTCGCCGTGCGGATCGTGCTCAAGTGCATCCGCCGGAGCGATGCCGCGCAGATTCAAGCACATGCGGTCGAGCAGCGATGCAAGCTGCTCAAGCTGCTGCTCCGAAAAAGCCCCCGAACACCGCTCTGTCGACCGAGTCGAAAAGCTCCTTTGTCTCCGCGAGCACCTTTCTTCCCTTATCGGTTAGCGAAATATTGTTGCACCGTGCGTCGCTCGCGTCGGATGTGCGGCAGACATATCCTCCGCCGAGCAATCTGCGCAGCGTCATTGCAACGGCAGATGGGCTGATATCGAGCCGCTCCGACAGCTCGCGCTGCGTAAGCGGTTTATCTGCCATGCTTATCACCACAAGCATCATATGCTGCGAGCGGTGAAGGCATAGTTCCTCCGCACGACTTTCTATGCTGACATGGTGCAGTCGATTAATAACAAAAAGCTTGCGCATGATATCGCGATAGATCTCATGCTCATCCCCTGCTCTCTCCATTTCATATGCCTCCGTTTCTCAGCGGAGAATGTTGGTGGTTATCTGATCTACACCGAGCGAAACAAGGCGGCGCGCGCCGCCTCGGCTGGATCGTCCACCGTCCATGTGTTTATCTCAACACCGTTCTCGCGCAGTGCTTTATAGCGCTCCTCGCTGAGGCAGTTTGCGGCTATATCGATCCCTATGCCCTTGGCGGCAAGGTGTGCGGGAAGCTCGTCGGTCCAATTCCATGTCAGCCACTGGCAGCGCTGATTCGGCAGCGCTGCCTTTACGCGGTCAAGATTCGCCTCCGAAAAGGAGATAAATATCGTCTTGTCGAGATATCCGGAGAAAATGTCGATTATCCGCGCGATCTCATCGTCGGTAAACTCGCTCTTGAGCTCAACGACGCATACCATGCCGTAGCAGCGGCAGATGGAGAGATATTCCTCGGGCGTGCAGAGACGGAGGTCTCCGCGGCGTACGCCGTCATGGTCGTGCAGCACGAGCGCACGCAGCGTATCAAAAATCGTTCTGCTCGATGGTAAGATCCTCACCGCAGACGCGCCCCGTCGTGCTGTCGTGACTGCAGATAAAATGACCGTCCGACGTGCGGTAGATATCGGTCTCGCTGCCCCAGTAGCCGCGGTTTCCCGCTGCGACGAACGCCGCCGCCGTGTTCTCGGTCTCAATCCCGCTCAGACCTCTGTGCGCGACCATCTTCGTATTTCCGTGCTCTTCAATAAATATAGGTGATTTCATTTCGGTTTCACATCCCGTACCGCCGCGCCGTGCAGCATCGTACCGCGCGCCGATGCGGGCTCCTTTCGCTATAATTGCTTAATTAGTTTATCATTTTCCGTTTCGGGATTCAAGTCATTACTTTTAACAAAAGATTGATTATATATTGACAAGTCTAATGCACGGGTGTATAATCATGCTCGGAAGAAATTCCGAACAGACAGTTCGTAACCATCCTGTCATTAAACAAAACTACGGGACCGAATGATTTCAGGCGGATGCGTAGCATCCGTTTTTTTTTTACCGCATACCGCCGCGCACATTGCCACTGCCCTTGCAACACGCATCACACCGAATATGATGCGCTGTCGCAAATAAGGCTTTGTACACGCTTACAGAGCGCTTCACCGCATACGTCGCTTATACGACGCGCGATACATCGCCGAAATACACGGTATACAAAACACTCACTCGGTCGGAAAGGAATCCAATGAAAGACTCGAAAAGAAACCTCCGTATGATGTGCGAGGCTGCGGTCATCGCCGCGCTCTACGCCGCGATAACCTATGCTGCCGCGCCGCTCGCCTCCGGCGTTATTCAGGTGCGCATCTCCGAGGCGCTCTGCGCCCTGCCGATATTTACACCGTCGGCGATACCGGGCGTAACGCTCGGCTGTCTGCTTGCAAATCTGCTGACGGGATCCCCGCTGCCCGATGTTATATTCGGAACGCTCGCGACCCTCATCGGTGCGATATTCACCGCGCTGCTTCGCCGTCATCCGATACCCGCACTGCTCCCGCCGATAATCTCAAACGTCATAATCGTGCCGCTTGTGCTCAAATTTGCGTATAAGGTTCCCGAGGCGTATCTGTTCACCGTCTGCACCGTAGGTGCGGGTGAGATAATCTCGGTCGGCATACTCGGATTTATCCTCTACAGCGCGTTGAAAAAACGACTGCCGCATATACTTGTAGGATATCGGGGAAAGCCCGGAGAGGCTAAAAAAGCGCAGACCGAAAAAATATAAAAAAAAAGACACCCGTCGACCGTGAGTCGTTCGAGTGTCTGTTTTCTTTACTCCCCGGCTGCTGCATCCGAGCCTGTGATGTCGATAATGACATACTCAGAGATACAGCCCGTCTTGAATTTTATAGCCCAGTCGGAAATTCCCGAGGTAACGATAAAATCGGTATTTTCGCGGCGCGTATAGCCGTAAACGCTGTCGGTGCCGCCAAGATGCAGCTTATCCATCAAGAATCCGAGCGGAATAAGCTGTCCGCCGTGCGTATGTCCCGAAAGCACAAGATCGGCATCCGCCTGCGCCTCCGCCGCATAATCGTGCGGCTGATGGTCAAAAAGCACTATCGAATACTTATCGGGATCAAGCGATGCCGTAAGATCGGAGATATCCGCACGTCCGCCGCGCGACTCCTCCTGCTCGGATGCATCCTTTCTGCCGACGAGATAAAAACGGTCGTCGATAAGTACGTTCTCATCCTGAAGAACATGCACGCCGTTTACCTCGAGCTCACGTATAAGATCGCCTCCGTCGTAGCCGCGCGTTGTGCCGTACAGTCCCTTGTCGTGATTACCGAATACGAACCACACGCCGTACGGCGCTTTCGAGCTTGCCGAGTGCGCGGCAGGATTCGACCATATCTTCCGTGTCGTGCTCTCGTCGACAAAATCGCCGACTATCAGAACGATGTCGGGCTGCTGCGACCGAAGCTCCTCCATGCGCTTTGCAAAGCCCTTGCCGCCGAAGGTAGCGCCGACGTGTGAATCCGCAAACATAGCCACCCGCAGCGAGCCGACCTCCTTGTGTGTGCTGACCGAATACGCGGTACGCTGAACATTATACGCAGACACCGCACCCGCAGCAAGATATGCGGCGGTTATTATGAGTGCGAGCACGCCCGACAGATGAAACCGCGCCGCTTTTTTCCGCACACACAAATTATTATTTTTCCGACAAGGCTCGACACAAGCATGAAAAAATACAAGATGAAGAAGGATCACCGCCGTATTTACCGCATCGAGCAAAAGCACGGATACCGCGGCAGCGAGCAGTATAACCGCAAAGCTGACGACCCATCCGCCGACCCTTGTACGGCGGGAGAGCGCTGCGACAAGCGGACATGCATGCACACGGCATGCGAGATAATAGATTCCTGCGGCGAGCGCAACCGCCGCCGCGGCAAATGAAATTAGCCAAACGGTCATCAATAATATACCTTTATCTATACAAAGAATATCAGCCGCTCTGCCGCGAAAGCAGAAAGCGATACGAGCTGCACCGCGTCATATACCGACGGCGATCGCGTGCAGCAGCCGCACCAGATCGAGAGTATCTATCACTCCGGTCGCCGTTTATATCACCGCGTTCACCGGATACGGCACCCGCAATAATTCGCATCAGGCGCACAAGGTCAACGGCATTGACCTCTCCGTCTCCGTTGACATCATAATCCGCGATACTGCCGATGTGATAGACACGGGCGGCAGGCTCGGACAGCTGCACCGAATGCTCTCCGCCCGAATCGACTGCCTTGGCGCGAATATCGAAATAAATCTCATCGTCTCCGAGCTCCTCCGCAATGAATTCGCAGCTGAGCAACAGCCCCTTCGGCAGCACCGTATTTTTTGAAAATGCCGCGATAAGCGATCCGTTGTCGGTACTGACAATACTCGCGCCGTCGAAGCCGTGAGCTCGAATCGAAACGAGTTTCAGCTTTCCGCTGCGGCTCTTCGGCACGATATAAATGCTTTTATCGCCGTACTGCCCAGCTCGCTGCCGTACAGCTCGACCCGCACCGTATCGCCCGGACGCACGGTCGTATCGGCAAACGACGGCAGACAGAGCAGCGCAGCCGTCAGCACCGCAAGCAGCAGCGAGCATATCCTGCGCCCACACCGCTTTTTATTATATGTAGTCACGTTGTAGCCTCCGTCACCGCCATGCGCCGCGATGTAAAAATATCGCCCGCAGCACGTATAGATTTTTTACAATTATAACAGATTTTGTGTCCGAAGGCAAGAATATTTTTAATTCTTGACAAGTTTCCGCCGCCGTGATAATATATAGGTAGGCAGAGGGCATTATATTCACCCGTTTGCCGACACGGTAAAAAGGGGATGCCGAAGGCATCCGACAAGAAGGCGCATGGGGAATTCAGCTCCGTTATGCTGCCGATTTCTCAAGGTCTGCTCGAACATATTCCCGCATAAGGATCAGGAAAGGAAGTTCTGTTATGCAACGTATAATTACTGTCGGTCGTGAATTCGGAAGCGGCGGAAGAGAGCTCGGCCGCCGCCTCGCAGAGGAGCTCGGCTATGACTATTATGATAAGGAAATCATTCAGGCTATCGCCGATAAGACCTCTCTCTCGGTCGAGTACGTAAAAAAAGCAGGTGGTGGAATCAAAGCCGCACAACCTCTTCCCCCATCACCGTAGCAAACAGCTTTTCATATATGACAGTTATGCCTCTCAGCAGCTGCAGTCGGTCTACGCGGCTCAGTGCACCATTCTGCGAGAGCTGGCGCAGAAATCGCCCTGCATTATCATCGGACGCTGCGCGGACTACATTCTCTCGGATATGAAGCCGCTGCGAATGTTCATCTACGCTGATATGGACTCGCGCGTTCGACGCTGCCTCGACCGCGAGGATGACGGCGAAAACATGTCGGTCAGGAGATGCAGCGCACCATCCGCACAATCGACCGCGGAAGAGCGAAATATTATGAGTTCTATACCGGCATGCGCTGGGGCGATAAGGTTAACTACGACCTGTGCATAAATACAACAAACGCAAACATCAAGGAGCTTGCTCCCCATCTTTACAAAGGGACTGAGCATCTGATCGCATCCCGCACACCGCTCATTGCCGCAAGGCAGATACCGAAGCGGCATGCGGGACAGAAAGGTCAAATATGAATATTAAAGAGCTACCCGGGCGGATAAAAGGAATTTATCACCACCAATACGGTAAAGCGAAACGTCACTTTCGGCGTTATCGGCGGGGTGATAGTACTGACCGCCGCCATTGCCATCCCGCTGTCGCTGCGAACCTGCGACCACGTGTGGGATAACGGCATAACTCAGACAGAGGCGACCTGCACCGAAAACGGAGTCAAGGTCCTGAAATGCAGAAAATGCCGCGAGACCAAGCTTGAGCCGATCGACGCAAAGGGTCACTCGCCTAAGATAGGAACGGTACAGACCGTGACCGAGGCAACCTGTAAGACCGAGGGTAAGCGCCGCTATACCTGCGAGCGCTGCGGCGAGACGGTAGAGGAGGCAATTCCCGTAAACGACAAGCATGTGTACACCGAAACGGTAACGCGCGAGGCAACGTGCAAGACCGACGGCGAAGGCACCAAGACTTGCAGCGTCTGCGGCAAGACGGAACGGGTCGTTATCCCTAAGACAAACGACCACAAATACGAGGAGAAGGTCACGCGTGAGCCGACCTGCACAAAGGACGGAATAAAGACGCTGACCTGCTCGGTGTGCGGAAAGCAGACCGAGGAAAAGATCCTCGCCGTCGGTCACGACTACGAGCCGGGCGAATCGGTTCAGCCGACATGCCTCGATAGCGGCTACAAGACCGAGGTGTGCAAGAACTGCGGAGATGTCAAGAAAGCCGAGACCATCCCGGCGCTTGAGCACGAGTTTACCGATGCGACCTGCACCTCTCCCAGGCGCTGCAAGAACTGCGGAATTACGATAGACAGAGCGCTCGGTCATGACGCGCCCGACGGCATAACCTGCAGACGCTGCGGATGCCTTAGCATCACCTTTGAATATGATATAGGCAGCGACGGCGCACCGTATTTCACCGCACCGGGCGGGCTGAAATGCGACCTGTTCAACTTTGATTACGTGCTGACGAACGAAGGCGGCGCGACAAAGGTCACATTCCGCTATAACGAGACGTTCATCGAGGGAGAGAGCGGCAGCAGCTGCACGTATGTAATTAAATTCTACCCTCCCGACAGCAACGAGGCTGAGATCATCTCGGTCGTCCGCGACGGAATCGTGCTGAACAAGCAGAAGATGATGACTGTCACCTGCGATAAGGCGCTGACCGTCCCGGTACATACCGCTTGTACGTTACAAGCGCGGGCTGATACAGTAATGAGAGCTGTTGTGATAACAGATGATGCCGTATACGGTCGAATGCTGTGCTCCGAGATCGGAACGGTCGGGTATTCGGCGGAGCTGCTTGATGCGGCACGGCTGCCGAGTGAAGCTGACTGCTCTGCCGAGCTGATGCTCGCCGACGGTGATGCACTTTCGCCCGAGAAGATAGAACTGCTCGCAAAGGGATGCGAGAGAAAAATTGTCTTCTCGCGCAGCGCATCGGATAGCGCGCAAAAACGCAGGACGGCACGCCGAAAATATCAGAGCGTGATATTATATATTTACGCAGACCGATGAATATCGCAAGGCTGCGTGAGCTTGTACTCTCGATGTCGGCAGACGCCTCAGAGCGGTTGCTGTTCGATCGAAAGTCGCGCAGACTGCACCTCGGCGGCAGAGAATGCAGACTGACACCACACGAGGCTGCGGTATTTTCGATTCTGTACGACAATCGCGGCGGCGCGGTCACACGCGCCGAGATTGATACGGCACTGCGGAGAGACAATAACACTGCCGAAAGAACTAATCTTTGCGAGGTTTATATCGCACTGCTGCGCAGAAAGCTGAAATCTGCGTTCGGCTCGCCGCTTGTCGAGACCGTAAGAGGCATAGGGCTATATGCTGCCGAATGACCGATAACGATTATAGGCGCAAACTAAGCGACTCGCGCCGAGAGATAAATCAACCGACGCATGAATCTAACAACATATACAAAACACACGCCCGATACGCACAACGGCTGTGCATATCGGGCGTGTGCTTTTGTATTGTAACAGTGAAAAACTCAATAAAAGTGTCACTATAACTACGAACTCAGTCTAATCAGAGACTCAGCTACTTTTTCTTTGTGCGAGTAAGTTGCGCAGCGAACAACACGGGACATTGTTCCAAAGCCCAAAAGAAACGCCGCCATCACTACGAAATTAGTCAAATCATAGCCTTAGCCACTTTTTCTTTGATTGCGCAGGCGCAAAGAAAAAGTTAACAAAAAGAAACGCCGCTCTGCGGGGCGTTGCCCCGAACCCCGTGATGTTTGGAGCATAAGCTCCAAACTCATGCATAAAGGCTCTGCCTTTATGCGCCGCCCATTGAAAAGGCGGACGAAACTTTTCCGCTGCTTGCGGCTTCAGTCTGTGCGCGACAACAGGTGAAAACCTAACTCCGCAATCGTCCCGCTGCTCTGCCCGAGAAAAAGCCCCTCAGTCACAAAGTTTTCGCCAGGCCTTTTTTCAAAAGGCCGCGTTCCTTTGCGTTCCCCGCGTTCCCGTCGCGTCAAAGCTCGACGGTCACTATTCTTGCGTTAGCTCTCGGCTTGCCGTCTGAGCCGACGGCGGAGAACAGGTACTCGCTTCCATTGCGATCGCTGCGATGCACGGTCAACTCCTCGCCGATCTCGCCTCGCGCAGATAAGCGACAGATATCTCGCTCACCCTGCGGCGATAGAGATGCGGACAGTGCTCAGGGTGCATACCGAGCGCGAGCTCGGGCAGCTCTGCACCGCTCAGCTCGGGGAGAAAATCGCAGAACATATCGGGATACACGGTATTATTCATATGCCCGTTTTCATCTCCGTCGGAATAGCGCACGGTACGCAGCCCGACGATCGGAGCATCCGCTCCCGGCGCGGGAAAACGGAGAGGTGCGCCGACCTCTATCGGTTCGTCGGTACCGAACCCGTACTCTCATCGCTCTGCTTAACAAAAGCGCGCGTTGCGGTATCGAGCATCGCCCATGTTGTCGAAAGCTCGGCAATGCGCTCATCTCCGCGGTCGATGCTGCCGCAGCGATAAAATACAACTCCCGTACCGGGGCAAGCCCATGTATTCACCGTCAGCTCATCATAGGTACGAACGGGTGAATACAGCCGCATTGCAAACCTACTGAGAACATAAGCCCTCCCCGGCGCGAAGTTCGTCGAGAGAAGGACCCATGAAATAGTGTTGGTTAGCAGCCGCATCCTGAAGCCATCTCAGGACAGCGGAGGCTGATGCGATACCGTCAATATCCGTTTCCGATGAGCGAACGGTTATATGATCGGTCCACTTCAAAGCCTGATACCTCGCTGTCGCTTATGCCTTGCCGTTGGAGCCGAGGACGTTAACGATCTTGTGAGATACCATCTTCTTGACCTCGTCACGAGCGACCTTGAGGTAGCCGCGGGGGTCAAATACGGAGGGCTCTGCGGTCATTACGCGGCGGATGCCTGCGGTGAACGCGAGACGGATATCCGAGTCGATATTGATCTTGCAGACTGCCATCTCAGCAGCGCGGCGAAGCAGCTCCTCCGGAACGCCCTTAGCGCCGTCGAGCTTACCGCCGCAAGCGTTGATCTCGTCAACGAGCTCCGGAATAACGGAGGATGCGCCGTGAAGAACGATCGGGAAGCCGGGAAGGCGCTTACCTACCTCCTCGAGAATATCGAAGCGCAGGCGGGGCTCGCCCTTAAACTTATATGCGCCGTGGCTTGTACCAATAGCGATAGCAAGCGAATCAACACCGGTCTTGGAGACGAACTCCTCGACCTCTGCGGGATTGGTGTACATAGCGTCGTCGGCGTCGACCTTAACGTCATCCTCAACGCCTGCGAGCTTACCGAGCTCACCCTCAACGACAACACCGCGCTCGTGAGCGTACTCAACTACCTTGCGGGTCAGCTCGATATTCTCCTCAAAGGAATACTTGGAGCCGTCGATCATAACGGAGGTAAAGCCGCCGTCGATGCAGCTCTTGCAGATATCGAAATCCGCACCGTGGTCGAGGTGGAGAGCAACGTCGATACCCGAATCCTTTACAGCAGCCTGAGCGAGCGCCATCAGGTACTCATGCTTAGCATACTTACGTGCGCCTGCGGAAACCTGCATGATAACAGGAGACTTGTTCTCCTCTGCAGCCTCTGCGATAGCCTGAATAATCTCCATATTGTTGATGTTGAAAGCACCGATAGCGTAGCCGCCTTCATAAGCCTTCTTAAACATCTCTGTTGTTGTTACAAGGGCCATTTTATTCACTCCTATTCCGCGCGGTGATAAGCCACGCAATGTCTAAATATTTAACGGGTATAGTTTACCGCAAAAGAGTGAAAAAATCAAGTCCTTTTTTGACATAACGTGCCCTACGGATAAAAAATTAACAAGTAATACGATAATCAGAGCTTTTTCCGCCTCGCTCTGCTCTACTCCCGCCGCCGGAACGAATTCCCCGCCCGCCGCACCGCCGAGACCGAACGAGACCGATATCGCACCGTCCACCCGAGCCATTGCCTCCTCGTCGAGATGCCCCATCCGCTCGCCGAGCCGCTGCTTGTCGATGGTCCTTATCTGTTCGAGCAGAACGATAGAGTCGCGCGAAAGTCCGCCTCTTGCGCGTCCGGATGAGAACAGCTCGATATGCGTCGGCAGCCGCGATTTTGCCCATGCGGCTCGTTATCGCCGCAGCAATGACCGTCGGGCTGTATTTGTTGCCGACATCGTTTTGTAGGCGATAAGCTGGCCCACCTGCTCCTGCCTGAAATGCCGCCGACGACCGGCGATGGATCGAAGCGAAAATATATTCCCTCGTTTTATGGCCGCCCTTGGCTGCCGAGATGACGACTACCTTCCCATCGCCCCGGCAGCGGAGGAGGACACCCGGTGACCCAGGCGAGGACAGCAGGGCCCAAATGGCAGAGCGCGGGCGAAGGAGGTGGAGAGGCCGGGCCGGTGATCTTGGTACCCCTGGCTGCGGCTATCTGGCCCAGCTCTACGGCACGGAGCGGATGATCGTTCAGGAGGGGTGGCCTCTTTGCCCCTGGCCTGGACGGCGGGGACTATACTGGCTTCTATTCTCCTCGATTTACCCTGGAGCCCTCCGATCTAGGAAGCTGGCAGCCTGCAGGAGGGAAAGTGGGGCCCCACCGACCTGAACGGCGGGCACGGTGGTGAAGTTCACCTACCACCAGTCGGCCCCGGGAGATCTACCAGTCGGCCCAGGCCCGGATCGTGGCCGGTCCCAGCAGTGGTGGTGTCTTCGCTGTACGACCTCCGGGGCAACCTGCTCACCCCATACAAGTATGGCCACGCGCCGTCCAGGAATGTGCCAGTGAGGAACTGGGGCTATGTGGATCAGACCGCACCTGAGGGTCACCCCTGCCAGTACATACTGGGGGACGTAGTAATTTTGGCCCCGATGAGCTCATTAATGCTGGATTCATCACCTGGGCTCAACGCAACGCCCGGGAGAGGCTCTTCCCGGAGGAGCAGCGTGAAGCCCTGGCGCCGGAACGGGCCTGTGGGGCCATGTGGCGGAGGGCAGGGTTTTGTGACGGCGCCGGCCAGGTGGTCATCCCGCCGGCCTACGACGACGATCTGGACCCCCAAGTGGCTTCCTGCCGGGGCTATGTTCTCGATGAGCGACCGGCCTTTACCCAGGTCCGGGCCGGGGAGGCGAGTGGCTCCCCAGCATCGACGCCCAGGGAACCGGGCAGAGGCTCCATACCCCCTCCCCTGAGGAGGACTCTTCAAGGCCTCCACGAGGGCTCTACTGCGGACGCCGAGGGGAATGCTCTGGCCGGCATGGGAGGGCGCCCCCCTGGGGCTCTGCCGACAGCGAGGCCCTGGCCGTCCCCACCCCTCTTTGACGCCGCGTGGGCTGCTTTGGAGAACTGCCAGCCCGGTGAAGATCGGGGTCTACGGTCTCTTTAAAGAACCTCCGGAGGACGAGATCTCCTCCTGGGCCAGAGAGAGTTGGACAGATTCGGGGCAGGCGGGCCTCATCACCCCTGACCGCGAGGCCTACCGCACCCACCCCATCGCCCGGAAGCAGTTCGCCAACCTGGCGGTGAACTTTGGAGCGGGATCTCCGGCGGCATCGACCCGGCCCCCAAGGGACCTTCAGCGACACCGATGACGGGGTCCGAAAGGCCCGCCGCCGGCATCGTCCAGGGGCGGGCAACGGCCGGCTGATCCTGACGGTCCCCCCCTGACCCGGGAGCAGCTGGCAGCCATGCTGTGGCGGGCCATATGGAGGTGGGGCGGGGAAGGCCCCCCAGCCCCGGGCTGCCCATACTGACGGCGGGCAGGTCTCCCCTTGGGCCACCGAGGCGGTGCGGGCCCTGGTGGGACTCCAGATCATGGAGGGCACCGGGGAGGGCCTGCTCCCCCCAGACCACCTGCACCGTGGAGCAGGCCATCCTTCTTAGTGGCCCGTGCCCGGGGCGTGTGAGAGAGGGCCCCCGCTATGAAGCGCCTCCTCATTCGTCCAAAAACCCTTGACAAGAGGGGCTGGCAAGGTGACGGTGAGCCCCAGCAACGAAAGCTGGGCGGGGGGGACCCGGGAGTCCGATGGAAGTACGAGCTGGTGCCCCGCCTGGAGTGAGCTGGGCCTCCGGGTGGTGGCGGCCCAACCTGCAACCTGCGGGGCCTGACCTCCTGTCCAAAAACCCCCGGCCCGGGCCGAGGATATCCTATGGGCCTTTGAGCAGGATGATATCCAGGGGATCATCGCCAATATCGGCGGGAATGACAGCATCAAGGTCATCCCCTATATAGACCCTCAAATATTTTTTCGGCCCATCCCAAGATCTTTGGTATTCCGACGTCATGAACCTCCACCTGCTGTGCTATCACTGCGGCCTGTCCTCCTTTACGGCGACAATCTGCTCCACCCCATCGGAGATCAGGCGGGCTGGCACCCCTACAGCAGGGAATGGTTCGTGAAGACCCTGTTTGACCCATCCCCCCCTCGGGAGGATCGAGCCATCCCCCCTGACTGGACCTGAGCCCTCGGATCATCTCCGCCCCGAGGTGAAAACGGACCTCATCATCCCAACCTTGGGCATCAGCTCCTCCAGGGGGAAGGGGTCGCGAGGGGAAGACTGCTGGGGGGCATACGGGGCTTTATGGAGCTGAGGGAACTGCCATCGAGCTCACGCCGAGGACTATGACGGCGCCATCCTCCTGTGGAGGACATCCCAGAAAGCGATGAGCGGGCCGTGGGCGTCTTTTTGAGTACCTCCTTGGGAGAGTAGAAAAGCATCCCCTGGAGCGGCTGAACGGGATCATCATCGGAGGGTCAAACGAGGGGAGGCCCTCTTTTCTCATCGGGGAGCTCATCCGCCGGATCGTCTCAGAAGCGGTATTCCTGCCCGATCCCCATCCAAAACGGTCTTATGATTTCGGCCATTCATCGCCATGTTCCGCTGCCCCACGGCGCCTTGGCGAGGTCGGCTGTGACAGCGCGGGACCTTCATTTGAGGCGGCATTGGCCGGGCCCCGCCGATCCGCCGGTCGGCCTCGCTCCCGGAACGCGTAATCCGCACGAGATCGGGATGCGACTGTCTCCATCGGTGCCGCTTTTCTTCCGGGAGGGAAAGAGCGCGGAAAAATCTGCTGTGGAGGCGCTGGCAGGAGTAGTGCTGTGGCGAGATAACGAGGCGCACCATTTACCGTGTATATTGGCTGCCCTGCCGCGGCACAAAGGCGAGCGAGGGCAGGAAAAAGAAGGTAATGTAAACTATGGAAAAGCTGGAAGCGCTGCTGGACGCAAGTGGCTGGAGAGCACCCAAGCAGGAGATGATCGAGGAGCTGGGCAGGTGGGTAGAGCCACCGCAGTCTCCCAGGCCGACCTGCGCGCGCTTCTGGCCCCGACTGCCCCGGAGCGGGGAAGCCACCACGGGGTCGAGACCAACGACTACGGGCCACTGCGGCGCGATATTCACTTACGCCGGCCCCAGACTGACCACGAGATCGGCTTCATCGTGGCCACCTGACGTGGTCCCCGCGAGGGGGATTTGCTGGACTTATCCCCCCTGGCTGAGCCGTGAGGGGACTTCATCGGCCGGGCGTGGGGGGGACGCATTAAGCCCCACCATCGCCTGCTCTCCTCTCCCTCACATGCGTAGTTCTGGCGGAGAACAACATCCCCCTTAAGCACGGGCCTCCTGCGCCTGGCGATGGGCTGCAGCCGAGGAGACCGGGTGCCGACTACGCTCCACTGTCATTACTGCTCATGGCCCTGTCCCCAGAGCATCGTGGCTGACTCCGGCTTCGGTGTGCTACGCGCCCAGAAGGGGGGGCTTTGACGCCGCCTTCAAGAGATCCCCGCCGGCAAGAACGTCATTATGGACTTCAAGGGGCACCGTCCGCAACGCCATCCCCGACTATGCGCTGCCTCACCGTCAATATGGGGTCACCCAGCAATACGTAACCTGAAACGAAGCAATGA
>VOFK01002684.1_pt1 | contig 28939 bp, 63 predicted proteins | sample 5384121 | NCBI WGS metagenome assembly VOFK01 (sample SAMN12384730, study PRJNA508395) | human gut metagenome | isolation source: healthy gut J | host: Homo sapiens | reverse complement strand
TCCAGTATTACTTCCGTTCAGTTACGTATTGCTATCCTTTCAAAAGAGCGGCAAAGAAGATGTGCGCTCTGTGGATGTGAGCGAATATATGGGCTTTTTTCTAAGCCCAGTGTCAGCTGTGCCATTGGCCTGCTCAAGTCAGGCGGTTATGTGACAATGGACAAGGGAGGACACCTGGAGCTGACAGAAGGGGCGTGCAGTGGCTGAGAATATTTATGAAAAAGCACACCTTGCTGGCACAATTTCTAATGACCCTGGGCGTGGATGAGGCCACTGCCACGGAGGATGCCTGCAAAATGGAACACGTGATCAGCGATACCGTTTAAGGCCCTTAAAAAGCACGCAGGAATGGAATGATGATAGAAAAAAAGCTCCGGTCTCGGATTTCGAGACCGGAGTTCCTTTTTGGCATACTGGTTTCCTATGAGAGAGAAGGCAGTTACAGGTCATAATACATGGCGAACTCCCCTGCGGGGTGGGCTGACGGTCAATTTCTTCCAGTTCTGCCCGCTTTTTTTCGATCCAAATCTCAAGCAGGCGGGGAGGAAATACACCGCCTTGGGTTGGTAGTCGTGATCTGCCTCCAGTATCCAAGGCCTCCCCCCTGGACTTCGGCAGGCTGTCAATTTGCGCTTTCTCCCGGTCTGAGAGAGTATAAAGGTTAAAGTCATAGGGCCCCCACCCTCTTTCATGGGGATCAATGCGGTTTTGAATCCCATCCAGTCCCGCCATCAGAATGGCAGCGAAGGCGTAATAGGGGTTGCAGGTGGCGTCCGGGTTCCTAGCTCGAACCGCTTGTTTTTGGGGGCTTTGGCGTAAGCGGGAACCGAACGACAGCACTGCGATTGGCCACGGCGTACCCGATGGTGACGGGCGCTTCAAAGCCGGGGACCAGTCTCTATAGGAATTGGTGGAGGGATTGGTGATGGCACACAGGGGAGGCCGCATGCTCCAGCATACCCGCCGATGAACCAAAGCGCCGTTTGGCTCAGCTGTGCGTAGCCTGTTTCATCATAGAAGATGGGCTTACCTTTCTTTGAATAAGTGCATATGCACATGGCATTCCGCTGCCGGCCTCCCCTGCCACTGGCTTGGGCAGAAAGGTGGCGGTGCGTCCTTCTGAGCGGCGGCATTTTTGATAATGTACTTCGCGACCATGGTGTTGTTCTGCCATCTGGGTCATCTCTCCCAGTTCCACCTCAATCTCCATTTGGCCGCAGCCGCCCACTTCCGGGTGATGGTATTTGACTTTCACACCCCACTCCTCCATTAGGGAGACAGATACGGTTTCGCAGGTCCTGTGTGATGCATGGGAAGGCTGGTGTGATATCCCCCTTTTCTGGGGACCTGATATCCGTTGTTTTCTGTGCTCCATGCGGCCTGCCGTGCGGAGATGGAGAAGCTGGCATGTTGAGGCTGGGTGGTGTAGGATACCTGGTCGAAGATATAAAAATTCATATTCAGGCCCTACGATCATCTCGTCCGCGATCCCCAACCTTGCATATAGCCAATGGCCCGTTTGGCCACATTCCGGGGATATTGGTCAAAGGGGCCGGTTGGCCGGACGATCAATGATCATCACGTCTCCGATCATGGTGAGGGTGGGAACCTCTGCAAAGGGATCAACTGTGGCAGAATCCAGGTCGGGCACGAAAACCATGTCGCTGCTCTCCACCGGGGCATAGCCGTAATTGGAGCCGTCGAATCCAATCCCGTACTGCATAGTCTCCTCGTTGAGCCGGCCGACAGGAATACTGAGATGGCGCCATCTTCCGTCAATGTCAGTCATTTTGAAATCGACAATTTGAATGTTTTCTCTTGGCAAAGATCTAAAATCTCCTGCAGTGTCTTTTTCCCATGGAGGCCTCCTTTGTGATAAAATAACCCGAGTGGTTACAGGTGATATTCTCGCTTCTGGAACTTTTTTTCAAGATACCGATTTTTGGAACAAATGTCAAGAAAAAAGAAACGATGTTTCTGTGGGTACCAAATGATATGTTATTAAAAATAAGATAAAAAGGCACAGAGATTGGAACGATATCGTCCCAATCTCTGGCCTTTTAGAAGGAGGAGAAATTATTGAATGAAGATTACAGGGTAGTCTTGGGCTTCCACTGCGTTTTTCAGACATCATCTGTTACATCCTCAGAAAGTGTCACCACGGCAGTTCCTGCCTCATGGCTGACCGCCTTTCGTTCCACGGCATCCAGTGCTTCCAGTGCCCCTTCTTCACGCATTCACAGTGGTGCATCTTCATTGTTTTTTCCATGGTACGTTGCTCCTTTACAGTGATTGAAATGGATTTGATCTTTTTTATCCCTTTGCTCCCGTCGTGCATGCGGAAAAGATTCAGACGCAGACATTGCATTGGTGCAACACAGAAACTGGACAAACTCATGGCGGCTGCTCCGAACATGGGGTTCAGCGTCAAACCAAGGGGAATAAAAACGCCGGCGGCCAGGGGATGCCGATGGTGACCATTGTGAAAGGCCCAGAACAGATTCTGGTGAATGTTCCGGGTGGCCCGGCTGAGCCGGATGGCGGCGGGAACATCACGCAGGCGGCTTTTTCGCCATGAGGACAACGTCAGCCGCGTCAATGGCCAGCGTCGGATTCCCCGCGCCAATGGCGATCCCAATGTCCGCCCGGGTGAGCGCGGGAGCATCGTTGATACTGTCCCCCACCATAGTGACCTTCCCCTGCTCTTTCAGCTGCCGGATGACACGCTCTTTCCCATCGGGCAGGACGCCGGCGATTACGTGATTGACGCCAGCCTCTTTTCCGATGGCTTGCGCTGTGCGTGCATTGTCTCCTGTCAACATCACGACTTGAATCCCCATGGACTGTAATTCTTGAATGGCCTGGGGCTGTCCTCTTTGATGACATCCGCCACGGCGATGATGCCGGTCAGGTGACCATCTTGGGCAAAAAAAAATAAGGGGGTTTTTCCAGCTTGTGCCAGGGTCTCCCCTGTATCCGCATAGATTCCGGGACTTGGGACTGGCGGCTGATAAAGGTATAGTTCCCACCCTGAAGGAGCGTGCCCCCCTGCCAGGTAGCGGTGAGGCCATTGCCGGAAGCACCTGGAAATCCGAGACAGGTTCAGGGGACAGGTTTCGTTCTTCTGCCGGTGGAGAATGGCCCGGGCCAAGGGATGTTCGCTCTTTTTGCTCCAAGGCAAATGCCAGGCGCAGAAGTTCCTCTTCTTGGACACCGGGAGCTGGGATCAGATCTGTGACCTTGGGCTCTCCCGAGGTGATGGTGCCGGTTTTTATCCAGAACGACAATCTGCGTTTTTTCCGGCGTTTTCAAGGATATAGCGTTCTTAAAAAAAGAATTCCGTGCTTGGCGCCCATTCCGTTGCCCACCATAATGGCCACAGGGGTGGCAAGGCCCAGAGCACAAGGGGCAGGAGATCACCAGCACAGAGATTCCGCGGGCCAGAGCAAAACCGATTTCCTGCCCCAAAAGCAGCCAGACAATGGTGGTAAAAACGGCAATGGTGATGACTGCCGGGACAAAGATGCCAGAGACTTTATCCGCAATCTTGGCAATGGGCGCCTTGGTGGCCGCAGCATCACTGACCATTTGAATGATTTGAAAAGTGTGGTGTCCTCCCCCACCCGAGTTGCCTGGCAGGTCAAAAAATCCTGATTGGTTGAGCGTGGCGGCGGAGACCAAATCACCGGTTGTTTTTATCCACAGGAATGCTTTCCCCGGTAAGGGCAGATTCGTTGACTGCGCTGCTGCCCTCTATGACGACACCATCTACGAGGGGATGTTCTCCCCTGGCCGGACCACAAAGACGTCGTCCTTTTTTGACTTGCTCGATGGGGACAGTGATCTCTGCCGTCCGTAGAAGGGTGGCAGTTTTTTGGGGGCCAGCTTCATGAGCCCCTTGAGTGCGTCTGTGGTCCGTCCTTTGGAACGGGCTTCCAGCATTTTTCCGACGGTGATCAGGGTCAGAATCATGGCCGCGGGATTCAAAAATAGAACTCCATCATGTAATCCGCAACAGCGGCCATGTCGCCAGCTGCCTGCGCAGCGGTCATGGCGAAGAGCGCATAGGTGCTGTTTTGGCTAAAGGCGGCGGTGGCGCCCCAAGGCAACTCCAGTGTGTCCATGTTGGGAGCCCGATGCCAAAAGGCTCTTGAAACCGCTGATAAAGAATTTCTGGTTGATCACCATGACCACTGCGGTTGCAGCAGCTGGGTCAAGCCATGGCGATGTGGTTTCCGTGATAAAGGCGGGGACTGGCCATCCCCACATCATGTGTCCCATGGAGAAATACATGAGGATGACCAAGAAAACAAGGGACCAGATGAGACGCCGTTTCAGCACAGGTGTGTCATGGTCTGCGAGGGCGTCTTCTGTCTCAGCAGTATGATTTGCGCTGGCAGCTGCGCTTGCCCTTCTCGGAGAGAGCACCGTATCCAGCGTTTTCTACCGCGTGGATAATATCCTGGGGAGAAGCATGGTGCCTTCCACCCCCATGGAGTTGGTTAAAAGGCTGACGGAACAGGCGTCGCCAGGTACTTTGGATACCGCTTTTTCTACCCGGGCGCTGCAGGCGGCGCAGCTCATGCCGGTTACATTGAATTGTTCCATCGCGTCGACCCCTTTCTGGTTTGTGCGGTCAAAATTAGGATTTCCCTGGAGGGGGGGCACTTATTTCATCAGTTTTTGCAGGGTGAGCACCAGCTCATCAATGACATCCTCTTTGCCATCCCGAATGTCTGTCACTACACAGGTGCGGATGTGATTGGCCAGAAGGTCCCGGTTAAAGGCGTTCATGGCGGCGGAGACTGCCGCTGACTGTACCAAGATGTCCGTACAATAGGCGTTTTTCTACCATTCCCCGGATGCCCCGAATTTGTCCTTCGATCCGGCTGAGGCGATTGAGAAGCTTTTTGACTTCCTCTTCCGTGCGTTCCTTGGTCTTATGGCAGCAGCAAGTTTTATCTTCCATCTGCAGTACCTCCTTGTAAATACCCCCAAAGGGGTATTTTTTGATAATATACCCCTTGGGGGTATTTGTCAACGGTTTTTTGCTCCTTTCCATGAGAAAACAGAGCGGCACGTTCTCCGCTCTGTTTTTCCTGATCCTGTTTGCAAAACCCTTGTGCCAGATTAGGAACTTCTTGGCTGAGTCAATGGAAGGGTTACGGTAAAGGTAATCCGTTCTTTGGCGCTTTGGGCACGGATGATGCCGTTGTGCCGTTCTACGATCTCCTTGGCAATGGCAAGCCCAAACCAGCGCCGCCGGAAGAACTGGAACGAGAGGAATCAACCGAAAAAACTGTTCAAAGATTTGAGCAATTTGTCCTGAGGAATGGTACGGCCTTGGTTTTCCACAGAGACGATGACGGCGTCCTTCTCTTTAAGCATGGTGACGCCAATAGGGGTTTGGATTGCTGTAATTGACGGCGTTACGTAAAAGGTTATCGAAAACACGTTCTAATTTTTCTGGATCACAGGCTAAAATAACATCGGGCGTGAATTGAAGGGACAGGGGAAAGGCCCTTTTTCAGCCAAGATGGGCTGAAACTCGAAGGTCACCCTGCTCCAATAGCCGGGTGAGATTTACTTCTTCCAGGCGCAGAGAGGCTGCGTTACGTTGGGTTAAAGCGAGTAATTTCGAAAAATTCATTGATCAGTGCCTCCAGCCGTTCCGCTTTTTCCCAGGCGATCCCGGTGTATTTGGCGCGCATTTCCGGGAGATCTGCGGCTCATCCCGAAGAAGGGAGAGATAGCCGATGACGCTGGTAAGAGGGGTCTTCAAGATCATTGGGCGAGATATAGACGATCAGATCGTTTTTCTCTCTGCTCTGCCTCTTTGGCGTACATGGCACTGCGCAGGGCACCTTCCCGGACGATGTTCAACTCATCCTGAATACTCTCCAGAGGAGGCGAAAAACCGGATCAGGAGTGTCTGCGGGTGAGCCAGTTCTTCGGCTGCTTCAATGACTTCATCCAAGTAGTCCAAGGGTTTGGGAGATGGAACGGTAAGTGAGAAGAAAGACACCCAGAAGAACCACGCCGCTTCCCCAGAACATGGCGGTGTCCTCAAGGCTTTGAGGAAGGCGGTACAGGGGCTCATGGGGCTGCCAAATGAAAAGACGGCAAAACACCCCATCCCAGGAAAAACAGCAGTACCAGCCCCCAATCATCCCGAGGACACTGAATACATACCGGATCAGAATTTGTTGGGAGATCTGGTTATGGCGTTTCCGGCGGGGCGGCCATAGGAGTCGACAGCACTCAATGGTATACCCCACCCCCAAACGGTTTTGATGAACTTTGGTTTCCGGCTGGGCTCCCTTCATTTTCTCCCGCAAGCGGGCGATGGCCAATGCCATGACCGTATTGTTTCCATCCATGTATTTTTTCTTTCCAGACTGCTTCAAACAACTCTTCCGAGGGAGACGACTTTCCCACTTGGTGCTCACAGAGATACCAGAGAATGTTAAACTCAATGGGGGTGAGGGTGAGGTCTTCTCCGTTGAGGGTACACTGGTGGCTATCCTGACAGATGAACAGGCCGCGAAGTCGTGTTCATTCCGCTCCTGCTCTCTGGGGGTCTGCGGTGTTATAGCGTGTGTACCGGCGCAACTGGGTCTTTACCCTGGCCACCAGTTCCAAAGGGGCTGAATGGTTTAGTAATATAATCATCTGCACCCAGCGTGAGGCCCATGATTTTGTCCATGTCTTCCACCTTGGCGCTGAGCATCAGAATGGGATCAAATGGGACTCTCGAATTTTTTTGGCAGAGGGTAAAATCCATCCATGTCCGGTAGCATCATCCAAGATGGCTAAACTAAGCTCTTTTTGGGCGATGATCTCCAAGGCTTCGGCAGCGGTGTATGCTTTCAGAACGGGAAAGCCTTCGTTTTTCAGATAGACTTCCACCAGATCGGCAATTTCCGTTCATCGTCTACAACAAAGAATAGTTTGCTCCATGATAACAACTCTTTCTATATGGGGTTTCAAAGGGAAAAAGGATTTTAGACATTGTTATTTTATCATAAAATTCTTAAGGAATCGTTCCAAATATCATACAAATTTATGACATTTTGGAAGCGTTTCTCACGGAATGTAATTTGATTGCATCCCCAAAAAGATTCCCATTGACGAACCAGATATTTGCATGTATAATATTATGGTAATTTTTCAAAACGAGTGGAAACACTCTTCATAAGGAGCGGTATCGAAGTGGTCATAACGGGGCTGACTCGAAATCAGTTTGCCGGTAACTCCGGCACGTGGGTTCGAATCCCACCCGCTCCGCCAAACAATCTCCAGTGTGGAGGCTGTTTTTTTATGAACTCCACCGGCGAAGCCGGTGGAGTTCCTTTTTAAAAAAAGCTTTTGGAATCGATGGTAACTGAGCAGACCTTTTTCAAGGTGAGGCGGTAGACAAGATAGAAAGGAGAGAAACCACGGCGATCACACCCAAGCAGGTGATCATGCCGGAAGCCTCACTGGGCGTGATGCCCATGGGCTCTCCGTTGGAGTACATGATAAGGGTATAGAACGCGCGTAGATCAGGATGGTTCCCCACCAGAATGGGGACTCGGAAGACCCGGCTCACCTGCCCTTTCACCGAGCGGTATGGGAGGTACGACCGCGGCGCCCCTAAATGGCGCAGATCATCGTAGACCCGGCATTGGTCATACCGATGGTCATGCAGCGGGGTGAAAGAGATGACGATGACTGCGGCGAAGCAGACAATGGCGATGAAAATAAAGAGCATGAGGAAAACTGCCATGGTTTTTACCAGTTCCGTCTCATCCAAATTTTGAACTGAGGCATGTATTTCCAGCTTGTGCGGAATTCTGTGCTGTCGGGTTTGTCATAGTCGATGGAAGAAGTGCCGCTTTCTTCCAAAGATTCCGGGTCGCAGGAATACGATCCTGTCTCCTCAATGGCAATTTGGCGGGCCACAGGGTCCCAAGCGTCAAAGACTTCCACTTCCGGTCCGGAGTGGTCCACGATGTCATAAAAAGCGCCGGCAAAGGGAAGCTGGCTTCTACATCCGTGACATTGAAAAGGACATAGTCCTCCTGCCACTGGCCGGTCAAGCCGGCAGAAATGGCCTCATAATCCCTGTCATCCAATACGTAGCACCCCAGCAGCATGGTGTATGACAGAGGTTCTGCCGGCGTAACGTCAAGGGTTTTTTTCCCGTCACCATATTGGTCAGATGGGTGACATCACCACCGCTCAGGTAACTGCTGCCGCCGTCGTCATCGAGAACATTGGCACAAGTGCCGGGGAGCAAGGTCGATCTTTTGACCAGTGATCGCGTTGTAGGCACGCTCAGGCAGGAAGGTGGCACTTTGGAGCAGTTCTCGGTACTCCTCTGTATAAGTGACTCCGATGGAGGATTCGGTTTCAATATGTTCCATACCATCCGTGCCCAAGATAGAGCCGGTAGCCGTCACCCAGGTTGTGATGTCCACGTTGTGTTTCTGAGCCAGCTGTGCCACGTCGTTTTGTCCAATCATATCCTGATCACAGCGGTAATGGTACAGATAATCGTAGGGACGGCTGGCAACACTGGTTCCAGAGCTGGAGAGCATCATCGGAGCATAGAAGCTGGCGAAGTAAGCACCTGCCAGCAGGACGGTCATCACCAGCATGTTCCCGCACTGTTTGCCGCCCCTGAAATTTCATCATGCTGGTGGAAATCAGGTCCCGATACTGTTTTTTTTCTTGCCGCCCCATCCATTGACCACGGTGTGGAGCAGAAGAATGTACAGGCCGATCAGTGCAGGCAGGTAGAACAGTGCATCCACCACGGAGGGGGGCATACCAGTGGAGAACTTTGACGAAAAAAAGCTGGGCATGAAGTACCCCAGGAAGCCTCCCAATGCAATGAGGGAGGACGCCAACAGGACCATACCACCGTGGGACAGCGCGGATGGGTTCCGATTTATGGGATTCCTGGACAATATCAATGATATTGGTGCGACGAATAGAGCGCCAGCCCATCAGAAACAGCATGAGGATGACGAAGACGGAAAAGGCCAGTGCAAAGAGGTAGGCTTGCGCGTCAAAACGCAGAACCATTTCCTCGGTATCCACAATCATGGTACGGAAGATTTGCCAGATGCCCCAGGACAAAGCGGAACACCCAACAGGGCACCAGCGGCGCAGGAGCCCAGAGAGAGAAGGGCCAATTCCTTGCTCAGTTCCGTTTTCAACTGGTGCCGGGTGGCACCCAGGCCCAGAAAGGTGCCAATTTCCCGGACTTTTGACGGAAAAACAGACCGGAGGCATACGTGGTAAAAACCGCGCAGCCCAAAACGGCCAGAACAAAGACCATCATTACCTGCTTTCGGGAGTCCCCTCCCTCCGGCAGAATGGTGAGGACAGTGGGAGAGCGCATCATGCAGGCGTAAGCTGTGATAAGAAGAACGGAAAAAAGGTACATCCGGCCAGCAGAGCGTACTGCCGCCAATTTTTCCGCCGGAGATGGCGATAAACTTCTGAAAAGTGTCTCATGGGTTTCACTCCCTTCCCATCTCACGGATCGCATCCAGAAGCTGATCCTGAAATGTGGTACGGGCCAGGTCCCCTTTTCCAGGACCCGCCAGACTACACCGTCCTGCAGAATAATGACACGGTCGCAGAAGGAGGCGGCGAAAAAGAGTCGTGGGTCACCATGAAGATGGTGGCTTCCAGGGATTGTTTTGCCTGTTCAAAGGAGGAGATCACCGCCCGGCTGGACTTGAGTCTAAATTTCCGTGGGTTCGTCTGCCAAAATGAGCAGAGGGTTATTGATGAGGGCACGGGCCACGGCGGTGCGCTGCTTTTTCACCGCCGGAGATCTCTGCCGGGTATTTCTCCCGAATGGCGGAGATGCCGAACACCTGGCACAGCTGGTCAGCGCGCTGCTCCATGGCGGGACCAGCAGTTCCGCCAATGATGGCAGGGAGAAGAATGTTTTGCTGGACGGTTAAGCCATCTAACAGCAAAAAATCCTGAAAGACAAACCCAAGCTGTTTTTGTTTCGAACAGAGGCCAGGGCGGTTTCATCCAGCTTGGCCAGCTGGCGATTGCCCAAGGTGATTTCTCCGCTGTCTGCAGGGATGTAGCAGGAGATGCAGTTGAGCAGTGTGGTCTTTCCGGAGCCAGACGGTCCCATTACGGCCAGAAACTCCCCTTTTCCCACCTCCAGGGAGACACCCTTGAGAACTTCATAGGTAGTTTTTCCCACTTGGTAGGATTTGTGAAGATTGTGTACAGTCAGCATTGACGATTCCTTCCCTTTCTCTGATGGTGAAGGGAGAAATGAGCTGTTCTCCCCCTTCTTTCTGTCTCCACCATAACCGATGGAGTTTCTGACAGCAACTGCCCCAGTCATATTCGGCCTGATGGATGCTCAGTTTGGCAGGCGCAGAAGACGGATGTCAAGTTTGGCGGGTTTTCTGTCAAACTTGGGGCGGCTTCTGTCAAGTTCTATTTGGCGGAAAGCCGCCCTGTGTGGTACAATCAAAGAGGTTAGATTGTACCACACGATGGTGCATTCGTAGGATACTCAAGAGGAAGGGAAAACGATCTTTGTTCTGCGTTGGGATTTGCGATGACAGTCAGGGAGGCTCGTTTGCACCTGAGGGCAAGGTTGGAACGGGGTTTAGAGCCACATAGAGACATGGACCGAGTCCTGGAATTTTCCCTCGGGAGAAGGGCTGCTGCGCTGGGTGGAGAACCATCCCGGAGAGCTGAATCTGATTTTTTTTGGATATGGAAATGGGGCAGCTGGACGGGATGGAGACCGCCCGGCGTCTGCGTCAGATAGAGGAAAGTCTCCCGTTGGTGTTTGTCACAGGCTATACAGAGCATGTCTTTGAGGGATACACGGTGGGGGCTTTGGGCTATCTTCTCAAACCTGTGCGGGAGGATCAGCTGAAGGAAAGTTTTGTCCCGGCCGCTGCGGCGCTGCCCGAGAGGAAGAGGAGGTCTATCTCTGCCGCCGCGGCGATGTGACCTATCGAATTCCCCGGAAGAAGATTCTATATTTTACATCGGACCGGCGGCAGGTAACCTGTGTGACAACGGAAAAACACTATACATTTTATGGAAAGCTGGATCAGGTGGAAGAAGAACTGAAGGATTCCTTTGTACGAATTCATCAGCGGTATCTGGTGCGGACACAGGCGGTACAGCAGATCTCGGGCAGCCAAGTCTTAGTGGGTGGGCAGACACTGCCCATCAGCCGGTCCTGTCAACAGGCTGCGATGATTGCCCTCACCCGGGCCTCGCTGGAGGAGTGACTATGGACGGCCTGACATTGCCCCAACAAGCATTGATTTGTCTCACCTATGGCGTCACACTGGTATGCAGCGGATTGGCTCTCTATGGAACGGCCCGGCGATTCTTAACGGTTCGGTCGTTAGGATGGGGGAAAAGGCCATCCTTTTTCCTGACGTTTGGTATCTCCACAGGCATGGTGATCTGGGTTGGAGATCCTAATCTGCTCTATGTGTTCCCTCTCTTCGTCTTTTTTTTTCCATGCTCAGCACCCAAGGAGACTGGATGGGACGGCTGGCAGTTACCATCATTTTCTTCTGTATCATTATGTCGGTCTGTGCCATCCTGACACGTACATTGCCCTTTTGACCTGTTTACCATTGATACCAGCGATTTTCTATGCCGCTTGATGCGTCCGTTGTTTTTTGCCCTCCTCTATCTTCTGATCCGGCGGCGGATGCCGGTGGGGGTGATCTCCCTCTCCCCTGCCGGTTATGGAAGCTCATTCTGGGCTTGTCCTTCATGCCCCTTGTGCGCGTTGATGGCAGTGGTTTTGCTGACCTATCGCAAGTGGGACTCGATGGTGGCCAACTCCATGGCCATGAACCAGGGGGATGGTGGTTCTCCCTTCACTGGTGTGACGGCGCTGATTCTTTTTGTTTGTCATTTTAACCCTGGCCAACCATGAAAAAACTGGAGCAGGAAGTCCATTTGGCCGGCTTGCGGGAGGTCTATTACCAAGGCATCCAGAGAGAACAGGTTCAAGTGAGAACCCTCCGTCATGACCTGAGAAATCACATGACTGTGCTCCGGGGTCTGCTGGAGTCGGGAGAAACAGAAAAAGCCATCGGTTATCTGGAGCAGATCACCGATTCCTCCTCCCTTGGAGGAGGAAAGCCCTTCAGTGACAATGAGACAGCCAATGTGGTCCTGACGCCAAGGCAAAGGAGATGCGCCAGCGAGGGATACAGGGGGAGTTTCAGATTTCCCTGCCTCGAAACCTTTGATTGCAGAGATGGATTTGTGTGCCCTTTTTGGGCAATGCCCTGGACAATGCCATGGAGGCGGCGGAGAAAAAGTACAGACAAGACGGTCCGGGTTCGCTGTCGGGCGGAAAAAGGCCTGTTTATGCTCCAGGTGGACAATGCACTGGCTGGGGGATGAAAAGCCGGATCTCTCCACCACGAAAGAAAGACAAAACTGCCCATGGTTTTGGCCTTTTGGGTATGCGGGAGATTGCGAAACGGTATGGAGGCTCTTTTCGAGGTGGTGGCGGCCAATGGCCGGTTTGAACTGGTGGTCTGTCTGCCTTTATAAACAAATTTGTATTTTTTTGAGAAATGACTACCCTTTTCCATAGAATTTATGCTATAATAATCCGTCAAAACATTGCAATTCATTGGATCACATAGAGGGAGGAACTGAATATGGCAGATCATAAGCGTCCCGAGTCGATGGAACGGATTACAACCCCTGCCCTGGCGGAACAATTCATTGCCGAGCAGGTGGCAGCTGTCCGGGCACAGGTGGGAGATAAAAAGGTCCTGCTGGCACTGTCTGGCGGCGTGGATTCTTCTGTGGTGGCGGCCTTGCTGATTAAGGCGGTGGGAAGCCAGCTCACCTGTGTTCACGTCAACCATGGCCTTCTGCGGAAGGGCGAACCCGGAGCAGGTGGTGGAAGTATTCCGGAATCAGATGGACGCCAATTTGGTTTTATGTGGGATGCAGTGGACCGTTTCCTGGACAAGCTGGCCGGTGTAGCAGACCCGGAGACCAAGCGGAAGATCATTGGCGCGGAGTTTATTCGTGTGTTTGAGGAGGAAGCCCGGAAACTGGAGGGCATTGAGTTCCTGGCCCAGGGAACCATTTACCCTGACATTCTGGAAAGCGGCCCAGTCAAGGCCCACCATAACGTGGGCGGCCTGCCGGAGGACCTTCAGTTTGCGTTGGTGGAACCGGTCAAGTTCCTCTTCAAAGATGAAGTCCGCGTGGTGGGAAAAAGCGTTGGGTCTGCCGGACAGCATGGTTTATCGTCAGCCGTTCCCCGGCCCGGGTCTCGGCGTGCGGTGCCTAGGCGCCATCACCCGCGACCGTCTGGAGGCGGTGCGCGAATCCGACGCGATTCTTCGGGAGGAGTTTGCCAAGCATGGACTGGAGGGGCAAGGTTTGGCAGTATTTTACCGTGGTGCCGGATTTCAAGTCCACCGGTGTGCGGGACAATGCCAGAACCTTTGACTGGCCGGTGATTCTGCGGGCAGTCAATACCGTGGATGCCATGACGGCCACAGTGGAGGATGTCCCCTTCCCCTGCTGCAGGAGATTACCGCACGGATTACCTCAGAGGTGAAAGGGGTAAACCGGGTTCTTTTGACCTTACCCCGAAGCCCAGTGGAACCATTGAGTGGGAATGACGCTTGAGACGGCGCAAACCTATATGAATACAGTTTCTTTTTTGTCCATCCATGCATCCATGAGATCTTTTGATACTGGGCTGGTGCGATTCTCGTCCACTCGGTGCGGACATGAGAAGTAAGAAAAGCTGCCCTGCTGAACGCAAATCAGTCAGGGCAGTTTTTATCGTATTCATTAAAAATATAGCAAAGAATAACCTCAAGATAGATGATGTGGACAATATTCGAAAAACTCTATTGACATTATATCCGAAAACGGATATATTATATATGAAATCGGATATTAAGGAGGCCGTGATGGTTTACGAAAAAGCAAGAATGTATGCCTATTTGTCTGCAGAAATTACGTCTTTGTATCATGAGGCAGCCGTAAAAATAGGCATTTCTGATACTGTTTTGAATATCCCTGTATGTGCTTTGCGAAAAAGAGGGACAATGCCTCCAACGTGACATATTCAGATTGACAGAATCAGTCGTCAAACAATCAATTCGGCAATCCGCAAGTTAGAACGAGATGGGATCGCCTATCTGAAGCAGGGAGAAGGCCGAAACACCATGGTTTGTTTGACCAAAAAGGGAGCAACTTTTCCACCGAAAAATTCTCCCGTTATTTCAAATCGAAGATAATATGGAATGAGTGGACAGCCGAGGAGCAGGAGAAGTATATTCTGTTGACGCAAACATACCGCGACGCATTGAAAAACATCTGCGTGAAGATTTGTAATCGTGTCTGCTGCCACTCATTAAAGGAAAGCGGCTATGAACAGAGAAAATAAACGAAAACAGTTTGAAAAAGGATACTATAAAACACATGGGTGTAGTGACAGCTTTACCTGTAAGGTATGCGCAGACTGGTTGTACCTTACCGGAGCAGGCAGTAACCACCACAATCATTGTCCAAACTGTCTTAGCAGTTTGCATTTGGATATTGAGCCCGGAGATCGAGAGGCAGACTGCGGAGGGATTATGGAACCTGTGGGCGTTTGGGTCAGAAAGAATGGCGAGTGGGCGCTCATCCATCGTTGCAGGAGATGTGGCCACCTAAGTTCAAATCGTGTAGCGGCAGATGACAATCCCATGAAGTTAATGTCTATTGCGATGAAACCTCTCCCCAACCACCCTTTCCATTGGAAAAAGATTGAGGAAATGACCACCCTTATGGGTGGAGATGGACAGCTATCCTACGGATAAAACCGAATAGTATTTTACGCATAGCAAACCTTGTCAGGGGCCACCGTTGACCGCTTCTCGACAGGGATTGCTCTGTAATGATATATTATCTATATGATCCTTTCCAGTTTCAATTTGATGAAACGAAGATCTCCTGAAGAAGATTTTTCTATTTTCCTTTCCAGACTTCTATGATAAAATAATAAAAATTGAGGTGATTTGATGCAGGTCAATATGGAAGGCGTGGTAGTGGGAATTGTTGCTTTTGGTGATGATTGGAGTATTTCATCCCATTGTCATCAAGTGTGAATATTACTTTTCCCACAGAATCTGGCCGTTGTTTTTAGCGGCTGGAATCGGTTTTTGCTGGCTGCCCTGTTTACAGAGGGGATGCTGTCTATGATTTTAGGGCTGGCTGGTGTTTCCTGTCTATGGAGTATCCGGGAACTGCAGGAACAGGCGCAGCGGGTAGAGAAGGGATGGTTTCCCAAGAATCCAAACCGAAAAAAGCCTATGGACTGCACCAAATAACAGGAGAGAACGCTTTCCTATGCCGCAATGCAAACCAGGTCTGCAGCGTAACGCATGTGCTGTGCGGGCCTGGTTTTCGGAATAAAGGGTGAAATACAAAGAAAAAATTTGCAGAATTTTTTCTGATTTTGCTTGCAATTTAGCAAAAAAATGTGATATCGTTAGCTGTCGCTAATTTTTGGCTGGTTCATCTTATAGATGGGCTTTTTTATTGGTTGAATGTTAGTCTTCGCTAATAGAAAGCAGGAGGAGGAAGTTCCATGGCAGATCAAGGAAAGCCTTGTCGGCGCGGGATGTTCATATTCAGTGGTCTTTTGCTCTGCCGGGCCTCCAGGTTTTGTCAATTTGAGGGGGCAAGAAGCGTCCTGGTTTCGGAATCTCTGCTGTCTCCTTGCGCGTTTCTTTTTCTGTCAGACTGGCGGGATGCAATTTTATCTGGATCATGGTCAGGTCATTGACTTGAATCCGCACGATATTTTGCTTCTCTCTGCGGGCGCTTGTATTCAGCGCATTCAGTCGGCAGCCCCTGCTCCTGCGGCATTCGAATGACTCCTGGACGGAGAAGAGGCTCTTTGCGCCTTGACCAAGTTCTGGCCGGTCCCCTGGGACCCGTTTGCAGGCGGAACAGGTCGATGTCTGCTACAGGCCCACGGAGGATGGCTTTTGTTCCCCAGTGGGCTTTGGAACAGCGCATTTTTTTCTCAGCTGACGGATCTTCCCACGGACAAACGGGGAGAGTACTGTGTACTCAAAGGTGTGGAGCTTCTCTATCTCCTGTGCGGAAAGGGGCTTTCTCCGATGGGGCATCGTGGCCGGCGGTATTGGGACCGAGACCAGATTGAAGCGATTCGGCAGGCGCACGATTATATGCTGGCGAATTTGGGCCAGCCTCTGACCATTGAGGGATTAGCCCGGCGGTTTTCATATTTCAGGAACCTTTTTGAAGGAAGGATTTCGGCAGATGTATGGGCAGTCTACCCGGAAATTTCTTCAGATGCGTCGGATGGATAAGGCGTCCGAGCTGCTCCGTACCACCAACCAAACGGTGCTGCAGATCGCAGTCGCCGTAGGATATGAGAGTGCCAGCCAATTTTTCACAAATTTTTTTAAGCGGCACTATCAGCTTCCTCCCGCGCAATATCGCAGGCAAATTATCAAAAGAAATGTCTGAATCCATTCAATTCTGACGGAATCCGTGTGCTTTTTCTCTTGGAAACACGTTACAATATGCGAGTTAAACAAAGTGTTTTTGCTTTGAGGAGGTGTCCCATTGAAAAAAACATCGTTTTTGGGCATGGAGTGCTGTGTTCTGTATGATCATGGTGATGCTCACTGGGTACAAAACATAAGTAACGCACGGGAGGTTCCAAATGAATTATTATAAGAGTTTAGCTTTGTTTGCCGGCGGCGTGTTGTTTGGGTCTGCGGGCATTAAGTTGCTGTCCAGCAAAGACGCGAAGAAGGTTTATACCAATACACGGCGGCTGCGCTGCGGATGAAGGACTGTGTGATGGGGACTGTCACCACAGTACAGGAGAATGCGGCTGACATCCTGGCCAGTGCAAAGGATATCAACCAGGAAAGAGCCGCCCGGGAAGAGATTGTGGAGGATGCCGCAGAGGAGACTCAGGCAGCACCGGAGGCCTGAGTACATCTCAAAGAACGGCAGATATGACGCAGACAGAGGGGGCGGGAGCCCTCTGTTTCCCTTTGGAGGTCTTACTATGAAATTTAAGATCGTTCACGAGTCCCGTGGACGGGTCCGCATTCAAGTGATGCAAAACGGATGACCTTGAGCAAGCGGACCTATTGGAAGCCTATCTGAATCACAGCCCCGCCATTCGGCAGGCGGCGGTACATGAACGGACGTGCTGCGCGGTGATTCAGTATTGCGGAGAACGATCCGCCCTGCTGACTTTTCTGAGCCGGTTTTCTTACGACACACCAGAGATTGCCAACTGGCGCCTGCGCATAGCGGGACGGGCTTTGAACCGGGCTTATGAGGAAAAAGCTCGTCGGCAAGGTCGTCTTTAAGGTTATACGGAAATGTTTCCTCCCCGCCTGGCGGCGGCGTATACGGTTCTCAAATCCATCCCCCTACCTGGTCCGAGAGGCGTTCGGTGCCTGCAGGAAAAACTTCGGGTTGAATTGCTGGATGGTTTGTCCATTGAATTTTCTATGGCTCGCCGGGATTTCTCCACGGCGGGCTCTGTGATGTTCCTGTTGAGCCTGGGCGAACTGCTGAGGAATGGACCCATAAAAAAATCTGTGGATGATTTGGCACGGTGCATGTCACTGAATGTGGATCGTGTCTGGCTTCATACACAGGTGAGGGGAGGTCTGGTTCCTCTCAACCAGATCCAGCCTGGGATGCCATCTCTCCTGTGCGGATGGGCGGCCTGATTCCGGTGGATGGCATGATTGTCCAAGGGGAGGTCAACTGGCAACCAGGGCCGCTCACCGGCGAATCTCGTTCCGGTTCCCAAGGGGCCGAAACACGATGGTTCGCCGCCGGGCACCGTGGTGGAAGAAGGCGAGTGTATCAAGCGCCAGGTGTCCCAGCAGAACGGCAGCAGCCGGTATGACAAAAAATTGTCTGTATGATTGAGCAGTCGGAGAAACTCAAATCTGCCATGGGAGAACAAAGCTTCCCATTTGGCGGATACACTTTGGGTACCCTATACTTTGCTGGGAAGCGGCTTGGCGTATCTGTTGACACGAAATGTTACCCGGGCGCTTTCCGTTCCTCATGGTGGATTTTTCCTGTGCGCTGAAACTGGCCATGCCGTTGGCGGTGCTTTCTGCTATGCGGGAGGCCAGCGGAAGACATGACGGTAAAAGGCGGAAAGTACCTGGAGGCAATGGCCCATGCGGACACCATTGTCTTTGACAAAACCGGTACCCTGACCCGAGCCTGCCCCCACGGTGGTGGAAGTGATTCCTTTGGTGGGAGGAGTGAGACAGACATGCTTCGCCCTGGCGGCCTGTTTGGAGGAACACTTCCCCCACTCCATGGCCAATGCGGTGGTACAGGCAGCCCGGGACAGAGAGGCCTTTCCCCACGAGGAGATGCATTCTCAAGTGGATTATTTGGTGGCTCACGGCATTGCCAGTACCGTGGGACCAGAAGCGTTATCATTGTCAGCGCACATTTTGTGTTTGAGGATGAGGGCTGCACAGTGCCGCCGGAGGAGCAGGAGAAGTTTGATGCACTGCCGGATCAGTATACCCATTTGTATTTTGGCCATTGCTGGGGTCCTTGCTGCGGTCATCTGCATTTCAGACCCTCTGCGGCCTGAGGCAAAAGAAGTGATTGATACCCTTCGCGCTTTGGGAATTCGGAAAACGGTCATGCTCACTGGCGACAGTGAACGCACTGCGGCCGCGATTGCGGCGCAGGTGGGGGTAGATGACTATCGCTCTGAGGTTCTGCCAGAGGACAAAAAAGCAAACTATGTTGCGCGAGCAGCAGGCCCAGGCCGTGGGTGGTTATGCTGGGGAGATGGGATCCCGACCCTGCCCTCTCTGCGGCCGATGGGGAATTGCCATCCAGTGATGGTGCGTGGCCATTGCGGGAAATCGCGGATATCACGATCTCTGCGGATAACCTGGAGGAACTGGTTACGCTGCGGCAGAATTTCCATGGCGCTGATGAAGCGAATCCAGTCCAATACCGTTTTGTGATTGGTTTTAACGGAAGCTTGATTGGCCTGGGAACCGCAGGCGTTTTTGGCACCGGCCACCTCTGCCATGCTGCACAATCTTTCTACTCTGGGCGTAAGCCTGCAGCATGACCAATTTGTTGGACCACGATTCATAATTTGTAAAGGTCAAAATGGAGAAAATGTGCCCAACTGTATAGGCAGTCTGCTGGGCACATCTGCGGAAAAATGGAACAACAGAAAATAATCGTTGCAAATGTCGGTTTTTTATGATACCATGACAGACAAAAATTAGCTTTTGCTAACAAATGGCGGGGTTTCCCTTGCTTGAGCAACGGCGGAATCCTCTATTATGAATAATGTCTCCACATTTGCAGTCCCCGGAAACAGATGTCTCCGGGGACTGGTGGCGTTTTTATTCCCCCTTTGACTCAAGGCTTTGCTGGCTGGGGCTGCTGTGCGTGTTCTTTTTCTTTTTGCATCTAGCTTCTTCAGAACAGAATAAAAGGCCGGCGGCCAGAACGGTGAAGGTCAGAAGGTATTTGACCAGAAGGGGAATTCCCCTCCTCTACCAAGCAAAGGTGATGGTTTTCCTCTGTGGAGGGAAAAAGAAGATAACTGCCCGTCTTTCTCGCTGTCCTGCCGCGCCAAGTTCTCCCCGTTTGGACCAAACGGCGTACCGTCCATTGGCCCTGGAAGCCGGCAGTGAACGGTGTAGACTTGGCGCGTCTAAAACGGGGTCCTTCACTGTGACGGTAAAGCGGTGCCCTGGTGGCTTTCTCCTTTGGAATCGGTCCATGCAGTTTTTAGTCATTATGGGGAGACCTTTGCCTGGGCGCTGAAGCTGCGTCTACCAAAATATCAGGCAGGTCACCACCGTCGGTTAAGGAAGGAAGTGTACGGGGTGTAGATTTGCCTCAAGGTCTGAGCTGGCGGTCAGGTGGGAGATAATCCAAATCAGGCCAGGCCGCGGGAATACCACTTTCTTGGCGGGAATTTCTGGCAGACGTGCAATCCCTTTGCCATATTGGAAGGGCACCACGGCGACTTCTTTCCATCGGCCGGAAAGTTCTCCAACTGAGCAAAGGTCTCTGGTGCGCCGGCGGCTTTGGGAGTGCACCAAGCGTTACTGGCTCGCTTGACCGGCATAAAGCTGATTCCGTCAATGGCCCCCAGAGCTTCCTGGGTAAAGGGTATTGTGACAGTGCCCTCTGGATCAACGGATCAGCTACGGTGCCCACATAGGCGCTCCCCTCTTGGAGGGTGATGAGTGTGACAGTTTTTCAAGGTGGAGCCATAACCGGCGATCCCCCCCATAGTGGTCTCCTGGCGTGCAGCGAGCCCAACTGTCCCGGATGCTTCCCCAAGACGCACCAGCGATGCCTCCTCATAGCTGCCATCTGCGCTGCTGACAGAACCGTAGTTCTCACAGTGGGAAACTTGCCCCAGGTCCATTCGGCCGACAATTCCCCCCTGCGTCATCCTTTTTTTTTTCGGTTACTTCTCCCAAATTGATACAGGATAGGATAACGGCCTTGGTTTGGTAGCGAACGTCCAAAGAACGGTCCCCCACTTCGACCAAATCATCTTCAGGGTCAAAAATCGTATTCAAGGGCCATGGAGCCGGCAATTCAGGCTACGTTGACAGCGCCTTTTACCACGCCCTCATTCCGAGCGTCGGACAGGCAGCCGGTTCGTTGACTCCGACCGTCTACCTGATCGGAGATGTCCTCGATCCGGTCCCCTTCCCCCGCTTTTTTTTCAGGGAGGTTTCCTGTCGGAGCAGGTCTGTGATGGATTGCAGCTGCTGGCTGACGGCGCTGAGATCCCCCCTAAGATCGTATCCGAGGATTGGGGAGAGAAGATCACCGAGATCGTCAGCACTGCCAAGTAAATCAGACCAGGGCGGCGTCCAGCGCGTCTCCCCGGGCTGTCATATCGCTGCCTATGGGGGGGTGAACTGGATGGAAGGTTCCTCCGCCAGGGTTTTCACCATCTCATGGAATGCATCGGCACCTTCTCCCAATCGAGAGAAGGCGTTGTTGAAGGCGTCTCCGGCGTCTCGGAAGGCGTCTACCACCCCATCCAGATAAATCCCGGCATCCTCTAACGTATCCAAGGCGGATAAAGGTGCTTTCCAGCGGTTTGCAGTTGATCTGCCCCAGACTGGAATGACGCTTCGGCTTTTTCAAGTTCTTGCAGCGCGGTTTTTCAAGGCCTCTGTGGGGTCTCCATTGGCTGTAATCGTGTCTTTCAGACGGATAAAGGCCTTCTGAATATTTTTCAGGCCGTTGGCGGTGCTGGTGCCGGCTGTGGAAAGGTCTTCGAAGGCCTGGAGGAATGCGTCAATGGAAGATACATCAGGCAGAGCTGCCCAGCCATCCCGGAGATGTTCCATGGCTCCTCGGGAAAATGCCACGGTGCCATCGCCCAATTGACCGATGCTTTTGGCCATTTGTTCCAACGCCAATTTGATCTCATTGGGGTCACCTAAGGCCGATTTGAGAGCATCTTGGCTGGCGCGGATGTGTTCCAGTCCCTCGTTCATGTGATCAGCGGCACGCAAGGCCTCCTGTAGCGCCGTGCGCAGCGATTGCCCAGCGTCGCTGGCCAGGTCACCAGCTTGTTCTGCCTGATCAAGCCCTTCTTCTAAAGCGTCTACTGCGTCGGTCAGTTCCTCCGGCAGAGGACGCAGGGTTTCCAGAATCGGCTCCAGCTGCTGCAGACTCCAGGAAATCCGGGCGGAGAGATCATTCACGGTGCTGAGGTTCCCGTTGGCCCAATCTTTGGCCGCATCCATCAACTCTCCGGCGGCATCCTGAGCTGTGCCTGCGTGGGAAGAAAGCATTTGCAGCTGTGCTGTGGTGGAGGTGTTGGTGCTGTTCAGGTCAGAGAAAGGTGATCAACCTGGTCGCCCAAGGTACCCAGTTCGCTCCAAAGCTGATTTTAAGAGGTCTTCGCCATACCGCAGAAAGATTTCAGGCTCCAGCTGTCCCGCAATCCCGCCGACATCCTTGCGGCCCAGAATGACGCCTTGGTTGGTGCAGCCGTTTAGGTAACCGGACTGCCGTCCGGCGATTCCACCGACGTTGTATCCCACATGCTCATAGCCAACAGGACCTGTGTTCTTACAGCTTTGCAAAAACACCGGTGGAGAAACCTGTGATTCCGCCGATGTCCGTGCAGGCAGGGAGATTTTCCGTGGAGTGTAAGGGCCTGCTATCCAAATCTTCCAGGTCGGCCTCTCCCTCCACTGCGACGGTATTGATCTTCCTTGATTGACACATTGCAGTATGCTGCCCAGGTTTTGCCCCCAATGCCGCCCACATAGTGTTCTCCTGTGACGGAGCCGGAAAAAGTGCTGTTGATGATCTTTCCACTGGATTCGTTGACGCCGATGATTCCCCCAATATTGGTTTCACCCTGAATACTTCCCGTGACAGTGCAGTTTCGTACACTGCCGCGGTTGTTATAACCAGCCCACCCAGGGAATCCTGGAGGTCTGTGGGTTCTATGGTCACTTCCAGGGACACATTCTGCACCACTCCGCCGGACTGCAGGTAACGAAACAGTCCCCGCACATTGCCGCTGCCTGTTATGGTAAGCCCGGAGATGGTGTATCCCTGCCCATCGAATGTGCCGCCAAAGGTGGGGATGGAAGAGAATTCCACATCAGAGAGATCAAGGTCCGCAGATAAAACGACTGTTTTCCCCGGGACCAGCTGTCTAAAAGAACAACGGCGGGAGAGTTCCACCAAATCCTCTGGGGGTACGGATGGTAATCCATTTTTTGCCGGCCACAGGGGCGGCCAAAGAGAGAGCAGGGGGCAAAGATCAGCAGGATAGCCAGCCTGTTATGGATTCGTTTCATGGTCGTTCTCCTCCTCTGATGGCGGCGCTTCCTGGTAGGACCCGGTTCCCATAAGCGCGGAAACGTCGCCGTGGATTACCCCTTGGATGTTGGCGTCCACGATGCCGGAGATTCGTCCCCCGAACGCGTCCGTTTACGTAGATGGTGCCGCTGGTCCGATGTTTTGCCTCCGGCATGTTGACGCGAAAACTGGTTTTCTCCACAATGGTGTCTCCCAACAGCAAGATCTGAGGTAGCACAAACATGACCAGGAACATAGAGATCAAAGGTGCCTCGGCTCAGCACTCGCCGATGCCCACAATGGTACCTTCCGTGGAGAGTTTCCCAATAAGGAAACCTGCAGAAGCTAAGATTGAGCCAGAAGTCAATACCGTGGGAAATGAAAGCTCCAATGCTTTGACAATGGCTGTCTTAGGCGGCATGGCGGTTTTTAGTTCCTTGTACCAGCTGGAGATGACAATGGCATAGTCGATGTTGGCCCCCATTTGGATGGAGGTGACGATGAGGTAACTTAAAAAGAAAATTGGGCTTTGCGTCAGTCCTGGGAAGGAGAAGTTAAACAAAATGCTGCCCTGGATGATCAGAATGAGCAGCACAGGCAGGCCCACCGATTGGAAAGTAAACAGCAGGACCAAAATCACAAAAACCACCGACAACACAGAGATCATCACATTGTCCCGGGAGAAAGAGACTGACAAGTCATAATCGCTGGTGGAGTCTCCTACTAAATAGATCTGGTCGCTGTCATAATACTGCTCTGCTTCCTGGTGAATGGTCTGCAAGAATTGGAAGGTCTCCTCCCCCTTCCTCCGGCAGATTCAGCTGGAGGAGCATCCTTGTGTAGTGCGTTCCCAGCATTTGGTCGCGGGCGTCGGTGAGCTGCTGGTACATGTCGTTGAGCTCTTCCGTGGCGTCTTCCTCCAAGGAGAAGTATCCGGCTTCCTCCTGATCGTAAGCAAAGAGAAACAGGTCCATTAAGGGAACGGTATAGTCGTCAATTCCACCGACAATTTGGCCGTAGTTCTCGTTTTTGCGCTGCATAGGCGGTGTAAGAGAGACAGACAACCTCATAATCCAAATCGGTCATCTCCGCGAACTGCCGGGGGGGTCAGGGCATCGGTTAAGGTGTAGCCGTCCATGGCTTCGATATGGGACAGCCCCATGGCATAGTCAATTTGATCATATTGTTCCAGGCGGTTCAGCAGGGCTTTCTCGCTGTCGTAATCCCCTTTTGGCACCAGGAGGGCGGCGATATTCTGGGTGCCAAAGGTCTCTCGAACCTTTTTCTTGGGCAATTTGACTTTCACTCTGCCGGCTGGTTGTCAGCTGACTATACCGTAGACGTAAGGACACTGATTTGACATCCAAAAATCCCAGGATTAAGCAGACGACAAAGATCGGGATGCTGACATAGCGGGCTTTTACCGCAAAGCGCCCCCAGCGTTCTATGGAGGGGACAAAATTTCTGTGCTGGGTTTTTCTCCATTGCCTTGGAGAAAAGAATCAAAAACCCGGCATCAGTGTAAAGACGGAAAGAAGACTGAAACAAATGGCTTTTGATGAGGATCAGTCCCATATCGAAGCCAATACGAAACTGCATAACATCATGGCGGCCAAGCCGGAAATGGTTGTGAGACTGCTGGAAAAAATAGCGGGAATGGCGGCCCTGAGTGCCGTGATACAGGCACTTCCGGTCATCCAGTGTATGCTGACGGGCCTCTAAAAATCGATGAAGCAGAATACTCGCGTAGTCAATGGCCAATGCCAGCTGGAGAACCACTGTCACAGAGTCAGAGACAAAGGAAATCTCCCCCAGCAAAAAAAATTGGTTCCCCATGTTCAGCAGAGCCGCGGCGCCGAAGGTAAGCAAGAGGACGGGAACCTCTGCAAAGGAGTGGGAGGTCAGCCCCAGGACCAAAACAATGATGACCACGCTCACAGCAAAGATCACCTGCATTTCCTGGTCCAGGGTTTCTGCCTGGGAATCTCCAACGGTGCTGTCAATGGAGGCATCATAAGGCGCCAGCCTCTGCTTTGATCTCCTCCATAGCGGACAGACTGATGGGATCGGTCTCCTCTCCCGTCAAAGGTAACGGAGAGGAGGGCGTCCGGAAGCCTTTGAAATATTCTGCAATCTCTTCTGGGGTGTCCTGCTCTGTCCCGTTGCCAAAGGAGACGGAGGTTACGCCGTCAATGGACGCAAGTTCGGCTGCCAGGTTCGCTGCCATATCGTAGGTCACGTTGGACAACATGATCCGGGCTGTGCCGTAGGTGATGAATTCATCTTCCATAATGGTAAGCCCTTGGCGGGTTTCGGTGTTTTCCGGCAAGTATTGTGTCAAGTCATTGCAGACCTTGACCCATCCCTGGGAGAACAGAGAGAAGATCAAGGCGCAGAGGTAGAGGAAAAAGATGAGATTTCGTCTGTCCACGATGGCAGTGGCCAGTTTTTCGAAAAAAAGGATGGTTTGTCGGGCTGCTTGTGCATGGGGCCACCTCCTGCCCTTTTGATGGGGAAAGAAAACATGCGGCGTTATTTCCAGTTGGAACACCGTGTCTGAACTACGTTTGAGAGCAATATTTTGCACCATTTGTTCGAGCCTCTTGCCAGCATACGACGGGAAGAAAGATGTGGCAAGGCACAGATTCCATCACGTTGTTAAATTTTTAACAAATCTACTAAATTTGTTAGAATGACTTCTGGCAGATAGCGGGCTGAATTCCCTTTCAGGTGTGTTATAATAAAATAGTATCCGTCCATTTTCCGACTCCCCGGAGGAAAAATAAGCATGAAATACCCTACCTCGGAAACGACAAAGCAGGAACTGTCCGCCGCCTTGAAAACACTCATGAGCCAGAAGCCGCTGGAGAAGATCTCCATTCGGGAGATCACAGATCTCTGTGGCCTGCGGCGGGAAACTTTTCTATTACCATTTTGCCGATATCTATGACCTGGTAAAATGGATGTTTGAGGAGGAGGCGATCGTCTTGCTCCGCCAACATGAGGGGTGCAGCTGTGGCAGGAAGGACTGCTCCAGTTGTTCCACTATATCCAGGATAACCGGGCCTTTTTGCCTGTGTGCCCTGCGGTCCATTGGGCACAGCCATCTGCGAAAGTTTTTTCAAGCAGACATCTATGGCATTGTACAAAAGGACCGTGGAACAGCTGTCAGGGAAATGGGCTGTCCCGCGGATGAGTTGGTGACCCAATTCTACGTCATCGCACTGGTGGGGACCGTGGAGAGCTGGCTGTTGGGAGAACTGGATCGGACGCCGGAGGAACTGATTGCGTTTGCGGATGTTATGTTGAAGGATCATATTCGCGGCGCAGCCCTTTCGGAATACAGGGGGAAATCTGCTCTGCTGTAAAAACAAGGAGAGCCTGCTCAGAACTGGCGGCGCTGTGGCTTGGGAGGCTTTTTTCCATAGAAATAGAGTGACATAGGGAGGAAGCGGTTTGTCTGCCCGAATTATGATTGTAGATGACGAACCAGGTATTGTTGATGTGGTACAGCGTTATTTTGCGCTGTCAGGGTATGAGGTCATTGCGGCACAGAGTGGAGAGGAAGCCTTGAAAAAAGATATCCTGCCGTCCCGATCTCATTCTCTTGGATATCAATATGCCGGGTCTAAATGGGTTGGAGGTCTGTGCGCGCATTCGCGCCCATGTCTCCTGCCCTATTTTGTTTTGACCGCCCGCATTGAGCGCAGTGATAAAAATCGTAGGATTTCAGGCCGGCGGAGATGACTACATTGTAAAGCCCTTTGACATGGAGGTGCTGGGCGCCCGGGTGGAGGCCCACCTGCGCCGGGAGCAGCGAAGAACCACATCGGTTACGGTACGATTTTTCGGGGAGCTGGCAGTGGACTATACGGGGCGCACCGTGTCCATCCGCGGAGAAGCTGTGAAACTGTCCAAGCGGGAGTTTGACATTGTGGAGTTACTTTCTATGCATCAGGGCCAGGTGTTTGACCAGGAGCGGATCTATGAGATCGTCTGGGGTATGGACGGAGACGGGTTCAGCGGAACGGTGATTGAACACATCCGTAAGGTCCGGGCCAAGCTGTCCGCTAAAACCCTGCACAATTACATCGAAACGGTCTGGGGGTGGGGTATCGATGGAATGGCTGAGAAACCTCAGTTTGCGAAAGGCCTATCTTTTGTTTACGGTGAGTTGTTTTCTTGTGGCATTTTTACTGACTTGGGGAACCACGAAGGTCTGCGTGAGCCTCCGGGGAATCCCTTTGCCCCCTCTGGTGTGGAGATTGTCTATGATGAATCTGGGAAAGGCACGATTGTCAGCCGTGAGATTCCCACCGAAGAGGCATGGAACGCGGCCAGAGGGGTGGAGTCTCTTCAGTACATTTTAACAGTGGTGTATTTTTGGCGGGGCGTTTTTTGCTTTCGGGCACGTTATTCTATCGGTTGAAATTAAAGCATCCCATTCAGAAGCTGCAAGCCGGCGCCCAGCGCATTATGGAGCAGGACCTGGATTTTTGTTCAGGAGGCCGAAGGGAAGGATGAACTGGAAAGCCCCTTTGCGCCGCCTTTGAAAAAGATGCGAGGCCAGCTGCAGAGAAGCCATCAGGAATTGTGGCGGCAGGGAGAGGAACGCAGGCGTTTGAACGCGGCGTTTTCCCCATGACTTGCGAAACCCTGTGACCGTCCTCAAGGGTTCCATTCGGGTGATGGAGAAAGTCCTCCAGGGGGATCGCCTGGAACGGGCGGCGTTGGAAGACCATTTGGCGCGGATGTCCCATTACACCGAACGGATCGCCTCTTATATTGAAACGATGAGCCAGGTACAGAAGCTGGAGGACACGCCTTGTCCCCTGTGGAGATTACCTTTGGAGAATTGGGAAAGAGAGATGCAGGAAGAGGGAGAGCTTCTCCCTGTGGGAGACAGCCTGTCCCCTCTCCTTTCAGTTTTTCGGCAGTGAGCATGCAGTTGTCTGGGTAGATCGAGCGGTGGTTTCCACCATTTTGGAAAATTGTTTGACCAACGCCAGCCGGTATGCCAAGCAGACCATTCAGGGTGACGGTGTCTGTGCAAGGGGAACGGCTGACACTGTCTGTTCAGGAGGATGGCCCCGGCTTCTCCCCCAATATGCTGCGAAATGGAACGGAACCTTTTGTTCGAGGGGAGAAAACAGCATCTGAGCACTTTGGCATGGGGCTGTATGTCTGCCGGCTGCTGAGTGAAAAGCACGGCGGAGGCATTGCACTGGAAAACACGGAGACAGGCGGAAGGGTTTCTGTATGGATGAAAAGCGGAAAACCTTGATTCTTTTTTGATATTTTTTGCTACACTCTCCGGTGGAAAGGGAGAGTGTATTTTTTTCTCCCCAAAAATAGAAGGAGAACGCAGAATGCGGATTGTAGCGACGGATCTGACCAAACGCTATGGAACGGGGAGAAAACCAGGTGATTGCCCCTGCACAAGGCCAATCTGGAAATCAAGCGCGGGATTTTATCTCCATTGTCGGGCCCTCCGGTTCAGGAAAGAGCACGCTTTTACACCTCATCAGCGGTTTGGATTATCCCACAGAGGGTGTTGTGGAATATGATGGTCAGAATATCCATCAAGGAAAGGACGCGGTCCTGTCAGCATTTCGCCGGCGAAGAATTGGGTTTATTTTTCAAAAATTTCATTTAATTCCCGGTCCTAACAGCGCGGAGAACATTATCATGCCCCTGTTGCTGGATCATCGTCAGGTAGATGAGGGATATTTCAAGCAGAGATCACGCAGTTTTGGGGTTGGAGCATCGACTGACACACCTGCCCAGTGAGCTGTCCGGCGGACAGCAGCAGCGGGGTTGCCATTGCCCGGGCGTTGATTGCAAAGCCAGATGTGATTTTTGGCAGATGAGCTCCACGGGTAATCTGGACCTCGCAAAGCGGGCGTCATGGACCTGTTGGCAAGTGTCCATCCAAGGAATTTGGAAGTAGTGATTACCGACGACCAAATGGCATTCTCATTTGAGCCTGGATGAACTATCGACACTGGCATGGGAACTGCTTTGCTTCCAAAATCCT
>VOFK01003249.1_pt1 | contig 28963 bp, 38 predicted proteins | sample 5384121 | NCBI WGS metagenome assembly VOFK01 (sample SAMN12384730, study PRJNA508395) | human gut metagenome | isolation source: healthy gut J | host: Homo sapiens | reverse complement strand
ATATTGCTTCGTTCGGTGCATTGCTTTGGAATTGGGACGAAAAGGAACTATCGCAGTAAATGACAACATGGAATCTTCTATCCCAATGATTTACGCAGGTGGTGACATCGTTCGCGGTGGAGCTACCGTAATTCTGGCGATGGGTGATGGCCGTAAAGCTGCCGCTGCTATGAATGAGCAACTGAAAACAAACGCCGGCAACTAACTGCCGCTTATTAACACCGGGCTAAACTTCCCTAACACGTGGGATAACTACATCTGACACGTGGGCGGAAGTTTATCGAGAGGTGGGCTAAAAACCAACTCACACGTGGGTAGAACATCGATCACCCCCAGCATAAAAAGTAGAATAAGTAAAAGCCCCGTCTACAAAATGTAAACGGGGCTTTTCTTATTTCAAATATCAAAGATACTTTCTACTTTACCACTTTGTTCGTCGCAGGATCAGGGAAGATTACAGCCGGTTTAAACGACTTTGCTTCCTCAAAATCCATCAATGCATAGGACATGATTATAACAATATCATCCGGTTGCACCTTGCGGGCAGCAGCACCATTCAGACAAATTTTGCCCGAACCGCGTTCACCTTTGATAATGTAGGTTTCAAAGCGTTCACCATTGTTATTATCAGCGATATACACTTTCTCTCCCGCAATCATGTTCGCAGCATCCAGCAGGTCTTCATCAATCGTGATACTACCCATGTAGTTCAGATTGGCCTCTGTAACACGTGCACAATGAATTTTCGACTTCAACACTTCAATCATCATAAGGTTTCGTCTTTTAAAATTTATTCTTTGTATTTTATATTATCAATCAGTCTGACTTCTCCGCAGAACACTGTGATACAGCCTACTGCATAGGAAGTATCTTCCCAATTGCTAATTTTCTGCAATGTGTTTCCGTCTACGATCTCAAAATACTCCATACGCAAACCCGGAGCGGCTTCAATCGCATCTTCAACCATCTTTTGCGTCTCGCTCACTGTGTGAGTGGCTGCAAAGTTACGACTTTTAAATAAGGTGCGAGAAATATTTAAAGCATTTTCACGTTCTTCTGCAGATAAACGTTTGTTCCGGCTACTCAATGCCAGTCCGTCTTCCTCACGTACAATTGAACAACCTACAATTTCAAGGTTATATTTCAATTGTCGAACCATCTCACGAATAATCGCTAACTGCTGGAAGTCTTTCTCTCCGAAATATGCACGATCCGGCTGTACAGCATCAAATAGCTTGCTGACAATTTGGCAAACACCGTTAAAATGTCCCGGACGGAAAGCTCCTTCCATCACCGTATCCAATGGTGCATAGCTAAATTGACGGGTATCCGGTTCCGGATACATTTCGCTAACTGAAGGAGAAAAAGCGAAATCCGCCCCGCATTCTTCCAACAAACGGCAATCTGCATCCAATGTACGCGGATATTTCTCCAAGTCATTTTTTATCGTTAAACTGTGTGGGATTCACAAAAACACTCACAACAGTTACACCATTCTCACTTACGCTGCGCTTTACCAGAGATGCATGTCCCGCATGTAAAGCACCCATTGTAGGAACCAGTCCCACCTTTTTACCTTGGGCTCTTAGGGCAGTCAATTCTGCCTGTAAGTCCTTGATAGTGTGCACTACTTTCATTTTCGTCAATTGGTTTATGTTTTACTCGTTTGCAAAAAAACTCTGCAAAATAAACTAATATTTGCCACATAAAGAAAAGAATATCTTATTTAATGTGTCTTTTTTTTCGTATCTTTGCAGAATATTATAGTGAACTATTGTTATTATGACAAAGGCGAATAAAGTTTTATTTATTACTCAAGAGATTACACCTTACGTTTCAGAATCCGAAATGGCCAATATAGGTAGAAACCTTCCACAGGCGATACAAGAGAAAAAGGCCGTGAAATCAGAACCTTTATGCCTAAATGGGGAAATATCAATGAGCGCAGAAACCAGCTGCACGAAGTGATCCGCCTCTCTGGTATGAACCTGATCATCGACGATACTGACCACCCCTTGATTATAAAAGTTGCTTCTATCCAATCCGCACGCATGCAGGTATATTTCATCGACAACGACGATTATTTCCAGAATCGTATGCAGACAACGGATGAAAATGGTATAGAATATGATGATAACGATAGTCGTGCCATCTTCTATGCACGTGGTGTATTGGAAACAGTGAAAAAGCTTCGCTGGTGTCCTGATGTCATTCACTGTCATGGCTGGATGACAGCTTTAGCTCCTCTTTATATTAAGAAAGCCTATAAAGACGAACCTTCTTTCCGCGACGCCAAAGTGGTATTCTCTGTTTATGAAGATGACTTCAAGAGTACACTTAGCGATGATTTCGCAGCCAAATTGATGCTGAAAGGTATTTCCAAGAAAGATTTAGGTGATTTGAAGGAACCGGTAGACTACGCCGCTCTTTGCAAACTTGCTGTTGACTATTCGGACGGAGTAATACAAAACAGTGAAAAGGTAGACGAGTCTATTATTGAATATGCCCGCCAATCTGGCAAATTGGTACTTGACTACCAGAACCCGGAAAACTATGCAGATGCCTGCAACGAGTTCTACGATCAAGTATGGGAAGCCACTGCAAACGAAGAAGAATAAAAAATCAAGATACGACGATCATGAAAGCAAAATACGCCTTAATAGCTTTACTGGCAATCACTTTTTGGGGTTGTGATGATAACACTGCCGGACTGGGATTGGGAATGTTTCCGGAAAGCGACCGGGATATCAATGGAAAGCTATCTACCTTTGATGTGACTACAGAATCCGTTCATGCCGGTAAGATATATGCAATGACTAATGTGGGATATGTAGGTAAGTTCACTGATGAAACATTCGGAACTTATCAGGCTGGTTTCTTAGCAGAACTCAACTGTCCGTCAGAAATGACATTCCCTGGAGTATACAATGGTACTGCTTTTGGACGAAAAGAAAGAAAGCTACCCGCGTAATGGTAGGGGATGATAATGAAGATAATAAAGATGTCACATTCATACGTGATGACAACAATAAAATCATTGGTAACATCCCACACTATCGAACTTTATTTATGGTATAGCAGTTACTTTGGAGATTCATTAACAGCTTGTCGTTTGAGTGTCTATGAATTGAGCGAGAACTTAGATACTGAACATGCCTACTATACAAATATTAATCCGGAAAACTACTACGATCACGCAGATCCTAATAGCTTATTAGGCACGAAAGCTTATACAGCAGTCGATCTTTCAGTAAAAAGACTCTATTCGTAATCTTAGTACATATGTCCCTAGTGTTCATGTTTCTTTCAGAGACGAAGCTGCCAAGGAAATTGGTAAAGAGATTATAAAAAAAGCCAATGAGTTAGGTGTCAATCTTGACAATAAAGAGTTTAGGAAAGATTTTTAAGGGGAATTTATGTGAAGAGTGATTATGGTGATGGTACGGTACTTTATATAAATCAAGCTCAGATGAACGTAGTATATAAATGCTATGCTGTTGATACAATTACTGGTGTTAAATTGCAAAAGAAAGTAGCTGAAAATGGAGTATATAAAGACTCTACTTACTATGGATATCGTACGTTCGCTACCACTCGTGAAGTTATTCAAGCAAACCAGTTAGAGAATGATAAAGCAGCCATTCAAAATTGCATCAATAAATCTGAATGGACTTACTTAAAAAGTCCAGCTGGAATCTTTACTCAGTTAACTCTCCCTGTTAGTCAAATAGCAGAAAAGCTTCAAGGAGACACTTTGAATGCGGTAAAATTAGGAATTCCTATCTATAATGAAACCAGTGATAAGAAGTTTGGCATGTCTACTCCTAATAACGTTTTATTAATACGTAAAAAGTATAAAGATAGTTTCTTCAAAAGGTAATCAACTTAGCGATGGTATAACTTCATCTCTATTTACTTCTACTACAACTAGCTTTACCCAATATACATTCAACAATATCACTCAAATGATAAATAATTGTTTAGAGATGGAGAAAGAGAAGAAGCAGAAAAGAAACTCAAGAATGGTACGATAACTCTCCAAATAACTAACTCCGAAGGCAAAACAGAATCTAAAGAGGTTCATAATATTGAAGAATGGGAAAAATATAGTGATTGGAACAAATTCATACTTATTCCAGTACTTGTAACCACAGATTCTTCTTCAAGTAATAGCTATTATGGTTCTTCGAGCAATGTTATTAGCATACAACATGACCTGAAACCTGGTTATGCACGTTTAAAAGGAGGTAGCAAAGGAAGTATACAAGATGCTCAAGGCAACCCTTCATATCCAGAGTATTTACTCAAACTTGAAGTTGTCTCTACAAACTTCGGAACAAAATCGAAATAAAAGACAAGTAAGATAATCTATAAAATAATAGCACAGGTTACATTAGAGTAATCTGTGCTATTGTTTTATAGATATATATTCAGATGAAAACTGCCAAGGTAAATTTCACTCTTTGTATTATACAAAAAAAAGACATTCATTGAAATCCCTTAAAATCTCTATCATAAAAAAACCGTGAGTGCCTTTTTATCTCACCCACGGTTCCATATATAACAATCTTATACTCCTTATTTAGCAGCAACCTTTTTAGCTTTACCTGTAGTCTTCTTCGGTTCCGCAGCTGCTTTCTTAACTTCAGCTTTCTTTGCAGCAGGTTTTGATTTAGCAACAGCTTTTTCTTTTATTACCGGTTCTTTAGCATCAGCAGCCTTTTTGACTGTCGTTTTCTTTGCCGCTTCTGCTTTTGCCTGCCATTTAGCCACTTCTTTTTCTAACTCGGTAATCTCATCCCCCCCGTGGTTCTTAATTGTAGTCAACAAAGAATTTAATTCTTCGCTGTCTACATCAGCAGGATATAGTGCATCTACCCGTTTGATAAAGTCACCTAGAATATTCATATAGTTGGTGAAAGCATCATAAGGAGAATCATAGATTCCGCGATTCAACCACATACCATTATTCTTCGTCGTCATGAAACGGAAGTTATTGCTGGCCTGCAAACATTCCCAATCCTGCTTGATACGGCGGTGGTCGTCACATAAATGAACACGTTCGGCTACACTATACAGTTTATTGAAAGCCTCACGTTGCATAACATTACCCAGCCAACAACTAGTATCTCTTTCTTCATCCACCCATGACATCGGATATGCAACATCAAGCTGCGACACTGATTTCAGCTTCGTTACGATTTCTGTCGGTGTAGAGAAGTGATTCCCTTTTAGCCTTTGCACATTCCGGCAACGCTTTCAAGAATTCAAGAATATTAGAAGACAATGGTTGAGCCATACCAAGCGAGCTCAATTCCATGAAGATATTAATCACTTGTTCCTCTTGCGGCAATGCATCGATCCAATTAATATACTTATCGGCAAACAAAGGATATTCCGCCCAATCTGAATTGGAGAAGCGCAAACTGATGTCGTCAGAAAGTTTGAAATCCCTCAACAAGAGCTTAAGACTGGGAGCTTGATTACAGTGATAAACATAATGCGGACTCTTCCATCCCAAGATATGTTTAGCCCCTTCCGTCAACATCCCCTTGAAGCCCATAGAAGCTACCAAGCCACCAATTTCATCAGAATAAATCAGACTAGAGTTGCGGAATACTTTCGGTTCTTTACCAAACATCTGTTTCATTTTATCACGCTGACGAAGCACTTCTTCACGGAAGCAGTCTTCGTTAGCCAGAGATGACAAGCCATGAGAATAAGGCTCACATAAGAATCTCGCAACAGCCGGTATCATTCAGCTGATGCAGCAAGTCAATCACTGCCGGAGCATGAATTTCAAGTTGTTCCAAAGCTACTCCCGAAATAGAAAGCGCTACTTTAAAAAGCACCACCCGAGTTTTTCACCATCTCAATTAAAGCATTGAGAGCAGGAATATACGAACGTTCAGCAACCTCATTCATACCCGTTTCATTGGCATAATCATCATAATAATAATGGTCATTACCAATATCGAAGAAACGATAACGTTTCAAATGGATAATTTGATGTATTTCAAAATAAAGACAGATAGTTCTCATTTTTATTTATTGTTTTGTTATTTACCATAGTTTCTTAACACAGCCTCATAGAGAGCACGGATTCTCAAGCCGACTTTCTCCCAAGTAATCCCATCTACTTCCTTCTTTCCCTCTTCTTTGAGGTATTCGAAAAGAGACGGATTAGTACACAGAGAATGGATAGCGTCAGCCATTGCATGAATATCCCAGTAGTCAGTTTTTATCACCTTATCAAGAATCTCGCCACACCCCGACTGCTTAGAAATAATGGAAGGTGTTCCACACTGCATAGCCTCCAATGGAGCAATACCGAAAGGTTCAGAGACAGATGGCATGACAAATACATCACTGTTCTTATAAACCTCATATACCTGCTTACCTTTCATAAAACCCGGGAAGTGGAACCGGTCGGCAATACCACGTTCAGCAACCAGGTTAATCATGGCATTCAACATATCGCCCGACCCCGCCATGACGAAACGAATATTACGAGTACGCTGCAATACAAGCGCAGCAGCTTCTACAAAATATTCCGGTCCTTTCTGCATCGTAATACGTCCGAGGAAAGTGACCACCTTTTCTTTTTGAATGATCGGGACGCGGAATGTCCAACAGTTCCTGCGACAATGGATAAACAGCATTATGCATCGCAAATACTTTTCTGGGGTCCTGATGATACTCGTTAATAACAGTGCGGCGAGTCAACTCGGATACGCACATGATACAATCGGCATGATCCATACCATTCTTCTCAATCGAATAAACAGTAGGATTGACTTTGCCACGAGAACGGTCAAAATCCGTAGCATGCACATGGATGCAAAGCGGCTTTCCGCTTACCATCTTGGCATGTACGCCGGCAGGGTAAGTCAGCCAGTCATGAGCATGAATAATATCAAACTCCTGCTGACGAGCCACTACTCCGGCAATGATCGAGAAATTATTAATTTCTTCGTGTAAGTTCCCGGTATAACCACCTGCAAACTCCATACATCCCAAATCATTCACATGCATATAAGAAAAATCGGCATAGATGTGATCACGGAAAGAATAATACTCCTCTGGTGTCATTTCCAACAAGCGGGACTTCAAGTAGTCGTAGTTGACATCACGCCACACGATGGGTACTTGATTCATACCGATTATTTTCAAGAACTTCTCTTCTTCGCCGCTAGGTTTAGGCATACAGAAAATCGTCTCCATATCACCTTGCAGACTCAATCCTTTAGTTATTCCATAAGAAGCAAACCGCAAGACCACCATATATTTTGGGAGGGAATTCCCATCCAAACATTAAAACTTTCATCTTCGTTCCTCCTTTTTTTTTAATAATACTTAGACAATAGCTTTAAGACACGCAGTATTTCTGCTACATTCATCGCAAACGATACTGCGCCGCGTCCTTTGAAAGGCGGGTTCCCATCGAACAACTCGGGAATGGAACCAACGCAGTGGCTTGTCATCTCATCATCATAACTAATCAGCTGACGTTCAACGAATGACAACCCGCTCATCTTTATAAATTCGAAGATAAGCTTCCAGATAGAATCCCATCAACCAAGGCCAGGCCGTTCCCCTGATGATAAGCATAATCGCGTTGTATCTGCGGACCTACATAGTTCGGATTATATCCGCCACTCTTCGGACTCAACGAACGAATTCCTTTCGGAGTGAGCAGCTCTTTGGTCACAATATCGAGCACCTGTTTCTTTTGCGCACGATCCAAAGGAGAATAATCAAACGCTACGGTAAATATCATATTAGGACGTACACTCCAGTCCATCATATTACCGTCTACATAATCAAGCAGATAACCATATTCGTTACGGAATACCTCGACAAAAGACTTTCCGGTTACTTCTGCCTGCGCATCGAGTTCATCCGCCAAGTATACGTCTCCTCCTTCGCGCACCAAATCAGCTATAAAACGCAACGCATTATACCACAACGCATTAAATTCAACAATATACCCCGTACGAGGAATCACCGGATGTCCGTTCACAGTAGAATTCATCCATGTAATCGCCTTATCCGTACCATTGGCAAAAAAATCCATTATCATGCAAGAAAAGATTCTCATGTTTCCTGACGAATAAACTCCATTATATCTTTCAGGAGTTCTCCGTATTTCTGACGACATTGCTCACGGGAAGTTTCTTTTTGCATATTGCTGCAAAGCCCAGACAGCCCAAAGCAAAACGTCAGGATGCTCCATCTCATAGATTTTGTAACCCACAGGTTCTTCATTAATGAAGTTACGAATTGCTTTTTCCGCTGTTTTCATCACATCCTCAAACTGGTCGATTTCGTCAATAGCAAGCGTCAGCCCCGGCAAAGCAATAAACATATCGCGTGCACGGCATTTAAACCATGGATAACCGGCAAGGATATAATGTTCACCTTCCTGTTGATTGTGATATTGGTGAGCAGAATTTTTCAGACAGTGATAAAAACTATCACGCGGTGTACGATCAGCCACTTCCGCCTCAAATGTCTGTTTCAGTCTCCGAGGGGATATTTCTGAAGTCCCGGCCGAGAATACAATACTCTCCCCTTTCTTTATATCCACCTCAAAATAACCGGGAACATAAAGATCTTCATTGAAATCATACCCGCGTTCCTGTTCCTTCGGGTATTCAATGCCACGATACCAGTCGGGTAGGAAATGGAACTCACATTTTTTGTTCAACTGCATATACAGTTCTGGATAACCCGGATACATACAAGTCCTTATACCGTTTTCCACAAGTTGATACTCGCGGCTTGCCTGTGCATTTTCGTGAGTATACTCGCGTACACTTCTGAAAGCAAGGAACGGACGGAAGCGCAAAGTCGTTGCCGAATGCGCATCAAGTAAAGTATAACGAATCAGGATTCTATTTTCATGATGTACAAAAGATTTTTTTTTGCGGAGAATTACTCCTCCAACACGGTAAGTTGTCGCCGGGATATGTTCACAATCAAACTCACGGATATACTTATGTGCCCGTTGGGACTAAAGTTGTTTCCCCTGATATTTATGCAATCCCAAGTTAAACTCCGCACCATGTTGAATTACCGTTTCATCAAGAGAAGATAGCAGCACATGATTTTCATCGTCTATATTGGGAACGGGAATCACCAACAGGCCGTGATATTTGCGTGTGTTACAATCAACAATCGTTGTACAATGATAAGCTCCTGCCTTGTTCGTCCGGAGAATTTCTCTCTGCAGAGATTCTTCCAGATTCGTCATGAGGGTCTTGTCAAATCGTAAATAACTCATAGTTGTGCATTATTTAAAGGTTAATTATTGGCTATTATATCATACTTGTATTTATTACTATATCGCATACAGAATGGTTTGTAGCACCATATATAACAGGTACAATGTCCAAATGTACAAATTCTAGATAAAAACAAAAATAAAAAAAAGGGGTTTTTATTTTCAGATTTTGTGCAAATATTCGTAGTATTGCGTAAAAAATATCTAAAGAAAAGAAAGTCATGAAACAAGATATTCAGCGTATCATGCTAGCTGCAGCAAAGCCATTGTTTCTTATTTTCATTCTTTATATGCTCAAGATTGTAGAGGTCGGGGATGCATTGGGATCTCTCACTTGGGGATATATCCTATGGAAAAACGTGGAGTTTTTCGGTATTCTGACTCATCCGTTGATACACAGTGGATTCAGTCATTTACTGGCTAATACGCTCCCGCTATTTTTCTTATCATGGTGTCTTTTTACTTTTACCGGAGAATAGCGGGAAAAATTTTTATCCTGATTTGGATCGGTGCCGGACTACTTACCTTTATTATAGGGTAAACCGGGCTGGCATATAGGTGCCAGCGGATTAATCTACGGTCTTGCCTTTTTCCTTTTTTTCAGTGGCATTCTCCGCAAATACGTACCACTTATTGCCATTTCTCTGCTTGTCACTTTTTTATACGGAGGAATTATCTGGCATATGTTCCCCCTATTTCTCTCCCGCCAATATGTCGTGGGAAGGACATCTAAGCGGTGGAATTATGGGAACACTCTGTGCCCTAGCTTTTGTGAATCACGGGCCTCAACGCCCGGAACCTTTGCAGATGAAAAGGATGATGACGAGGAAGAAGAGGAGAATCCGAAGGAGGAATTTTCCAATCAGGACTTATGCAATGCCTCAATCAACAACGTTATATTCGCCGTAAACAACCTGACAGAGATAGCCAACAGGATAATTCCAAAAGAACTTGCGAATAATATAAATACCACCTTTCCCCGAGGAATCGTTCCACACGACCGGTCATACTCACAACAAAGAAAACCCAGATCATATTCAGAACCAAGGCGATGATAATATTAATGCTGGCATATTCTGCCCGAAGGGAAAGCAAGGTAGTAAAAGCTCCGGCACCGGCTAAAAAGAGGAAAAACAAGCGGAACTAGAGTAGCTTCTTTGATAGGTCCCTGATTTTTGAAGATTTCAATATCCAGAATCATTTCCAAAGACATGAGGAAAATAACAAATGCACCTGCAACAGCAAAAGATTCAATATCTACATGGAAGAGTCTCAGCATCATGTCCCCTGCATAAAAGAAACCGATTAATAAGGCAAAAGAAATAACGGTAGCCTTCATTGCATTCACATCCTTCCCCTTTTCTTTCAGGTTAATAATAATAGGTATAGAACCGATAATGTCTATTACCGCAAAAAGCACGATAAACGCACTAATCATCTGTTGCCAGTTAAAGCCTGCAAACATAATTTCCTCCTTTTTTTCTGCAAATATACTCTATTTTTATGCATTCAAACAATAAAAAAAAAAAAGAAGGGTCAGATGTTGACAGCAGTATTGTATAATGAGTAAATTTGTACAATAAATAAGAGATAACAACGTATGGAAACAATGTTCGACACTTTGCTCCAATTGCCTTTATTTCAAGGTCTTTGCCATGAAGATTTCACTAGTATTTTGGATAAGGTAAAGCTACATTTTATCAAGCATAAAGCCGGAGAAACTATCATTGGGAATGGTAGTCCTTGTAAGCAACTCCGTTTCCTGTTAAAAGGTAAAGTATCTATCGTCACCACTTCCAAAGAAAACATATACACTGTCATTGAGCAAATGGAAGCACCATATCTGATAGAGCCACAATCGTTATTCGGCATGAATACGAATTACGCATCCTCTTATATAGCGCATACAGAAGCCCACACAATCAGTATTAGTAAAGCCTTCGTACTTAGCGACCTGTTTAATTACGATATATTCCGGCTCAACTATATGAATATTGTCAGCAATCGTGCACAAAATCTTTACTCCCGACTATGGGAAGAACCGACTATAGACTTAAAGGAGAAGATTTCCCGCTTCTTCTTACTGCATTGCGAGAAAACACAAGGAGAAAAGATATTCAAAGTAAAAATGGATGATTTAGCTCGCTATTTAGACGATACCCGTCTGAATACTTCCAAAGCACTTAACGAATTACAGGATAAAGGATTGATTGAGTTGCGACGAAAAGAAATTCTTATTCCTGATGCACAGAAGCTCATTATATAAATTAAGTTATATTATTTATACCACCTATGAAAACAACACATTTACACCTCTTTCTTTTTATTCTTTTTTTTTAGGTTGCACTTCATCACTAACAGCACAATATAAGTGGTTCAATCCACAAAAAGAAAGTTTTCCGGTCGTCCGTGGACAAGCATGGCAAGAAGATCCCGCAGGATTTTACACACGACTTCCACAACGGGCTAAAGATAAAGTACGAAAAGCGGTATGGGACTTATCACTCCAAAGCGCAGGACTCTCCATTGCATTTCGTTCCAATGCTCCGGGAATAAAAATTCGTTATGTTGTGAAAGGCGCTCTTTCCATGCCACACATGCCAGCAACTGGTGTCTCTGGCATTGATTTATATGCAACCGACAATAATGGTCAAGAGCGTTGGTGTGTTGGACAGTATGTTATGCAGGATACCATTACATACGATTTTCGCGGACTTTTCGTATGCCGCAAAAACCGGAAAAGGTTTTGAATATCAATTATTTCTACCTCTTTACAACAGTGTGGCATGGCTAGAAATCGGTGTACCCGAGAACACTTCTTTCCGTTTTCTTCCCGTCTCACAAGAAAAACCCCTGGTTATTTACGGAACTTCCATTGCACAAGGGGCTTGTGCCTCCCGTCCGGGTATGGCATGGGGAAATATTTTAAATAGAAAGTCGGAACATCCCGTCATCAATTTGGGATTCTCCGGCAATGGCAAACTCGAGAGCGAACTATTCGACTTATTGTCCGAGATTGATGCAAAACTGTTTATCATTGACTGTATGCCCAACCTACCGGGAAAGAGTGCAGAAGTGATATACGACCGTACCTTAAAAGGAGTAAAGAAATTACGCGAAACCAGCAAAGCACCTATTTTACTAGTAGAGCATGACGGATATGCCAACGATGTCACTTCCGAAAAAGCAGAAGAATCATACCGCGTAGCTAACTGTACTGAATTGCGAAAAGCATGCAATACTTTACAAGAAGAACAAAGTCCGGATATCTATTATCTGACAAAGGAAGAAATAGGTATTCCGGCAGACGGTATGGTAGACGGAGTTCATTCTACTGATTTAGGTATGCAGCAATATGCAGACAGTTATTTAAAAAAGATACGGGAAATATTACATGAAAAGAATGAAGGTCCCACTTCATGTATTCCATGCAAACAACAAAGAGATTCCTATGATTGGTACGCGCGTCATGAAGAAATCCTTAAATTAAACCGAGAAAATGCCCCGGAAATCATTATGATAGGTAACTCTATCACGCATTACTGGGCCGGCGAGCCCTACTGCACCGACACAACGTGGAAAAGAAGCTTGGGACAAGCTATTCAAAAACAGGTCAGTTCGCAATCTCGGTTTCGGCTGGGATAAAACAGAAAACGTATTGTGGCGCATCTACCATGGCGAATGGACGGTTTCAAAGCAAATATGATTTTTCCTTACTGATAGGAACTAATAATCTTCAATTTAATACAGATAAAGAAATTCTGCAAGGTATTCTTCAGGTTACCGAAGCTATTAAAATACGCCAACCACAAGCTAAATTATGCGTAATGGGAATCCTCCCAAGAGCAAACACAGAAAAACGTATTCAGCAAATTAACAAAGAACTTCGTAAGAAGCTAGAACAGAATTGTATTTATATAAACTTAAGCAATCTGTTGACAGATAAAAATGGCATTATCAATTCATCCTTATTCAGCGATGGACTTCATCCTAATACTAAAGGATATGAGAAAATAGCAGAGGTTTTAAAAACTTACCTAGATAATTAGATAGATAGTTAATTATATAATTCCCTGTTTAGGTAGCACAAATAGGATCATTTTGTCTACGATTACTAAACGACAAACATATAACCACCATTAAAAAATAGTTTTTTCCCTTTTCTTATTTATGTTTCTAAAAGATTAAATTAATAGCTAAGTTGTAGTAGAACTTAATAATTTTCTAAATTATAATAGAAGTGCTTAGCTCTCCATAGGCGATTTTGCTTTAAAAGTTCATTTTGTTTTTAATTCTCCGCAAATATATTAATTGATTTTAAAATATCAAGCTAATATTTCATTTATTTTGCATTCTCCCGCAAATTAAATCTACTTTTTTTAGATACCAACTTTATACCATTACTCTTTTTTTAATAAATATCACAACTTTAACAAACTGATTATCATAGATATAGATTAAATTAGGCTAAGTTCTACTACGACTTATTCTAAACTGAATATTATAAAATATTCCCCTTAATTTAATATTTATGAGAAAGAAAACTTTAAAAATCAAGTTCTTTCTGCTATTTTGCTCACTTGCAGGTTATTCAACCATCATTTCAGCACAGGACAAAACAGTGAAGGAAAAGAATGAAAAAGACTCGACAATCATTTCCATACCCTATGGAAGTAAGTTAAAAACAGAGTTTAGCGGTGCATCCGATGTAAAATCTCCGGTAAAGTATTGGAGAATGTGCCTGTACAGCATTTATCCAATGCATTGTCAGGAAGAATATCGGGGGTTAACTACGATTCAGCGAAGTGGAGAACCGGGCAATGACGAAGCTTCCATTTATATACGTGGAATACGTAGCAATGGAAATGGCGCACTTGTACTAATCGATGGACAAGAACGCAATTACTACGGTATGGTACAAACTCAGGAAATTGAAAGAGTGACCATATTAAAAGATGCTTCTGCTATCGCTCTTTATGGTATGCGAGGCGCGAACGGAGTTATCCTGATTGAAACCAAATCCGGACGTCTCGGAAAACCTAGAGTCAGCCTTAACATCCAAGGGATATATCAGCAGAACATGAGAGTTCCCAAAGCTGTTAACGCGGCAGAATATGCTCAATCCTACAATGAAGCGAACATTAATGACGGTTTGAATCCTTTCTACACGGAAACGGAGATCAATAAATTCGCCAATCATTCAGACCCGGAGCGCTACCCAGATGTCGACTGGATAGGAAACTTGCTTAAAAAAGGAACTTTCATGCAGCGATATAATGCCACAGTAGAAGGAGGTTCCGGGCGTACCCGTTATTTCGTCTCATTGGGATATACCGGACAAGCAGGAATGTTTAATACTGAAAAAGAGCAGAATTACAGTACCAACGCAGAATTTTCCCGAATCAACTTTCGCTCGAACGTAGACTTCGACATTACCTCCACAACCCTTTTATCTGTTAAATTAGACGGTTGGATGCAAAGTGAAAACTCACCTTATTACGACCAAGCACAACAATATATATTCCAAAATTTGTTGAAAACGCCGGCTACGGCATTCCCAATGTACTATAAAGATACTCATAACTATGTAGACCAGTCAGGGAATCCTATCAAATCACAACCGGGAGACCGTATTGTAGCAGGCAATGATAAATATATTAATCCGTGGGCTATCTTGAACAGAGGTGGCTACACAGCGATCGATAAACGTTATGGCGCCTTTTCTGTATCACTGAAACAGGATCTGGATTTCCTTCTGAAGGGTTTATCGCTCTACGGACAGATCTCTATGGACGTATACAACTTACAAAAACCAAAAACCGTACCCGCTCTTTCAATTATTACACACTTCAAAATAACGGAGTACTCCAAAAATATGGAACTAGTGAAGAAATGATATCAAATGCTGCCATGAAATATGGTGATGCACGTAACACCACATTAAATTTTAAGCTTAGCTACAATCGTATTTTCGGTAGGCACAATGTCTCGGGAATGATGTTTTACGACCAATATGAATACAATCAAAAGTATTGTGCTTCCCTATCGCTATCAAACAGTTGGTGGCTGGTTTGCATATAAATACGATAATAGATACCAGATAGATGCCACTTTCGGTTATCAAGGTTCTTACAAATTCAATAATGAAAACCGCTGGGGATTGTCTCCTACTGTTTCTTTAGCATGGTATGTATCCAATGAGAAATTCTTTGATGTGTTAAAGCCCGCTATTTCTAATCTAAAGATACGCGGTAGTATCGGTAAGATCAATAATGACCGTGCAGTATCTGCGTATATGTATATGAGCCGTCTTCAGAATTTGAATGAAGGAATCTATTTTGGTAATGACATGGTACAATATACTTCTCTATTGGAAACCCAACAAGCCAATCCTTCTGCTACCTACGAGGAATCTACTCAAATGAATCTAGGGTGCAGACTTAGGAATGTTTTCTAATCGTTTGAACGCAACATTCGACATTTGGAAGGATCGTCGCACCGGTGTATACACCATTCCCTCCACATTTTCATCCATGTTGGGATATACTACTATCTATATGCCAGGCAAGAATATCGGAAAAATGGAAACCAAAGGTTGGGAAGCCAGCCTAAACTGGAAAGATAACATAGGTAAAGATTTCGCATATTTCCTTAGTGGTAACATTTCATACAGCAAAAACAAAGTCATTGATATGGACGAAGCCTTGCAAACCGTATGACTATATGTATTCCAAAGGACATCCTTATGGTACTTCACTGGTCTATATTGCCGATGGTATTTTCCAATCGTATGAAGAAATTGCGGCAGCTCCCTGTTCACACATTGAACAGCGTCGTTCCCGGAGACATACGATATAAAGATATCAACGGAGACGGTAAGATAGATGAAAAAGATCGGGTACGTTACGGATACACGGACGTTCCTCAAGTGTTCTATGGCTTCAGTCTTGGAGGAAGCTATAAAGGATTTTCTCTGTCCGTACTATTCCAAGGGGCAGCTAAAAGTATCTAAAATGCTATCTTCATACACAGCGTTTGCATTCTACAATAACGGAAATATGTATGAACACCAAAGAAATAGATGGACACCGGAAAACCCTTCTGTCAACAACCCAAGATTTACAACTAAAGCTGCGGGGTCAAGCAACAACAGTCTTTCGTCTACCTATTGGCAACGGGACGCCTCTTATCTAAGACTAAAGAATGTAGAACTGTCGTATAATCTACCAACCAAAGTGGTCCGTTCCATTGGTCTTGAAGAACTCCGTATCTTCTTAAATGGCCAGAACCTGCTCACATTTGATAAACTAGACGTTATTGACCCAGAGGCCTATGGCAATGGTGTCGCTTATCCGCTCCAACGCTCATTCAGCGCCGGAATAAACATTAAATTTTAACTAACTATGAGAACGATTAAACATATACTCATAACAGGTTGTATTGCTCTTTTGCAGTTTCTTCATGCGACTATCTGGACCAACAACCTTATGAATACTGGCAACCGGAAGAGACATTTATTGATTATAACAAAACAATCCAAATGCTGAATAGCGTTTACGTTTCCATGCCCAATGGATACCAAAGCAACTATACAGCATTCCTCGACGCGTCTACAGATGACGGTGCTTATGTAGACCCCGCCAATGCAATGTATAAACTGGGACAAGGATACGCAACCGAAATTAGTCCGATAGAAAACCGTTGGGCCGATTTATACATCGGTATCCGGCGTACACTTTATTTCGAGCAGTACATTCCTCTCCTACAAAACAATGCAGGTTGGACAGATGCACAAGTTGAAAGTTATAAAGAACTGGCCATAGCAGAGAGTAAATCGGTCCGTGCACTCTATTACTTCGAGTTAATCAAAAGGTATGGAGGAGTTCCGCTCGTGAAAAAAGACATATACTCTTGATGATAAAGAGATTATAACATTACCCCGCAATAATTTCAGCGATTGCGTCGATTATATTGTAAATTTATGCAATGAAGCCAGCGAAATATTTACGCGCTACAATTATATCACCAATCAATATCGTGGTTTTGGTTTTTTATCAGCCAGTACATGCCCGTTGGCTATTAAGGCAAAAACGCTGGCGTACGCAGCGAGTCCATTATTCAACAATGTACAAAAAATCCGATACTCGGCTATACTGACGGAAACGTACAAGAAAGGTGGAAACTTGCTGCTAAAGCTTTGGAAAAAAACCGTAATTGACCTTGCTCCGAGTAAATTGTATTTATACCCAAACTTTGAAAAACTGTTTATCATACAGCCAAACCAAAAATACTGAATATATAGTATATACCGGAAATCCAAAAAACTATATGCTGGAACTTTACAATTACCCTCCTTCACTGTTGGGTTCGGGAGGTACTTGTCCTTCCCATAATCTGGTATGCGCTTTCGAGAAGAAGGATGGTAGTGCCAACGATATGCAATCAGATACCCGATTCGAGAATATGGATCCTCGTTTTGATGTTACGATCGTTCGTGACGGAAGTATTTTGGGAGCAAGAGGAGCAATCGACATCAGCGACCCCAACAGTCAGGATGCTATCGGCAAAGTCAATCTTCGTTCTACCGTTACAGGTTATTATTTACGCAAATTCCTTGATACGAATATAAATCTGTCAGCTCAAACAATAACGAGTACCTACCACTACTTCCCTGTCATTCGCTTGGCAGACATCTATTTGCCTATATACGCCGAAGCCATGAACGAAGCATACGGACCGAATGATGCAGCCGATTTGGGGTGGACAGCTCTCGAAGCTTTGAATAAAGTAAGAACACGTGCAGGAATAACAGTCCCATACACTACAACTTCTCAAACGGAAATGACAAAGAAAATAAGAAATGAAAGACGGGTTGAACTGGCATTCGAAGATCAACGCTATTTTGACTTGAGAAGATGGAAAACAGCCGAAAAAGATTTGAACCAGCCACTAATGGGATTCAGAATAGAGCGGCAAGATAATGGAGTTGTGTCCACACATGAGTTTGTTGTCGACGGACAAAGGAAATTTAATACAAAGATGTATTATTCTCCTATCCCCCTACTCAGAAATGCAGTTAAATACAAAATTTAGTACAGAATCCCGGTTGGAGATAACAATCTAAAAAAATCGTATAATATGAAAAAATGGTATATATTAATGCTACTAATGAGCTTTTATGGTTCATAGGAGCGCAAGCACAAGAAACCGTAAGAGGTGTTGTTACAGATGCCGCCGGCGAACCATTAATTGGTGCCAATGTGGTAGAAAAAGGACAACCCAGTAATGGAACAATTACAAATCTTGACGGCAAATTCACATTAAAGGTAACCAGTAACAAAGGCTATTATTGCTATTTCAATGATAGGAATGAAAACTGTGGAAGTTACCGTTCCCAAAGATGGAAAGACACTTACCGTAAGACTCCATGATGACACACAAACCTTGGACGAAGTAGTGGTTGTAGCTTATGGGCAACAGAAAAAGGTATCGGTTACCGGATCTATTTCTGCTGTGGGCAATCGGGAACTGAAACAAGGTCCTACTTCCAGTGTCACAAACAGTCTGACAGGACGTATTCCCGGACTGGTAACACGTCAAACCAGCGGACGTCCCGGTGAAGACGCTGCCGCACTCTATATTCGTGGCCGTGCTACGGTGAACGATGCTTCTCCGTTGATTATGGTAGATGGCATCGAACGTGACTTTTCACAAATCGACCCGGACGAAATAGAAAGTATTTCCGTATTGAAAGATGCATCTGCTACTGCCGTTTATGGTGTACGTGGAGCGAACGGAGTTATCCTTGTGACTACAAAACGTGGGAATTCCGGTAAAGCTAAAGTTTTTTCTCCGGTGAGTTCGGTATTACACAAATCAACCGTATTACAAAAATGGTGAATGCCGAAGAATATGCAACATTGATGAATGAAGGTTTGGTGAATGAAGGGCAAGCACCGAAATATACAGAGCATGATATGCAATTATACCGCGACCAGTCCAGCCCGTTTACTCATCCGGACAACGACTATATAGATATGTTTACCAAACTAGGTACACAACAAAAAGTACAATGTCAATGTATCGGGAGGAAACGAACGGCTTAAATATTTTGTGTCATTAGGCTATTTTCATCAGAACGGAACCTACGAAACTGATATCGAAAAATTAAAAAAGAAACCGGATCTGGCCAAATTGATTGCCATTAACCCGGAACTGGATAATTTACTCCAGCAACCAGACTACAACTCTGCCTACTACTATAATCGTTTCAACGTACGAACCAACCTAGATATACAAGTTACTAAAGACTTCAGTATTGGCGTTGACTTCAGCTATCGTACCGGAAGCAAGAACCGTCCCAACTCCGAAGGAGATGCCAGCCGTGCATTTAACAATATGACCCGTACACCTGCCAATGCATTCCCGCTAGTCAACGAAAACGGAACTTTTGCAGCCGTTCCAAATCTTGTGAGAGCCAACCCACTACACGCATTCCTCTATCAGGGATATAGAAAGGACAACGACAGTGCTTTGGAAGGAACTGTAAAACTGAACTACGATTTACATGCTATTACTAAAGGATTGAGTATCGGAGGTAAATTCTCCTACAATAGTTATATCGAAGACAACGGTATGGGCTTGAATGTGGTGGAACCTGTATGGAAATATAATGAGAATGGAATATACCAACGCCTACTTTGCCAAAGTATTCCCCTTCTCTCATCAATTTTGCATCCGGAGCAAAAAAAACGTGTATACTGGGAAGCATTCGTGAATTATTCACATCAATTTGCAGAAAAACATAATGTTTCGGGACTTATTTTTTTATACAACTATAACTCTCACCAAGCACCGGGCGATGGTGAATATGGAGGGCTACCGCAGGTATATCAAGGACTGGTAGCCCGTGCCAACTATGATTTTGAAGGTAAATACTTAGTAGAAATCAATTTAGGGATACAATGGTTCCAACAGATTTGTTGAAGGCGAACGATATGCATTATTCCCTTCCGCATCCGTAGGCTGGATTGTTACTAACGAATCTTTCCTAAAAGACAGCAAACTATTACCTTACTGGAAAATAAGAGCTCATTAGGACAAGTCGGTAATGACAAATTCGGAAGTAATTTTGCCTATTATTCGGAAGCGACCTATGCCGCAGGCACCAATTACAATTTCGGTGAATCTCCAACTGCAGCCAGTGGAGGACTCTTGGAAGGAAAAAGCAGCACAGATTGTAAGTTGGGAACGTTCTACCAAATTCAATATCGGTATGGACACACGCTGGTTTGAAGGTAAATTAACCTTGAATGCCGAATACTTCCGCGAAAACCGTACCAACATCTTGAAAACTCCCTCACGCACCAACATCATTTCCGGAGTGACAAGTTTTTCCCCACAAAATCTAATGGAAGTAAAAAATCAAGGTGTAGAAGTAGAAGTAGGATGGGATCATAAGATCAAAGACTTCGGCTATCGCATCAAAGCAAACATTGCCTACAACCACAATGAGATTATCGAACAAAATGAACAGATACGTAAATATCCTTATATGAACCGTACCGGAGGTTCTATCGGACAACAGTTCTCACTGATAGCCGACGGATTCTACAATACATATGCCGAAATCGCAGCCGGCCCGACGCAATACGGCACCTTTTACAACCTGGAGACGTCCGTTTCCGTGATATCAACACGGAGACGGTGTTATCAATGATTACGACATAGCACCTTTCGGTTTCTCGGATGTACCCGAAATAACCGGCTCATTCAAGTTGGTCTGTCTTACAAAAACTTCGACCTGACCGTTATGTTCCAGGGAGCAACACGTGTAACAATTCCACTGACAGGTGAAGTTGCATGGGAGTTCTTCAATCTTGGTTCTGCTCTTGCCGACAGACATTTGGCCAGATGGACTCCCGAAACACAGCAAACTGCGACTTATCATCGTATGAGCAATTCTTCAGGCTCCAATCAGAACAACTTCAAATCATCTTCAATGTATTTGTATGACGCTTCTTATCTGCGACTGAAGAATGTAGAGTTATCCTACAACTTCCTAAAAAGTGGTTTACCCACACCCCGATATCCGCATTAAGGATGTATGTCAACGGATTCAACCTGCTTACTTGGGATAAGTTAAAAGTGATCGACCCGGAAGCACAACCTGCCAATCGCGGAAACTTCTACCCTCAGCAAAGAATCTATAATCTTGGGTAAACGTTACATTCTAACCTCTGATAACAATTCGATATATGAAGAAAAATATTATTCTAACAGCCTTTTCCCTACTGCTCCTATACGGATGTACCGGTGATATGGAACGAATCCAGACAGGAACAAATACGGAAGAATTAATCTATGCAGACGCAGCAAAGACAAGGCAGATTTTAAATAACCTATATGCCCGCACGCGTCTAACACAAGGTAGCTTCTCCAGTTTCTCCGGAGATGGAGTAACTTTCCTTGACTGTGCAACAGACAACGCATATGCACCTATTGAATATTCATCAGCACATACGCATGGTAAGTCAACCATGTCTGCCTCTGATATTGCAATGAACGGAGGACATCCCTGGACCTTCTATTACAATAGTATCCGTAACGCAACTCTATTTATACAAAAAGTAGACAAATCGGTACTGTCTGATGAAGAAAAAGCCTCCTCAAAATTACAAGCGCGTTTCTTACGGGCGCTGTATTATGCAGAATTATACCGTTGGTACGGAGGAGTCGTGTTGCTGGGAGATGAAATCATCTCTCCTACCGACTTGGACCGTTCGCGTTCAACTGCAGAAGCAACCGTCGACTATATCGTTTCCGAACTGGCAGATGTTGCATCACAACTTCCATTAGAATGGGACGCCCCCAATTACGGGCGTGCTACCAAAGGAGCGGCACTGGCCTACATAGCCCGTACCAAACTTTATGCTGCCAGCAAACTAAACAACCCGTCTATGGATCGTAAGAAATGGGAAGATGCCAGAGACGCATTATCAGCAGTCATGGGATTGAATATCTATGATTTATATTATGACACGCAAAATCCGGAATTAAGTTATGCACATTATTTCTGCGAGCGTAAAACCAAAGAAAATATATATACATATCTACTCGCTGCCAATGCCACCATGCATAGTAATCTTCCCCAAGGAGCTCCCTGGAATGAAAAATCTTATGTGGGATGTACTCCCACTCAGAATCTGGTAGATGCTTACGACATGAAAGACGGTACTGAACCAATCACCGGATACGATGCCAATGGCCAGCCTATCATTAATAAAAATTCAGGATATGACGATAAGAATCCTTATGAAAACCGGGATCCACGCCTTAAAATGACAATCTTTTATCATGGCAACACATTCGATCTTAATGGTTCCCAACAAGCGTTGGATATGACTGACGTAGATGATAAAAGCAAATCATCCGGTTATCTCGTCCTGAAATATCTCGACGATAGAATCGGACACAAAAGTTCGGGAAACTCCAATTATGACTGTAACCCCCAAATGATACGTTATGCGGAAATATTACTGGGGTATGCAGAGACACTTAATGAATTGGGTGACAGCAAAAATGCAGTAAAAACAGTCAACCTGATACGCAAACGTGCCGGTGTAGGAGAATTAGATGAAAACAAAAATTGGAATAAGGACGAACTCAGACAGCGCATCTACAAAGAATATCGTGTAGAATTTGCATTCGAAGACAATCGTTTCTTCGATGCCCGCCGATGGGCCAAAGCGGAAGAATGGTTCTCTAAACCAGTATACAAGGTTACTGTAACAGGCAGCCTAGAAAATCCTACATATACCAGAAGCCTGCTGGAAGAACGTATTTTTCTTTCCAAATGTTACCATTTCCCAATCCCGCAGCAAGAAGTTGACAACAGTCAGAATATTGAACAAAACGCCGGGTGGTAATCAGATTTATAAACCAATAATTTTACAATAATATGAAAAAGCAAAAACATTTATTTTATACGTTATTTATCTTCCTGTTTTCACTTACCTCTTGTGAAAATGAAGCTAATATTGATTATGTTCCTACTGTACTATTCAATTTTGAAGGAGGAACGAACTTGGTAACTACTCCGAAAGGTATCAAAGAATATACGGTAAAAAGGAAGCATCACTTCTACAGCAGGACTTACCTCCTTCGTTATCAGCACAGCCAATGCTGAAACCGGTGCGGCGATATCTGTCATCGAGAGTACCAGACAAACATTTGACGAACCTAAAAGTAATTATGATTTTTCATATACTATAACAAACCTGTCAGAAAACAAAGCGATCAAAATTAGTGTAACTGATGCTGAAGGAGAAGACTTTCAGAAAAAACTTTGTAGTAGAAATCACTCCTGCTGTTATCTTTTCTGAACATAGTGATAAGAAATTGGAATCAGTTGACAAATATTGGGGGAGTATTCTATGCTGAATGGTTATATGGCCGCATCTATAAGAGCCGTGAAGCGGGTAAATATGCTGCTGAAGTTAATATAGGTATGGAAAATAAGAATGGAAAAGACAGTATTAATCTCTCCTGCCAAGCATAGCTTAACCTTTAACGGTGCTCGCAATACTAAATTCGGAGTTACGAATATGACCTTAGAACAGTTCAACGCAATCAGCAAATTGATGACACTCCTCTAAAGAATTTGTCACCAACAACAGAAAGTATTGAAAATAGAGAATGGAAAAGTATATGCATACCAGACGCAAGATGGACAAAAAGGAGTGGTATATATTCAAAACCTGACTGGTAATGCCGGCAGTACTGACGATCCGACGGTTACGGCAACGATTGTCACCAAGTTACAAGCGAAATAAACAGTTATCAACATAAGTTATACGGAATAGGGTATGTCTCTCATTGACAAGGCAGAGACGCACCTATTCAATTTTGTTTCAAAGGTTTAAAACTATTTGTTTCGCCGTATGAAACAGTTTGTTTGCCGAGATGAAAATAAAATAGCCCCAACTTTATTCAAGTTGAGGCTACTCAAGTATCATCTAAAAAGGACTTATTTTATTCCCATTCGATTGTTGCAGGCGGTTTGGAACTAATATCATAGGTTACACGGTTCACACCTTTTACCTTATTAATAATGTCATTCGAAACTTTACCTAAGAACTCGTAAGGCAAATGCGCCCAATCGGCAGTCATAGCATCCGTAGATGTCACGGCACGCAAGGCAACTGCTCTTTCGTAAGTACGCTCATCTCCCATTACACCGACAGACTGTACCGGCAACAGGATAACACCTGCCTGCCATACTTGATCATATAATCCCCAATCACGCAATCCCTGAATAAAGATATCATCCGCATCCTGCAAGATACGTACCTTCTCCGGCGTAATATCTCCCAGAATACGTACTGCCAACCCCGGTCCCGGGAACGGATGACGGGTAATCAGATGTTCCGGCATACCCAACTCACGACCTACACGGCGAACTTCATCCTTAAATAACAAACGAAGCGGCTCGCACAACTTTAGATTCATTTTTCTCCGGAAGGCCCCCTACATTATGGTGACTCTTAATCACTGTACCTGTGATAGACAATGATTCTATGCAATCCGGATAAATAGTACCCTGCGCTAACCATTTTACATCTTTTATTTTGTGAGCTTTCTACATCGAACACATCAATAAAACCCTTACCGATTATCTTACGTTTACCTTCCGGTTCCGTTACACCGGCCAATTCCGCAAAGAACTTCTCGCTGGCATCCACACCAATCACATTCAGACCGAGACATTCGTAATCGTTCATCACATTTTTGAACTCATTCTTACGCAACATACCGTGATCTACGAAGATACAAGTCAAATTCTTGCCAATAGCCCTGTTCAGCAACACGGCAGCTACAGAAGAATCCACACCACCACTCAAACCGAGCACCACTTTATCATCACCCAACTGTGCTTTCAATTCAGCAACTGTGCTTTCGATAAAAGAAGCCGGTGACCAATCCTGCTTGCATCCACAAACATCGACTACGAAGTTCTTCAATATCTGCGTCCCGTCTTCGCTATGGAATACTTCCGGATGGAACTGAACTCCCCACACATTTTCACCTTCCACCTGATAAGCAGCGATATCAACTTTGTCTGTTGAAGCAATCTTTTTAAAGTTAGCAGGGATAGCAGTAATCGTATCTCCATGGCTCATCCACACCTGAGTATTTTCTTTCACACCTTTGAACAAAACATTGTCCTTACAGAAAGAAGTCAGATGTGCACGGCCATACTCACGCGTACCAGCCGGCTCTACTTTCCCACCGTTAGTATACGACATAAACTGTGCGCCATAGCAGATTCCCAATATAGGATATTTGCCACGAATCTCACTCAAATCTACCTTGAAGGCATCTTTATCATAAACCGAAAAAGGGACTTCCGGAAAGGATGACTCCTTTAATTGTTGTATCTTCTTTAGGAAACTTGTTATAAGGAACAATTTCGCAATACGTGTCCAACTCGCGTACACGACGTCCAATAAGTTGCGTAGTTTGCGAACCGAAATCAAGAATTATTATTTTTTCCTGCATATCAATGTATGGGTTTTTAAATAAATGGTCTGCAAAAGTAGGAAAAAGTACGCAATCTATATAAGATATAAGTCAAAAATCTATCATTTTAGTATATTCAAAACATCATGAAACCATTTTTTATTTTCTGCTATCGCTCTCAAGACAAGGGAACGCTGAGTTAAAATGAGTTAATCTTTGTCCCGCAAATACCATTTAAGCCATTATGTACAGCTCATACAACGCTTTTTAATGTATATATGTCTGTCCCTTTAGACTTTTCCACCAATTTGGTATTATCACAAAAAAGAAACTACTTTGCAACACTGTTTTTAGTCTTCTATATAATTACATTAAATTAAAAACTATGGAAATACTCACTTTTCCCAATTGCCGTCAATCTATTTGGCTAGCTGTCTTCTTTATTCTGTGGACTGTAATCGTTCAAGTTATCTGCATCATATCAGGCGTACCTAGCTATCTATGTGCGACTATACTATATGTAAGCACAGTAACAATACTGGCAATAGCTTTCCGAACCAAAGCAATGGACCGCTCCATACTCCGTTTTGACAAACCAAATATAAAGGTACTATTACTTGCAGCAGGAGGAACTCTCTGCCTTCCGTGGGTACATGCACTGATTTATTCAATCGTACCATTCCCGAGTTTCTCAAAAAGATATTCACAGAAATTGGAACAAAAGACTCAAACGAGGCTTACATTTATCCTTTTATCAGCGCAATACTTATGCCTTTTATAATAGAAGTCATTTTTAGAGGAATCATTCTAAGAGGACTACTGACAGAATATGGTATCCGAAAATCAATTATAATAGCCGCAATAATTTATTCTGTAGTGTGGGGGTGCATGACCTTATTACCTGTATTAGGATTAATATACGGACTATGGTTCGGCTGGTTGTATGTATATAGTCGGAGCCTATGGACTTGCCTGATAACACATATTCTTTTACAAGTCTCAAGCGTGGCATATGTCATGACTAATTATTATCATCCCCTTCCCCAACAGGTAAACTCAGCAATGACAGGAGATCTATGGATAGTCAATCTGGCAGCCACTATTGTATTTATTCTTTTTACATATTTCTTATACCAAACTTTTAGACATCATGATAACCGAGATTACACAATCTAATCCTTCGCAATCATTGATTGAACACGACATCTTGCTGCAGCAACTACAACTGCAACAACTCATTATTCTGGGATTGGTACTATTAGTTATCCTCTTAATTCCGGTAGCTATTATTATGTTCAAGAGGCAAAAACAAGCAAGTACATACTGGAGATCACTTTTCCAGGAAATAGAACAAGTCAATCAGGATGTTACTTTCCGCAATCAGACACAAGAAGCCATTATCGCTTCTCTACGCGAGCGGATGCAAACATTGGAAAATCAAAAACCTGCTGAACCTTCATACGATGAATACACCGAAATCCTAGATTCTATCGAAAAAATAAACCAGCCATTGATAAGTTTTCTGGAATCAATCCAGTTGTCGTCTTACGAGATTTTTATCTGTATCCTGATATTCGAGAAAGTATCTCTAAAAGAGATTGCCAACCTACTAGGTAAAAATTACGATGCCGTAAAAAAACGCAGACAGCGTATTCAGAATAAAATAAAACTAAGCGGAACATGTAAAAATGCAGAACAATGTATTCATTGTCCGTTACTAAACATTCCACAAATTTGTCCCACACCCAAAAAAGCGGAGACATACTATAATAAGATTTATAAATATTATAATCATAATAGCTATGCAAAAATTCAATCAACTATTCCTGGCATTTCTTACCATTGCAATCTTTATCACCTGTACTTCCACTGCGAAACAGCGACCGGAAGGCGGTTGGTTATGGAAAATTTCAGGCAACGGTCTTTCGCATCCCTCTTATCTGTTCGGAACATATCATGGTACATACGACATACTATATCAATATACCGACAGTATTCCCGAACTCCACCAAGCCTTTAACGCTTGTAGCCAATTCGCCGGAGAAAGCGAAACAACATCCAAACCAACCCCTGCTCAGGTCGGAGTCGCTATAAAACTACCTAAAAGACACAACCTATGCCGACTTATTAAATAAAGAAGATTTTCATTTTCTCGATTCCCATAGTACGTCAAAGTTTAAAATCTCCTTTAAATAAGGTGTATATAAAGCCTAATTTCTTAGCCCTTATTTTAGGAGAGATAGAAAAAGGTAAGAAATTAGTAGACACAGGATACTCCCCAAAGTCAGATTGATAGTATGAAATCTCAAGTTATGGACATAGCTTTAGAAAAAAAAGCAAAAGAGAAAGGCCTCACAATTGTCGGCTTGGAGGGTATATTCGACGCCTTTGTATCAGAAAAAAGTAATCTAAAGAAAGAAGCTTTCGACGAATTAATATCAGATCTACGGGAAGATGACGAAATTTCACCTTTATCTTTCGTCAATACCCTTTCAGATGTGTATCGTACTCAAAACATGAAAAGCCTGATAGATTTTGAAGTGAAAGTAGATTCGATCTTCCGGACCTCACCGAAATTAACAGAGATAGGGAAACGAATACGGGAGGATTTGTTAAAGCGCAGAAATCTGAATTGGATGAACAAGATACCCGAACTGATGAAAGCCCAGCCCACCTTCATCGCCGTAGGCGTCCGCCACCTTCCGGGCAAAGACGGATTAATCGCGCTTTTACTTGAAAAAGGATATCAGGTAGAACCGATCGGACTATAAATCAAATTTGCCACATCCGGGTTTCCTCATCAGACAAATACTGATAGCTGAAACTACCCGAATGTGGCAAGACAACTAGTTAGAAGTATAACCGGCCCAATAAAGAAATAATGTTTATAGGACCCAGCCGTTATTAATTCTTCTCTTTCAGTAAATCACGAATCTCCGTCAACAACACTTCTTCTTTGGTAGGTGCAGGAGGAGCGGGAGGCGCTGCCGGAGCTTCCTCATTTTTCTTTGTAGTCAATTTCGTAATCAGACGTATAAATAAGAATATGGAGAAGGCTATAATCAGAAAGTCAAAAGTCGCTTGCAGAAACTGCCGTAATCCAAAGAAACGGCAGGAGCAATCTCTTTACCATCGCCTCCGATTTCAGCCGCTTTC
>VOFK01002451.1_pt1 | contig 29006 bp, 55 predicted proteins | sample 5384121 | NCBI WGS metagenome assembly VOFK01 (sample SAMN12384730, study PRJNA508395) | human gut metagenome | isolation source: healthy gut J | host: Homo sapiens | reverse complement strand
ATTACGTACATTAAGCTTCGATTGGTGAAAGACACTGCCACAGATACCATCATCAACCAGAAGGGGCAAGGACGTCATCTGCATTTACGTTGCCATCGGTCAGAAAGCATCAACAGTAGGCAAAATTGTCAACTCTGACCAAAACACGGCGCAATGGATTACAATCATCCGTGCTTTCATCAACAGCCAGCGATCCTGCATCGCTGCAGTATATCGCACCATACGCAGTGAACAGCCATGGGCGAATAGCATTTCATGCATCAGGGCAAGGATGTACTTATCGTATATGATGACCTTTCAAAGCATGCGGTAGCATACAGAGCACTTTCACTGCTGCTCGAGAGATCACCAGGGACGTGAGGCATATCCGGGAGACGTATTCTATCTTCACTCAAGACTGCTCGAGAGATCAAGCCGTCTGAGCGATGAGCTTGGTGGAGGCTCAATCACAGCACTCCCAATCATCGAGACACAGGCAGGAGACGTATCAGCATATATCCCTACCAACGTAATATCTATCACAGACGGACAGATATTCTTAGAGAGCAACCTCTTCAACGCAGGTATGAGACCGGCCGTAAACGTAGGTCTTTCAGTATCCCGAGTTGGTGGAGCTGCCCAGACAAAGGCCATGAAGAAGGCATCAGGAAGCATCCGTATCGACCTGGCACAGTACAGGGAGATGGAGGTCTTCACACAGTTTGCATCAGACCTTGACGATGCTACAAAAAGCACAGCTTGCACATGGAAAAAGCACTTATGGAGCTTTTAAAACAGCCACTTTGCCATCCACTGTCACTGCATGAGCAGGTAATGACACTTATCATGGCAAACAATGGTGTGTTTGACACAATTGAGACAAAAAAGAGGTCAAGAAATATCAGGGCGATATCCTCTCATACATGGATCTTTCTTATCCGGAAATCGGACAGAAGATCGAAGAGAACAGAGCCATTGATGAAGAGCTCGTAAATAAAATCATGGATGCAGTAAAAAGAGTATAAAGGGGTAACAGGTAGTATTATGGCAAACACGAAGGAAATACAGGATCGAATAAAAAGTATCAATGATACGCTTAAAATCACAAATGCCATGTATATGATTTCTTCTTCGAAGCTGAAAAAGTCCAAAAAGATGCTGGCAGATACAGAGCCGTATTTCTTCACACTGCAATCAGAGATGAGCCGAATACTCAGGCATCTGCCTGATATGGAGGACATCTATTTCAAGACCAACGAGGATAAGCTGCCTGAGGACAGAAAGGTCGGATATATCGTAATCACAGCCGATAAAGGACTTGCGGGCTCATATAACCACAATATCCTGAAAATGGCTGAGGAGCACTTAAAGAATCATCCGAACCATTCACTTTTCGTACTCGGAGAGCTGGGACGTCATTATTTTGAACAGCGTGGAATTGAGATTGAAAAACAGTTCCACTACACAGTTCAGAATCCGACACTCAACCGTGCCAGAAATATTGCAGAAGAAATTTTGGAGCTATATCTACATAACGAGCTGGACGAAGTTTATATTATCTATACCAGCATGATAAATGCGATTCAGGGAGGAAACACAGATGTCACAGCTTCTGCCACTGAAAAAGGCAGACTTTTACTGTGCAGATTCCTATAGACATACCGAGGGAGGAGCTGGCACTCAAGCCATCGCCTGAGGCAGTCATGGATCGTATCGTACCAAACTACGTTGTTGGATTTGTCTACGGTGCTCTTGTAGAGTCATTTCAGAGAACCCCAGAATGATATGGATGCACAGGAGAATACGTGTAATAGCCGCAGCAATCGCAGAAGAAAAAGAGAAAGTAGGCTTTTTGATGAAAACAGGAAAAATATTCAGGTTATGGGTCCTGTTGTTGAAAGCAATGGTTGCATGGAAGTCAACAGCAGTTATTGGAAATAATACAGTACGCTGTACTGGCGCCAGCCCAGTGAGGACCGCCCTGTCGGAGAAAGCAGACTTCGGCAGACTGCGCACCAACGTGCTTCGCTGGTGAAGCTATCGGCGGTGAGCACAGCCTGATACAGAAGAAAGTGGAACCCCACAGAGAACCAATATTGAGGAGCAGAACTCCTGCAGTGAAATCCTCGAGATGGAAAATGGGACTCTGGTAGCCGGAAAGCAGGAAAACAGTCTCGTCCAGGAGCTCATCAGCACAATGCAACAGAGCACGGCGGCTACTCACAATCTTACAGGAGTCGAGTTCAAGAGAGGGAAATGATCTTCGGGGACAGAAATGAAGCGAATCAGGAGTTCTGAAAAACAGCCTTAGTGTCAATAGAACAGCAACCACAAGAGCACGTATGTAGCTTCAAAGGCTTGCACCACAACAGAGTATTTCAGAGGATGACACCCTCAGAACTTGCTGCTTTTCATCACAATATACCCCACTTCACAGGCAGGTTCAGAGGTTTCAACACTTTAGACGTATGCCTTCAGCCAGGATTATCAGCCTACACTGGCTACTGAGATGAATTGTGCAGGAGCGAATCATCTGGCGGTTCGGCGGCACATCGGTACAGGTAGTAGCCACGTACCAACCGACACTCACCAGACCCGCTCCGGCTACAACGCTACGCACATCTGGATGCCACAACGGTTCTTTCAAAGAAGATTGTTGAACAGGGTATTTACCGGCATTGATAGACACTTAGTCTACATCACGTATCCTCGAGCCTGATATCGTAAAGGCGAGAAACGCAATACCAGGCAGCACGAAAGGTACGGGAGATTCTCCAGAAGCAAGCTGCAGGATACATGCATGCTAGCTTAATCCCTCGGTGTGGAGGCGAGCTGGCAGATGAGGAACAAAGGACGCCTCGTGGCTACAGAGCAAGATCCAGAAAGCTCCTCTCACAGCCATTCCACGTAGCAGAGAACTTCACAGGTATCAAGTGTGTCTATGTATTGCATGCCTCGTAGAGGAGACCATCAAGGGCTTTCAAGGCTCATAGAGCAGGTGAGATGGACAGTATCCCACAAAGAGAACGCTGATTTTTCTAATGTCGGAACAGTATCAGCGTCAAGGAAAAAGCAAAGACTTATGCAGCAAGTAAAGCATAAGGAAGGATGACAAATCGTACCCTAAAGCAACAAGCCCATGCTAACAGCAGTGTTTTTACTCAGGAAGATGTCGTTCCATAATAGTCCCTGAGTTCGATGCAGGAGCGCGCCCACCACGCAGCAAGCGGTCATGCCGCACTACGAGGGTGGCATGAGACCAGCCGGAGGGCAGCACAACCGAGGTACGCGGTACTGATGGCGAGGAATGGGCTTCACGTAGAGGTCAACAACCGTAGTGACACCGTTGCTTGTCGAGACAGCCAGAAGCATCCGGAGGAAATCGAGATAGCAAGCGGGCAAGAGAGAGGCAAAGGATGAGCCGAGGCAGCTCGGCCAGCAGCAGAGTATCCAGGAAGTACTATCACTCCACTTACCCAAGAGCTTTCGTGTACCCGCAAGCCAAGGACATCGACTGAAAGCAACTCCAGGAAAATAATAAATGTTACTGGGCTACAGTGGTGAAAAGAGTTGCGACAACCTCTGTGTACGTCCCCATGAAAATGAGCTACAATGGCTATATATATAGGTTAGTATGTATGGTAATGCAAGACAGTGGGAACATGGGAGGATAGCTATAGTGACTGGGAGTATTGCTGGAAGCTTAATACTGATTGCACATGCTGCGCAATCTGTTCATCTTTTACACATGCATATACAGTACTCCTGGTAAAAGTGTGTGCATATGGAGACGCTGACATTTGCTCTGCGCTATAAGTCTGTTTTTACATTTGTGCCGCAGGCACTTTGCGTTACAGTACTTGCGAAAGGGCTTACCTTAATGGCTCTATGCTTGACCGTCGATGACATCATCGCTCTTATGTTTTTATACACAGATATGCCTTTTGGTACTGTAAAGACAGCCTTCAAAGGGAGTGCAGGCTGCTTCCATGATATTTGGTGCTGACACATACATATGCTATAGAGAACACCTGGACCTAATAAGATTTTTGATATAGAATCCATGTAAAAGCCGAGAATATTAAGGTGGTATTCAATAATGACTGCACCTCATGGTACAGGAAGGCTGCACTTTTATATTCACATATGCGTTTGTGACACTGATTCATTTTTACATATCTGTACATGATTATCAAATCATCGCTGCTATGTGCAGGGAGGCATAATGCTATAGCGGTAGTTACTCTTTCATCGGCTTTTCGTTTGACATTTGCTACTATAGGTTCCTAGGACTGTTTCCATATATGACTCACCATGATTATATATGGTGCTATGGCCTATTATCATATATGCTACATTGCCATGTGCCGTGAATGAGCTTAAAATATGCTCCTCTTGTGGTCCGCGACATGAACAATGGTATCCTGTGGCAGCAGGATGCACCCTGCACCCTTGCGGGGGCGGCAAGGAGGGGTGCTTGCCCTGCCAGGGGTGTACATGTGGCGGCAGGGAGCACCCTGCCAACGCAAGGGGTGGCCCTGTGGCGGCAGGGCGGCGAGATGCCTGCACCCTTAACCGAGGGTGCCCTGTGGCGGCAGCGCCAACCGCAAGGGGTGTACCCTGGCGGCGGGCGCCGTGTGTGCCGTGCGTGTGCGGTCTGTCAAAAAAGCGCGGCGGGCGTTGTGCCCTGCCTTGTCTCTGCGTGTTCAGTTGTTCGGGGTCGCTTCAAGGGCAAGCGCCTTTTTCTGACTTGTTCAACGGTCTTTTAACGCCCTTTTGCGTCGATAGGTTGCAATAGCCTTAGCCTTTGCACCCCTGAACGTCTTAACACCTGTGCTTGACGGTCGGTCAAGTCCAGTCGTGCAACGGTCGTTTCGTAGTCCTCTACGGGTCTGCCGGTCGGCGGTGGTTTCCGTCGCAGTTGTACCCGCCAAGGTCGGCGTACTTGTGCAAGCAGTAAATGGTTTCAACCCGTTTTCGCTGTCCTCTATGTAAAGTATAGCCGTTGCGGGGGTCGGTCTGTGTTGCGCGGTGTCCCTGCACAGCTTGCCGCACAGCGCGGCAAACTTCTTGAATGGGGGTTGTGGTTTCGTCACGGTATGCGCGGCTGTCCTCTGTGCGGATATAGACACGGCGGGAAAGTCGGCGGGTTGTGTACGGCGTGTCAAGCCAAGGGGCGGCGGCGGGGTCGGCGTGTTCGGCGGCTTGTTCCCGAAATGGCAAGGGCGGCGGCGTTCACGGTCTATACCGTCGGAAAGGGTTTCCCCCACAAGGGCGGCAACCGCTTTTCTGCGTCCTTGTCCACGGTTTCGGTTGTCAAGTCACCGTCGGCGTTGTACGCCGTGCGGGTTGCCTTGTTATTCGTTGCCGTGCGCAAGTTGTCCAGCGTTGCAAGGTCGGCGGCTATGCCCCCTTTTCAGTTGGACTAATGCGGGGTTGTATCCGTTGTCGGATACGGTTTCACGGTCGGCGGCGGTCTTGCGTTGCGGGTCAATACACTTGTTCAAAACAGAGTATGCAACGGCGGTTTGCAAGGTCGGGTCAATTCCTGCGTGCTGTCCGCCCGCTTTTGCAAGGGCGGTTTCATAGTTGCGCTTGACTTGTTCAAAGTCGGGGCGGCTTTTCGCCGTGTTGGTGGTGTTGGTGTTCATGTTTTCGTTTCCTTTCTGCCGTGTCGGTCGGGCATGTTGGTGGTGTAGGGGGGTTGCCCGCCGTGGTTGTCCGGCATGGATAGACTCCACAACGGCGGCACTAATGTCAACACAATTTTTTTGCATACTACGGAACAACCGCAAAGTTACCCTCCTTTTTTTCCGCTGTCCGTGTCGGTCTGTCCTGCTTTCTACTTGCCCCTTTCTGCATGCTATGGCAAGTAGGGGGGTGGTATATTTTTTGCCCCCTGTCCTTGCCGCACACAGATGTAGTCGGTTCATCTAACTGACACGACCCATTTTTAACTAAGCCCCTCAACCCCTTGTGTTTCAAAGCTTTTCTGTCCAGAAGAATATTATTGGTTAAGCCTTTTGCGTGGTTGCTTTTATCACAGGATTCAACTTTCCAAAAAGAAAAAGGCTTAACTACGCAGCCTTCTATTTATTCCTTCTTTTTCCCGTTATTATCTTTATTGTTTATGTGATTTTGTTATCTCTCTTTTCTTTTTGATATAATATAGCATATCAAGTAAATTAAATAAATTACTTCTTGCATCTGAAAAGGAGATTCCCTCAATGGCTCAGATTATCCAGTTAGACTTCAACAAGACGAATAGTGCCTCCGGTGTCATCGACATCGCAACCGTCCAGCAGAGCTGCCGTAAGCTCAAAGGCTGGTCTCATCGCTCCTGCCACCGAGGAGGTGCACACTGACCTTGCTGTCGAGCACGCTGCTGAGCCCATCAAGAGTATGGATGACATCATCCGCATCTCCCAGTTCCTCATTGGACAGAAGCGTTTCAGAGACAATATGCTGTTCATCGTTGGCATTAACTTTGGACTTCGTATCAGCGACCTTCGCTCTCTGCGCTTCACCCACATCATCAATGATGATTGCACTTTTCGTGACCGGTTCCCCATTCTGGAAAAAAGAAGACCCGGAACACACGCAAGCATCAGCGCAACCGCTACATCACCATTAACACCGCAGTTGTCGAAGCTGTCACCCTGTACCTTGAGAACACTCCAAACGTTCGCCTTAGTGATTATATGTTCCGCAGTCAGTCCAATAACGGAGTGAACGAGAATAAGCCCATCAGCAAACAATACGTTTACTCAATGCTCAAAGGCATCGCTCGTGACCTTGACTTGGTAACCGGATCGCAAATCACTCATTGCGTAAGACCTTTGCTTATCATCAGATGGTGATGAGTGGCAATGACCCTCGCAAGCTCCTGCTTCTCCAGAAGATGTTCGGTCACTCGACCGCCGCTCAGACTCTGGACTACATCGGTATCACCAGCGAAGAAATTGATGAAGCATACCGGAGCCTCAACCTCGGTAGCATCAACCACAACTATCTGGTCGATAGCGACATTGGAGAAAGCGAGTCTCTGATGGCATAATCCGTCACCCATTGCACCTTGACAACTTCATACTGCCAAAACAAAAAAGACACAGCGTGTGTCCTAAACGTTTTCTCAAAGCCTTGTCTCACAACGGTTTCACACCTCCAGCCTTATAAAGAGAATTGGGGGATACCTTCAAGCTATTTGAAGAGCCGTTCAAAAAGTAAGTTACAGGCGCCGCATTGATAGCGACGGTATAGCCAGCCGAGCGCCCTTTGTGTGTCCTAAAATTTTCGTACCCCCACTAATTCCAAAAAGAAAGGTCGTGATTTCTATACGAAAGACTATCCATAAAAAGGTGGTGCTTTACCACCGATGAACACCATCACTGTTGTCGATGCCCGAATGGGACGCGGTAAATCCTCCGCTGCCATTCGTTATATGAACCGCTATAAAGACTCCAAGCGGTTTCTCTACATCACCCCATATCTGGACGAGGTAGGGCGCATCTGCGAACGTTGCGATTTCGACCAGCCAGACAGTGACCACATGAGCAAATCTGCTGAATTGAAACTCCATATGCGAATGGGGCATAACGTAAAGCTGCTACCCACTCGCTGTTTTATTTGATGGACGCAGAAGCTATGGAGCTCGTCCGCCAACAGCATTATTCGTTGATTGTGGACGAAAGCATTCAAGTAATCGAACGCCTCAATATCTCTCAGAAGGACTTCCCGAGCTAATCCTGTCCCAGCTCGCCGCAGAGCATGAGGATGGACGTATTGAGTGGACAGACGATGCATACACCGGTCGCTTTTACGACTACAAAGAAATGTCCGATACGGGGTGTTTGTTTCGCTTAAACAACTCTTTACTGAACATCCTCAACCCAGATTTACTTCGTTCCTTCGAGGAAGTGTTCATGCTGACGTATCTGTTCGATGGACAGTACCAGAAAGCATATCTTGACTTTTTTTGGTTTTAACTATACCGTCGTCGGTGTCGAGACAGATGAGAACGGATATCGCTTCTCCGACCACCCAGACGCCGCCGCCTCTGGATTACCGAGAGAGTTGATTCACATCATTGATGACGCCAAGCTTAACTCAGTTGGCAATGACAAATATGCCTTGTCAAAAGGGTGGTATGACCGAAGGCGCTATGATGACCCGGATATTCGCAAATTAAGAAACGGTCTGAAAGAAATTCTTTCAGAGTATTCCAAACGGTGGGAGTGAGACGCGCCTGTGGGCTTGTTTCAAAAAGTGATGTCAACAAACTCGTTGACTCTCGCACTGGACGTTTCCGAAATAACTTCTTACAGACGAGCGCCAGAGCGACTAACCAATATAAAGACCGAACCGATGTCGCATACTTGGTAAACCGATTTGCAGACCCCAATATTATGAGTTTCTTTGCCAAGCAGGGTGTAACAATTAACCCGGAGCACTTCGCTTTTGTCCGAAATGCTTCAATGGGTATGGCGTAGCGCCATTCGAGATGATAAGCCCATCAATCTATACATACCGAGCAGACGCATGAGAGAGCTGCTTATTGACTGGATTAACACTACAAACCAAGGAGGATACCCGATTGAATAAACGATACCACCGACCGCTGCCAGAGGATTATCTCGTGGAGGAGCGTGTTCCATATACATACGAAGATGCCGACCTGCTAAATGACGATGAAGCCCTCGAACGGTTCATTGAGAGCGAGCGGTTTGCATTCCGCGAGGAATGGTTCCGTTATGTAGAAGAGAACGAGTAACTTACGCCATATCAACATAATTAAATAAAATACAAAGTGAGGTGACCCATACTGGCTAAACAGTTAGTATGTCAGAAATACATTTTCAAGCTTCATAGCAGCCGCCTGCGAAAGGCGAAGTGGAAGCTTACGCTCCCCATTGCAGAGGCAAGAAAGAATGACGAGGTAATCTCCCTCGCCGACAGTCAGGTACTCCGCTGGCTGGACGAATTGAACGGTATCACCGATGCTGAGACGCAGGCGCGGAAAATCAAAGGAGAAATCAAGCGGCTTCGTAAAGAGCCGAATAGCGTTCCAAATCGTCGTCAAATCAAGAGCTGTATGCGCAACTGGATGATATCCAGTTTAAGCCGGACTATCTCTGCGTCATCATCGATAAAGAGAAGGACTACCATCGAGCTTGCCGTGGATTTAGTATTAACGGGCTTCGGTATCAGCGGTTTGCTTGGAACGAATGGCGGCGTCAAGAACGAGACCATCGTGTTCATCAGCGAACGCCATGCCGATGAGATTCGCCGCCGCATTGACAATGGTCGCAACATGGAAAAAGAAATGGTGCCTGCCAAACTGGAGGCGTATAAGGCACTTACCTGCAGCGCATCAATCCCTGTGTCAGTTCCGCATGGCATTCTTGTTGTTAGCGACTGCGAGACCGAGTTCTTGTCGGATATCATCTATCTAAACGATGAGCAGGACGGAGAGCCAATCATGGAAGAGCGTAAGCAGGTCATGGTGCAACTCAATGAATCCGATGGATACGGCTTGATGCTCCCATCACTTGCTGCCCGATGGGGTGAAGAGCTTGGCTTGAGACTACCTCGTCAGCGGCGTGAACACACGTTTCTCTTGGGAGAAGGGCATGGTCTTCACGTTCGACTTTTTTGGATTTCGCAGAAAATGTCGCTGAGAACTATATTGTTAAAGACGCTTGGGGGTAACGATGTGGACATTCGTAATGTTGAGCTGATTCTTACCACGTCTATGCTGAAACTGTGGGACTCCTACGATAGCTGTGACGATTATGTAAAGCAACTTGGCAAACGGTTACACCTTTGGCATCGCCAAGACCTGCCCAAAGGAACTTGAGTCTGAGCGGACATTAAACTATCAATTCATTCAGAGCTACGAGCTGAGCGACGATGACATTGAGCAGCTTATCAAACCGACGATGGATGAGATTCGAGACGTTCTTTATGCGGATTGGGCAAAGACACTGCTGTTCTTAAAGGGTGCTGGCTTGAATGAGGATAATATTGACCGCGTTGATGACGACTATGTCAAGGCGATTATGATTGAACCGCAGATTTTGAACGACCCTTACGTCCAGAGCAGTATCTATCAGATGATTCGTAATCGCATCAACGAAGCCAAGGTCGGCGTACTCAAAAGTACATGGGAACTACTCCATTGTCTCCGGCGACCCATTCTCACTGTGTCAACATCTTCGGGTTGAAGGTTACCGGACTTCTGAAGTCTGGTGAAATCTACAACAAATATTGGTGCGACCAGCACGCCGGAACAACTTGCCTGTTACCGCGCACCAATGACCTGCCATACAACATTCGTCTTGTATTCCCACACCGCAGCGACGAGGCATCTCACTGGTATCAATACATGACGACCTGCACGATTTTCAACTCGTGGTACACTGCCGCCCATGCGCTCAATGGCATGGACAAAGACGGCGACCTTGTAATGCTTACCGATAATAAGGTGCTTGTTGATAATCTGAAAGTGCTCCCCGCTCTTTATGTGCGTCCAACGAAAAGCAAAGAAGAAAAAATTGTCACCGAGGCAGACGCCATACAAGCCAACATCGATAGCTTCGGCGATGATATCGGAAAGACCACAAACTGGATTACCTCAATGTTCGATGTGCAGGCGCAGTTCCAGAAGGGTTCCAAAGAGTACGAGGAACGACTATCGCATAAAGTGCGGACAGCTTTTCAGCAGAATGCCATCGACAAAGCGAAAGGCATTATTGCCAAGCCGATGCCTCGTGGTGGCACGACCGACATAGCGCCAATACAATCGAAGACCCGGAACGGCGCAGATTCTATCAGCGTCTCGTCGCAGACAAGAAGCCATACTTCATGCGTATTATCTACCCTGCTTTGATGAAGCAGTATAACACATACATAAAAAAACACAAACAAGAATGCCATGCGCGAGTTCCAGATGACGATTGATGAAATGCTGGAGATGCCGCGCTCCGAATTGAGCGAACGGCAGAAAGATTTCCTTCGCTACTATGAGAGCCGGATGCCAGTGGGCAACCACGACTGCGTGATGAACAGAATCTGCAAGCGCTTCGAGAAGTTCGATGGCTATCTTGGTCGCCATAATGCCGATGTTGACTTTGACTACACCGTGATGAAGAGTGGCATTGAGTATAGCAGAACGCAGTACAACGCCATCTTGAAACTCTACGAGAACTACAACAAGCGCTTGCGCAGTTATGCCGTCTTTGCCAACTACGAGGGGTCGATGAGTATGATACGTTCTCCCGCATGATTGAGATGCGCTCCGAGTTCGAACAAGAATGTGCCCGCGTTTGCTCCAACCGCTTTGTGCTATGCGACATTGTTCTGGATATTTGCTATAAGAAGAGCTCGACCAAGCGCTTTGCGTGGGAAATGTGCGGTGGCGAAATCATCCAGAACCTTTTGGATAAGCATAACGGGGGTTATCTCTTACCCGACGGTTGACCCGCTGGGGATATCTTCTTCTGCGGTGACAGATTTTCATTACAACAAAAAATGATTGGAGGGACGCTATGAGCATTGTTCTTAACGAATATGACTGGGCAGAAAAAAATGATTGCCAACCATGACCTTGGTAAGAAGCCGATTGAGACACTGAGTCGTGTGTCCAAGTATTATTACGAGAATCACTACAGCAAAGGGAGATTCGGAGTCTGCTCGACTCCTTCATGCTACAGTGTGACCCTTCTGCTTCACTTGTTCATTGGTCGGATATGCTTGATAAAGTTGCAAAGAACGTAAGCAAAAGTTTCCACTCATCCGTCTGGACGGTGTGGACATCACCAGAGAAGAGCTCGCCAAGATTGAGACGCTTGAAGGTAAGCAAATCCGGCGGTTGGCGTTCACGCTTCTCTGCGTTGCAAAATATTGGGACGCCGCTTCCGACCGGAACAATGGTTGGGTGAATACTTCGGACAAAGAGATTATGCAGATGGCGAACATCAATACCTCCATTAAGCGCCAGAGTTTGATGTTTGCCGAACTGCGTGATGCCGGGTTCATTCGCTTTTCTAAAAATCGACAACCTGAATGTCCAAGTGCAGTTCATTCAAGCCGGTGAGACGGCGATACATATCCAAGACTTCAGGAACCTCGGTTATCAATACCTCCAAGTATTACGGCGGCGCATATTTTGAGTGCGAGAATTGTGGACTGACTGTAAAAGCACAGTCACCTGCAAAGGGTCGCCCGCAGAGAAGTATTGCCCCAGTTGCGCTGTCGAGGTTAAGACCCGTCAGACTGTTAATGCAGTAATGCGGTGCAGAAACGCCTTAAAGAGTTGATTATAAAACTCGAATTGTTAGAAATAAATACCCCCATCAAACCGTTGTGGCACAATGCTTTGAGGCGTGTTTGATGGGGTGTATGTATGAATGATAAAAGACAAAGCATAAAACTATTTTGAAGAAAAGGATGATTTTTAAGTGATTGCAATTACCGCCTCAGAAAAAGAAGCCATTCGTGAGAAGTTTCCTCGTGTTCATATCGTTCGCACGATGAAGCAAGATTCCAAACGGCACCACTACTACATGGTTGAGGATGGCGCTCCTATGAAGCTGCTCCGCAGTTTGCGTGGACTGGAGCGTGTTCACGACAAACGAAAGGGAGTGTAAACCATAGCCAGCACAGCAAGTAAAAGATGCGCGACATCGTAATTGGTAAGCTGGTTGACCGCACCATTGACGATGACTACGCAGAACTGAGTGAGCGTCTGTTTGGTGATGGTAACTGTTTTAACTCAAGCGAAGTCCGCAAAAGAATGTATGGCATGAAAGCCATCATCGAAGCCATCGAGCGGGATGGCGAAGCTACTATTCAGGACACGGACGCATTGTCTGCATTGGATAGCAAACGCATTGAGCTGCTCAAAGAACGTCAAAAGTTCTTTGACCAACGCAATGCTTTTTAACAAAGGATTCGTGAGCGTTCCCGGCAAGAAGAGTTGAATGAGATTCTTGTGGACGCAGTAAAGAGCGGCAATTTGCCACAACCGAATACGAGCCATGCCATATCCCAGCCGTCTGATAACGACCTTCTGGTTAGCTTGAATGATATCCACTATGGAGCCAACGTCGATAACCATTGGAATACATATAACTCTGATATCTGCCGCGAGATGATGTGCCATTACTTAGACAGAATCATTGCTATTGCCGAAACGCATGGAAGCGAGAACTGCATTGTCTGGTCGAACGGCGATGCTATTAGTGGAAATATCCACCAATCTATCGCTATTACGAACAAAGAGAATGTGATTGAACAAAATCAAAGGCGTATCCGAGTTGATTGCCGAATTTGTTGCCGAACTCAGTAAGCATTTCTCCACAGTCACATTTGTGAGCGTTGCGGGTAATCATAGCCGTATTACGCCAAATAAGGATGATGCGCTGCTCAGTGAACGGTTGGACGATATTGTTGAGTGGTATCTTGGCGCCCGTCTCCAGAATTTCGAGAATGTGATTATCGGGACAACAAGTGATGCTGTCAAGATTGATAACACTATGTATCTGATTAACATTCGCGGAAAAATGTATTGTGGTGTTCACGGGGACTTTGACGGTTCTGCAGGCAAAGTTCAAACATTGCAGAACAATGGCACGAGTCCCGTTATATGCCGTGCTCTCCGGTCACTTGCATCACAACAAGATTGATGAAGTCCAAGGTGTCAAAACCGTCATGGCTGGCAGTTTCCTTGGTATGGACGATTATTGCGTCCAAAAAGCGAATTTTCGGTAAGGCAGAACAGTTGGTTTGCGTCTGTGACACAAAACGGCATTCGTTGTTCTTACGGAGTACCCCTTTAACGATGCACAAAGGGTTGCCCTCACCGGGGCAACCCTATTTACATATTCTCTTTAGCTCAGTTGGTAGAGCAGCGGACTGTTAATCCGTTGGTCGCAGGTTTCAAGCCCTGCAGGAGGAGCCATCCGGGACAGTAGCTTACGCGGTCGGAGCACCGGTCTGAAAAACCGGAGGATGAAGGTTCGACACCTTCCTGTCCCACCACTTGGTGCCATCGACGAATCGGCTAAGTCACCTGCCTCTCAAGCAGGAGGTTGTGAGTTCAAACCTCACTGGCATCACCAACCATGAGGTGCGTTGGACGAATTGGTAGAGTCACCGCCCTTTCACGGCGGAATTTAAGGGGTTCGACCCCCTTACGCATCACCACTACTTGGGAGAGTGGTAGAGCGGTCAATTACAGCAGACTGTAAAATCTGCCGCCTTCGGGCTGCGTTGGTTCAAATCCAACCTCTCCCACCATATTGCGGGACAGGACAAACGGTTAAGTCGCAGGTCTCATAAACCTTGAGGAATCGGTTCAACTCCGATGCCCGCAACCAATTTTAATTCTACAGAAAGCGAGGTGGCTTGTATGCCCCGAAAAACGAAGCAAAATGAAATCACAAGCCCTGAGCTTTTTGAATCAGGTCAACCCAGACAATGTTCGTTTGAAGCAAGACTTCATTGCATATTTGCAATCTGTCCAGCGTAGTCCCAAAACTATTGCTGGATACTCCAATGACATCGATATATTCTGGGTGTGGAATTTGCAGAACAACGGGAACAAGTTTTTCCCTAAAATTTCCAAGCGCGATTATGCTGCGTACCAGCATTGGCTTATTAACGAGAATGGGAACTCGCCTGCGCGTGTTCGTCGCTTAAAGTCTGCAATTTCTTCTTTGTCGAACTATGTCGAGAACATCCTCGATGACGAGGATGAGTTTAAGGGACTTCCGTTCGACAGTTCGAAAAATTGAGAATCCGGCTATGCAGCAGGTAAGAAAGAAAACAGTCTGGAGCGACGAGGCTTTGGACAAGCTTCTTGATGATTTGCTGGCGTCCGGTCAAAACAAAAGGCGTGCGCCGTTGCTCTTGCAATGTGCAGCGGTCGCCGTAAAGAAACAGAGCTGTGTCGATTCAAAGTGGATGACTTCAAAGATGATAACCTCGTGTGCGGCGGAGCGCTGTATAAGACCAGCGAGCCCATTCAAACGAAAAGGGGTTCGGTCTTGGCAAAGTACATCTACTGCTATACTCTTGCGAAAAAAGTTCAAGCCATATTTCGATGCGTGGATGGCAGAGCGCCAAAAGCTCGGCATCGAGTGTGAGTGGCTTTTCCCCGCCGGTACTACAAGTGAGCAGATGAGTGATACAACGCTCAATAGCTGGGCTAACACATTTAGCCGCATGACTGGTGAGGATTTCTACTGGCATAGTTTGAGACATTACTTCACAACACATCTTGCCAAACTCGGACTACCCGATAATGTTATCCAAGATATCGTCGGATGGGGAGTCTGCCGACATGGTTCGTGTCTATAAAGACCTGAGTGCCGAGGAACAAATCTCTCAGTATTTCGATGAAAACGGAGAAATTCGTTCTGATGCTCAAAAAGTCTCTGGCAGACCTGTAACAGAAAGGACGGTATAAAGGATGGATATTAAAAGGGTCGATTTGATTCAACAGCTTGTGGACAAGCACGGTTATACGAAGAAAAGCTGCGACAAAGTATCGTTGATGATTTCACTGACATTATTCTTTACAATCTCGAAACGGAGACACCGTTTCCATCCATAACTTTTCGGTTGCTTTGACATCTTAGAGCGCAAGGCTCGCAGTTGTCCGAACCCGCAGACTGGCGAAAGTCGATGTACCTGCGCATTGGATTCCACGATTCTATCCCGCCAACCAAATGCGCTTGGCTGTCAAGCTGTGGGAAGATAGCACCAAAAAGGGGGCTGAGGTAAATGGCTGAGGCTCCAAGACGTAAGAAGCTTGAGAAGACCGTTGATGATTCGATGACCATTCAGACTTCCCAAAAGTTTTACTGTTGCAGATGCGGCACATCATACAGCCGGAAAAAGGGCTACTTCCCAGTGAGTCATAGCCCCATGTATCGCGGCTCTGGCTTTTTGCCAATGTGCAATGACTGCGTTGAGGATATGTACGAACAGTATCGTGCAATGCTCGGCGATGACAAGGCGGCTATGAAGCGTATGTGCATGAAGCTCGACCTTTATTGGAACGAAGACATCTACGCAATGGTTGAACGCACGGCTGGCGTTCACTCTCGGGTTCGCAATTATATCGGAAAGACCAACATCATTCGCTATATTGACAAAACCTTTGACGATACGCTTGATGAAGAGGCGTTGCTTGAACCAGAAGAGGCTCCCACTGCTTCATATATCGCACAGCCGGAAGATACTGCCGAGGTAGACATTGACCAAGCCCTTGTTGATTTCTGGGGTGCCGGTTATACTCCAGACTTTTACCTTGAGCTGGAGCGTCGCTACAAGGATTGGACTGGCGACAGGCAGGTTGTTGACCCGAGTGAGCGTGCGTTGTACCGACAGATTTGCTTGCTCGAATCCATTATTGCACGCGACAGTGCACAGGGCAAACCAATTGATAAGAACGTTAACGCGCTTAATTCTCTGCTTGGCAGTATGAACTTAAAACCGGCGCAGAAAAAAGAACGATGTAGACGCTGAACTCGACAAGATGCCGCTCGGTGTTGGTATCCAGAAATGGGGTACAGCAGACCTCTTCCTGAAACGCCAAAGGAAAAGCGCGATATCCGTGGAACGATTAAGAATATCACAACGTGGTATCTTGGTCACGCTTGCAAAATGGTCGGCTTGCGCAACAGCTATTGCAAGATGTACGAAGACGCAATGGACGAGCTTCGTGTTAAACACCCAGGAGTACGACGAAGAGGATGACGACTCCTTGTTGAATGATATCTTTGGCAGTCCTCAATCCAGCGGTGATATGTAATGGCGTCACCAAATCAAAGCAGACGCTCTCGTGTTATCGAGGGCATGGCGATTTGGGGCAGCTATTACCGCGAGAACATTGACATCTTTGTCGAAGAGTATTTGCAACTTGATTTTTGAAATGGTTCCAGACTGCTCTTCTTGTAATGATGGACAGGAGCCGAACGTTCCTGTGGGATTGCTGCCCCGAGGAATGGGTAAATCATTCCTTATCGCCATTTTCGTAGTCATTCGTTGCATCTTATACCCCGGCACAAAAGTCGTCATTACATCTGGAACACGCGGTCAGAGTATTAACGTGCTGGAAAAGATTCAAACAGAACTGATGCCTGTATCCCCAAATCTTAGAAATGAGATAGATATGGGCGACACAAAGTTTTCTGGGCAGGACGCAAAAAATAATGTTCAAGAACTCCAGTTATATCAAGGTCGTTACAGCTTCAGATAACGCTCGAAGCAACCGTGCGAACATCTTGATTGTGGACGAGTTCAGAATGGTTAAGAAAGATACCATTGACACCGTCTTGAAAAAAGTTCCCTGACAAGTCGTCGTATGCCTCCATACAGAGATTTGACCCCGGCTGAGCGTAAAGCTGAGTACGCTAAAGAGCCGAACAAATCCTGTTTCTTATCCTCTGCTTACTTCAAAGACCATTGGTCATACAACAAAATGCTGGACACATTTAAGCTGATGCTTGATGATTCTAAGACAGATTTTGTGTGCGGCTTCCCGTATCAACTCTCCATCCAAGAGGGGCTTCTTTTCCCGAAGACGTTGAAAGCGATATGCTCGAAAGCGACTTTAATGAAATCAAATGGAGCATGGAAATGGAAGCCATGTGGTTTGGTGCAGAGGACGGCTCATTCTTTGATTTTTGACTCCATATCAAAGAACCGCCGTATCAGTTACCCGATGCTACCGGATAAGCTGTCCGCACTTCTTGGCAATAGCCAGAAGGTAAAAAATTCCACCAAAGCAAAACGGTGAACGCCGTATTTTGTCTGCGGATAATGCTCTGATGAGCAGTAAAAAGCATAATAACGACGCCTCCGCCGTGTTCATCAACCAAATGCTTCCAACCAAAACTGGACGCTTTATGAGCAACATTGTGTACGGTGACACCTTTGAGGGTATGCACACCGAAGACCAAGCTTTGGTGATACGCAAATTGTACGATGAGTATTCTTGCGATTACATTGTGCTTGACTGTACAGGTCTTGGTCTTGGTGTTTACGACCCCTCGTCCGAGACATGGTTGACCCAGACACTGGAGAAGTTTACCCCCGCATTGTCCTGTTGCAACAATCAGAAATGGCTGACAGATGCACGACTAAAGGTGCCGACAAGGTCATTTGGGCAAATCAAGGGTTCTCCAATATTGAACTCTGAATGCGCGGTGCTTTTGCGTGAGGGGGGCTTCCGTAGTAGCAAAATCCGGTTACTCATCACTGAGTATGACGGAGAGGCGCTTCTGTCTGACATTAAGGGGTACCACTCCCTTTCACCGCTGGAAAAGGTGATGCTTCAGAAGCCATATGTACACACGACCTTGTTGATTGATGAGTTTGTCAAGCTCCAACACGAGGAGTCCGGTGGTCGTGTTCGAGTCTATGAAAAGTCTGGGATGCGCAAAGACCGTTATTCCAGCTTGAGCTATAACTACTATGTTGCCCCTACAGCTTGAAAGCAAATATGGGCGCACAAAAACGGCAGACTTTAATGCGAATGATATATTCATGTTTAAGCCTCCGAAACTCAAATAAGAAAGGTAGGTGATATCTGAGTGGGCAAACAAACCAAGAAAAAACTAATGTTGATGGGATGATTGGTATTTCTCAGCGATTTGCAGTTTTGAATCGTCTTATCACGAGAGATATGAACAACAACACCAGTGCTCCGACGTTCTCGTTGTATTCCAAGGACAATATTACGGAGTACCTTACAAACCCGTACACATATGAGAAGCAACTGCGTAAGGCTGTTACATACATTTATGGCGCAAGTTCGCATTTCCGCAGGCTCATCCAGTATTTCACTGGTCTTTTCGGATTTCGCATACGTTGTCTCTCCATACCGTATTGACCCAAAGAGCGTAAATGTGAAGTCGGTCAATCGAAACTACCGTAAGGTTTTGAACGCCATGTCAGCTATGAATGTTCGTTCCCATTCCCCAAAATTCTTACGGTTTGTCTCCGCGAGGACATTCTATGGAACACTATGGGTAACCAACGACAACATTACAATCCAACAGTTGCCGTCTGATTATTGTGGCATTTCCACAATTGAAGGCAATGTGCTAAATGTAACATTCGACTTCTCATACTTTGATGCGCACAGTCAATATTTGGATTATTACCCAACTGAGTTCCAACAGAAGTACAAGGTCTATCAGTCAAACCGCCGTGCCGTTGGCAGGAGCTTGATTCACCCACTGTCTTTTGCAATCAAATGCAACAACGATATTCTGGATTACTCCATTCCTCCGTTTGCCGGTATTCTTCGTGAGGTCTATGACCTCGAAGACTATAAGCAGCTCAAGCTCACGAAGACAACGCTTGAGAATTATGCCATGCTGGTAATGACGCTCGGCATCAACGAAGATGGCGAATGGCAAATGGACTTGGACAAGGCAAAGGGAGTTCTGGCGCAATCTCGATTCGGTTTTACCGGAAGAGATTGGCAGTGTTCTCTCCCCTATGCCCATTAGTAAAATCAGCTTTGAGAAATCAAACACAGGCGATACCGACACTATCTCTGAGGCTGAACAAAAAATATGTTTACTGCTGCAGGTGTATCTTCTCTTCTGTTTAACAATGATAAAGCATCTGCGAATGCGCTGCTGCTGTCTATCAAGGCTGACCAAGCAATCACGTTTGGAATTGTAAAAAGCATTGAGGATATGGTGAACCGCTTCATTCAGTCTCAGAGCTACGGAAAGAACTTTAAGGTTACGTTCCTTGATTGCAGCCCATTTAACCGTAAAGAGCTTGGCGATATGTATCTCAAAAGCTTGTCAATTCGGTCTTCCATTTATCTCAATGTATGCAGCCTCTCAGGGAATGTCCCAAAGTGAAGTTGATTGTATGAGCTTCTTGGAGAACGAGGTTCTTGGGCTTGCGAGTATGTTTAAGCCATTGCAGAGTTCTTCCACATTAAGTGGCTCGTCTGATAGTAATGCTGCTACCGATGAAGGTGGTGCGCCGCAAAAAGATACTGGCGACTTAACCGACTCTGGTGAGCAGACTCGGGAGGACGGTGACGACTGGTGATGGAGAGATTCATCTATGTGGTTGGTGAAGAGGCGCGAGACCGTCTTGTGAATATGGGTTATCGCCTATTAAGAGGACAAAGGCGAAACATATTTATGTGTTTCTAAACCAAGACAATCAAAAATTTTCGTGTACGGACATTCAATTTGCAATGTCTGACACTTTTGACCCTTTCTAACCCGCACACCCTGTGCGGGCTTTATTATGCCCAAAAGATAGGTGGTGAACTGTGACATGAGCGAGAAACCATGAGAATCGTGTTCTCTTCTGGTATCAGCAACTTAGTTGAGAAGAACTCTTCTTTTGATAGCGGCGTCCTTCGTGTTGCTTATACTGGCAAGAATCGCAATAACAGCTTCATCAGCAAGGAAACCTATGAGAGCGCTGTATCCAGAGCATTTATAACTGTCCAATTGTGTGTAACTACGACAGAGAGACTGACACAATTGGTTCACGATATAGAGCTTGTATCCACAGATGACGGTGGCATGAAAATTGTCAACATTACTCAGCCGGTCGGCGTTATCCCAGAGAGCGCCAAGTATTGGGTGGGAAGAAATCGAAGACAATTCCGGTGTCCATGAGTATTTGTGTGTAGACGCTTTATCTGAAACGCCAAGAGGCGTATAGAAAAATCAAAGATGATGGCATTACAGACGAGTCAATGGAAATCTCCATCAAAGAAGGAGAAATGGTTGACGGGATGTACGTCATCAAACGATTTGAATTCACAGCGTTTTGCCTGCTGGGAACAGCGGAGCCCTGCTTTGAGTCAGCGTCGTTGGAGATGTTCTCATGTGACGGTTTCAAACAACAGCTTGCTGAGATGATGCAGGAATTCAAGGAAGCATTTACTACAGCACAACCCTCGAAAGAGGTTGGCATACACCCACAAAATTATTCGGAAGGAGGAGAAGAGGTATTGGAACAGAAAGTTGCACTGATGGCAGAGTTCGGTCTGACTACCGAGATGCTTGATTTCAATATCGATGATTTCAGCGTTGAAGAACTGCGCGAAAAAGTTTGAAGCGCTGAAGACCACTGGTAGTGAGCCTGCCGCAAAAATGGTAACCCCGAGAGCTTTGCTTTCTGGAAGGACAGTTCCGCGATGAACTGTTCGGAGCTTTGGAGTCAGAAAAGGTCGAAACCTGCTGGGGAATGGATTCCCACTATTGGTTCTGGGATTACGACAGAGATGCGTCTGAAGTGTACGCGACCGATGTCACGGACTGGAACCTGTATGGATTCCCCTTATTCAATGGATGGCGACCATGTCGTTATTGACTTCGCTGGCAAGAAACGGATGAAGCTGTCTCTTGTTCCGTTCGACGAGAGGGCGGTCAAGCCGACCCCTATCAGCGGAATGTTTGCAAAGATTACTGAAAAGTATTCAGCGAACGATACGCAGTGGGCTGAAAAAAGTACCAGACCGCCTCCGACACGATTTCGTCTATGGAGAACGAGCTTGGCACTTTGCGCCAGTTTAAGACAGATACCGAAGACGCCGCTGCAAAGGGCGAACGGGAAAAAGGTCTTCGCTCAGTTCGAAGCACTTGGTGGCGTCGAGGCGTTTGAAAACCTGCGTGAACATTGCACTGAATATGCGGTTGATGTTCTTGAGGAGAAATGCTATGCAATCCGTGGCAGAAACGGAACTGCTGCAAAGTTCTCTGTCGAGCCCAAGAGTCCCAAGCTGGTGGTTGAGAAGACCAGCGTAACGCCGGAGCCCTATGGCGGTGTTTTCACCGAATACGGAATTGCTTCGCGCAATCAACATAATTAAATAACAAACAAGGAGGAGTCGATTTATGGCTTATGCAGTTATTCGTACCGACCTGATGAGCGGTACTAAGCAGCCTGCTGACCTTGTCTCCCCTGCGCTTCTATGATGCGTCTGGCAATAAGGCAGAGGTGGAGAACGGCGTTATCGTCAAGCTTCAGGGTTATGAGGATGGCGAACGCGAAGTTATGAAGGCTGTCGCAGCGTCTGCTGGTGACGACCTGAACGATTGTGCAATCGTTGCTGCGCCCGAAGTCATGTATGATGAGCGCAAAAGAATCTGATGAATTTATCAATGAGGCTGGTAAAGCTACTCGTGGCTATATCCCTCGTAGCCGCAATGTTTTCTCTGTGACCAAGAAGGTTTCGTTGGCGGCACCGTCCCCACCAAGGGGGTGCCGAGGTCGGTATCGGCACTGGTGGCAAGATTGATGCCGCTGGCAAAGGTCTTGGTGTCTGTGCGGATGTTGAGGTCGTTGGTCGTTATACCTATTACGTCATTAAGATTGGTAAGACCGAGGGCGCTTCTGCCACTGTTGGCGGCTAATTTTTGAGAGGAGGTAAAAGCTAATGGCCGAAATGAAAGATATCGTTAAGGTCGCTGTTGATGCCTATCATGGCAATGTTGAACAGTATTCTGTCGGTCAGTCAATGGAAAAGCCCTGCATAATGGCTCTGATTGATGCCAATGGCGGCAGCACTACCCTTAACTATAAGAATATCCGCGACGGCAAGTGCAGCGGTCTGTTTACGTTGATTGAGGAGGTTCTCTCTCCCGTACCGTCGTTGAGGGTCTGCAGGGCGATGAGTATTTCAATGCTCTGGTTGATTTCCGCAATGTCGCCGAGGGTGACAAGAACATTTCGAGGTTGAAGACAGCAATCTCTTTATCGTGTCCGAGGCTGCAGATGGCACGCAGGGCATTCGCCGTCAGCGTCTGAGCGGCATCAGCGAAGTTTCCATTCCGACATCTCTGAAGGTTGTGAAAATTTTACGAAGAGCTCAACCGCGTCGCTTTCTGGTCGTGTTGATTTCAACACGTTTATCAGCAAGGTTGCCGAGTCTTTTTCCGTCAGAAGCTTCTGAATGATGTCTACTCCTGTGGAGCACCGCTACTGCTGACGACTTCGGTGGTGTTGCCTTCCCCGACCGCAGGCGCGTATGATGAGGGAAGAGCTGCTTTGACCTGATTGCCCATGTTGAGGCTGCTGCCAACGGCAAGCCTGCAACTATTATCGGCACCAAAGAAGGCTGTCCGCAATCTGGCTCCGTCCATTCAGGGTACGGATTCCAAGAGCGACCTGTACAACCTTGGCTACTACGGCAAAGTTCTACGGCACTCCGGTTGTCGTGACTCCGCAGCGTCACAAGATTGGTTCTACCGAGTTTACGCTCGCAGATGATATGTTGACCATCATCGCTGGTGATGACAAGCCCATCAAGTGCGTGTACGAAGGTGACCCCATTGTTGTGATGGGCGACCCGCTGTCCAATGGTGACCTGACTCAGGAGTACCTGTATGGCGAGAAGTACGGCATGGGCATTGTGCTGGCTGGCGGTAACGCCGGTATCGGTCGCTATGAGATTGCCTGATAGACCATAAGCAAAATACGCGGGGCTCTTCGTGAGCCCCGCATTATGTATGAAAGGGAGATTTTACAATGGCAAATGAAAACACAAAAACTCTCGGTGGTCAGCAGGCTGCTACACCGACTGAGTTAAAACAGGAAACATCTCGCGCTGCAGAAAAGCGTCCGCTTGTCCCGAAGGATATTGACCCGCATACGATTATCACCGTCCGCAATGGTTTCCAAGGTCGCCTTGTGTACAGAAGCAAAAAAGACAGGCGAGCGATTCGTCTGGGACTCCTTTGGTGCAGAGCAGGATATGGAGATTGGCGAGCTTCGTAATGCTCGGAATTCAAACAAGAAGTATTTCATCAACAACTGGTTCATGTTCGACGAGCCGTGGATTGTTGATTATATCGGTATGAGCCAATACTACAAGTTTGCAATCGCCATCAGCGATTTCGATAAGCTCTTTTGAAAAGCCTATTGCTGAAATCGAGCGTGCCGTTTCCAAACTTTCTGACGGTCAGAAAAAGTCCATCGCATATCGTGCAAAGCAGTTGATTGCCAGTGGCGGCATCTCGACTCAAATAAGACCATTGCTACTTTGGAGAAATGCCTCGGTGTTGAGCTGGTCGAGCACGACAAGTAAGGAGAGCGTGATTATAAATGAGCGTTCCATATGATGTGTTCACGGATGCGTTCTTATCGAAAATCACAGAGTACGACTTTGTCAATATGCGTGACTTTGAAAGGAACGGTCTGATTGACGGTTACATGAAACGGGCAATTGCGTCCTTCCGAAAGATTTGCAAGTATGACCTATCCACAACCGGCGATGACATCATTCGAGAGTTTGATGTGGACATCCCCGATGAAGATTTGGATGAGATTGCAGACATCGTTTCTGAAGGTATGCTTGTTCAGTGGATGAAACCTTATACATACAAGCAGGAAAGTCTGGAAAGTGTTTTGAACACGAAAGACTTTACCACCTATTCTCCCGCAGAGTTGCTCATGCGTATCGGCAACGCATATGCAGCCGCTCGAAAAGATTTTACGAATATGATGAGGGAGTATTCGGTACAATCACGGGATTTAACGGACTTGCACTTATGATGATTCAGACCACGGTTGGCGTGCCGATGGACGCTATGGTCTTGAATAATTATTTCCGCACCCTCATCAATCTTTTCTTTAAGATTCTTCCTATCAAGGAAAGCGGAGAAAGTTCATTGGATACCTATATGAGAAGTCTTCAGGCGGAGTTGCTTTGGTTGTAAGGAGCTCATTGAGGCAATCCACGAAGACCCATTGTTCCTGTCTTTGATTGCCATCCTGCAATACCTCATCGATAATCCATCTTGCGAAGTTTCGGTGGTAAAGCGTGAGGTCTTCCGTGCAATTTCAATTTGTAATAAATTGAAATCACGATATGCCGTGCCGCAGGAGGTGTCAAAATGAACCCTTGGAACACATACCGTTCCAGAATCAATGCTCACGGCATCACAAAAGCGCGACTCTGTTTTGCAGCGAGAGCGAGCGTTTTTAAGCGCGAAGCTCCCTGCAAGCCTTTCGTACCATCAATTGACCGTAAACGGAACTGTACGCAATATGGCTGTCATTAACTCCGACAACCTTAATCTGAAAAACTGTGTACGATGCCCGGAGAAGATTTGCGCACGGCGGTCTGGTCGAATGGATGGGCAATCACTGGCTGATTACCGAGAAAGATGCCAATAACGAACTGTACACGAAGGGCACAATGAAGCAGTGCAACTATCTGCTTCGTTGGATTGCGGAAGACGACACAGTCGTTGAACGGTGGTGTGTCATTGAGGATGGCACGAAATATCTGACCGGTGAATACGGCGACAACGATTTTATTGTTGTGCGCGGTGATTCACGAATTTCAGTAACACTTGCTAAGGACGAGTATTCCATTCAGTTAAATCGCAACAATCGCTTTTTGATTGATGACTATGATTCGAAGAACGTCCTTGCTTATCGTCTCACCAAACCGTTTAAGCTCGGTGGAAGCTATAACGGAGAGGGCGTCCTTAACTTCGTTCTTACGGAGTGCGCAATACGGAAGATAGCGATAACATCGAACTTCATATTGCAAACTACTATGACCATTTCCCGAAAGAGAAACCGGACGAGCCAGACACTCCGCCCGGTGACGATACGCCAGATGTACCTGATGGAAAGAAGGTGTGGTTCTGATGCAACTGGAAGAGTTTTTCGATTATAAGAACCAACTGATGAATGACCTCTTGACGAACGAGGAAATCGTGCGGCTCCTTGCCGATGACTGCAAACCAGTCAACGATGTTCAAGACCTCGTTTATAAGCAGGTATTTCCATATGAGTACATTCCAGAAACCATTGAGCACGGCAGACCTTTATCTGCTGCGATGTTGACATCCAAAAAGTCTGTAAATAAGACTTTCCTGATTCCGGTTTTATATATCTGGGTCTTTAGCCACAAGAGCAAGCTCAGATTACCAAAAGAAAACCGGCGGTGGGATTCGTACTGATAAACTGTGTTCTGAGATTGCGAAGGCTGTTAATGGCAGTCGATAACTATGGTCTCGGTGAGTTGGATTTATACGCTGTGAAACGTTTTGCCCAATCACAGATTATCAGGGAAAAAGTCCTCACGTTCCAAAAAGCAAAAAGACTTCAATCGGACATTACCGACCGGCAAGCCAGTTCCCCTCCCAACAGGAAAAATGGATAATGCCGACACGTCATTTACTGTATCAAAAGACTACCCAATAAATGACTATATTCGGGTTATGATTCCGACTGTTGGTGAAGTATTGGAAAACGAGGATAACTACTACAGCATGGTGTCAATGCTCACTGCTATGCCCATAGATATGATGGTACAGCTTGATGATATCGGGATTGATTTCACAACCATTAACGAGTGGGAGCTTTTTCTCCTCTTGTTTAACTCCTTAAAAGAACAGGACACCTCACTAATTTTTTGGAGACTTTTGACCTAAAGCCATTCCAACCTGCAATCAATCCGCAAACGGAAATGTGATTCTGTTAACAAGGCAACCGGTGTACGAATCGACCGTGCTCTGCATGGGCAGATTGCCGTGGCTCTTAGAAAATCCACCACCTTTGAAAGGATAATCGCAAGCCAGCAAACGGCGAAGCGAGAAATATATGATTGAGCGTATGCGAAAGAAGCTGCGTCGTAGGGGTATGCGAACAACCGATTCTCAGCTTGAAGAGTTGATTGTCGCCCTTGTTAACACAGAACAGTACCACTATGGATTTGAGGGGACACGAGAACTCTCTATCTATCAGTTCAATGAGAGCGTGCGCCAAGTAATCAAGAAAATTGACTATGACAACAAGATGCACGGCATCTATGCTGGCACGGTCAGCGCGAAAGACCTAAGCCAAGATGATTTGAATTGGCTAACTCACAAATAGGAGGAATGTCTAAAATGAATATCAATGATATCACCATCACCAGCCTTGAGACTATCAATGCATTTGACATCGTGACTGGTGCATTCGTTCACTCTGGACGAGCTGCAGAATGCAACTATCGCTCAGACTCCTCAGGAAAGACCGACATCACCGGTAAGCAGGGTCGCAAGCTGAATTCTCTGAAGAAGAATAAGGCTGTTACCATCAGCGGTACCAATGGTCTGGTTTCGGCGGTCTGCTCGAAATGCAGGTTGGCAGCGAGTTTGAGAACAAGAAGAATACCACGGTTAAGTGGCACGATTATCTCACCGTTAGCGGGCAATGCTGCGTCTACTGCTTACAAAGCCGTTGGTACGACCGGAAATGAAGTCGAGTCTGTTTATGTCAAGAACAGCGACGGTACCCCTCGGTAAGATTCTCTGACTCAGGGCGCAGAAGTTGCTGAAGGTTTTTTCACCCACAATCCTCGCATCTACGAAGGCACTTGCCTTTTAATGATGGAGAAATCGCAGACAACACAGAGATTGTCGTGTACCATATATGCGCCAGATTCAGGCTGACGTTCTGGAAAACCTGAGCGACCACTATTCTGGCAAGTGCGCTTTGTACATTGATGCCTTTGCCGAGGATAAGTGTGCGAATGTGTACCGCATTCAGTTCTACATCCCAAGGCTGACTTCAATGGCGAGTTCAGCTTCGAGATGGGTGACAAACCAGACTGTCCATGCGTTTGAGGCTGAGTCTCTGTCCGGTGCTTGCGGCACCAGCGGTGCTCTGTGGACTTACACCATCTTTGGTTCCAACGCTGAGGATGTTGCCTCAAAAGAAAGTAGGTGGTAAACATGGCAACTGCGGTCAAGAGATGTCGCGTTTGTGGCAAGGAGTATGAAGCCTGCCGCAGCGCAAATTAGAGCCGCAGGCGTGTTCCGGTGGCAAGAGGTAGCGTGTTCTCCTGAGTGTGGAAGTATTTATCTCCAGCAGATAAATGAATCCAGAGGCATTGTTGATGCGCGGAAGAAGAACAAGCATAAAAAGCCTGTTGTTGCCGAACCTGTTGTTTCTGAGCTTCAGGTCGCAGAAGAGATTCTGTCGGATGAGGCGCCTGCTGAAATCGAATAAGCAAAATGGGAGGGTAGAGTAATCTGCCCTCCCTTTTCTCTGTTAGGAGGCGCTATGGAGCGGAGCAAGTTTAACGTAGATAAAGATAAAGAAAAACGAACTTACAACAATATCGTATTCGACAGCCAGCTTGAAATGAAATACTACAGGGATGTACTTTGTCCCGCAGTGGAAAGCGGCGAAGTAACTTATTTTGAGTTACAGAAAAAATATGAGCTGCAACCGAAGTACACTCACAATGGCAAGACGGTCTTGCCAATCATTTATGTTGCTGATTTTTTATATGGAATATGCCGATGGGCACATTGAAGTAGTAGACACGAAGGGGTGCCCTGATAGTGTGGCAAAGCTAAAACGAAAACTGTTTTGGTACATATACCCAGACATTGACTATAAGTGGATTACTTATGTTCAAAAAGTGGGGCGGTTGGCTTGAGTATGAAGTGGTAAAAAGAATTGCGCAAGGAAGCAAAGCGCAACAAGAACAAAAAGGAGGAACCCGATAATGGCTCTAAAAAGTCGGAAAAGAAAAATTTCAATCGCATCTTTGGACAAGGTGCTCAAAGAACAAGCAGTGGATATTGCAACAGAACAGTGGTTTGGTAATGAGGTGAAAATTAAGCACACACTCTCTTTTTCGGAGGCGCTGGCATTTGTTGACGATGTGGTGTCAAGCTGCTTTCATACGACTGGTGGTTATATGCCAGAGTTGCAGGAGTTCGTTGTAAAGAGCAACATCTTGACTCGCTACGCCAACTTCAACCTTCCCGATAATTTAGAGCACCGCTATTCTTTGTTCTATAACACGGATGCAGTTGACGTTGTGATTCGGCACATCAACCAGAAACAGCTCGACGATATTCTGGAATCCATCTCTGAAAAGATTAGCTATCTGTGTGAGAGCAATATTGCTGCTATTGAGCGTCAGATGAATGAGGTTGTTTCTGCGTTTACTGAGCTGCAGAAAAGACCGAGGCTATGTGTTTGCCAACATTATGGAGCAATACGTAACTGAA
>VOFK01001377.1_pt1:25000-29008 | contig 29008 bp, 50 predicted proteins | sample 5384121 | NCBI WGS metagenome assembly VOFK01 (sample SAMN12384730, study PRJNA508395) | human gut metagenome | isolation source: healthy gut J | host: Homo sapiens | reverse complement strand
TTCCAGCCAGCCGTTGAAAGGTCCAATGAACTCCGCCCGTGTGCGGCTGTTCCACCGGTCGCTTGAATAAGATCAGGGTCTATAGGAATTTGTTAAGTACATTCCGATGATCATGGCCGGTGCCCAAAAGAAACGACATTCATCACTCTCCGGCATCAATATCAAGCTCACGCCGCGCACATCGACGCTTATCGAACATTTCAAGCACCTTGTCCCAGGCGGCGGCACGGTCGCTTTCGCCGTCACGGTCGCGCCGGTCCTCGCCGGTGGTGTGGGTAACGATCACAGCATATTTCATTCTTTAGTTCTCCTTTAATTCAGGGCACCAGGCGGGAATGTATGAAAAAAGCCGTTCAATTCCAGAAACGATACCATCTTCCGTCTGCGCCGCAGCGGGAAGGACAGGCCCCAGTCGTTCAGCCACGGCTCCCGTAATGAAAACGGCAACCCTCACACGTGCGGGGAGTAGTCCGCCTTCACTGCGCTTCATTCCGCCGCCTCCGGGCCCGCCGGTAAGTCCTGCAGGTCAGCCATCTTCCGGACCTGGCGTCTCGAAACTGCACCACATCGGGAAGTTCGCCTGCGTGGTCTGAATGGCGACCGGCAGGCTGTGGCGTGGTAGCTGGCGTCTCCACGCCCAGCGTCAGGCGATATGCCCACAGCTCATGCCCATCGTACATGAACAGGACCTCCACCGGCGCCGCCGTCCCAGCCTGAAGTGGCTATGATGCGCGATCATCTACAGTCCAGCGTTGCCCCCATCTTGCTTGGCGCTGGGGCTTACGGGGAAAGTGGGTCTCAAACCGTTTGGAGGCATACACTCGCGGACCGTCGCTTTGCGGATGATGTAGCACGCTTGACCCTCGGCGCGATAAGTGCGCGACCCGTCATTCGCACTGGGTCGGCGCACACGGTATTCGTAAGAAGCGCACGAGGTCGTCCAGGCAATTCGTCTTGTCGCCATGGCCGGCTTGCCGTCTTGCTTTCTGCGGCATGGCGAATGCACACACTCGCCCACGGCTTCTGAATGACTGTTACCCCAGCACAATGCGCCTCGTTCACCATGGGAGGGAGCGGTGGCCTTTATCACCGCACCATCTACTACCAGCACGGCGCAACTGCTCGTGACCATGCTCCCGGTCGAAAGGGTGATTGCTTTCTCTGACACTTCTGCACGGTTGTATGGGTTGAACATCTCCGGCAGGTAGCCTTTATTCTCCACGATGTCGCTGATCGACCGACGGACGGTTTGATTTTCTCTGCATCGACCAGCACAGCATCTTCTCCGTCTCGCATCGCGCAGACATGGAGCGGTTCCCGCTATGCAGTCATATTGCTGCTTGGCTGGGTTCGGGGTCGTTCATTCTCGGCACAAGATTGTTTTTCAAGTTTCCCATTGCATCGACCGTTCTCGACTTCCAGCTTTCCAGCGCATTGACGACCAAAGCGCCCTTCGTCTCCAAAATATCCCGAAGCAGGATGCCACGGTCCTCCGGCAGCTCGACCGGCACTTGGCTGTATGTACCATCGGGTTGCGCTTCCCGGCCTTCGTAGAGCCGCTGGCGGTTCTGTGCGCTCACCAGTGCCGGAGTTGATAAGCACGGGTTCCACGCCCAGTTCCGCCGTGATCTGTGCCCGGATTGCGGAGGACATGGATTTATTGTTCTCATAAAGAAAGTAGTCCGGCTGGTACTTATCGCGGGCGATGCGGTAATTCAGGAACAGCTCCCAGCCGATGCCGCTGGCCTCAGTCTCGCGGTTCTTGGTCTGCGCGATGCTCCAATGGGTGCACGGGCTTCCGCCGATCAATAGTTTCATTCTGTTCTCCACCTTTCCGCCGCCGCCATGACCTTCTCGGCATACTCGCGGTTCCCCGTGTCGTGCCCAGCATTGTAGGCCGTCAGGGCCGCGCCGACGTTCCCCCGGCGTACTGGTCCAGCTTCTCAGCGATGAAGGCCACGCCATACTGAATGTTTTCCGCCGGTGACAGGTCGGTGGGGAAGTAGTCGGGGTTGAGCTGCATCAGGCCGTAGCAGCCGACATAGCTGACCGCCTCCGGGTTGAAGCTGCTCTCAGTTTCAATGAGGCCCAGGGCCAGCGCGTACTCGACCTTGTGTTCCTGGCAGGCGTCCCACAAGACTTCCTGCAGTTCCGCGCTCAAGGGCACATTCTCTCTGAACACGAACACCTCCGCCGCCGGTTCCTCCGGCTCCTGGTCCGGCTCGAAGTAGACCGTCTGGACCGGCTGAAAGGCCGGGGCCACGATAGTCGGCGGCTCGGCGATGATCAGCGTCTCCCGCTCTGCCGCTCCGGCGGGCATCAGCCTCGTCCATGATACGGAGCAGGCCGAAGCAGAAGCAGATGATCGCCAGCAGCATACCCATATAGAACTTGTCCGCTTTTTACTGGCTTTGCATCCGTCTTCGCCTCCATCTCAGCCACCATGCCGGGCTGTTCCGCTGTTTCTTGTGTAGCGTAGGAACCCCTTCCGGCATCACAATTCACGCGCCCGCAGCCAATATTTCTCTGGAACTCCCTCGTCCCACGGTGGCTGGCACAAGGGGAGCGAAGCAAGGAACTCGCCCAGCCTTCCGGGGACTGCGTGATCTTCTCAAAGTTGGTCATTCCTTTGGAAATTTCCTTTCATGCTCGGCGCGGCCTTCCGGACGGCGGCCACGCTGCTGGAGCGCTTTGGTAGGTCTTTTTCGCCCCGCTCGGCTTTGTACTCGGGCGAGTTATGATCCAAGAGATATCGCCGGTCCCGCTCGTCGGTCTCTCCTGCCCGCGCTTCAATTCCGTGTACACGGTGCACTGGCTGATACCCAGCTCGGCGGCGATCTTTTAAGGGGAAGCGTTGTCCTTCCGCTGTTCAATCTTTCTGCGGTCATCAAGCGTCAGCTCTACCATTCGTCACCTCGTTTCTCCCATTTTCAAGCCCTGAAATAGATAAAAAAAAATAATGCAGAAAAAAAGCGTTAAACTTTTTCTGCATTTATTTATGGGACCGGAATTTTCATAGAATCCTGTTGAATAAACTCAAAAATTCTTGATTCGGACTTATCGATCTGTTTGAGTCAATGCTTTAACTCCCCTGCTGAATTCCCAATTCACCGGATAAATGACAAAGAGATATGTGAACCACTTTACCTTATCAATCAAAAGAATAGCCTGCACTATACGATGACAAAATTTCTTCCATGAAGTCCGAGCGCCTGGAACACCCTGATTAAAAAGTCGGTGCTCTACCAGCTGAGCTAAAAATTTTTATATTCTTTCGCTCATTGCGGCTTATCTTTCTGCCTGCTTCCACACTTGCTCACTCTGTGCTCAGTCTCGGGCCCCAGCGTCGCTTCGCGGTTGCCCTCGACACAGCGCCTGCGGGCGTTGGCACCAGCTGACTAAAGGTGCATGTTTCAGAACAGGCGCTTCAAAACCGAACAATGCTTAAAGCTTGAGGTTTACTCTCCAAGGGCGCGCCTGCTTCAGCCGTAGGTCAAGCCACTCGGACTTTATTCGGTACCAGTCAGCTGCGCATTACTGCGCTTCCACCTTCCGGCCTATCAACCAGATCGTCTTTCATGGACCCTTACTCAATAGGATGGAGATCTCATCTTGGGGGAGTTTCACGCTTAGATGCCTTCAGCGTTTATCTCGTCCGTACACATAGCTACCCAGCTGTGCCGTTGGCAGGACAACTGGTGCCACCAGAGGTCCGGCATCGATCCTCTCATTGCTAAGGACGGCTCCCGCAAATCTCTTACCACGCCCCCAACAGATAGGGACCGGACTGTCTCACGACGTTCACAACCCACTCGCGTGCCGCTTTTAATTGGCGAACAGGCCAAACCCTTGGGACCGAATTCAGCCCAGGATGCGACGAGCCGACATCGAGGTGCCAAACCTCCCCGTCGCTGTGGACGCTTGGGGAGACTCCGCCTGTTATCCCCAGGGTAGCTTTTTATCCGTTGGAGCGATGGCATTTCCACTCACATACCACCGATCACTAAC
>VOFK01001377.1_pt1:0-20000 | contig 29008 bp, 50 predicted proteins | sample 5384121 | NCBI WGS metagenome assembly VOFK01 (sample SAMN12384730, study PRJNA508395) | human gut metagenome | isolation source: healthy gut J | host: Homo sapiens | reverse complement strand
CCCCAGAGGGAAATCAGCGAATATCAGCTTCTGCGACTGCCGCACACGCTCTCGATCGACATTCTGCGCCCGCATAACGTGCGGGAATGCCGTGCGCCCGCAGCGCCTGCACGGTCGCCGAGGCATAAAGCACTGCATTGCCCTTCCGCGAGTTTGTCAGGAAATATGCAATGGGTCCGCATTATCCGGTGCGGCTTCGGCAGTCTCGCTGTCAGCGCACCTGCGCTTTCAGCACCTCGCGGATGCGGCTGAGCGCACTGTAAACACCGTCATTTTCATCATCATAATCCTGCCAGAACAGACGGTTGAGTACAGGCAGCAGTTTCTCGTCCGCTGCGGTATATGCATCATACACAAAGCTGCGATAGACCGACTCTGCTTCCGCATAGGCTGTCTGCTCCTCGGTCTGCGGGCTGCTGACCCAGCTCTCCGCGACCATGAGCTCCGACGGCCGCGTACCCGAAACCTCGGTCACCATATAATTGCGGGTACCGAACAGACCGCGCCCCTTGAGCAGTGCGTCTCTGCGTTCGTGCACGTCACCGTCCGTTACCTTTTCCATCGAAGCCGGTGCGTACACCGCGTCGCGCGAAAGCGTTCTGCACCGATATCTCGACCGTGTTGGCCTCCGGTGCATCGCCGGTCTGCCGGTAATATGCCGCCGGCTGTGTTAACGAGTTAAGACCCTGTGTCTGCACCCACTCGCCGTTCTTTTGTCCGAAGGACGGTCTCGAACGGCTGCGCTCCGTCCCACGCACAGTATTTCTTCCAGACGGAAACGTCTTTCTGCCCGCCGGAGTGCGCTCCGTTTTTATCCGCGCACTGCCTGCGGTTCCGCAGCGCAGCACACAGGAAGCACAACCGCCAGCAGTGCCTCAGCACAGCCGATCACCACCAGCGGAAAGTGCTCACCCAGAATTTCCAGCCAATCCGTTATGTGCATTCCTTCACCTGTCAAATTCCATTTTTTACTCTTTTCTGTATTCTTCATCCAGTCGATACCTACATATCCATTTATACATAATAGCTTCTCTATCTGTCGATTTATAATATTTTCCAATGCAGCCGCTCTCTCCGACAAATTTCTCACCCCAAAAACACAAAAAGGATACAGAACAGTACCGTTCTGTATCCTCTTGTATCAATTCGGTTTTAAGCTGAATTACAGCTTTGCCAGCTCGGATGCGATCAGCTTGTTGATGATCTGCGGGTTGCCCTGACCCTTGAAGCCTTCATGCACTGGCCTACGAGGAAGCCGGTAACATTCTTGCCTGCCTTGAAGTCGGCAACAGCCTTTTCGTTCTTGGCGATAACGTCCTGTACGATGGCAAGGATAGCGCCCCTCGTCGGATACCTGCTTGAGACCCATGCGGTCAACGATGGCCTCAACGGTCTCGTCGGTCTCGAACATGCTCGGCAGAACGCTTCTTGCCGGCGTTGCCGGAGATGGTGCCCGCCTCGATCAGCTTGACCAGAGCAAACCAGCTTGTCTGCGGTCATCTTGGTCTCGCGGAGGCTTACGCCCTTGTGTCGTTCAGGTACTTGGGAGATATCGGACAGGATCCAGTTTGCGGCAGCCTTGGGCTTAACCTGCTTTGCGGCAGCGTCGAGCAGCTCGGCCTTCTCAAAGCTGTCAGACAGCAGACGCGCCTCCATGGCAGTCATGCCGTACTCGTTGAGGTAACGCTCGTAACGAGTGATCGGCAGCTCCGGAACCTCGCTCTCGATCTGGTGCAGCCACTCGTCGGAGATCTCTATGGCGATCAGGTCCGGGTCCGGGAAATAGCGGTAGTCCTGCGCATCTTCCTTGGTACGCATTACCGTGTTCTTCAGCTTAACGTCGTCCCAACGGCGGGTCTCCTGCTGGATTTCGCCGCCGTTCTCTACAACCTCGATCTGGCGCGCAATCTCGTAATCGATCGCACGGACCGCACCGGAGAAGGTGTTGATGTTCTTCATCTCAACGCGGGTGCCCAGCTCGGTGGAGCCTTCCGGACGGATGGAAACGTTAACGTCACAGCGGATGGAGCCTTCCTCCATCTTGCAGTCACAGATGTCGAGGTAGGACAGCGTAGTCTTGATCATTTCAAGAAATTCCTTTGCCTCGGCAGAGAATGCAGGTCGGGACGGGTTACCATCTCGATCAGCGGTACGCCGCAGCGGTTGAAGTCAACGATCGTGCCGTCGATCTCGTCATGCAGCAGCTTGCCCGCATCCTCCCTCGAAGTGGATGCGCTCGAGACGGCAGGAGTGCTTCACGCCGTCCACATAGAAGAATACCTCGCCGTTCTCGCAGATCGGCACATCAAACTGGGAAATCTGATACGCCTTCGGCAGATCGGGGTAAAAAATAGTTCTTACGGTCAGCCTTGCACAGCTGATTTATGGTGCAGCCGGTAGCCTTGCCCATCTTGGCGGCGTAGTGTACAACCTGCTTGTTGAGTACCGCAGTGCGCCGGCATACCGGTGCAGACCGGGCAGGTGTGCGTGTTGATCGGTGCGCCGAAAGCCAGTGGAGCACGAGCAGTAGATCTTGCTCTTGGTGGACAGCTCCGCATGCACTTCCAGACCGATGACCGCTTCGTATTTCATGTTTGTCTTCCTACCTACAGTGCAGCGATGATGTTCTTGAGACCGGACGCCTGCTCAAAAAGCCAGACCGGCATTCAGCAGCGTCTGCTCGCCGAAGCGCGGACCGATGAGCTGCATGCCGACCGGCATGTGGTTCTCATCAAAACCGCACGGCTGAACCAGACCCGGCAGACCGGCGATATTGACGGAAACCGTGCAGATATCGCCTGCGTACATCTCGAGCGGATTGGTGGTCTTGGAGCCGATCTCGTAAGCCGTGGTCGGCGCAACCGGCGTCAGGATGACGTCGCACTTCTCAAATGCGTTTGCAAACTCCTCACGGATCTTGCGCTGTGCGGCGCGTGCCTTCTTGTAGTACGCATCGTAGTAGCCGGAGGACAGAACGTAAGGTGCCCAGCATGATGCGGCGCTGTACCTCGGCGCCGAAGCCCTCGGAACGGCTCTTGGTGTACAGCTCGATGATGTCATCGCCTGCATTCGGGGGGTACGGTAGCCGTACTTTTTACGCCATCGAAACGGGCAGGTTGGAGGAAGCCTCTGCAGAAGAGAGGATGTAGTAGATCGGCAGTGCATACTCAACGAGCGGCAGAGAGATCTCGGAATACCTCTGCGCCGAGTGCCTTGTACGCCTCTGCAGCCGCCATAACGTTCTTGCGAACGGCATCCGAGATGCCCTCGCCGAAATACTCCTTCGGCAGACCGATCTTGAGACCCCTTGACGTCTGCGTTCAGGTTTTGCGCGCAGCGAACCCTCAAACGGGGTCTTGACAGAGGTGGAATCGTGCAGCGGATCGTGGCCGGTAACCGCATCGAGCAGCATAGCTGCATCCTCGATGGAGCGGCCGAACGGGCCGATCTGGTCGAGAGAAGATGCGAATGCGATAAGTCCGTAACGGGAAACCGCACCGTAGGTCGGCTTGAGACCGACAACGCCGCAGAAGGGACGCCGGCTGACGGATAGAGCCGCCGGTATCCGAGCCGAGCGCCAGCGGAGCCTCGCCTGCTGCAACAACAGCAGCGGAGCCGCCGGAGGAGCCGCCCGGTACGCGGTCGAGACCATGCGGGTTGTGGGTCGGGTGCATAGCCGAATTCTCGCAGGAGGAGCCCATTGCGAACTCTCGTCCATGTTGGCCTTTGCCGGTGATGACCGCATCGGAAGCAATCAGCTTCCCATAACGGTTGCGTTGTACGGCGGCTTGAAATTGCCCAGCATCTTGGACGCACAGGTGGTCAGCGTGCCCTGGTGCAGATGTTGTCCTTAATAGCGATCGGGGATACCGGCCAGCGCGGACAGCGTATCGCCGCTCGCGCGCTTTTGTCAACCGCTTCTGCCTGTGCCAGCGCGGACTCCTCGGCTACGGTAACGTAGCCCTGAACCTTATCCTCTACCGCCTTGGTGCGGGCAAAAACGTCCTTTGCCAGCTCTACTGCGGAAATTTTCTTTTGCCGAGCAGCTCGGACAGCTCGGACGCAGTTTTTTCGTAAAGTGCCATGATTCTGTCCCCTCCTTACTCGACAACACGCGGAACTGCTACGCCGCCGCACTGGAAGTCCGGTGCATTCGGCTCGATCAGCTCATCCGGCGTGAATTCCTGGATCACTTCGTCCTCGTGGAACGCATTCTTGCGCTCGGTGTTGATAACATCGGTGATATCGCCCAGATCAAGCTCAGCCAGCTTGTCCACCATTGCGACGATACCCTGCATGTCATCGGCCAGACGGTCGAAAATACCGCCGGTCGAATCCAGACGTGCCAGGGACGCGATGTGCTCAATTTCTTTTCTGAAATTGCCATATCAATTCTCCTCCATTTATATTTATTCTGAAATCGCTTTGTAATTGAAAATTGAGAATGGATAATGGAGAATTAAGGTATCGCGCCTTGCGCGATTATTTAATATCGGCGCTATGCGCCGTACATTCATTTTCCATTTTCAATTATCCATTTTCAATTATGCCTACTCTGCATTGGTTATCATCGTGCGGAATTCTTCTTCCGTCAAGACCGGGATTCCCAGCTCTGCCGCCTTCTGCAGCTTACTGCCGGCATTCTCGCCTGCGACGACATAGCTGGTCTTTTTCGAGACCGAACCGGCCGCTTTGCCGCCGAGAGACTCGATCAGATCATTGATCTCCTTGCGGGTATAGAGCGTCAGGCTGCCGGTTGCCACAATGGTCTTTCCGGCGAGCAGGTCGCTCTTTGCGGTCTTTCACCGATGAAGTTGACGCCGTGTGCGCGCAGCTTCTCGATGAGCGTATGCGACTGCGGCAGCCACGCCATGCGGCGATGCTCTCCGCCGTGGTCTGTCCGATGTCGCGGATCTCGGTCATCTCCTCGACCGGCGCAATCAGCAGCGCATCAAGCGAGCCGAAGTGGTCGCTTAGGATGCGGCCCGCCTTCTGGCCGACATGCCGAATGCCGAACGCGAACAGCAGCCGCGACAGGTCGCGGGTCTTGCTCGCTTCAATCCGAGCGGGACAAGATTGTTCGCCCAGACGTCCACCTTTTTGCCGAGCGGCAGCTGCTCGACCGTCAGGTCGTATAGGTCAGCCGCCGACTTGACCAGTCCGGCGTCGATCAGCTTCTGCAGGTTGCCCTCACCGCAGCCGTCAATGTCCATCGCGTCACGCGACGCAAAGTGCATCAGGTTGCGCAGCAGCTGCGCCGGACACGAGGCACTCGTGCAGCGGATAGCCGCCTCGTCCTCATCGTCGTACACCGGCGCACCGCAGACCGGACAGAATTTCGGGAACTCATACGGCACGGAATCCAGCGGGCGCCGGTCCTTTTTCCACGCCGATGATCTCCGGAATGATTTCTCCGGCTTTTCGGACGGAAACAATGTCGCCCACGCGGGCATCGAGCTGACGGATAAAATCGCGGTTGTGCAGCGTTGCGCGGGACAGATCCGAGGTGCCCGCAAGCCGTACCGGCTCGAGCACGGCATTCGGTGTCAGCACGCCGGTTCGGCCGACCGTGATGACGATGTCCTTCAGGAGCGTCTGCTTGACCTCGGGCGGATACTTGTACGCCGCCGCCCATCGCGGGAATTTCGCGGTCGAGCCGAGCGTTTCACGCTGCGCGAAGGAGATTGACCTTGACGACTGCGCCGTCGATGTCGAAATCCAGCTCGCCGCGCGTCTCGCCCATGTTCTCGATCTCATGCTGTACGTCCTTCGGGTCGGTGTAGACCGGATAGCGCGGGCTTGTCGGAAAGCCGAGGCTTTTCAGAGGTAGTCGAGCGCCTGCACATGGCTCTCCATCGGCAGCTCGTCGCTGTTCTGGATGTTGAAGCAGAAGATCGAGAGCTTTCTTTCCCGCGTGATCCTGCTGTCCTTCTGGCGCAGAGAGCCTGCGGCCGCGTTGCGCGGATTGGCGAGCAGCGGCTTTGTCGTGCAGCTCGAGCTCGGCGTTCAGCGCGTCGAACACGGACTTTTTTCATATAGACCTCACCGCGCACGATGAGATGCGGCGGCGCGTTTTCCAGCTTTTTTCGGAATGTCCTTGATGGTCCTGAGGTTTTTCGTGACGTCCTCACCGACCTGACCGTCGCCGCGCGTCGCGCCGCGCACGAACTCGCCGTCGACGTACTCGAGCGCGACCGAAAGGCCGTCGATCTTGTATTCGACAACGTACTCCGCCTGTCCGACGGCATTCTCCACACGGGAATAGAACTCGCCCAGCTCGTCAAACGAGAAAACATCCTGCAGGCTTTCGAGTGGGTAGGCGTGCGTCACCTGGCAAACCGGCTGCTCGCCGTGCCGCCGACCCGCTGGGTCGGAGAGTTCGCGTCTGCCATCTCCGGATGCTCGGCCTCGAGCGCACGCAGCTCACGCTGCATCATGTCGTACTCGTAATCCCAAATTTCGGGCGCGTCGTCGTCATAGTATTTTTTCGTTATGATACCGCAGCTGCTCGCGCAGTGCGGCGATCTGTTCACGTGCGTCCATAGTTAAACTCCTTTGGTGTGAGCAAATACTCACACAGATTAAGTATACCAAATAATCTGATATTTTTTGAAGTATTATTTTCCGGTTTCGTGAGAAACATCCGAATTTTTCCTCGTAATCGCGGATTTCGCCGAGCAGATCAGAGCCGGAGCCGCCGATATAGGCGTACCGTTCGGGCACCGTGCCGACGATAACCGTGTCCGTGACCGGGTACGTCGAGACGATTTCCCTGTCTTCCCCGCCAAACGGCGTGAGAATGCGAAGCCGGCGTGCACCTCGATGAGAATCTGGTGGCGCGTCTGGTTGATTCCCGCCGACGTAAACGCGCTGACGAACCGCGCGTCCATCTGAGCAAGCCCCGCAAGACCGACCTTCACCCTCGGGCCCATTCCGGTAAACAAACTGGGCGCGAATACCGTGCCGAGCGGCACCTCGGTCTGCGTTTCCTCCAGATAATCCAGCCGGTCAAACAGACCGTTGACGATACGCGCCTTCACCTTTCCGACTGCGATAATATCCGTACGCAAGGCCGTGATGCGGTTGTCGCTGTCGCGCTCAAGCACCTGCACAAGGTCGGCAAATTCGTCCGGATGGGAGAAAACCTCGTCCTCCATCAGCGTGTTGATCTCCTTGATGGCGCTGTCCTCGCAGACGTTGACGGCGTACTCCATGAAAATGCGCTGAAAGCGTATAGTCAGCAGACCAAGACCAGCCGCTAATAGCAGTATCAGCATGGCAAAGCGCCAGTCTCCTGCCGTTTTTCCGTCTGCGCCGCATAATACCACCCCAGACAGTATATGCAGTCGAGGGAGGAGATAGGAGTGAATGGTGGTTTACGTTTCATGCAGGGCGGGGCACCCCAAGGGTGGCTTCTCTTGCGGCTTTGCCGCAATTCACCTTCTGCCCTACGGTATGGGTAAATCAATAAATTTCACTCCTGCCTTGCAAACGCTGTCCAAAGCAAAAAAAGCACCTGAAACAGGTGCTTCTTTTGCGCTTGTTATGAAAACCGGAGAGGGATTAGTCCTCTTCGTCCTCGAGCAGAGCACGGATAGACAGGGAAACCTTCTTCTTCTCGTCGTTGATGTCGATGATCTTAGCCTCGACAACCTGGCCAACCTCGAGCGTCTTCCGGCTTAGCGATGCGGTGATCAGCGATCTGGGAGATGTGGATCAGGCCGTCAACGCCCGGTACGATCTCAGCGAATGCGCCGAACGGCATGAACTTGAGGATCTTAACCTCAGCAACAGAGCCGATGTCGTACTTGGACTTGAATACGTTCCACGGATTGTCCTCCTCGCGCTTGTAGCCGAGGGAGATCTTCTTGTTTTCCTTATCCAGACCGATAACGAATACCTTTACCTTGTCGCCAACAGAAACGACCTCGGACGGGTGCTTGATGCGACCCCAGGACAGCTCGGAGATGTGAACCATGCCGTCAACGCCGCCGATGTCTACGAATGCGCCGTAGGAGGTCAGGGACTTGACAACGCCGTCGTACTCGTTGCCGATCTCGATGGTGTTCCAGATCTGCTCAGCAGCAGCCTTGCGAGCCTCCTGCTGGATCTGACGGATAGAACCAACAACGCGCTTGCGCTGACGGTTGATCTCGGTGATATAGAAGGACTGCTTGGTCTTTAACCAGCGGGCTCATCGGCTGATCCTTCGGAACGCCGGTCTGAGAAGCCGGGATGAATACGCGAACGCCGTATGCAGTTGCAACGACACCGCCGCGGTTCTCCTCTACGATGGTGCCCTCAACCACGGTGTGCTCCTCGTATGCCTTCTCTACGGTCTCCCAGCCCTTGAGCTGGTCTACGCGCTTCTTGGACAGGGTAACAGTGCCCTCGCCGTCATTTACGCGGACAACAACAGCCTCGATCTCGTCGCCAACGTGGATGTTAGCTGCGACATCGTAGTTCGGGTCATCGGACAGCTCGCTCAGCGGGATATACGCAGTGTGCTTAACGCCCAGATCGACCTGTACGTCGTTGTTGGAAATGCCTACAACGGTGCCGGTTACCTTTTCTCCATTATTTAAAGTCTTGAAGGACTCTTCCAGCATTGCTGCAAAGTCCTCGCCGTTTTCAATCTTGATTTCATCGCTCATCATGTTACTGACCTCCTTAATTATCCATGCCGGTGTAGAAGCTCCTGCTGTGATGCCAATATTTCCGGTGCTGCCCGAGCTCCTGCGTAGTAAGCTCCGCGGCATCCTCGATATAAAAAGCACGTTGCGGCACAGCGAACGGCTAATCTCATAGAGCCGTTTGGTGTTAGAGCTTTTTTGTCGCCGATCACGATCATTTGATCCGGATACACCGGCAAGCAGACGAGCCTCCGACTGACGCTCATCCGTCGCTTTACATATTGTATCAAAAATTTTGAGGTTTGTACACCTTTTTTTATAAGTCCTACGGAAATATTCCAAATTGACCGGTTAACAGTGGTCTGTGCGACCAGAGAAATGGGTTTGTTTTCCATTTCAGGCCGTTTCGAAAGGCTCTCGCCTGCCTCCTCGCCCTCGAGCACGACCGACTCGCCGCACCAGCCCTGAATGCCTACAACCTCCGGATGTCCGGCGCTTGCCGAGATGACGATCAGCCGTCCGTCCGCGCTCTCTTCCGCAATTTTGTGTATTTTTCCGCACAAAAGGGCAGGTTGCATCAAAGATTTCGCACTTTTTCTGCCGGAAGCAGTCGTGTATACCGACCGCGGTACGCCGTGCGCCCGAATGAGCACCCGGCACCGTCCGGAATGTCCTCAGCATACGCGGTGTACACACCGAGTTTCCAGCCGCTCGATTTCGTGCATGTTGTGGAATGATTTCACCATAGGCATAAATTTTTCCGTTTTTTTTCGCCTGCTGCTCGGCCAGATCGACCGCGCGGCGCACGCCGAAGCAGAATCCGGCGGTTTTGGCTACCGTAACGCCGTCATACCTGCTCCTTCAGCGCGTAGATGCGGCGCAGGATATCATCCGCGAGCGCACCGTACTCCTTCGTTTTCGGGTCCGGGCGTGAACGCCTGCCGATGACGACGGTCGCCCGGCACCGGAAGCCCTTGCCCTCGGTGATATACATCGGCAGGATAGGCGCGCGGCTCTTGACCGCCAGCATGGCGGCTCCTTTCTGGGTTCCGCCCTCGGCCGCGCCGCGCGTGCCCTGCGGGAAGATGATGAGCTTCTGACCGGCATTCACGCTCGAAAGCGCGGTCTTGATTGCGGTGATGTCCGCGCCCTCACGGTCAATTGGAAAGGCGCCGAGCGCCGCGATCAGCCACGCGAATATCTTCTTCCGTGAACAGCTCTTTTTTTTCGCCATCAGCCGTATCGGTGTCTTGCGCCGAAAGTGCGACCGCCGCAAACGGCGGGTCGGACAGCTGCACATGGTTCCCGGACAGACACGCCGCCCTCCGGGATGTTTTTCGCGTCCGATCACGCGGTAGCCAAAAAAATATGGAACGCCAGCGCTACCAGCGGCACAACCAAGCCTGGAACCAGCGGTGGTCCTGAATTTCATGCCTTTTCTCCGTTTTTTTTTTCACGAATAATACGCAGAACGGCCGCTATGCTCTCCTCGAGCGTCAGGCTGCTCGTATCCAGCAGAACCGCATCGTCCGCCTGTTTGAGCGGCGCAACGGCTCGCGTCATGTCCTGCCTCGCGCTCGTTGATATCATGCAGGATGCCATCCATCGTCACCTGCTGACCCTTCTCAATCAGCTCTTTATAGCGGCGCTCCGCGCGGAGACTGACTGCGCAGACGCAGTCAGGAAAAATCTTGACCGGTGCATCCGGCAGGATGACCGTGCCGATGTCGCGGCCGTCCATCAGGATATTGCCGTTTTTCGCCATATTGCGCTGGGTTTCCAGCAGAAACCGGCGTACTTCCGGCACCGCGGATACCTTGGACGCGTAGTACGAAATCTCCGGTGTGCGGATGGCTTCGGAGACATCCTCGCCGTTCAGGAGAACGTGCTGTGCGCCGTCCTGATAGGTCAGCTGAATGGCAATCTCCGGCAGGGTTGCGATAATGCCTGTCGTATCCTCGCCGGAAATGCCCCTGCGGCAGACCGCGAGACCGATGGTGCGGGACATCGCGCCCGTATCGACATATACATAGCCGAGTTTTTGCCGCGGCAGCACGCGCCACGGTGGATTTTCCGGCCCCGACGGGCCGTCAATGGCAACCGAAATGTTCATCATGATTCCTCCTCCGCGGCGGACAGACCGGCCAGACGGCCGGTAGACCACGCGATTTGCAGATTGAAGCCGCCCGTGTAGGCGTCCACATCGAGCACACCTCGCCCGCGAAGTACAGGCGCGCTGCATTTTTGGACTCCATGGTTTTCGGGCTGACCTCGCGGACGGACACACCGCCCGTAGTGATAATCGCCTCGGCGATCGGCCGCTTGCCCGAGATCTCGACCGGGAAACGCATTTGAGCACGCGCAGCAGCGAGGCGCGCTGCTTTTCGTGATGGTGTTCACCTTCTCGCGCGGATCGATGCCGCTCTTTTCAATGACCGCCGGGATGAGCTTGCTTCGCGGAGCAGCTCGCCGAGCGCGTTGATGAAGTCGCTGTTCTTGTGCTTGTCGAAGTCGGCGAGCAGACGCCGGTCGAGCGTCTTTTCGTCGAGCGCAGGCTTGAGGTCGATCTCGACACGGTAGCTTTTGCTGCCGAAATGGCGCATATGTGCGCTCGCCGACAGCACGAGCGGACCGGAAAGGCCGAAGATGCGTGAACAGCATTTCACCGAAGTCCGATAGAGTTTCTTCTCGTTTTTCATACACGGTCAGCTGCACGTTGCGCAGGCTGAGTCCCATTAGCTTTTTGACAGGTGTCGCCGTCCTCGACCAACGGCACGAGCGACGGATTTGCGGGCACAACCGTGTCCCGCCTGCCTGGCGAAGCGATAGCCGTCACCGGTCGAAGCCGGTCTGCGGATAGAGATGCGCCGCCGGTCGCCACGATAACGCGATCCGCCTTGGCAGGTCTTGTGACCGGCACGAACGCCTGTGAGCACACCGTCCTCGATGAGCAGCTCGTCTGCGGTCGTGTACGATGGTCACAACCCGCCTTTTTCACCCACCAGGAACAGCGCGTCAATGATGTCGGCTGCCTTGTCCGACTGCGGGAACACGCGTTTTTCCGCGCTCAGTCTTGAGGGCAACGCCATGGTTCTCGAAAAAGTCCATCACGTCCGCCGGACCGAATCCGCCGAGAGCGCGGAATAGAGAAAGCGCGGATTGACCGGCACATTGCGCAGCACCTCCCTGCACGCAAGTTATTGCACGTTGCAGCGGCCCTTGCCCGTGATAAACAGTTTGCGGCCAACTTTTCGTTGGTTTCCAGCAGCGTCACCTGCGCGCCCTGTTCCGCGGCAGTGCCTGCCGCCATCAGACCGGCGCCGCCGCCGCCGATGACAATGATGTTCAATTTGTATCGTCCTCCGGCTTTTCGTATACGTCGTATTTCTCCCAGATGCTCTCGAGCTTGTTGAACGTGTGCTCGATCTCGTCGCGGCGGCTCATGCCGACGGCAACGATGAGCGCGTTGATGACCGAGAGCGGCGCCACGAGCGAGTCGACGAAGCTCGCCATGTCGCTGCGCGCGAGCAGCACATGATCGGCCACACGCGCCAGCGGCGACAGCTGCGAGTCGGTCAGTGCGATAACGCGGGCACCGCGGTCGCGCGCGTACTGCATCGCGCTCAGCGTGCGCTTGGAGTAGCGCGGGAACGAGATGCCGAACAGAACGTCGCCCGGACCGACGCGCGAGCACCTGCTCGAAGATCTCGCTGACGCTGTTCGTGTGCACGAGCGTGACATTATCGAACAGAAGATTGAAATAAAAAGCCGAAAAAAGCTGGCTAAAGCGCTCGAGGAGCGCACACCGAGGATATAGATCCGCTTGGCGCCCATGAGCGCGTCCACCGCGCCCCTGAAAGGCGTCGCGGTCGATCTCGTCGAGCGTCTGGCGGATCATGTCGGTGTCTGCGTGCAGCACGGTGCGCAGCATCGCGGCCTCCCATGCGGTCGCTCGCAACCTCCATGCGCTGCACCGAGGTCAGCTTGTTGCGGATCATCTCCTGCAGGGCGCGCTGCAGGTGCGGGTAGCCGTCATAGCCCAAGCTCGGTCGCAAAGCGCACGACCGTGGACTCGCTCACGCCCACCGTTACGCCCAGACGGCTCGCGCCGTCATGAAGGCCGCCTTGTCGTAGTGCTCTAAAATATATCGCGCGATCTGCTTCTGCCCCTTGGAAAATCCGGGCAGCTCTGTTTGATCTTGTGATTCAAGGTCGTTCATTCCATTGCATTCTCTGCATACATTCCTGCATTTGCACGATACTATTGTGAAAAAGTCCTGCAAAAAAAAATGCAAGAGCATATGGGTGACAAATTGCAAAAAGGGGGATTTCCTTAGAAGTCAAAAAGGTTCTCCTGCACATCGGCAGCGATGTCCTGCAGATACGCAAGCTCGTCCTGCGTCAGCTCGCGCCACGCGCCGCTCTTGAGCTGGGATCGAGCGGCATCGTGCCCATTGCCACGCGCTTGAGGCGGCGAACCTCGACCGCACTTTTCACACATCCTGCGAATCTGGCGGTTGCGGCCCTCATGGATGGTCAGGCGCAGCTTCGCGCTGATTTCGTCACGGTCAATGGTAACAACCGTTGCCGGACGGATGCTGTAGCCGATCAATCTCCATCGGCTCTGCCAGCGGAAATGTTGTCAAGATTGCCGCGCACGCATAGTTGCTTTTCCACCTCGTGGCGCGGATGGGTCGCGCGTTGACCAGATCGCCGTCGTTGGTCAGCAGCAGCAGGCCCTCGGTCGAGACGGCCGACCGGCACGACACGCGCACCGCAGCCGCGTACCAGATCGGCAACCGTCTTGCGGCCGCGCTCGTCCCGTCATCGTCGTGACATAGCCGCGCGGCTTTGTACAGCATTAAGTATACCTTTTCCTCGGCACCGCCGATGGGCTTGCCGTCCACGAAAATTTTGTCACGGCGCGGATCGGCCTTGTCACCGACCGAAGCCTTTTTGCCGTTTACCGTTACGCGGCCGTCATCAATCCAGCGCTCCCGCCTCACGGCGGGAGCACAGGCCTGCCTGAGCCAGTAATTTCTGCAGTCTTTTTTCTTCCATTTATGTTACCTCTTTCGTGTTGTTCTATTGTTTTAATGGAAAATGGAGAATTGAGAATAGAAAAAATGAATGTGTTGCCTACAGGCGGAATATAATTACGCCGCTCTGCGGCGATTCCGACGCAGCGCGGATGGAACTCGCGCAAGGATAGCGTCATTCTCCATTTTCAATTCTCAATTTCTAAACCGTTCCATAATGCGTTCTACGAAGGATTTTTCTTCCGCCGGAAGCAGCGATTCCCCGCCGTAAACCAGCGTATCGCGTCCTAAGACGCAATCCCCGAGCCGATATTCGACCGAACCCGCCTGTGCCGTCTTCACGACCGGTGCATAGCAGATTTTTTTCGCCGTAGCGCACGCGCTGCAGCTTTCTCGCCGGGCAGCAGATACGCCGTCACGGTATTCTTCGCCGCGAGCGGCACGGACGCAGTATCGCCGCCGAACACGCGTGCGTTTGCAATCGTGTCTCCTGCCTTATGCAGCGTGACCTCGCTGTACTGTGCGAAGCCGGCGTCAAGCATCTCCATGTGGTCGTTCCAGTCGTCCGGGTCGTTCAGCGTCACCGCGATGATGGTGCGCCCGTTGCGATCCGCCGCCGAGACCAGACACCGCCCCCTGCCGCCCGCGTAAAAGCCGGTTTTCACGCCGATCGCACCGTCGTACATGCTCAGCAGACGGTTGTGATTACTCAGCGCATGCCCGCTGACCGTGCAGCTTTTTGTCGAGACGATCTGCCGGAACACCGGGTCCTTGAGGGCCGCCGCGGTGATCTTGGCCAGCTCATACGCGCGGTGGTGTAGTGCGTGTCGGACGGCAGGCCGTTCGGATTGTCGAAATGCGTGTCCGTCAGACCGAGTTCCGCCGCTTTGGCGTTCATTTTGCCCACAAAGGCGGTCATGCCGCCGCATTCTCCCGCGATGGCGACCGCCGCGTCGTTGCCGGACGCGAGCATCAGCCCGTACAGCGTATCCTGCAGAGAGAGCCTTTCGCCCGCCTGCAAGTACATAGACGAGCCGACCGCCGCGTACTCCGGCTTTACGGTATACACGCGGTCAAGGTCACCCTCGCCGAGCGCGACGAGCGCGGTCATGATCTTGGTGGTGGACGCCATCGGCAGGCGGCTGTCCGCGTTCTGCTCGAACAGCGTTTCACCTGTGTCTGCATCGATCACGACGGCCGCCCGTGCGCTCACCGCGCCCGCCCTCGGCAGCACGAGCAAAAAGCGCGAGCACGCAAAAACAGCTTTTTTCACATTGCACCACTCCCCGCATAACAAAACCTACTCCAGCATTCACGCGAGTAGGTTTTTGCGGAAAAACGCGGTTTTATTCGTCGCCGGACAGGGTTTCCGCCACTTCGGCTGCGTCCTCGGTCTTGCCCGAAGCCGCTGACGAAATGGACACCTTGTTGATCGCACCCTGGGATCATCTCGACCAGACGATCGACCGTGTCGGACGCCTGTGCGTTGATGCCGAGGATGTTGGCACTGCCGTCCTCCGTGCCGATGACAAGGAAGCACACCGGCGAAACCGTCACACCGGCGCCTGCTGCCGCCGCCGAACGCGAGCGGTGCGAGACCCGCCTGCCGCGTGCTTGCTCGCGAAATCGCTGCCGCCTGCGCCGAAGCCGAACGACACCTTGGAGACCGGGATAACGGTCGTGCCGTCCGCCGCCACGATCGGGCTGCCGATAATGGTATTAACATCCACCATTTCCTTGATTTTGGACATGGTTTCGGTCATCAAATCGCTGATAGGATGATGTTCACTCATAATTTTCGCCTTCCTTTATACGTTTTTAACTGATTATTTGAAATATTTCTTGTACAGCTTATACATTGGCTTGCCATGCCGCAGCAGCACTCTGACGAGCGATATCGGCCGTATCGAGCAGTTTACGGTAAATGCCCACTCGGTATGGTCAGCGTTGAAGTCCGCGTCCGCGCTGACATGGTAATCCCTGCATATCGAAAGTATTCTCTAGGAACGGAACAATGATTCCGCAGAGCGCCGCAGTCTGCCCGAGCAGAATGCCGGTCTGCGCCGCATCTGTGCCGATAACTACGCGCGCCCGCAGTCTGCTGATGCGCAGGCGGTCGGTCAGGTCGCTGAGGAAATCGCGCACCGTGCCTGCGATCTCACCGACATCCAGTCCGTCAGCTTCGGCAGCGAGAGCCGGACTTGCCGCTCTTTTTTTCTCACTTTCCTCGGTTTCTTCTGCTCCGCTTCGTTTCCTCTTTTTTCTTTTTCAGGTGGCGCGGTCTCGGGTACAGCGGAATGCGAACCGGCCCATACCGTTGCCTCCACGCTCACCTCGCCGGTCACGCCGACGGCTTCAATGCCTGCCCGAATGTTCAGCAGCACCAGCACAATCACCAATGCCAGCAGTACAATTCCAAGCAGAATGCCTAAAATCAGTAAAACCGTTCTCATAGGCGGTCACTCCGTTTCCGGCGGCACAGGCTCGCCGTTCAGAAGCGCAGCTGCTCGCCGGGCGGTGTCTCGTGCAGCGTGCCATCCATGTTCAGCTCCATCTGCTCGTTTTCTTCAAGCGCGGGCAGCGCCGGAAGGTCCTCGATGCTTGCCAGTGAAAAAGCTGCGCAGGAACTGGTCGGTCGTGCGGAACAGCATGGGCTTTCCGGGCACGTCCAGCCGTCCGCCTCCTCGATGAGCCCCCTTTTCCGCCAGACTGCTCACCGTGTTCGATGAATCGACACCTCTCAGCTGGTCGATGAACGCGCGCGTGACCGGCTGCCGGTAGGCAACGATGGTCAGCACCTCAAGCGCCGCAGGCAGCGCAGGCGGGTCTGCGCGATTCGGTCACGGGCGTACATACGGCCCGTACATCGGCCGGGACGCCAGCTGCAGCTTGTCCTCGATACGCAGTAGCATGATGCCGCGGTTCTCGAAGTCGTAGCGGTTCTCAAGTGCAGCCGCCGCGTCCAGCAGCTCCGCCGGGCGGCCTCGGCGCCGCAGACAGCCGTTCGATGGTAACCGCATCGCCTGCCGCGAACAGCGCTACAGCCTCCAGTCCGGCCTCGAGCGCCGTCATGCTGCCGTTTTTTGTGTTGTCATTTGTCAGCATCAGCTCCATCTCTCTCGCCGTCCCCTTCGGCGGGTCTTGGATAATTCCAGCACAGCCAGAAAGGTAGCCACAATCTCCGAGCGGTTTCTCGCATCGTCGAACAGCCGCATAAACGGCACGCGCATCCGGTACAGAAAGCGCTTGAGGATTGACGGTGACGCGTCCCTCTACCGGTGCAGGCTCCCGCCCGACAATGCCCTGAAACGAGGTCACCGGCGGCGGCAGACGGCGCTTGGTGCGGCGCAGCATTTTGTTTGCCGCGCGGATGAGATCGTTTACCGTGTAGTGATACTCCACCGGCGCATCATCCTGCCGTTCGGGCGGTTTGACGTAGATATCACGACCGGTTTCGTTCTTTTCCGCAAAAACGCAGTCGCGCTCTTGAGTCTCTGATACTCGAGCAGCATCTCGACCAGACCCGCTCGCGGGTCCTCCCCGGCCCTCGTCCTCCTCGTGCTTCGGCAGCAGCATCCTGGACTTGATGTACACCAGCTGCGCCGCCATTGCGATGAAGTCACCGGCAACGTCCAGATCCATGTGCTCGGCCTCGTGCAGAACCTCCATGTACTGCTCAAGGATTTCCGCGATGGGGATATCGTAAATGCTCACCTTGTTTTTGGAAATCCCAGGTGCAGCAGCAGGTCAAGCGGCCGTCAAAAGTTGTCTAAATGAAAATCCATAGCTTACAGAAACAGGCTGACGAAGTTTACCGCCAGCATGAGAACGCCGTTGCCGACCCAGTCCATAATGCCGTCCAGCCAGCCGAACCAGAGCGCCGCGATAAACACGAAAAAGATGATATTCTGGTATTTCTGCAGCTTGAGTGACCACGAAACGGCATAAATGTGCGTCAACGACGCGCGAGCCGTCCAGCGGGTGCACCGGAACGAGATTGAACACACCCAGACCGACCGACATGCTTTCCGCAACGATGAGCAGGAACTGCGACAGCGACCACAGAACGTATTCGTCATGTTCATGCGCACCAAAAATACAGGCAGTACGCGATAAAGGCGGTGATAAAGTTGGATACCGGGCAAGCGCAGTCAGCGCCATGCCCCCTAGCGTCTGTTCCTGAAATTAGCGATATTGACCAGCACCGGACGCGCCCCAGCCGAAGCCAACAGCAGCAGGCACAGGAAACCGATCGGATCGATAGCATCGGCGTTACTGACCGGAATCACGCGCGGTACGGTCGCCGAGCAGATAGGAGCATGCCGCCGTGCGGTCTCGTGAATGGACAGGCACAGCACGATCGCGGGCAGCGAAAGCGCCAGTGTGATAATGCGGAGCGGATATCGCCGCTCATCAAAGCTCTCAAAGCAAGCTGTTTCCTCCATTATTGCAGTGATTCTGATTCTATATTACCCTATAATGGATTATTATAACACGGATAGAGGTTGTTGTCCACCCGAATATTTGTTCTTGTACAACATTCGGCGGGATTTTGTCGTTTCATTGCAGGGCGCCCGAAGTGCCCTGCCTGCATTAACTTACCGAATGGATAATATCTTTGCTGCATAATTCTCCACTCAAGTTTTAGCAGCACATTAACGGATTATCTGCTATAATTAACTTGTACATCTATGCACTTGAGGCTTCGACATGAAACAACAAGGACGGGAAACCGCGTTTATTCTCGTTTACGCTGCGGGATTTCCTTATTTTCGCGGCGATATTTATCTGTGCACTGGTACTCTGCACTTGCTGCGCCGCTCGGACATCAGCGACGGCTTCGCCTCTCCGGTATTTGTTCTCGCAGTGCTGCTCACCTCGCGCTTCACAAACGGATACCTGTTCGGCACGCTTGCCATTCTGAAACGTTATCGGCATCAGCCATCTTCACCTTTCCTGAAATTCCGGCTTCACGATGACCGGCTATCCGCTGACGTTTTCGTCATGCTGTGCGTATCGCTCGTCACCTGCACGATGACCACCAAGATCAAGCAGCAGGGCAGTTCCGCATGGAAGCGAGCGCGAGAAAATGCGTGCCAACTGCTCCGCTCGGTCTCGCACGACATCCGCACGCCGCTGACCTCCATCATCGGTTCAACCTCGGCCATTCTGGAAACGCCCGACCTGTCTCTCGAACAGCAGCATCAGCTGCTCGGGACGTGCGCGATGACGCGCAGTGGCTGGTCCGCGTGGTGGAAAAACCTGCTTTGTCCATCACCCGCATGGGCGAGGACACCCGGATCACCAAGCAGCCTGAGGCCGCCGAGGAGGTGCTCGGCGAGGTCGCCCGCAAATTCCGCAAGCACTATCCCGACGTCAAGATATCGGTGGCTGTGCCGGATGAGCTGCTCATCGTGCCGATGGATGCGATCCTCATTGAGCAGGTCATGACCAATCTGCTTGAAAACGCCGTTCGGCACGGCTTAAAAACACCACCCATATTGCGCTCTCACCCAGTCTGTGCATCAGGAGGGCGAAAACGCCGTCTTTGCCGTGCAGGACAACGGCGGCGGCATCCCGCCCAAGCTGCTGCCCGTGCTGTTCAGCGGAACGCTGCGCCACAGCGACACGCCCACCGGAGACGGCAAAGCGCAATATGGGGCTGGGACTTTCTGTCAATGCAACGCCATTGTCCGCGCACGGCGGCACAATGCACGCACTAAAAATAGGGACGGCGGTGCGGAATTCCATCTTCTGCCTGCCGATGATAGAAAAGGAGCCGGAACTGCAATGAACATTCGAGAAAAATACTCATCGTGGAGGACGAAAAAGAGCATTGCGCACTTTATCTCCACTATTTTGAACTCCAACGACTACGAAACGCTGCTGGCCCGCTCGGGCAGCGAGGCAGGCGAAGACCATGATCTCCTCGCACTGTCCGGATCTGGTCATCACTCGATCTCGGTCTGCCGGACATGGACGGCATTGACGTCCTGCGCGAGCTGCGCTCGTGGTCGAACCACTGCCGGTGGTGGTGGTTTCCGCCCGCTCGCATGAGCACGACAAGGTGCAGGCACTTGATCTCGGCGCGGACGACTACCTGACCAAGCCGTTCGGCACCGCCGAGCTGCTCGCACGCGTGCGCACCGCCATCCGCCACACGAGAACCACCTCCGCGAACAGCGAAATCGCCCGCGAGGGCACCTACACGGTCGGTGAAATGACCATCGACTATAACAAGCATCAGGTGCTCGTCCGCGGCGAGAATGATCCCATCTCACGGCGCTGGCGAGTTCGTATGCGTTGCGCTGCTCGGCAGTTGCGGCAA